>Ga0207713_1003297_pt1 | contig 11099 bp, 8 predicted proteins | sample KBSS64metaG_FD_184404 | JGI IMG/M metagenome (GOLD analysis project Ga0207713, IMG submission 184404) | Switchgrass rhizosphere microbial communities from Kellogg Biological Station, Michigan, USA - KBS S6-4 metaG (SPAdes) (version 2) | ecosystem: Host-associated > Plants > Roots > Rhizosphere >...
TCGCTTACCGACCGTCGCCAGATAGGCGCGGGGTTCTTGCAGGTCAGCGATGTGCTGGGAGCTGGCGAGTAAACGCACGAACGTATCCTGGCTCAAGTCCGCCGCATCATGGCCATTGCTCATGCGTCGTCTCAACCAGCTTTCGAGCCAGCCACGATGGTCGCGGTACAGGTCGTGGAAGGTTTGCGCCGCCGGCATCGCTGCATCACTCATCTAAAGGAACCCTGCGCGAAGAAATATTTTAAATGCGACTCATTCTAATTAGTGTTGATACGTCAAACCAAGCGCTTTATGCGTTTTGCCCCCAGGAAAAACTTGAATACGTGAATGAGAGACAGGTGTTTCTGCCACGCAGCCACCGGTAAGTCAGGGCTGAGCGTTATTGAGGGAAATTGTCGAGAAGAGTCAGAATTCGATACACGGCCGCATGTGGCTGGCAGATACGAATGCCCATGGTTGCGGGGACCAGGAGAAAAGCCAAATCGCAGACACAAAAAACCCCGGTCTTTCGACCAGGGTCTTTGCTATCGACTCGAAGTAGACACTGGCTTTACCAGCGGCTTTCTTCGTAGCGCCAAGGCGTTCAGTGGGCCTTGATGCAGATATGGCGCAGCGGACGGGACTCGAACCCGCGACCCCCGGCGTGACAGGCCGGTATTCTAACCGACTGAACTACCGCTGCGTATCGCTTTGGACTTGCGTCCAAGTAACTCGTCTGACTGAAAGCTTCGAGGCTTTCAATCTCGAACCAGAACAAACTCTGACTCGGAAAATATGGCGCAGCGGACGGGACTCGAACCCGCGACCCCCGGCGTGACAGGCCGGTATTCTAACCGACTGAACTACCGCTGCGCGTCGGTGGAGGCTTTTAAAAGCTTCCATCTTGCTTTCGCAAGACTCTCGGAAGTGGTGGGTGATGACGGGATCGAACCGCCGACATTCTGCTTGTAAGGCAGACGCTCTCCCAGCTGAGCTAATCACCCGTTTGCATCTCCGAGGCCGCGAAATTTACGCAGGTACCGAAGCTAAGTCAATACCCCGCTTGAAGTTTTTCTGAAAAAGACAAAATCATGTCATTTCCCGCAGCGCTGCCAATGGCCGCCTGCAACCTCAAGCCGCCGCTGTCGCGGCCCCTGCTCGAATTACTCGCTGTAAATCATCTTCTTGGTCATGCCGCCATCGACCACGAACTCCTGGCCTGTGACAAAACCGGCGTTCTTCGACAACAGCCAGGCGACCATCGCCGCCACATCCTCGACCGTCCCTACCCTGCCCGCCGGATGCTGGGCATGATCGGCATCGGTCAGAGGCTCGGCACGACGTGCGGAGGGATCCCGCGCATCGATCCAGCCCGGGCTGACCGCATTGACGCGGATTTCCGGCCCGAGGCTGATCGCCAAGGCATGAGTCAGGGCCAACAGACCGCCCTTGCTGGCCGCATAAGCCTCGGTGTCGGGTTCCGACTGCCCGGCGCGGGTCGAGGCCAGGTTGACGATCGCGCCGCTGTGAGCGCGCAGGTACGGCGCACAGTGCTTGGCCAACAGCATCGGCCCACTGAGATTCACCGCCAGCACCCGATTCCAGTACGCCAGATCCAGGCTTTCAAGGGTGATGTTGTGCGGATCGGCAACCGCCGCGTTGCACACCAGCGCATCCAGACGCCCGAACTGCCCCAGTACCTCGGCGACACCCAATGCCACCTGCCCTTCGTTCGAGACATCCATGGCGATGAACCAGGCGTTGTCGCCGAGCACCTTCGCCACTTTCGAACCGCGCACTCGATCAAGATCAGTCAGCACCACCTGCCAGCCTTCGCTGATCAGCCAGGCCGAGATCCCCAGACCAATGCCCCGCGCAGCACCCGTGACCAGTGCAACGCGGCCATTGGTGCCAGTGCCTGGCGTGGACAACTCGATCACAAGGCAGCCAACCCGCGCGCCAGATCGGCTTGCAGGTCTGCCACGTCTTCCAGGCCGACCGCGATGCGGATCAGGCTGTCACGAATGCCCGCCGCTTCACGCTCTTGCGGCGCCAGACGGCCGTGAGAGGTGGTGCTTGGGTGCGTAATGGTGGTTTTGCTGTCACCGAGGTTGGCGGTGATGGAAATCAGACGGGTCGCATCGATGAAACGCCAGGCGCCCTCTTTGCCGCCCTTGACCTCGAAACTCACGACCGCACCAAAGCCTTTCTGCTGACGCAGGGCCAGCTCATGCTGCGGATGGCTTTTGAGACCGGCGTAATGGACTTTCTCGATACCTTCCTGCTGCTCTAGCCATTCGGCCAGTTGCTGGGCATTGGCGCAGTGAGCCTTCATGCGCAGGCTCAGGGTTTCCAGGCCCTTGAGGAAGATCCAGGCGTTGAACGGGCTCAGGGTCGGCCCGGCAGTGCGCAGGAAACCGACGACTTCTTTCATCTGCTCGCTGCGACCGGCCACAACACCGCCCATGCAACGGCCCTGGCCGTCGATGAACTTGGTCGCCGAGTGCACGACGATGTCCGCGCCCATCTTCAGCGGCTGCTGCAACGCAGGGGTGCAGAAGCAGTTGTCGACCACCAGCATCGCGCCTTTGGCGTGAGCGATTTTCGACAGTTCGGCGATGTCTACCAGCTCTGCCAGCGGATTGGAGGGCGATTCGACGAACAGCAGTTTAGTGTTGGCCTTGATCGCCGCATCCCAGCCGGACAAGTCCGCCAGAGGCACGTAATCGACTTCAATGCCAAAGCGCTTGAAGTACTTCTCGAACAGACTGATGGTCGAACCGAACACGCTGCGCGATACCAGCACGTGATCGCCGGCACTGCACAGGCTCATCACCACCGCCATGATCGCAGCCATGCCGGTCGCCGTGGCCACGGCTTGTTCGGCGCTTTCCAGCGCGGCAATGCGCTCTTCGAACGCACGCACGGTCGGGTTGGTGTAGCGCGAGTAAACGTTGCCCGGCACTTCACCGGCAAAGCGCGCGGCCGCGTCGGCGGCGGTACGGAATACGTAGCTGGAAGTGAAGAACATCGGATCACCGTGTTCGCCTTCCGGCGTGCGGTGCTGACCGGCGCGTACGGCCAGGGTGTCGAACGCTACGCCTTCGAGGTCGCTGTCCAGCCGACCGGCATCCCAATCCTGACTCATGCTGTCACTCCTTGCCTTGCTCTTTTTAGTAGATACAAAACCGGCCCCTCAGGGCCGGTAGTTACTCAGTTGTTATACAGATCAATGATCGCGCTGACTGCCTGCGTCTTGACCTTGGAGGCATCGTTACGTGCCTGCTCGATCTTGTTCAGGTAAGCCTCGTCGACGTCACCGGTGACGTACTGACCGTCGAACACCGCGCAATCGAACTTCTCGATCTTGATCTTGCCGCCACCAACCGCTTCGATCAAGTCAGGCAAGTCCTGATAGATCAACCAGTCAGCGCCGATCAGATCAGCCACGTCCTGGGTCGAACGGTTGTGGGCGATCAACTCGTGAGCGCTCGGCATGTCAATGCCGTAGACGTTCGGGTAACGAACGGCCGGTGCTGCGGAGCAGAAGTAGACGTTCTTGGCGCCGGCTTCACGGGCCATCTGGATGATCTGCTTGCAGGTGGTGCCGCGAACGATGGAGTCGTCCACCAGCATCACGTTCTTGCCGCGGAATTCCAGCTCGATGGCGTTGAGCTTCTGGCGTACGGATTTTTTCCGTGCAGCCTGGCCCGGCATAATGAAGGTCCGGCCGATGTAGCGGTTCTTCACGAAGCCTTCGCGGAACTTGACGCCCAAGTGGTTCGCCAACTCCAGGGCCGCGGTGCGGCTGGTATCCGGAATCGGGATGACAACGTCGATGTCGTGGTTCGGACGCTCGCGCAGAATCTTCTCGGCGAGTTTCTCGCCCATGCGCAGGCGTGCCTTATAGACCGACACGCCGTCGATGATCGAATCCGGACGCGCCAGATAGACGTGTTCGAAGATGCACGGGGTCAGGGACGGGTTGGTCGCACACTGACGGGTGTGCAGCTTGCCGTCTTCAGTGATGTAGACCGCTTCGCCCGGCGCCAGGTCGCGAATCAGGGTGAAACCGAGCACGTCCAGGGAAACGCTTTCGGAGGCGATCATGTACTCGACGCCTTCGTCGGTGTGACGCTGACCGAAGACGATCGGGCGGATGCCGTGCGGGTCGCGGAAACCGACGATGCCGTAACCGGTCACCATCGCCACAACCGCGTAACCACCGACGCAACGGTTGTGCACGTCAGTAACAGCCGCGAACACGTCTTCTTCGGTTGGCTGCAACTTGCCGCGCTGGGCCAGTTCGTGAGCGAACACGTTGAGCAGCACTTCCGAATCGGAGTTGGTGTTGACGTGGCGCAGGTCAGATTCGTAAATCTCCTTGGCCAGCTGTTCAACGTTGGTCAGGTTACCGTTGTGCGCCAGGGTGATGCCGTAAGGCGAGTTGACGTAAAACGGTTGGGCTTCGGCCGAAGTCGAACTGCCCGCGGTCGGGTAACGCACATGGCCAATACCCATGTGACCGACCAGGCGCTGCATGTGACGCTGATGGAACACGTCACGTACCAGGCCATTGTCCTTGCGCAGGAATAACCGGCCATCATGGCTGGTCACGATACCGGCAGCGTCCTGGCCGCGGTGCTGGAGGACGGTTAGCGCGTCATACAGCGCCTGATTGACGTTCGACTTACCGACGATACCGACGATGCCACACATGCGACGCAACCCCTACTTAATGGATCTGAACTGAACACAACTCACTGAGGCGTTTTGGCCATCGGCAAGAGGTGCTCCTTGAACGGTATCTCAGCGGGTACGCTGATACCGCTGGCAAGCCACTGACTGCTCCACCCCAGAATCAGGTTTTTGGACCAGTCTGCAACCAATAGAAATTTTGGCACGAGCTGTGACTCTTTCCACCACCCGTCCTGCTGTACCGGCCCCAGGCTCAACAGCCCGACCGCCACGACCACCAGCAACACGCCACGCGCGGCGCCGAAGGCCATGCCGAGGAATCGATCGGTCCCGGACAGCCCGGTGACGCGAACCAATTCGCCGATAAGATAATTGATCATCGCGCCTACGATTAACGTGGCGACAAACATGATGGCACAGCCCGTGATCACACGGGCCGACGGCGTTTGGATGTATCCGGCGAGGTACTCGGACAATGAACCACCGAACATCCAGGCGACGACTCCTGCGATGATCCAGGTCACCAGCGACAGTGCTTCTTTGACAAAGCCGCGGCTCAGACTGATCAATGCGGAGATGGCGACGATTGCAACGATCGCCCAGTCAACCCAGGTAAATGGCACAGTGCAGCCTACAGACGGATAAGGCGGCGCATTTTAGCAGAGCGCATGGCTGTCGGTAAGCTGCGATTGTCAGTGCATTTCAAATCAGGTCGATAGTTTTAGCCACGCTCAGGCTGGAAACGCACCACAAAACCCTTGAGGTTCTGCTGGCGGCTCAACAAGTCACGCAGACGATCAGCTTCTGCCCGCTCGATCAGCGGCCCGACAAACACCCGATTCTTGCCGTCGGCAGTACGAATGTAGGCGTTGTAGCCCTGGCTGCGCAGGGATTTCTGCAGGCCTTCTGCACTTGCACGGCTCGACAGGCTGGCCAGTTGCACCGACCAACTGACCGACAGGCCATTGGCATCGACGCGGCTTTGTGTCGTGTCCGGCTTGCCCGGTGCAGCCGTGATGGGCTGGCCAGGTGCAACCGTTGGTTTGTTGACCGGCGCAGGTGCTGGCGCGACCGGTTTGGCGGCAGGCGCAGGCGCCACCGGCACGCTCGGGGAAATCACTGTCGACGGTGCTTCTTGCTGAGCGATTTCATCATCACTCGGCACAGGTTCCTGAGGCAGCGCTTGCGGCTCAGGCACCACCACCGGCTCCACCTGAACTGGCGGCACCGCAGGCGCTTGCGGCGCAGCCGGGGCGTCAACCGTCACTTGACGCTGTTCATCCTGACGGGAAAACAGCATCGGCAGGAAAATCACCGCCAGCGCTACCAGAACCAGGGCGCCGACCATGCGCTGTTTGTATGCCTTATCCAGCAATGCCATTTGCCGCTTCCTCCGTGGAGCGCCGGGCCAGCCATTCGAGGGCCTCGGCGACACAATAAAATGATCCGAACAACAGAATCTCGTCGTCGCTCGTCGCCAGCGCGCACTGCCCTTCCAGGGCGGCGGCCACGCTGTCATAGGATGTTACCGAGGCGCCAAGGTTGCGCAACGCCGCGTGCAAATCGGCAACCGGGCGTGCTCGCGGTGAATCCAGCGGCGCGACGGCCCAATGCTGGACACTAGCATTCAATTCACCGACAACACCATCCAGATCCTTGTCTGCCAACAGTCCGAACACTGCCAGACGCTTGCCGGCCGGTGGACGGCTGGCCAGACGGCGAGCCAGATACTCTGCCGCATGGGGGTTATGCCCCACGTCCAGCAACAGGTTCAGGCGCTTGCCCTGCCAGTCAAACTGACGGCGATCGAGGCGACCGACCACCCGAGTGGCTTTCAGCGCAGCAATAATGTGGGCATCCACCCAAGGCAACCCGAGCAACAGGTAAGCCTGCAACGCCAGCGCGGCGTTTTCCATCGGCAGATCGAGCAACGGCAGATCATGCAGCTCAACCACACGCCCTTGAGCGTCAAGACCGCGCCATTGCCAGTTGTGATCGGTGATGCCGAGGTCGAAATCGCGCCCACGCAGGAAAAACGGGCAATTGAGCTCGCGCGCTTTATCCAGCAGAGGCTGTGGAGGATTCAGGTCGCCACACAGCGCAGGCGCGCCCTGGCGGAAGATGCCGGCCTTTTCGAACGCTACGGATTCACGGGTATCACCCAGATAGTCCGCGTGATCGACACCGATGCTGGTGACCAGCGCCATGTCGGCATCGACCACATTGACCGTGTCCAGACGCCCGCCCAGCCCGACTTCCAGCACCACTGCATCGAGACTGGCGTGTTGAAACAGCCAGAACGCCGCGAGGGTGCCCATTTCGAAATACGTCAGGGATGTGTCGCCACGCCCCGCCTCGACCGCAGCAAAGGCTTTGCACAGCTCGGCGTCAGTGGCTTCGACGCCATTGACCTGCACCCGCTCGTTGTAACGCAGCAGGTGCGGAGAATTGTAGACACCGACGCTCAGGCCCTGCGCCCGCAGCAACGAAGCCACGAATGCGCAGGTAGAACCTTTGCCGTTGGTGCCGGTGACCGTAATCACCCGAGGCGCCGGCTTGCCCAGTCCCATGCGGGACGCTACCTGTTGCGAGCGCTCCAGGCCCATGTCGATGGCTGAAGGGTGCAACTGCTCAAGGTAGGCGAGCCACTCGCCAAGGGTACGTTCGATCATAGGTTGGCGGGTACCGGTGGAACCACGATTGGCTCGATTGGCGCGGCGACGAATTTCGGCGTCGGCAGGCCCATCATTTGTGCCAGCAGATTGCCCAGACGCGGACGCAGTTCCTGGCGGTGGATGATCATGTCGATCGCACCGTGTTCCAGCAGGAATTCGCTGCGCTGGAAGCCTTCCGGCAGTTTTTCACGCACGGTCTGCTCGATCACGCGCGGACCGGCGAAGCCGATCAGGGCTTTCGGCTCACCGACAATCACGTCGCCGAGCATCGCCAGACTGGCGGAAACACCACCGTAGACCGGGTCGGTCAGTACGGAGATGAACGGAATGCCTTCTTCACGCAGACGCGCCAGCACCGCAGAGGTCTTGGCCATTTGCATCAGAGAAATCAGGGCTTCCTGCATCCGCGCACCGCCGGAAGCGGCGAAGCAGATCATCGGGCAACGGTTTTCCAACGCGTAGTTGGCAGCGCGAACAAAACGCTCACCAACGATGGCGCCCATCGAACCACCCATGAAGGAGAATTCAAAGGCCGACACCACGACCGGCATGCCCAACAGAGAGCCGCTCATGGAGATCAGGGCGTCTTTTTCGCCGGTCTGCTTCTGCGCAGCGCTCAGACGATCCTTGTACTTCTTGCCGTCGCGGAACTTCAGACGGTCAACCGGCTCCAGGTCCGCGCCCAGTTCGGCACGGCCTTCAGCGTCAAGGAAGATATCAATGCGGGCGCGTGCGCCGATACGCATGTGGTGGTTGCACTTGGGGCAAACGTCCAGGGTCTTTTCCAGCTCCGGACGATACAGCACAGCCTCGCAAGACGGGCATTTGTGCCAAAGACCTTCAGGCACCGAGCTCTTCTTGACCTCGGAACGCATGATCGAAGGGATCAGTTTGTCTACTAACCAGTTGCTCATGCTTTCTTTCTCCAGTACCGGCGGCCCGAACACTCTGGTTCGCAGCCCCGCGTATGCCCTTGAGCTAAATTCATGTGTGTGGCGATGATCGATGGGTTGCCGGGTCAGTGAAGCGTGACCTGCGTACACCCCAAAAACCCTCAGCCATGCCTGTGGACGGCGGCAGTGTGCCAGCCGTCACATCAGCTTCCGCGTACCGCTTTGATGAATGCCTGAATCTTTGCGTGATCCTTGATGCCCTTGCTCGCCTCCACCCCGCCGCTGACGTCCACGGCATAAGGCCGAACCCTTGCAATCGCCTCGGCGACGTTGTCCGGCGTCAAGCCACCCGCCAGGATGATCGGCTTGCTCAAGCCTTGCGGTATCAGAGACCAGTCAAACGCTTCACCGGTTCCGCCGGGTACACCTTCAACGTAGGCGTCGAGCAGGATACCGCTGGCGCCTGGAAACGCATCGCATGCGGCTGCGATGTCGTCACCGGCCTTGACCCGCAGCGCCTTGATGTACGGACGGTGCCAGCCTTCGCACTCGGCCGCGGTTTCGTCGCCATGGAACTGCAACAGGTCCAGCGGCACGGCGTCGAGGATTTCCCCCAACTCGCAGCGGCTGGCGTTGACGAACAACCCTACGGTGGTCACGAACGGCGGCAACGCCTCGATGATCGAGCGCGCCTGCTGAAACGTCACGGCCCGAGGGCTTTTGGCGTAGAACACAAATCCGATCGCATCAGCCCCGGCCTCAACCGCCGCCAACGCATCTTCTATGCGGGTAATCCCACAAATCTTGCTGCGAACGGCCGACATGTCGATAGAACCCCAAGGTAAATCCGAGAAAGTCCCGGATGGTAACAAAAGCGTTCGAAGGCGTCAGCCGTCAAGTTCCGAGAAACCGGTCAGGAAGTGCGGCCCGATGTAACGCTCGGGCAATTGGAACTCGTCGCGGTACTCGACCTGCACCAGGTACAGGCCGTACGGGTGCGCCGTCACCCCACCGGAACGGCGAATGCGGCTCTCCAGCACTTCTTTCATCCACTCCACCGGGCGCTCGCCGGCACCGATAGTCATCAGCACGCCAGCAATGTTGCGCACCATGTGGTGCAGGAAGGCGCTGGCGCGGATGTCCAGCACGATCATCTTGCCGTGGCGCGTGACGCGCAGGTGATGCAGTTCCTTGATCGGCGATTTGGCCTGGCACTGGCCGGCACGGAAAGCGCTGAAATCGTGGGTGCCGACCAGGTACTGCGCCGCCTCGGCCATGCGCTCGACGTCTAGCGGACGGTGATTCCAGGTGATTTCTTCGTTCAGGTGCGCCGGGCGGATCTGATCGTTGTAGATCACGTAGCGATAGCGCCGGGCAATGGCCTTGAACCGCGCATGAAAATGCGCCGGCATGACCTTGGCCCAGCTGACACTGACGTCGTGAGGCAAATTGATATTGGCGCCCATGACCCAGGCTTTCATCGAACGCTCGACCTGAGTATCGAAATGCACCACCTGGCCGCACGCATGCACGCCGGCATCCGTACGCCCGGCGCAGAGCAGTGACACCGGTGAGTCGGCGACTTTGGACAAGGCCTTTTCGAGCGTCTCCTGCACGGTGAGTACGCCGGAGGCCTGGCGCTGCCAGCCGCGATAGCGCGAGCCCTTGTATTCAACGCCCAACGCGATCCGAAAAAAGCCCTCGGCCGCCAGTTCGGCGGCCGGATTATCTATATTTGCCAAGGAGTGACAGCCTGCTGATATACGCAAAGGCGGGCATTATAAGGCTGTCAGGCAGGGACGCCAGAGGCGTATGTTTTTTGTGGCCTTACGTGTCGGGGTTGATCGTTCCCACGCTCTGCGTGGGAATGCATCCCGTGACGCTCTGCGTCACATTCAGAAGCGGAACGCGGAGCGTCCCTGGCGGCATTCCCACGCAGAGCGTGGGAATGAGCTGTCGTGGACTGAAACAAAACGGCAGCCTCAATGGGCTGCCGTTTGGTTTACGCCTTACCGATCAATCAAGCCAGACGCGAAAGCATTTCCTTGGCTTCGGTCTTCTGACCTGAATCACCCTCGGTCACCACTTCATTGAGGATGTCCCGGGCGCCGTCGGCGTCGCCCATGTCGATGTAGGCCTGGGCCAGATCGAGTTTGGTCGCGACTTCGTCGGTGCCGGAAAGGAAATCGAATTCCGGCTCGTCAGCGGCGGAGGCCATCGCATCTTCCGCCGTGAAGCTCGGCTCGCCAAGGCTCTGGGACAGACGATCCAGTTCGGCGTTGACGTCTTCCAGTTCGGCGGCAAACGCGTCCGGAGCGTCTGGCGCGTCCATTTCGTCAGCCAGCGACAGGTCGAAATCGGCTGGCAGCTCCAGATCGTCCAGCGCAGCCGCAGGAACAGCCGGCGCTTCAGCGACAGGTATATCAAGGTCCTTGACGCCGTCATCCAGGCTCAACAGGAAGTCGTCTTCGGCCAGGGTCGCCGGCGAGGCATCCCCACCGAGATCCATATCCAGGTCGAAGTCCGACAGGTCATCGAGGTTTTCCTTGATGTCGGTCTGCTGCTGCAACACCGACTCGAAGCTCAGGTCGTCGTCCAGCGGGAACGCGTCCAGCTCAGCCACAGACACTGGCTCTGCTTTTGGTTCTGATTCTGGTGCAACCACTGCCGGAGAGGCCGCCTCCAGATCATCCAGGCTCAAATCGAAGGCACTGTCGAGATCATCGAGCTCAGGTTCAGGTTTTTCTGATGCTGGTTCGGGTGCTGGCTCGGGTGCAACCACTGCCGGCGAGGCAGTTTCCAGATCATCCAGGCTCAAATCGAAAGCACTGTCGAGATCATCGAGTTCTGGTTC
>Ga0207713_1003302_pt1 | contig 11089 bp, 9 predicted proteins | sample KBSS64metaG_FD_184404 | JGI IMG/M metagenome (GOLD analysis project Ga0207713, IMG submission 184404) | Switchgrass rhizosphere microbial communities from Kellogg Biological Station, Michigan, USA - KBS S6-4 metaG (SPAdes) (version 2) | ecosystem: Host-associated > Plants > Roots > Rhizosphere >...
CTAGGACACCGCCCTTTCACGGCGGTAACAGGGGTTCGAGTCCCCTAGGGGACGCCACGATTTCTCGCTCTGCGAGACCAAGGGTCATTCGATTATTGAATGGCCCTTTTGTTTTTCTGGGGTTTTATTTCCCTGTCTCCCCCGATCCCGGATTGGGGTGTACCTCCCTCTTGCCTTCGCCGATGATGCAGATAATATTACTGCCATCATCCGGGAGGCGGACATGAACGACAAAAAAGCACAAACCCGCGAACGTATACTCGGTGCTGCCAGTGCGGCGCTGATCGCTCGCGGGCCGGTCGAGCCCAGCGTCAACGAAATCATGGGTGCCGCAGGGCTCACGGTCGGCGGCTTCTACGCCCATTTCGACAGCAAGGAAGCCTTGATGCTGGAGGCTTTCAACCAACTGCTCAGCGAGCGGCGTCAGATGGTCGCCACCATCGACGACCAGCTCCCGGGCGATGAACGCCGCGCCTTGCTTGCAGCCTTCTACCTCTCGCGCAAACACCGCGACGCCGAAGACCACGCCTGCCCGCTGCCGACGGCGATAGGCGAGATGGCGCGGCTTTCCGATGATTTTCGCGACGCGTTGGCTGAGCACATTGAACTGATGGTCGCGCAGCTGGCATCGAGCCCCGAAGAAACCGACAAGACCCTGGCCGATATCGCCCTGATGCTGGGTGGCCTGGCGCTGGCCCGCGCTTTGGGGCCCTGCGAGATGTCCGATAGAGTGCTGCGAGCGGCCAAGTCGGCCGTGCAGTAAGGCGTTAGCGACAGATCCCGGCCATCGCCCGACGCTTTTCGTTACACTGTCCGCCGAATCAATTCTTGAGGACAGGAGCGAGCATGGTCTGGGATCTGGCAACGCCATTCGTCATCGATCTGCAAGTGAGCGATGACGACATCGACGGATTGGGGCACGCCAACAACGCGGTGTACGTGACCTGGCTTGAGCGCTGCGCCTGGCGCCACTCGCAGCAACTGGGGCTGGACCTGACCGAGTACCGACGCCTGGACCGCGCCATGGCCGTGGTTCGCCACGAAATCGACTACCTGGCCAGCGCCTATCAGGATGACGAATTGCAACTGGCCACGTGGATCGTCGACTGGGACCAGAAACTCAAGATGACCCGTCGTTTCCAGCTCCGTCGGCCAAGCGACGGCGTGACGCTGCTGCGGGCGCAAACCACTTTTGTCTGCATCGAACTGTCCACTGGCAAGCCCAAGCGCATGCCGAGTGAGTTCATCGAGGGCTATGCCCCTGCGCTGCAGATGGCCGTTTCCTGACGCCCGGCGCGTCGTGATCGTTTCCAATCGACGCGCCACTGCGTAAACTGCCGGACTTTTTTTCGAGTGTGACCCATGCAAATTGCCCTGGCGCCGATGGAAGGCCTGGTCGACGACATTCTGCGCGATGTGCTGACTCAAGTAGGCGGCATCGACTGGTGCGTGACGGAATTCATCCGCGTCACCGAGCGGCTGTTGCCTGAGCACTACTTCCACAAGTTCGCCTCCGAACTGCTCACCGGCGCTAAAACCCGTGCAGGCGTGCCGCTGCGCGTTCAGTTGCTGGGTTCGGACCCTGTGTGCCTGGCGGAGAACGCGGCCCTTGCGGCGGAGTTGGGGGCGCCGGTCATCGACCTGAACTTCGGCTGCCCGGCCAAGACGGTGAACAAATCCCGAGGTGGCGCGGTTCTGCTGAAAGAGCCGGAGCTGCTGCACTCGATCCTCAGCCATGTGCGCCGCGCCGTGCCTGCACACATTCCGGTCACGGCCAAGATGCGCCTGGGCTACGACAGCACTGAGCCAGCGCTGGACTGCGCCCGTGCGCTGGAAGCCGGTGGCGCCGAGCATATCGTGGTGCACGCCCGCACCAAGGTCGATGGCTACAAGCCGCCGGCGCATTGGGAATGGATCGGCAAGATCCAGGACGTGGTGAAAATCCCGATCATCGCCAATGGCGAGATCTGGACCGTGGACGACTGGCGCCGCTGCCGCGAGATCTGCGGTGCGCGAGACATCATGATCGGCCGCGGGCTGGTGGCGCGCCCTGACCTGGGCCGGCAGATCGCTGCGGCCGAGGCGGGGCGTGAAGTGGTCGAAATGACCTGGCAGGAGCTGCAACCGCTGCTGCGGCATTTCTGGCTGCAGGCCATGGCCAAGATGACCCGCGTCCAGGCGCCGGGCCGGCTCAAGCAGTGGGTGGTGTTGCTGACCAAGAGTTACCCCGAAGCCACGGTGCTGTTCGACTCGTTGCGCCGGGAGACCGATTGCGAGCGCATCAGCCAGATGCTCGGCGTGACGCAACCTGAAGCGGCTTGAGAAAATTTTTCATAGCGACTCTTGAAACAGAAGTGACCGTCCTTATCTAGGGATTACGCGATGCCGAAGTCGGGTCGCGGCGACAAACACTTGCTGATTATTCAGGAGATTCACATGACTACCGCATTTTCCCTGGCTCCACTGTTCCGTTCTTCCGTGGGCTTCGACCGCTTCAACGACCTGTTCGAATCGGCCGCCCGGAACGAGTCGGCCAGCAGCTACCCTCCCTACAACGTCGAGAAACACGCAGATGACCAATACCGCATCGTCATCGCGGCTGCGGGTTTCCAGGAAGAAGACCTCGAGTTGCAGGTGGAGAAGGGCGTGCTGACCGTCACCGGCAGCAAGCGTGACAAGGCCGCCGAAGGCGTGACCTTCCTGCACCAGGGCATCGCCCAGCGGGCGTTCAAGCTGTCGTTCCGCCTGGCCGACCACATCGAAGTGCAAAACGCAGCCCTGGCCAACGGCCTGCTGAACATCGACCTGCTGCGCCTGGTGCCTGAAGAGGCCAAGCCAAAGCGCATCCAGATCAACGGCCAGAAAACCCTGGCGCATTGATTTCAGGTTGAGACGAAAAGGCACCCCGAGGGGTGCCTTTTTTGTGCCTGACGCGATCCTTGCCACACCTCGAACCCCGTAGCAGCACGGCTTGCCGGCAAGCCGTGCTGCTACGGGGGGGGCCCTGCATGCCCCCGCAACAACGCTTCAAACCCCGCCACGCCCAACGGTTCGCTGAACAGAAACCCCTGATACAGATGGCAATCAAGCTGGGTCAGGAAATCCAGTTGCTCCTGCTGCTCCACACCCTCGGCGATGATCGACAGGTTCAGGCTGGCGGCCATGGCGACGATGGCGCGCACGATCTCGGCGTCGTTGGGGTCGGTGGTGGCGTCGCGCACGAAGGACTGGTCGATTTTCAGCGCATCCACCGGTAGCCGCTTGAGGTAAGTCAGTGAGGAGTAGCCGGTGCCGAAGTCATCCATGGCAAAACTGACCCCCAGTTCCTTGAGCTTCAGCATCTTGGCGATGGTGTCGTCCAGGTTCTGGATGACGATGCCTTCGGTGATCTCCAGCTTGAGCATGTCGCGGGGCAGTTCGCAGGTGCGCAGGCAATTCTCGACCCGCTCGACAAAGTCGGTCTGACGAAACTGCCTGGGGCTGATGTTGACGCAAAGATTGAAATCATTGCCGTCGATCAACCCCTTGCGGATCAATTCGCCGCCAGTCTTGCAAGCCTCTTCCAGAATCCAGTTGCCGACCTCAAGGATCATTCCGCTTTCTTCCATGACCTTGATGAACTGGCTCGGCGGCAGGTTGCCCAGCACCGGGTGCTGCCAGCGCAGCAGGGCTTCGGCGCCGACGACACGATTGCCGCGGGTGTCCACCTGAGGCTGGTAACTGAGGCTGAATTCGCCCCTGGCCTGGGCCTGGCGCAGTTCGTTTTCCAGGCGCAGACGGTCGCTGGCGGCCTTTTGCATGGTGTCATGGAACATCTGCGTGGCGTTGCGCCCGGCATCCTTGGCGCGGTACAGCGCGATGTCGGCGCGCTTGAGTAGATCGGCCGGGGTCGAGCCATGATCGGGAATCAGCGCCACGCCAATGCTCGGCGTGACCTGCAACCGGTGTCCATCCAGAAACATGGGTTCGGCGAGCAGCGCTCGCAAGGTGTCGGCCAGACGCCCCACCTGATCGATCACCTCATCGCGGGTGCCTTCCAGGCCGCTGATCAGCACCACGAATTCGTCGCCGCCCAGCCGCGCGACGGTGTCTTCCATGCGCACGCTGGCCTCAAGGCGGGCGGTGACGATTTTAAGCACGCTGTCGCCCACCGGATGGCCGAGGGAGTCGTTGATGTGCTTGAAGTGATCCAGGTCCAGAAACAGCAGGGCGCCGCGCAGGTCGTGACGCTTGAGCAAGGCGATCTGCTGGCTCAGGCGGTCCATCAACAGGGCGCGGTTGGGCAGGTTGGTCAGGGGGTCGTGATAGGCCAGGTGCTGGATCTGCGCCTGGGCGTTCTTCAGCTGGCTGATGTCCCGGGCGGTAATCAGCAGGCAGGCGGTGTCGTTGAGTTCCAGCGGATCGATGGACACGTCAACGGTGATGATCTCGCCGTTCTTGTTGCGCCCCAGCAGCTCACGGTGGCGCACCCGGCCGTGGTCCTGCACCTCCCGAATCAGCCGCTCGCGCTGGGTGATGTCGGCCATGATGACGAACTCGAACACCGTGTGGCCAATCACGTCACTGGCGCTGTAGCCCGTCAGGCGGGAAAAGCCGTCGTTGACCTCGATGTAACGCCCCGTGGCTTTCTCGGTGATGATGATGGCGTCCGGGCTTGAGTGAAAGGCCCGGGCGAATTTCTCCTCGCTGGCCTTGAGGGCCTGCTGGGCGCGCTTGTGTTCGGTGGTGTCGATGAAGGTGCTGAGCAGGTACAGGCCGTCGCTCAGCTCGATTTTCTGGGTGTAAAGCGTGCCGTCATGGGCGCTGCCCTGGCGCCCCTGCCACTGGGTTTCCAGACTGACCGGCAAGGCTGAGGCAAAGGTCTTGTCCAGCGCCAACTGGCGCTGTGCAGGCTCCAGCCACAGGCCGATTTCGAGAGTGGTGCGGCCCACGCAATCCTTCAATGGCCAGCCGAAGGTCGTTTCGAAATGGCAGTTGGCGTTGCAGACCAGCCCGTCTTCGAAACGGGTGAGTAACACGACGTTGGGACTGAGGTTGAAAAGAGTCGCGAAGTGTTTCTCCGACTCTTTTGCCGTCAGGGCCAGGCCAGTCAATTGAAACAGCGGGTTGTCTGCGGTTGTGGGCATGTGATCACGAGCTTTGAAGGCTTAAAGCCGGTGTGTCGATCAGTGAGCTTCACCGCTCAGGACATTCGCCTGGGCATCCAGCAGCGCCATGAACGCCTTCGCCGCGTTCGATAGCGTGCGTTCCGTGTGGACAATGTAGCCTAGCTCGCGGCGCAGCTGTATGCCCGGCAACGGAATACGTGCAACTTGTTCATCCAGCATGGTTCTGGGCAGCACACTCCATGCCAGGCCGATGGAAACCATCATCTTGATGGTTTCCATATAGTTGGTGCTCATGGCGATATTGGGCTTGATGCCCTGGGCTTCGCACAGGCCGCTGACGATGTGATGGGTAAAGGTGTTGCCGCCGGGAAACACCGCCGGATAGCCCACGACATCGGCAAGACTCACGTTTTCGATCTTGGCCAGCGGGTGTTCCGGCGCGGCCACGAACTCTAGCAGGTCGTCCCAGACCGCCACCGCCTTGACCGATGAATGCGGCTGGGGGGCCAGGGTGATGACGGCCAGTTCAGCGCGCCCGTGCAGGATCTCGTCGTAGGCGACTTCCGAATCGAGAAACTCGATATCCAGCGCGACATTGGGGTAGGTGCGGGTGAATGTCCTCAACAATGGGGGCAGGCGGTGCAGGCCTATGTGATGGCTGGTGGCCAGGCTCAGGCGTCCGGTGACTTCACCGGTGAGGTTGGTCAGCGCGCGGCGGGTGTCGTCCAGCACGTTGAGGATCTGGTAAGCCCGCGGCAGCAGGGCGCGGCCGGCCTCGGTCAGGTTGATCTCGCGGCCCAGGCGGTCAAACAGGCGCACGTTCAATTGTTGCTCAAGCCCCGCGATGCGCTTGCTGATGGCCGGTTGCGTCAGGTGCAGGCGCTCGCCAGCGGCAGAGAAGCTGCCAGTCTCGGCGATGGCAATAAAGGCGTTGAGGTTGGCCAGGTCCATCTCGAATTCCTGTTGGTTATCCAAAGCATGAAAATTATGAATTTGAGTTATTTAAGCATATTCCCTAGCATCTCCCTCACAAGCCAAGGGGTTTTAAAGAGACGTCATCGAGATGTCCGACCCAAGGCATAGAAACACGCTGATGAGGAAACCGTCTGATGGCTGGCAAAACGCTCTACGACAAGCTCTGGGATTCGCATTTGGTCAAACAGCGCGACGATGGCTCGGCGCTGATCTACATCGACCGTCATATCATCCACGAAGTGACTTCGCCGCAAGCGTTTGAAGGCCTGCGTCTGGCCGGTCGCAAGCCTTGGCGCATCGACGCCAACATCGCGACCCCGGACCACAACGTACCGACCACCCCTGAGCGCAAGGGCGGCATCGAAGCCATTGCCGACCAGGTGTCGCGCCTGCAGGTCCAGACCCTGGACGACAACTGTGACGAATACGGCATCACCGAATTCAAGATGAACGACTCCCGTCAGGGCATCGTCCACGTGATCGGCCCGGAGCAGGGCGCCACCTTGCCGGGCATGACCGTGGTCTGCGGCGACTCCCACACCTCGACCCACGGCGCATTCGGTGCGCTGGCTCATGGTATCGGCACCTCCGAGGTCGAGCACGTGCTCGCCACCCAGTGCCTGGTCGCCAAGAAAATGAAAAACATGCGGGTATTGGTCGAAGGCAAGCTGCCGTTCGGCGTGACCGCCAAGGACATCGTCCTGGCCATCATCGGCAAGATCGGCACCGCGGGCGGCAACGGGCATGCCATCGAATTCGCCGGCAGCGCGATTCGCGACCTGTCAGTCGAAGGCCGCATGACCATCTGCAACATGTCCATCGAGGCGGGCGCACGCGTCGGCCTGGTGGCCACCGATGAAAAGACCATTGCCTACGTCAAGGGCCGTCCGTTCGCACCGACTGCCGAGCAGTGGGATGCAGCGGTCGAAGCCTGGAAAGACCTGGTGTCCGACGACGACGCGGTGTTCGACACCGTGGTCGAGCTCGACGCTGCCCAGATCAAGCCGCAAGTGAGCTGGGGCACTTCGCCTGAAATGGTTCTGGCGGTCGATCAGAACGTTCCGGATCCGGCGAAGGAAACCGACCTGGTCAAGCGCGGCTCCATCGAACGCGCACTGAAGTACATGGGCTTGAGCGCCAATCAGGCGATCACCGACATCCAGCTCGATCGCGTGTTCATCGGTTCCTGCACCAACTCGCGGATCGAAGACCTGCGCGCTGCAGCGGATATCGCCAAGGGCCGCAAGGTGGCCTCGACCATCAAGCAGGCGATCGTGGTGCCGGGCTCGGGCCTGGTCAAGGCGCAGGCCGAGAAGGAAGGGCTGGACAAGATCTTCATCGAAGCCGGGTTCGAATGGCGTGAGCCAGGCTGCTCGATGTGCCTGGCGATGAACCCGGACCGCCTGGAGAGTGGCGAGCATTGCGCGTCTACCTCCAACCGCAACTTCGAAGGCCGTCAGGGCGCCGGTGGTCGTACCCACCTGGTGAGCCCGGCAATGGCCGCGGCAGCAGCGGTCAACGGTCGTTTCGTCGACGTTCGCACCATGAGCCAGCACTAAGGAGCCCAGCATGAAGCCATTTACCCAACACACCGGCCTGGTCGCTCCGCTGGATCGTGCCAATGTCGACACCGACCAGATCATTCCCAAGCAGTTTCTGAAGTCGATCAAACGCACCGGTTTCGGTCCGAACCTGTTCGACGAGTGGCGTTATCTGGATGTTGGCCAGCCGTATCAGGACAACTCCAAGCGTCCGCTGAACAAGGAGTTCGTGCTCAACCACGAGCGTTATCAGGGCGCCAGCGTGTTGCTGGCCCGGGAGAACTTCGGCTGCGGTTCGAGCCGCGAGCACGCGCCCTGGGCACTGGAAGAATACGGTTTCCGCAGCATCATCGCGCCGAGCTACGCCGACATCTTCTTCAACAACAGCTTCAAGAACGGCCTGTTGCCGATCATCCTGAGCGAAAGCGAAGTCGATGAGCTGTTCAAGGCGGTCGAGGCGAAGGAAGGCTACCAGCTGAAGATCGACCTGCAGGCGCAGACAGTCACCGGCGAAGACGGCAAGGTGTACAACTTCGAAGTCGACGCATTCCGCAAGCACTGCCTGCTCAACGGCCTGGACGACATCGGCCTGACCCTGGTGGACGGTGAGGCGATTGCAGCGTTCGAGGGCAAGCACCGCGCAAGCCAGCCTTGGTTGTTTCGCGACGCTTGATCGCCACAGCACCCGTAGCAGTCCGGCTTGCCGGCGTCAGCGATTTTGCAGACGCCGACGCCGGCAAGCGGAACGCCGCCCGGCCGTACTGCTACGGGGTTTGGTGGCACAGGATTATTCAATCGGCGCTCCAGAGGCGCCGATGCACTTATTGAAACGAGGACGTTATGAGCAAGCAGATTCTGATTCTCCCTGGTGATGGCATTGGTCCGGAAATCATGGCTGAGGCGGTCAAGGTGCTGGAACTGGCCAATGACAAGTACCAGTTGGGTTTCGAATTGAGCCACGACGTCATCGGCGGCGCTGCCATCGACAAGCATGGCGTGCCGCTGGCCGACGAGACCCTGGAGCGTGCCCGCGCTGCCGACGCCGTGCTGCTGGGCGCGGTGGGCGGTCCGAAATGGGACGCCATCGAGCGTGACATCCGTCCTGAGCGCGGCCTGCTGAAGATCCGTTCGCAACTGGGCCTGTTCGCCAACCTGCGTCCGGCCATCCTCTACCCGCAGCTGGCCGAGGCGTCGAGCCTGAAGCCGGAAATCGTCTCGGGCCTGGACATCCTCATCGTCCGTGAGCTGACCGGCGGTATCTACTTCGGCGCGCCACGTGGCACCCGCGAGCTGGAAAACGGCGAGCGTCAGGCTTACGACACCCTGCCTTACAGCGAAAGCGAAATCCGCCGCATCGCCCGCGTCGGTTTCGACATGGCCCGCGTACGCGGCAAGAAGCTGTGCTCGGTGGACAAGGCCAACGTGCTGGCTTCCAGCCAGCTGTGGCGTGAAGTGGTCGAGCAGGTCGCCAAGGACTACCCGGACGTCGAGCTGAGCCACATGTACGTCGACAACGCCGCGATGCAACTGGTCCGTGCGCCCAAGCAATTCGACGTGATGGTCACCGACAACATGTTCGGCGACATTCTGTCGGACGAAGCTTCGATGCTCACCGGCTCCATCGGTATGCTGCCATCGGCGTCGCTTGATTCGAACAACAAGGGCATGTACGAGCCTTGCCACGGTTCGGCCCCGGATATCGCTGGCAAGGGCGTCGCCAACCCACTGGCGACCATCCTGTCGGTGTCGATGATGCTGCGTTACAGCTTCAATCAGCACAGCGCCGCAGATGCCATCGAGAAGGCCGTCAGCCTGGTTCTGGACCAGGGCCTGCGCACCGGTGATATCTGGTCCGAAGGCAATGCCAAAGTCGGTACGCAGGAAATGGGTGACGCCGTAGTCGCCGCGCTGCGCAATCTGTAATATCTCGGGCCCACTGCTGCAATGTTGAGCTTCAGCTCTGTGCAACAAGGGGCCCCACTTTTAACTAAGGTGTAGTTGCGATGAAACGTGTAGGTCTGGTCGGTTGGCGCGGTATGGTTGGTTCCGTGCTCATGCAGCGCATGCTGGAAGAGCAGGATTTCGATCTCATTGAGCCGGTTTTTTTCACCACCTCCAACGTCGGCGGCCAAGGCCCGTCGGTGGGCAAGGACATTGCGCCGCTCAAGGATGCCTACAGCATCGATGAGCTCAAGACCCTTGACGTGGTACTGACCTGCCAGGGCGGCGACTACACCAACGAGGTGTTCCCAAAGCTGCGTGAAGCGGGCTGGCAGGGTTACTGGATCGACGCGGCGTCCTCCCTGCGCATGCAGGACGACGCGGTCATCATCCTCGATCCGGTCAACCGCAAGGTCATCGACCAGCAACTGGACACCGGCACCAAGAACTTCATCGGCGGCAACTGCACTGTCAGCCTGATGCTGATGGGCCTGGGCGGGCTGTTCGAGGCCGGTCTGGTGGAGTGGATGAACGTCATGACTTATCAGGCGGCATCCGGTGCCGGCGCGCAGAACATGCGTGAGCTGATCAAGCAGATGGGCGCGATCAATGCGTCGGTTTCGGATGATCTGGCCAACCCGGCCAGCGCCATCCTGGACATCGACCGTAAAGTGGCCGAGGCCATGCGCGGCGACAGCTTCCCGACCGAAAACTTCGGCGTGCCGCTGGCAGGCAGCCTGATCCCGTGGATCGACAAGGAACTGCCGAACGGTCAGAGCCGCGAAGAGTGGAAAGGGCAGGCGGAGACCAACAAGATCCTGGGTCGTTTCAAGAGCCCGATCCCGGTCGACGGTATCTGCGTGCGCATCGGCGCCATGCGTTGCCACAGCCAGGCGCTGACCATCAAGCTGAACAAAGATGTGCCGATCACCGATATCGAAGGTCTGATCAGCCAGCACAACCCGTGGGTCAAGCTGGTGCCGAACACCCGTGAAGCCAGCATTCAGGAGCTGAGCCCGACCTCGGTGACCGGTACACTGAACATTCCGGTGGGTCGTTTGCGCAAGCTGAACATGGGGTCGCAGTACCTGGGTGCGTTTACCGTGGGTGACCAGTTGCTGTGGGGTGCGGCTGAACCGCTGCGTCGCATGCTGCGTATTCTGCTGGAGCGGTGATTCGCAGGGTTTGACGTTTACACAGAAAAACCGCCTTCAGGGGCGGTTTTTTTGTTTATGCGCCGAGCCCCCCGTGATGATTGGTAACGCTGATATTGGGGACATATCCGTTTTCGCGGTGGTCCGGACTTACGGTTTCGCCCCTTACGGGCGACCTACTTTCTTTCGGGAAAGTAGGCAAACCATTTGCTCCTGGCTGGGGTCCTCCTTCGTCGGACTTCCCTCGACTCCGGCGCCGTTCCGGGGGCACGCTGTGATGGGCCATCCATGGCCCGCACAGCTTTCGCGGCTTCCTGCCGCTCATCCCCCTCCACGACACCTGCGCTCGGCCTGGCGCCTTGACGTCGCG
>Ga0207713_1003305_pt1 | contig 11086 bp, 10 predicted proteins | sample KBSS64metaG_FD_184404 | JGI IMG/M metagenome (GOLD analysis project Ga0207713, IMG submission 184404) | Switchgrass rhizosphere microbial communities from Kellogg Biological Station, Michigan, USA - KBS S6-4 metaG (SPAdes) (version 2) | ecosystem: Host-associated > Plants > Roots > Rhizosphere >...
TTTACGACGGCACGCCGCGCAGCGAGGTCCCGGCGGAAGAGCGTAACCTGGGGCTGGTATTCCAGTCCTATGCCCTGTGGCCGCACAAGACCGTGTTTGAGAACGTGGCCTATCCGCTCAAGCTGCGTAAAGTCCCGGCCAAAGAGATTCAGCAGCGCGTGCAGGACGTGCTGGACCAGCTGGGTCTGGGCCATCTTGGCAAACGTCACCCGCACCAGCTCTCCGGTGGGCAGCAGCAGCGCGTGGCGATTGGCCGTGCGCTGGTGTACAACCCGCCGGTGATTTTGCTGGACGAACCGCTCTCTAATCTCGACGCCAAGCTGCGTGAAGAGGCCCGCGTGTTCCTGCGCGAGCTGATTATCAAGCTCGGGCTATCGGCGCTGATGGTGACGCACGACCAGAACGAAGCGATGTCGATTTCCGACCGCATCCTGCTGCTTAACAACGGCAAAATTGAGCAACAGGGCACGCCGCAGGAGATGTACGGCTCGCCGAAAACGCTGTTTACCGCCGAGTTTATGGGCAGCAACAACCGTCTGCACGGCAAGGTCACCGAAGTGCGCGACGGCAAAGCGCGCATCGAGGGGAAAGGCTGGGTACTGTGGGGTCAGGCCGGTGAAGGGGTACAGAGCGGTGATGAAGGCACGGCGGTGATCCGCGTCGAGCGCGTGGCGGTGGTCGAGGGACCAGGGGAAAATCAGCTTGAGCTGCCGCTGCTCACCAGCATGTATCTCGGCGACCGCTGGGAGTACCTGTTCCGCACGGTGGGGGATGATTTTGTCATTCGTGCGTATGGGCATGAGGTTCGGGATCCGCAGCACTGCCATCTTTCGCTGCCTGAGAAGCATGTTTGGGTTTTCCCGAAAGGGTGATGAGTCAATAATTAATCTGCCATGGCCCGGTGGCGATTCGCTTACCGGGTCTACGGAATAGAGGAATGCAGAGAAGCCGAGGCTGGCGGAATAAGTCATTTTTTTAATCAGGAGAATTCGTTTGGCGAGTAAAAACGAAGATCTGAGGCGGAGTCAGCCCCAAGAGTTTGCATTGTTACGGCTTCGATCCTGGCATTAGCAAGTTCAAAAAACAGGTTATCTAACTCAAGTTAAGCGTGCCCCAGTTTATCACTGTTATTCGCCAGCTTCAGAGTGATCCTAACCGCCTTATCAAAAATCCCTACCACTGCTGCTGTGTTTGCCAATACACCAGCCATAACATTCCCTGCCTGAGATTTATTGAAGATTAACGCTCACCACTTTACCGCATAACTTTCTGTTACGAAACGCAGTTTCACTTAGGTCTAATACTTGTTGCGCATGTTGTTATTGATTGTTAAATAACCTTTATAATTATTTCCATAACAAGCAGAGGGACTTATTAAGCAATATACCAAGGCTTTTTACTACAGAAAGACAGCGTTTCTCCTGTTGTAATAAAGCGAGGCAAATTGCAACACATGCAAAGCTGTGTGACGCAGTGGCAACACTAGGATATTTGATGCAGATTCAGTGAAATTATTAGGCGGCTAATCGTTCCACTCAGCGGATCTATAATAGAGCCGAGGATATTTAGGCAGGAGGACGTAAAATGGCTCAAGAAAGAGTCATGACACCCACGGGGCTGATGTGAAAATGAAGGCGGTTCTACTTTGTGGTGTACTGGCTCTTATGCCGCTAACTGCACAGGCTGGACGTATAACCATGCAATTGACGGAACAGACCGAAACCGCCGACGGGACCCTGTGCCGCTATTCCAACTCAATCTATGATTTTGTTTATAAAACGAACAGTAAACCCTGTGCCAGCATAAAAATATTCGATACCAATGTCCCTATCTAGCCGCTCTTATTTTGTTCGAAATGACAATGATAGCAGCACCAATAACTGCGTGCTCGAATCCCCCAATCAGGTTCTGCTTCAGTATATTGAGACCTCATGTGTAGTTTTTTGCCTGCTCCCTCATAACATTTCGGGCAAAATGCTATCTCGTCACCTTCTTTCCAGTAAACGCCATCACGGAAGTGGAAGTTCTTATTGTCCTTTAACTGGTCTTCAAGTTGCTTGTACTTCTGTTCCGATTCAAACAACAGCGCTTGAGTAGTGATGACTTCCATCTTGACACTTGCAAGCTCACTCATTAGGTTTGCAAGCTCAAGTTTGAGAGTTGCCCTATCAAGCTCCCCGCCATCATCAGCTAGTTTCTTTGCAATTCCTACAGCTTTATCAATGATCCCAACAGCGGCGGCTGTGCTAGCTAACATTCCAGACATTACTGTTCCCTCAAACTCTTGTTAACATCATTATTGGTTTATTTCTGTGATTTTTTGGAGTGCATTATGTTTCTAGCCTCCCAATAATCACTTAATTTGAAGCGTGTGTGATGTATCAAAGTAAGGATATCGTTCAGGGAATCAATGCTAAACTGAATATATTCTTGGTTAATTCCTTCCTTGGTAATTTTAACCCCCAGATAAGTATATCCTTCAAGGTCCGTATTATTCCAATCTGCATGTACAGTGAGATTCCGTAACCGACCACATTCCTTAAGATCCTTTATCAGCGAGTCATACTCACTGTAAGATTCTTGTAAAGCGAGGTGCAAGAGGTCAGAGTACCTTTTGAAAAGGTCTATCTTCGCTGAGTAGTTCATACTGCCTATAACAATAATACCTAATTGATCAGAGCGGTCACTGAAACTTTCGTAGATTATACTATCCAAGTCCTTTTCCAATGTATTGAAATACATCACAATCTGGCCAATCAAAGGGAAAGCGGCTTTTAGATATGCCTCCTCCAAATCTCCATTTAACGCTTCTATGTCGTGCATTAAGAATTGCTCAAAGGGCTTTCGCTTAATTTTCATACACTCATTCCATAGTCGCTTTTGTCTGATAACATCATCTTTCACGCAATGATAGCCATTTAGCGCCGTGTTGGGCATACCAACATTCAGCGCCGAAGGCGTATCCTCATTTTGTCAATTAACAGCTCTCTTATCGAGTACCGATCATTTATGGCTCGGTGAAGACCACGGCAGAGCCAGCCCCTTTCACGGATTGGTTAGGCTTCCCAACATTTGCTCGTTTATCCGTGGCGTGTCATCACGACAGGCTGTAACGGGACACCGCGCTAAGTGTGGAACGGTTAAAAGTGTTGGGAGTTACGCCTGGTATGCGACTTTTTGTTCGTTGTTGTGCTGTCGCGGTAAGAACCTGGAACCACCGCAAGCGTGATGATGTGCTCCCTTGAACCACAGATCAATAACGCGACAGGTGCGGGCAAAGAACAATCGGAAGTTTAAGTTGTACTTGCTAAAGCGGGGCAACGTAACTAACTCATAAATCATAACTTATTGATTTATCAGGATACTGGAGCGGGCGAAGGGAAATCACCCCCGCTCCAAAGTTCTCGTAATCCCATGGATTTATTAACAAAAACGTGATGCATTGTAGGAGGGTTTTGTAGGAGGAACTACAACGTTTTGCAAACCGCTTCACTCCAGAACGCTGATAAGTTTTAGCGCGTCATTTCTGACAGAATCTTGCATTCGCTCAGAGTCAGCGATCAACGCCAAAGCCTCAATACTTAAACCATCCCTGATCACTTTTCGCGCTTTACTGAGACGGCCCCGGCAACTTTTCTCTGTATAACCCTCACGTGAGTGCATTTGCTCAATGATATAAGCGCTTGGTAAATTTGAATCGGCAAAATGATGGTAGTAGTTTACGAAGCACTCCATCCCAATAGCCTTAAGGAGGCTGACCAGGGTAACACTACTCGTTATCTTCTCTGGTTGATTCAAAACCTCTTCCAAAGGTTCGGGTGGAAGGGTTTGCATAGCCGCTTCATTGACTGAAGCCGAACTCCTGACAATCAAGTCTTCTTTGATGGAACTAACTCGGGGATCAGTAAGAATCGCGCCCTTGAGGTTAACGATATGTGCGTTAACGTGGTCACTATGCCGTGCATAATCTCGTATTACTTCATGTGGGATTTTGTAAGCATCAAGAATGTTGTAAGTCTCATCGAAAATAACCGCGATTAAATAATCAAAATCGGCTGCCTCATAGTTACGCAAGGCACTAAGCTGCCGGGAAGGATTATCCGGCGTAACTCTCCTAGCTTTGATCTGCACTTTCAGGCCATCAGCATCAATGGCATCAGCACCCGCCGACGAATTACTGAGAAGAGTCATACCCAGTGCATTAGAAACCAGCCATTCAGCATAGTCACCAACAGGATTATTCTTGGTGCGAATGACACCTCTAGAACGCAACTGCGTTAAAATTTCGGAATGAAGTGAAAGCAATTCAAGATTATTCAGCGCATTTAGCCAATCATATGATGTTAAATGATTATTTTTCAAAAACACTCTCCATTGCCGAAGTGAAATGCCACTGTAACGCCTACGTAACGCACCTGGATTTTGATGTTTTGTCGACTCTTATAGAAGAGTAAGACTGATTCATAGGTGTCTCATCTTTTGCCAAAGAAGACTGTTCATTAATACAGCATCCAGAATTTATAAACTTACACTTACTTCACTTTCTCAGTTTGCCCCACCGCACTGCCGAAACAATACCCCAGTTGCCACTGGCATTGGGCCTACGCCATTTTGCTGTCTCCATGCTACGGAGATACTCAAGAGCTTCAGAAAACGTGCCAAAACGCTTCTGAGCCGCTTTATCACCTACGCCAAACGAACCATCACGGGTGCTCGCCAAACCGGGGTGAAAACAGGAACCATCGGCCGCGTATGGAACCAACAGTTCCGGGTCGTTATCTTCAGATGAGCCAGACGCTAATAACTGCCACGGCTCAACGCTCAAAGCGTTAGCCAGCACCTCAATCGCGTCCAGAGACGCATTAGAGCCACCACGTTCAATTCTGCTCATATAGCTACGTGCAAACCCACACCGATCAGCAAAGGCTTCCTGGCTCATTCCGGTGGCAATGCGCAACTCTTTTACTCGTTGTCCAAACAGTTTTCTCAGGGTCATTTTCATGACCTGAATTTGCGCAGATGTCCACTAAAGAGCCACGCTCCAATAGTGACATTTCGAATCAATCGTCTATGATGCGATAACTGACACCGCTGGGGTGGATTCTGAGGGATAACAATATGTCAAAAACACGGCTTAATAAGCCCGGTTTTTCAGCCAAGTCTGTGCTGACCATTATGTTAATCGCTGCGTCATCTGCATCTTATGCAGCAGAAAGCATCGATCAACTGGCGACGCGCATCGGTATGGATCACTTCCGGGAAGCGATCAAAAAGGGTGATCGCAGCGCCTTCAAAACGCTGCCGGCAAAAGGCTATAAAAACGGACTTACCGGGCTGCTCATCAAAACTAACACTTACGTTAACCCCGAATACAGCTTTGCTGATTGCGATACGGACACCGTTATTGTCTCGGTGCAAGAACACAAAACGCTCCCCGGTTGCCGCATATCTCTAAAGCTAGCGACTAAAGATGCTGACGGTAGCTATCACGATAATGGCATTCGCATCGAATATGGTATTGCGACCGGATCCAAAAAGTTTATCGCCAACAATTCAGCGTGGGCGCAGCATGCCATTACAGGTGATAAGGCGCTGGAAAGCTCGTTGAAGAGAGATGCTAACGATACTGTATGCACTGCATGGTCAACGATGGCAAAAAATATTGCCATCGGGCGAGACGAGCACAACCCAATTTCTGTCTACCAACAACAAATTGAAGATCTCAGAGGCAAACCCGGCATCACTGAGAGTAATATTGTTTTTGCCCATGCCCTTGCTGGCATGGTTTACAAAGACATGGCCGCAAAAAAACCGCAAGAAGTTGAAGCATTGGTTTATCAAACCTGCCAATCAGGTATGTGAAAAATTCAAGATTAATCAAAGATTGCGGTAATAGTTGCTCTGGAAACGCCGTATTCGCGCGCTAAAGCACTGACACTGGTTCCATTATTCTTTTTCTCGGTAATCGCTCTACGGTCTTCTGGGGCGATTCTCGGCGGTCTTCCCAGTTTCTTACCTTCGGCTTTTGCCCGCAACAAACCAGCCTGGGTCCGCTCAATCAGCAGGTCACGTTCCATCTCTGCAACCGCTGCCAGCATTGACAGCAGAAGCTTACCCGCAGCGGAGGTGAGATCAGTCGTGCCAAGCTGGTGGACAATAACCTTGATGTTTCGATCTGCCAACTTTCTGACCGTTTGCAGAACATCAATCGCATCACGTCCCAGACGGTCTAGTTTTGCAACTACCAATGTTTCACCATCGCGGATTTTGCTGAGCATTTCAGAAAACGCTTTGCGTTGCACCGCAGGAACCTTCCCGCTAACAACATCAGTAAACCAAAAGTCGAAAGTCCATCCAGCTTGCTCAAGTTCCAGACGCTGGTTCTCAGTATCCTGCTGCGATGTCGAAACACGCCCGTAGCCAAAAATCGCCATAGTCATCTCCTCATCCGGCCCCTGCCGGAAAACGGTGATGAAAATAGGATGGCCTGCCAAAAAAGCCAAGGCTAATTTTCCAACAGTGTTAAAGCGCATGATTGAAAGGTGCCAGAAAACGGTCGTTTGTTGGCACTAACTTACCCACCAATGCGGATATCAACTTTCAGCTTTTCCATATACGGAACTAAATTCAAAAAAGTTCCGCTGATGTTCATAGAAGCTTGAGTCAACATTTGGAAAAGCCATAGCAAGCTTCCTCTCTGCACAGTTGCAGCGACCCACTTAGCTTTCGGCATCTTTCCTCGAGCTTCATCATTCAAAAATCCGATTGGAAAATTATCGAATGTAACGAAGCCTCTATCTAGTAAAAATACTCCATCAATCGATTCACTTGGGACGCGTATTCTCTGCTCTCCTAGAGGTAAATCGTTTCCAGCAAAACCTAATTTATTCTCTATTTCGATAATCCAACCAAGAACCGTATCCATCTGCTGAGGCCCATCATAAGCTACAACAAAGTTGAGAATGGCTGGAGGGATATAACCACTACTGAAAGACCACTGTTCATTTTTTTTAAGCTTCTTCGCCTGGTAGGCAGCAGTAATAGCTTGCTCCATTCCCGCTTTATCAAGGGTGGACTTAACTTCTATCGTTGCGATCACTGACTCCACAAGAAAGCCACTCACACCACCACCAAAATCAAGCTTAGGAAGGTTACGTTTATAAATCACAATATCAAACTGCCGTCGTGCCGAATTTGGCGAGGACTCACTGTCGATTATTTCACCTGTGCCAATGGCAAGTGTTGAAGGTAAGTGGGCCTCTAAAAATTCTCTGATGAAAGCTTCTCTCGGCGTTCCTTTGTGCAAAGAGTGACCAGAGTTTGCAGGGATTTTAGAAGTGGCAAGAAGTTGTTCTTCCACTGCCGACATATGAGCTAATAACATTGAGCCACCTGTTAACCTGTTGTATTAATGTTAATTAATTATAATGGCAAGCCAAACCGACTACGGTGTCGACAATCAATTATACCGATACTGATGCTATGTGTTGTTCTACATCATTGAAGTGCTTTCAAAATATGAACGCACTTCACTGATATATAACACTTTTATTGAAGTTAAGCCTATGCTATTTTGGTCGTGACATCTATCTCATGCGGTAAACCGGTCCGGATAGGTGGAGCATTACCGCTCTTTTGCGGAAAACGTCAGGATGGGAACTCTGCGTAACGTTGATCGTGGTAGGTAGGGCGCGCAAGCGTTTGATGCAGCCAAGCAGAGGGTGAGAGTAGCTATCGGCGGATTCTTGAGTAGCTTCTTTTGCGCATAATGCATCTTTCAAGAAAGGTCGTCACACCACGAGGAAGACTTAATCTTCATCTGGCAAGGGGAACCGAGCAAACCTACAGGCTATCTTCTCAGATGGCCTTAGGGTTGATATGTCCGGCTTCCCCCCCGAGGAAGGGTTTACATCTTAAAGAACACTTTATGTTTTAACATTTTTAACAATTATGCTTTTCTCTTGCTCGTTGTATCAAACTCTTCCTTTCAGTAATCCTGCCGTTTCTCTCACCTTCGCAAAACACAAACCTGAACCGAACGTTATTAGCTTTTAGCGTGTTCGCGGTGAAAAGCAGCCGGATAAGTGTCCTAGGTTTGCCAGCCCCACTTTCAGGCATTGCGTCCGAAAATTTCCGTGGCGGCGAGACAGTCCTTATAGAGCCAAACTGACTCAAAAGTTAAGCTGCGCAGTAAAGCTAAAGCTCGCCCAGATTTCTCATTGATTGCTCGATCTCCGCAACCCATTTATCAGGGCAAGGATAAACACGGCTTTCGGTGCTAATGCGGTTTGGAGATACGCGGCGGGTTAGCCCATGCAATGACTTAACATGCGCTATCCAACATGTTTTGACTGTTCTCCCCGTTCGGGATTTAACATCATCGGCAATTTGCCTGTAGGTCGCCATTAACATCCATACTCCGCTAGTTGTTTAAATATTGCGAAAGAAGCTGCTTGTTGAAGGTTACATCTGATTCATCTAGTTGCGCCAGTCGAGCTACGAAAGCGCCGCGAATTCCGCACCGTGATTTCTACTACCCTTGATAAAAAACGCGTCACAGAGCTTCCTGGCGCGTTTGGCACATCTCACGACTTATGTCTGCGCCGTGCGTCACTGACCGCTTTGATACCTGCTTGCGAGTCGAATTGTGCAATATCAGGCAAGTTGTAGCGAAGCTGCGAAATCACGCCCAATTGCTCTCCCACATAAGCATCCTTACGATAGGTTGTCATCGCAGTAGTGCTGCCCCGGACATGTCCAACAAGCTGCGCAATCGTGCGTTCGTTGGTCTCATACTTGTCGACGGCGTTGATGAAAGTATGCCGCAGCGAATGGAACGTTTTCTTACCGTCACGGGTAAAACCGAGGACTTTGCCAAAGTAGTTTTCGTTAAACCATTTTGAGGCAGCGGCACGATACCCTTTGATTTTGTTATGCTTCAACTCAGGGAAAAGACGATCATACCCGGCAGCTTTCAACGCATCCACATACTCAAGTAGCCCTAGTTCGAGCAGTCGTGGATGTAGGGGAACCTGACGGATAGCATTCACCGTTTTCAAGGATTTATCGCCACCAGCCAGCGCCTCTTCATCCATCATCTTATCCGGTGCATCAAGATTAAAATCAATATAGGCAACACCGTTTTTGTCCACACGAATGTCCGCCAGATAAAGCTGGCAAAGCTCATTGATGCGCCCGCCCACATATAATGCCAGTAGGGGCAACCAGTAGTGAAACGGGCGAAAGCTCGTGTAACGTCCGTATTGGTTAGGTTTTCCTGCACCAGTTTTGAACCAGTCAGCAGAGAAAATACGCAATAGTTCATCCTCCGTGAAGAGGTCTCGGCGATCCTGCTCGCGCACCATCACGCGGCGCTGAGCGAGCACATTCTCGGCTGGATTATCAAGCAGGTAACGCACCTTCTTGGCCCATTTGAACATCGAACCCAGTGACTCAATATGTCTGCCAATCGCATCTCGGCTCATTACCGGCTGACCATCAGCCAGAGCCTTTTCGATCAACATTCGCGTGTCGGAAATCTTGTATTTCCGCCGCATCAAATACAGATTGCCGGGCATTTTCTGCATTCTACTGACGTAATCCTTCACGACCTCACGATCCAGCTCACCTAAGGACATGTCACCCATAATCTCCGTAAAGTGCTCGATTTTGGAACGAATTTTCCCCTCACTGGCTAACTTGATATCACCTGTATTTTTATAGGCCAGAAACTCTTCCAGCACTGCTGAAACCGTCATGCTTGCATGCATCGGATTACAATACGGGTTGATAGTAGCGGCAGCAGAAATCGCTGGTGTTACACCTACCGGAGCGCATGGCAGAGCACTTAATGTTGGCTCCGATTTCGTAAGCGCCTTATCCCAAGCGCTACGCAGTTTTTCAGCCTGCACGTTGTTGATGAACAAAGAACTTGCATTCAGCGCCACCCCGGGTAAATCCAACAACCAGAGGGAAAGAGGATTGCCGTTGTTAGCCCTGAATGCCGTAACCTCAACCTCTCGTCCGTTCAGCAATTCAACAAGGGCAAACTGAGGCTGGTAAAGCTGCATATAGCCGTTCACCGCAGCCTCAGCACCGTCATACGCAATGTTATTCAAAACGAACCCATGCGTATCAGGATCACGCTCAAGACTGCTGGAATCATCAATCAGAAAGCCACGCTGGTTCGACACAAGGGCATACAGCGGCACATTGTCTGCCAGAATATGCTGGACGACAGTCTCAACCCCAACCCCAAATGAATCGCAAAACAATGCCAGGCTGATTTTGCCAGCGCCAGTCAACAATGAGGCATTGCCCCTGATCTTCTCTTTATCCACTTGCCTGAACTCTTCCAGAGACGCATACCACTTCTCCAGCAAACGCGCGGCAATAGCTCTGGCATTTGCAAGGTTGGTTGTGCGGGTAGATGCATGAATTTCACGCTGCCCTATCAGGGCACGATAACGAACCGGAACGGTGATCCGCAGAACATAGATACCGCTTGGACGTCGATAGAGATTATCACGCTGCGCCATCGGCTGTATGACCCCTTTGTAGGAGGATCACGAGTGCCGTCACATATGAATCAGGAAAAGGCTGAGGAATGAATACGTTAGGGGAATTCTGGAGCGGGCGAAGGGAATCGAACCCTCGTATAGAGCTTGGGAAGCTCTCGTTCTACCATTGAACTACGCCCGCTTTGAGGTGCGTAAGGCATTATAGTCCTTACACACCTTCATACAAGCCTCTTCACAACTAACCGGCGATAAAATAATCACTTAGCACTTCGGTTTGCTGCCTGCCGCAGGAAGATAACGCTGCGGATCGATGGCCGTCGCCTTATAGCGAATCTGGAAATGCAGCTTCACCGCGTCCGTACCGGTGCTGCCCATGGTGGCAATCTTCTGCCCGGCTTTGACGTTCTGCCCGTTGTTGACCAGCATCGTGTCGTTATGAGCATAGGCCGTGATGTAGTCTTCGCCATGCTTAATCATGATCAGGTTACCGTAGCCGCGCAGCTGGTTACCCACGTAAACCACCTTCCCTGCCCCGGAGGCATAAACCGGCGTACCGCGCGCAGCGG
>Ga0207713_1003307_pt1 | contig 11083 bp, 10 predicted proteins | sample KBSS64metaG_FD_184404 | JGI IMG/M metagenome (GOLD analysis project Ga0207713, IMG submission 184404) | Switchgrass rhizosphere microbial communities from Kellogg Biological Station, Michigan, USA - KBS S6-4 metaG (SPAdes) (version 2) | ecosystem: Host-associated > Plants > Roots > Rhizosphere >...
CCTTATGCGCATAAAGTCGTCGCCACGGTGCTGATGGGGGCGCGCACGCCGGATGAAGTGCGCGAAAACGCGGCATCGTTCGCGACGCCGGTTCCGTCCGCGCTATGGGACGCGTTGCGCGCCGAACGTCTGCTGCACGCGAACGCGCCGGTGCCGCGATGAATGTCGACGCACATCAGCATTACTGGGATCCATCGCGCGGCGACTACGGATGGCTCACGCCGGACATGAAGCCGCTCTATCGCGTATTCGGTCCGGACGATCTCGCGCCGCTTCGCGAGTCGGTCGGCGTTCAACGAACGGTCGTCGTTCAGGCCGCGCCGACGCTCGACGAAACGCGCTATTTGCTCGAACTCGCGCGCAATGAAGAGTCGATCGCGGGCGTCGTCGGCTGGGTTCCGCTCGATTCGCCCGATGCAGCGAAGTTCATCGACGAATTCGCGCAAGAGCCGAAGTTCAAGGGCGTGCGCCCGATGCTGCAGGACTTGCCCGACGATACGTGGATCGCACACGCGCCGCGCGAGGACGCGATCGGCCGTCTCATCGACCTCGATCTGGCCTTCGATGCGTTGATCTTCGCGCGGCATGTGCCCTCGTTGATCGAATTCGTGGAGCGATATCCGACCTTGCGCATCGTGGTCGATCACGGCGCCAAACCGCCGATCCGCGATGGTCTCGCATCCGGCTGGCAACCCTGGGCCGACGGCATCGCGCAACTCGCCGCGTTGCGGCAAAGACTTCATTGCAAGCTCTCGGGCCTGGCGACCGAATCCGGCGAAAACTGGACCGACGAAACATTGAAGCCCTACGTCGCACATCTTCTCCGGCATTTCGGTCCCGAGCGCCTGATGTGGGGCAGCGACTGGCCCGTGCTCGACATGAATGGCAGTTACACTGCATGGCACAGCACGGCCCAAAACCTCACGTCACATCTCGAAAAAGCCGAGCAAGCCGCGATTTTCGGCGCGAACGCTCGCGCGTTCTACCGTCTCTGAAACGGCTGATATACCCGGCATGTCTCAAAAACACTTTCGACTGGAGTAGTGGATGGTACAAAGACTGGCAGGCAAGACGGCGCTGATCACGGCGGCGGGACAAGGCATCGGGCTCGCGACGGCCGAGCTTTTCGCGGCAGAGGGCGCGCGCGTGATCGCCACGGATATCCGCACGGGATCGCTCGAAGGAAAGCCTTTCGACGTGCGCACGCTCGACGTGCGCGACCCGCAGGCGATCAACGCGCTGGCCGATGAAATCGGCGCGATCGACGTGCTTTTCAACTGCGCGGGCTACGTGCACGCTGGATCGATTCTCGAAGCGAGCGAGGAAGACTGGGACTTCGCCTTCGACCTGAACGCCAGGGCGATGTATCGGACGATTCGCGCGTTCCTGCCGAAGATGCTGGAAAAGGGCGGCGGCTCGATCATCAACATGTCGTCGGCGGCGTCGAGCGTGAAGGGCGTGCCCAACCGCTTCGTGTATGGTGCGTCGAAGGCGGCCGTGATCGGGCTGACGAAGTCCGTCGCCGCCGATTTCGTCACGCGTGGCATCCGCTGCAATGCGATCTGTCCCGGCACGGTGGAATCGCCGTCGCTGAAGGACCGCATCGCGGAGCAGGCGAAGGCGCAGGGCGCGAGCGTCGATCAGGTCCATGCGGCGTTCGTCGCGCGCCAGCCGATGGGGCGCGTCGGCCGTGCCGAAGAAATCGCGGCACTTGCGCTTTATCTTGGATCGGACGAATCGTCGTTCACGACGGGCCAGATTCATGTCATCGATGGCGGCTGGTCGAACTGACCGGCCCCTCATTCTTTTTCCGAACCAGAAGGATCAAACCAGATGAAACTGCTTCGTTACGGCCCCAAGGGTCAGGAAAAACCGGGTTTGCTGGACGCCGAGGGCAAGATTCGCGACCTGTCGAAGGTCGTCGATGACATCGCCGGCGCGACGCTGACCGAAGCGGGCCTGGCGAAACTGCGCGCGGCCGATATCGCGTCGCTGCCCGCAGTCGACGGCAATCCGCGCATCGGGCCGTGTGTCGGGCGCATCGGCAAGTTCGTGTGCATCGGGCTCAACTATGCGGATCACGCCGCCGAATCGAATCTGCCCGTGCCGACCGAGCCGGTCATCTTCAACAAGTGGACGAGCGCGATCAGCGGCCCGAACGACGACGTGGAAATTCCGCGCAACTCGGTCAAGACCGACTGGGAAGTCGAGCTGGGCGTGGTGATCGGCAAGGAAGCGAAGTACGTCGACGAAGCGAACGCGCTCGATTACGTCGCGGGCTACTGCGTCATCAACGACGTCTCCGAGCGCGAATGGCAACTCGAGCACGGCACGCAGTGGGACAAGGGCAAGGGCTTCGACACATTCGGCCCGATCGGCCCGTGGCTCGTCACGAAGGACGAAGTCGCCGATCCGCAGAAGCTCGATCTGTGGCTCGAGGTCGACGGCAAGCGCTATCAGAACGGCAACACGAAGACGATGGTCTTCACGGTCGCGCAACTCGTCGCGTATCTGTCGAAGGTGATGAGCCTGCAGCCGGGCGATGTCATTTCGACGGGCACGCCGCCGGGCGTCGGCATGGGCGTGAAGCCGGAAGCGGTGTATCTGAAGGCCGGCCAGACGATGCGTCTGGGCATTCAGGGCCTCGGCGAGCAGACGCAGAAGACCGTCGCGGCGCAGTGACGCGCACGCGCAGCCAACAAAAAACCTCGCCGCGGCGAGGTTTTTTGCTTTGAAGGACGGAGATTGAGATTGAAGGTTCAGGCGTGATAAACCGGCTCGGCGGAGACGCTTTCGCCGATGCGCGTGATCGTGCCCTGCGCGACCGCGACGAGCCGCTCGGCGCCGCCATCGGTGACGAACACGTCGCACTGGCAGGTGGCCTGCGTCATCCCGGCATGGACGACGCGGGCACGCGCCATCAGCGTGCCGGAGACGGCCGGCCGCAGATAGTTGATCTTGTATTCGCCGGTGACGACCTTCGGCCCGAGCCGCAGCGCGCCCGCGAAGGTCAGTGCGTTGTCGACGAGATAACTGACCACCCCTCCGTGCACGAAGCCGTGTTGTTGCCTGAGCTCGTCCCTGATCGTCAGGCACAGCGTGAGACTCGCTGAATCGACCTGCATCAGCTTGGTTCCGAGCAAGGCGCTGAACGGTTGCGCATTCAGCGCACCGCGCGCGATATCGACTATTTCGGCCATTCGGACACTCCTTGGGTGGGTTCGGTGCCGTCCTGCAAAGACAATAGGAAGCGTTCGCGCGCACTGCAAGGAAGTCAGGCAAAAATTGTGCAATGGTGCGTTTCGGCTCGCAGACGCGTCCCGCCGATGCAGTCGCGAAAGCGGCGCGTAGCCTGCATTCGCGTAGACAAGCCTTTTGGCAAACGATTCAAGCTTTCCGGCGCGAATGCCGTAAACCCGCACTGTCCCCGCGTCGGCGGGCCTAATTTCGGAAAGTGTGGGTGCAAGTGATGTTCGGAAAGATCAAGGTTTCATCGGGTTTGCTCGCAGTTCTGGTGGTGTTCTGTCTTTTTCAACTGGTGACCGAAGGGCTCGGTTTCTGGTCCCTCTCGCGCACGCATGACGACGTCGGCAGCCTGTCCGATATCGCTCTCAAGCAGGTGAACGCGGTCAACAAGACCACCCAGCATCTGATGGACGCGCGCATCAACCTTTCGCGCGCGGGAACGCGCATGGTGCGCGGCGGCACCGAGCCGACCGAGATCGTTCAGCACGCGCGCGAGCAGATCGCGGCGGCGGACAAGTCGTTCGCGGCGTTCCTGAACGCGCCGAAGACCGGCGAGGAGAACGCGGCGCGCACGACCGCGTTGCAGGCGAAATACGCCGAGTATTCGAAGGCTTTGAGCGAGCTCGTGCAGTATCTCGACGCCGGCAATCTCCAGGCGTTCCTCGATCAGCCGACGCAAGGTTTCCAGGACCGCTATCTTGCGGAACAGCAGAACTTCGTCAATTTCGGCGATGAAGCGGGCCGCGGCTATCTCGCGTCGATCGACACGCGTTACGCGTGGTTCCGCGCGGTGGGCATCGTGATTCTCGCGGCGCTCGTCGCCGGGATCGCACTCGTGCACGTCGCGCTGCGCCGTGGCGTGATTCAGCCGCTGGAGGAAGCCGGCAGGCATTTCGAGCGCATCGCGAACGGGCGTCTGGATGAGCGCATCGAAGATCGCGGCACGAACGAGATCGGCCGTCTGTTCGCGGGACTCGCGACCATGCAGGCAAGCGTCGCGAGCACCGTGAAGACCGTGCGCGCGACATCCGATTCGATCAATCTCGGCGCCGATGAAATCGCGAGCGGCAACGCGGATCTGTCCGCGCGCACGGAGAATCAGGCGGCCTCGCTCGAAGAAACCGCATCGAGCATGGAAGAACTGACCGCGACGGTGCGTCAGAATGCCGAGCACGCGCGCGAGGCGAACACCCTCGCGGGCGAAGCGCTCGACGCGACCTCGCGCGGTTCGAGCGTCGTGGACGATGTCGTCGAGAAGATGCGCGGCATCGCGTCGAGTTCGGACAAGATCGCGGAGATCATTTCGGTCATCGACGGCATTGCGTTCCAGACCAACATTCTCGCGCTGAATGCGGCTGTCGAGGCCGCGCGCGCTGGCGAGCAGGGGCGCGGCTTCGCGGTCGTGGCGGGCGAAGTGCGCGGGCTCGCGCAGCGCTCGGCGCAATCGGCGAAGGAGATCAAGGAACTGATCGGCGAGTCGGTCGCGCAGGTGAGCGACGGCTCCGTGCTCGTCGAGCGCGCGGGCCAGGCGATGCACGAAGTATCGGCGTCGATTTCTCGCGTCACGCAGATGATGGCGGAGATCAGCGCCTCTTCGCTCGAGCAGAGCGTGGGCATCGAGCAGGTCAATCAGGCCGTCACGCAGATGGACGAAATGACCCAGCAGAACGCGGCGCTCGTCGAACAGGCCGCGGCTGCCGCGTCGTCGCTGCACGAGCAGACGCGGCAGTTGAAGGCGGCCGTGTCGGTGTTCCAGCTCGCCTGAGTCAGGGCCGGGTCAGACCGGCAGCGCCGCGTACGACGTCGCGAGGTGATACGGCGTCGTCGACGGCATTTCGGCGCGGCTGATCTCGCCTTGCGCCGAGCGGCATTCGACCCAGCCGGTTTCATGCAGAAAGCGCGCGCGAAAGCGCTCGATTTGCGCACCGACGGCTTCGCCGCGCGTGGCCAGCGCGCGCAGATACTCCGTCTGCGCCCAGATGCGCTGCGTGCCGTCGATCACATGGCCCGCTTCGTCGATGGCGGCATACACGCCGCCCGTTTCCTTGTCCACGCCGCGCTGCTGCGCGAAATCGAACGCGCGAACGAGCCCTTCGTTGAGCCCTGCCGCCTCGAACGCGGGATGCCCGCTTCCCAGCGCGAGGAAGTACCACTCGAACTGATGTCCCGGCTCCAGCCGGTTGCCCGCCGTGCCCATCGGCAATTCGGCAATCGAGCCGCTCGGCGCGTGCACGAAGGCGTCCGCGACGGAGCGCGCGAGCAGCCCGAGACGCCGGTCGTAGGCGGCATCGCCGGTTGCATCGCGTGCGGCGAGCCACGCTTCGGCGAGATGCATCAGCGGGTTTTGCAACGGCGTTTCGATCGTGGCGCCGAAATCCTCGGCCAGCACCGCGTTCAGGAGATCGCCGTGGCTCGAAAAGCGCGCCTCGATGAGCCGCGACGTTTCATCGAGCAGCGCCAAAGCGTCGGCCGAGCCGCTTTTCTTCGCGTAATGCGCGCACGCGAAAACGACGAACGCATGCGTGTACAAATCCTTTTGGCGCTCGAGCGGCGCGCCGCTTGCATCCACGCTGTAGAACCATCCGCCGCTGCGCTTGTCATGAAAATAGTGCCGTAGCGATTCGAAGAGCGTCGCGGCGTGCGCGAGATCGCCCGCTGCCGAGAACACGAATAGCTGGCGTGCGCAGGCCATCGCCCGATAGCGCTTCGGCGGCAGCGGCGCATGGTCGCCCGGCGCGACGGCTTCATACGCCAGGCCGAGCGCCGCGTTGAATCCGGGCCCGCGCCACACCGGCAGCACGATGTTCGTGTAATGCGCGCGCAACTGGGCGGCGGATTCCGGGCTCGTCGATTGCATGCGCGACGAAGCGTTTGATTGCTGATCCTGCATAAGAACACTCTTATTGTTTCGAGGGGCGCGCAGCCGTGCGAGGCACACGCAACTCAAAAGAATAGCAAAAGCTGCATGGAGCGCCGCGTCTTTGGACCCATTACCGCGAGGAGGACGAAACGTGTTGGGAAATATGGAACTGGTGTCGCGGCTCGTGATGGCCGCGGCGCTCGGCAGCGTGATCGGCTTCGAGCGTGAGCGGCTCTCATGGGCGGCCGGCCTGCGGACGCACATGCTCGTGTGCGTGGGTTCGGCGCTCATCATGATCGTGTCCGCCTACGGCTTCGCGGATGCATTGAAGTACGACCACGTCGTGCTCGATCCGTCGCGGGTCGCGGCGCAGGTCGTCTCGGGCATCGGCTTTCTCGGCGCGGGCTCGATTCTGCTGCGCGGGGAAATCGTGCGCGGGCTGACGACGGCCGCGAGCCTCTGGTCGGTCGCGGCGATCGGGCTTGCGGTCGGCGGCGGGCTCTACACGGCGTCGATCGCGGCGACGGCGATCATCCTGATCATTCTGGCGGGGATCAAGCCGCTCGAGCGCCGCTTCATCAGCGTGAAACAGCGCCGGCAACTGACGATGCTCGTCGATCGCGGCTCGCTCTCGTTTCACGGTCTGCACGAGGCGCTCGGGCCCGGCAGCGTGCGCGTGAAACAGTTCGTCGTGCAGCAGAGCGACGATTCGCCGGATCTGGACGAGGTGCGGGTGGAGCTGTCGCGCGCATCGGCGATGGAATATCGGGCGATTTGCGAGCGTTTGCGGCACCTCGACGGCGTGCGCGAGTTTCGCGAGGACGATACGACCTGAAATCGCCGCGAGGATGCTGGTTTGCGCACGCGGCCATGCGACAATGCGGCCTCTCGGAAATTATCGCCGAAACGCCGGTGTGCCTTGCGCGCCGGCCATAGATGCCGCCGCCTTTCGAACCTATGCCAGATTCCGCAGTAAAGAGAGATTCCGACGCGCTCCGGGGCGATCCAGCCGCCTCATCCCGCCGCCGGCGCGGCGCGCCAGCGCATGAATTGCAGGTCACGCAAGCCATAACCGACACCGAAAGGAAACTTGCCCGCGCCGCGCGCTCGGCGCAGCGTCTCGCACAGTTGAGCGATGGTGCGCGCGGCGGCGAAACGCTCGACCTGTTCGCCGAAGACGCCGAACGTGCGCATCTCCAGGCAATGAACACCGATATCCGCCAGGGCACTTTCGAGGGTTTCGAACTGCCGGACGTATTTCTGGCGGCGGTGCAATGCAACGGCGGGACGGCGTCGCCGGGCGGCGTTGCGCCTGATTCCGCTGCCGCAAAACGCGCGGCGCGGGAGAGCGTGGCGGCGGTGGCGGCGGTGGCGGCGGTGGCGCCGGTGCGCAGCCTGTTTCAGGAAGATTTGCCCCACGTCGAGGCGCCGGAACCGGACGCGAGCAAGACGGCCGCAAAGACCGGCGCGATCGCCGCTGCCGCGACGCGATCGGCGGGCATTAGCACTTGTGTCGCGCCGGAGGGCGTACCGCCGTCGCCGGCCGCGCTCGCTTCGGCGCTGATCGCGAGCGATCGCAGTGAGCGCGGGGAACGCAACGCCGCCGAGCCGCTCGCGAAGTCGAACGCCCGCCATGCCGCGCCCGAGCTCGACCGCGCCCGCGCGACGGCGTTCGCGGACACCGTCGACGCGCTCTACGCGGTGCTCGCCGAGCAGCGCACGTCGGCCATAGCCCACGCGCGCCGCATGAAGACGATGCTGACGATCATCGTCTGCGTGATGCTCGTCACGGTGGCGACCGGCATCGCGCAGACGTCGCTGCTGCTGCGCATGAGCCGCGACGGCAAACTGCAGCAGGACCGCACCGAGCAGTTGATGCTCAACCAGCAGGCGACGCTCGCCTCGCTCTTCGATACCGATTCCGCGACCGTCAGCCTGCACGGCGCACCCGACAGCGCGCGCGATTCCGGCGACGCCTCGCCGCTGCAGCCGGTCCGCGCCGCGCAGCCTGATTCAGCGCCGAAAAAGCACGCGCATCGCGCGCACCATCGCGCGATTTCTTCGGCGCACTGATCCCCGCTGTCACTTTCCTGCGACACCGCCCCTTGCGGCGGCACGTCGCGTCCTCGCTCGCCGCGGCGCTCGAGGTTCGTCTTTTGGACTTCTCCGGCCCGTCCCTCTTTTCTGCGCAACTCAAAACGGTAAGGCTGTAGAAAAACTACAGGATTTCTTTCCGAGAAATGTTGCATTGCACTAGAAAAAGGTCAGGGCTAACCCTATAATTCTCTCTAAGGGAAAACCCTCTATCACCAAACCGGAGTCAGTCATGAGCTACCTCTTCGCCCTGCTGCAAAAATTCGCTTCGATGTTCGAATCCGCGCACCTGCCGATGGATAAAGACTATTCGTATCAAGCACGTTTCCGTGAGTCCGAGCGTCAGCGCAAGGCACGCGGCACGGCTTTCGGCATCCGTCTGTAATGCGTCGCTGAGGGCGGCGCGGGAAACACAATACAAGCAACGCACGACGGCAAACGCCGTACGACCCGCCCGCCAGTTTTCATCAATTTGTAGTTTTTCTAGCGTAGTTCCCCCGCTTCGGCCTTTCTGCCGGACGCATCTTTCTTCCACGCCTCGCGCGTCACCCTCGTTTTCTTCCCTTTCGTCCTGCCGACACAGGCTTCGCGACCCGCCTGCATCGCAAAACGACATGGCGACTTGTATTTGCGCGACACGCCGAAAATCGCAAGATCGTTCTCTTCGTAGCCCGCAAACCCTTGTCCAGCAAGGCTTCGCTCGTCACTTTGCACTTCCGCCCTTATTCCGGTGTCGTATTTCCACATGTGGTTGTCGCAAATAGTCGGCTGATGCGACTTTTTTCTGGCAACTATGTATGCACAGCGCGGACGCGCGTCCGCCCACGCCAGGAGATATTCGATGAATTCCCCCAAGGTAGTAGTCGAAGGACTGTGTAAGGTTTTCGGCAACAGTCCCAAACAGGCGCTGGACATGCTGGCCGGTGGCGCGACGAAGGAAGAAGTCTTCAAGCGCACCGGCCAGATCGTCGGCGTCCATAACGTCTCCTTCGATGTCAGGGAAGGCGAGATTTTCGTGCTCATGGGCCTGTCCGGCTCGGGCAAATCCACGCTGATCCGGCTCATCAACCGGCTGGTCGAACCGACGGCCGGCAAGGTGCTGATCGACGGCCGCGACGTGGCCTCGGTGCCGCGCTCGGAACTCACGGCCCTGCGCCGCAAGGACATGAGCATGGTGTTCCAGTCCTTCGCGCTCATGCCGCAGCGCACTGTTCTTTCCAACGCCGCATTCGGCCTCGAGGTCGCGGGCGTCGGCAAGAAGGAGCGCGAGGCACGCGCGATGACCGTGCTCGAGCAGGTCGGCCTCGCGCCCTTCGCGCAGAAGTTGCCTGCGCAACTATCGGGCGGGATGCAGCAGCGCGTCGGCCTTGCGCGCGCGCTTGCGGTGAATCCTTCGCTGATGATCATGGACGAAGCGTTCTCGGCACTCGATCCGCTCAAGCGCAAGGAAATGCAGAACGTGCTGCTCGATTTGCAACGCGAGCAGCGCCGCACGATTCTCTTCGTGTCGCACGATCTGGAAGAGGCGATGCGCATCGGCACGCGCATCGCGATCATGGAAGGCGGCCGCGTGGTGCAGATCGGCACGCCGCAGGAAATCATCACGAATCCGGCCGACGACTACGTGGAAGCGTTCTTCGAAGGCATCGACACGAGTCGCTATCTGACCGCGGGCGATCTGATGCAGACGGACGCCGTGCCGCTGATGAAGCACGCGCCGCAGATCGACGCCTCGAGCGTCGCGGCGACGCTCAACGGCAGCGCCGACTACGCGTTCGTGCTCGATGCGCAACGCCGCATCCGCGGCTTCGTCGGGCGCGATGCGAACGGCAATGCCGCGTCGCAGATCAATCCCATCGAATGCGTCCAGCGCAGCATGGCGCTCGATGACGTCGTCAATCGCGTCGTCGCCAGCCCGGCGCCGCTGCCGGTCGTCGAAGCCGACGGTTCGTATTGCGGTTCGATCAACAAGGCCAATGTCCTGAAGATTCTTACGCACCATCGAGGTTCCCATGTCTGAAATCATTCCGCTTGGCAGTTGGGTGGACCACGGCGTCCACTATCTCCTCGATCACGACGCGAAAACCTTCGACGCCATCGGCAAGGTCATCGAAACGTTTGCCGCGGCGATCGAACACGGCCTGCAGGCCGTTCCGATGTGGCTGTTGATGGCGATCTTCGTCGGCATCGGCTTGTGGCGTGTCGGCTGGCGATTCGCGGCGTTCGTGCTGGCGTCGCTGTTGCTGATCTACGCGACCAACTTCTGGGATCAGATGGTCATCACGCTGGGCCTCACGTTGTCGTCCACGTTCATCAGCCTGTTGCTCGGCATTCCGCTCGGCATCTGGACCTCGAAGAGCAAGTACGTCGAAATGGGCGTGCGTCCGGTCCTCGATCTGATGCAGACGATGCCCGCCTTCGTCTATCTGATTCCGGCCGCGATGCTGTTCGGCCTCGGCCGCGTGCCCGGCATTCTGGCCACCGTCATCTTCGCGATGCCGCCGGCCGTGCGTCTCACCGCGCTCGGCATCAAGCAGGTGAATCGCGAGATTGTCGAAGCGGGTCAGGCATTCGGCTGCACGCCGTGGCAATTGCTCTACAAGGTGCAGATTCCGAACGCGCTGCCTTCGATCATGACCGGCGTGAACCAGACGATCATGATGGCGTTGTCGATGGTCATCATCGCATCGATGGTCGGCGCGGGCGGTCTCGGCAACGACGTGCTCGCATCGATTCAGCGTCTGGATATCGGCCTCGGCTTCGAAAGCGGCCTGTCGGTGGTCTTGCTCGCGATCATTCTCGACCGCATCACCGAGAGCTTCGGCCGTTCGCCGGGCATGGCGCGCGCCCCGCTGCTCTCCGGTCTGAAGAGCGTGATGAAAG
>Ga0207713_1003315_pt1 | contig 11067 bp, 10 predicted proteins | sample KBSS64metaG_FD_184404 | JGI IMG/M metagenome (GOLD analysis project Ga0207713, IMG submission 184404) | Switchgrass rhizosphere microbial communities from Kellogg Biological Station, Michigan, USA - KBS S6-4 metaG (SPAdes) (version 2) | ecosystem: Host-associated > Plants > Roots > Rhizosphere >...
CAGAGTTTGTTAAAGGAATTAAATTCGCTTATTGAATATTATTCCAAAAGAACAGATTGTCCACCTACCAGAATTCGTATAGGTTACAGAGCCTATGCCAAACTCATGCAGAATCCAAAATTTGCTGATGAAGTGACAAACTCTGCTTTAGATCCAAACAAGCGTAAATATAAAAAGATGAAAATCAAAGTCACGAAAGATGACGATCAACTAGAGCTCGAATAAATAATTGAGAATAATCCAAATATTAAAGAGTACACAGCAGAATAGTATCTTCATAAAAAATCCTATTAGGCACCCATCTATAAAAGAACTCTCCCCCTTGAGCTGAATTCCACTCAGCGATTTAACTTTAAATTTGAATTGTCATGCCGAGTCAGAATACTACTTGCATAAAATAGTATAAACACCTGTTTACTATTAACTTTAGCTATAGATGAAAGTTAATATTGTTAACAAACTTAAAGTGTAAAATATGCAACTAAGAGTTGTGCAGATCGAAGCTATACAGGAAAATAAATAAATTTTAAATATACAAACACATATATTATAAATTACATTTTTTAACACTTGGTCAAATTTTATCCACTATTTTAAATGGGAGTAATAACAAACCTAATTAATTTCATAAAACAGGAAAAAATATGAAACTTATTGTTACTACCCTAGCAAGCTTTATAGCAATATGCTCTTTTCAAGTTACTGCTGCTACTATTGATAATGAATTAACCGCTCAAGCAAATGAATATATAAAGGATCATAGAGTTAGCTTAAATGAAGCAAAAAAACGACTAGTTATTCAAAATTCAAAAGAACCTTTAATAAATCAGATTAAACAACAATATAGTTCACGTTTAGCAGGTATTTATATTGAACATGACCCTACTTATAAAATTATTGTTCGTTTAAAAGGTGGACAACCCATCCAGAGTTTTACGGGAAAAGTACGAGGAAATTTTGGTTCTTTTAACAATACAGATTTAGATATACCAGTAGAATTTCAAACAGGAGCTAATGAAACTCTCACTGAAGGTATAACTAGATTAAAAACTAATATTCCTAACTTAAAAAAGCTTTTTCCTGATCTTCAAGCTACTTGGTATGATGAAAAAAATGGTGAAATTGGCTTATTAGTTTATACCGATGGAAAGACTAGTAAATCTACCTTAGAACAAAAATTAAATACTCTCTCTAGCCAAAACAAAGGTTTACCTTTTAGAATTGAATATACAAACCAAAAAGTAACAGATGCTGCAAGTATTCGTGGAGGTGCTTTAGTTTCCTCATCGGCATCTTATTGCACATCTGGTTTTGGTATAAAAAATAGTGCGGGCACTAGATATATGACTACAGCTGGGCATTGCGATAACTCCCTTCAAGATAATGCCAGTGGTGCGGCACTTACATTTGTAAGTGAAAGACGCAATGCTTCACAAGATGTTCAATGGCATTCAGTTTCGTCACCACATACAATAACACCTGAGTTTTATGCCGACTCTCAAACTACTCCCCGAGTATTAACTGGTAGAAGAACGAGAACAAATACAACACAAGGTGATAATGTTTGTCATCAAGGCAGAACAACTGGATATAGTTGTGGCTACGTAGCACAAATAAACTATGCCCCCACCTATGATAATGCGTGTAATGGCCAAGCCTGTAGTCCTGTTTGGGTTCGAGTAAAAGGAACAGCATCAGGTACAGGTAATGGGACATTAAAGTGCTATCCAGGTGACAGTGGTGGTCCTGTTTTTGCCTCGCAAACTGCATTTGGTTTATTAAAAGGAACCTCGACTTCAGGTACTGGAGCTGGACAATGTAATGAATACTATTACATGTCTACTGACGAACTTTATAATTTAGGCTTTTCATTAGTATATTAAGTATGAATAAACAAAATATTTTAATTACTCTTCTAACTGGATTGGTTATCTTGCTTAATGGATGTACTAATCCTCCTCAGCCCCAAAATAAGGTTATTGTGCCGAAAATTGCTTACTCAGGTGGTGCTGATAATGCGAGCTATAGTGAGGCACAAATTAAAATTGAAGGCTCTTGTATCTATTTAATGCATGCAAGTGATCGAGTCCTTCCAGTTTTTGCAACTAAAGATGCTCATTGGGATAGCAATAAGCATCTTTTAATTGTTGACTCAAAACAATATAAAGATGGTGACACTATTGCTTATGGTAGTGGAGAAGCTTATCCCCTTAATTTGAATGACTACAACTGGATTGTTAAACCTGATACTACTTGTGATTTAAGTAAAGGGATTATTATCAATCAACTTATAGATCCTATTACTAAAAAGTAAATAAAAAGCCCAATGACGGGCTTTTTACTTTTAGAAAGTGTATGGATTTCTCTCTAAGACAGCATTATTAAAAAATAATCTAATAACTTGTCTCGCTCATCTACACTGTTTTTACTTAAAAGTTGAACCATTGCTCCATCAATCACAAACAAGAACATGTGGGCGTCTTTCATTGAAGCCGTAGTTTTGACGGTTAAAAGTAGTTTATAAATTTCGTTGATTAGCCAAGTTCTATATTCAATCACCACGCTATAGGCTTTTGGGTAGAGCTTTTCAATTTCAAAAATGGCTTTAAAGGGCAAATGATAAAAACCATTTAAGTCAGCATGTAAAAGGTAAATCTGCTTGAGTTTATCTAGCACCATTTGCTCTTTATATGAATTAAGAATGGAGAACACTTTTACTTTGAGCGCATCTTTTTGAAAAGTTAGACACATCTCAATCAGCCGTGCTTTTGAGTGAAAGTCGTTATAGAAAGTAGCTTTGGGAATTTTGGCTTCCGCAATAATTCGGTCAACACCGACCTTATGAAAGCCGTCTTGATTAAATAAATCTTTTGCTGCGTGAAGCACGCGCAGCGCTCTAAATGAAGCTTCTAAATTTTTCATGTATACCGCTTAAAATAATTTTTTGTTGTATCTAAAAGAGATAGAAATGCCGTCATTCTTAAAATGAGTGTTAAAAAACAGGCATGGATAAGCAGCACAAAAATGTGCCCTAAGCTATCTCTGGTTTTATTGTAGCTATGATTTTTTAGTCGTAACGATTCTTAAGGCCGTAGAAAACCTAGAGTCGGTTAAACCGTTTTAAAGACTGTTCAAGCGGTATGAATAGAGAGAGTTTGGCAAAGGCCAAAAATTGAGAAGAATTAGTACGCATAGCGGACTCCTTTGGCTATAAAAGAAGTTTCACCGCATTACTGCTAAATAATGGTGGTGAAACGAAAGAGGGTTAGCAGACTGGAGCCAAAGAATCCAGCACACCCGAGGGTGTCCCCCTTCCGTTCCACCGTAAAGGGGGCACACAGGGATTTCCACAAAAAAGTTAGACTTTTTCGTGTACTTTGGCTGATGGTCTGCTAAAACCAACTGGCAATGTAGGCCAGCACGCAAAGGATAGTATTCGCTTTTGTTGACGTCAAGCGCAGAAAATATAGTTTGTATTAAGTTCGAGCGGTTGGGGAATTTAAATTGATATAGAAATATAAAAAGCCATTACACTGTGGTTAATGTAATGGCTTCTAAGATCTATGTATATTAAAAAGGGAGTTTCCAAATTAATATTTAAGATTTTTAAAGTGATTATTAGATAATTATTCTTCAAATAACGACAAAGCATCTTTATTGCCATTTTCTGCTGCTTTTCTTAGCCACTTTTCGGCTAATTCATTATTTTGTTGTACGCCTTCACCTTTATAGTACATCATCCCTACAGTAAATTGTGCTTCGTCATTTTCCTGTTGAGCAGCTTTGCTATACCATTCAAACGCTTTTTTATAATCTTGATTTACACCTTTCCCAAGAGCATATACCGCCCCCAAGTTATTTTGTGCTTTTTCATTTCCTTGCTCAGCAGCTTTGCTATACAACTCAAAGGCTTTTTTATCACTTAGCTCTACATCCTTACCTTGTGCATAAAGTGCTGCAAGATTATTTTGCGCATCGGCATAATTTTGTGCAGCAGCTTTGCTATACCAGTCAAATGCTTTTTTATAATCTTGGGTTACCCCGTAGCCTTCTTCATAAAGTACGCCCAAAGAGTATTTAGCTTCGGCATTATCTTGTGCAGCAGCTTTGCTAAACCACTCAAAGGCTTTTTTATAGTTTTTAACTCCACCATCACCATTTGCATAATATGCACCTAAATTACTTTGTGCTTTTACTTCCCCTTGTTCAGCAGCTTTACTGTACCATTCGAATGCTTTTTTATAATTTGGCTCTATCCCTTGCCCCAAAGCATACATTGCTCCCAAATTATTCTGTGCCTCTGCATTTCCTTGATTAGCAGCTTTGCTATACCATTCAAATGCCTTTTTATAATCTTGAGGAACAACTTCCCCCTCTACATATAATTCACCAAGTTTTGCTTGAGCTCCTGCATCGCCTCTTTCTGCTAAATGCGAAATATCTTTAAAATCTGGTTGATGGCTACAAGCTAATAAGTTGATTGCTACTAAAATAATGCCGATTTTTTGAAGTTTTTTTCTTAAAATAAAAAACATAATAAATATTAAATTGCTTGTGATGAGAAATATATTGAATGAATTTTAGCATAAATCCTCAAGTACAATTGACTCAAAACCCAATCAAACCCTACCTATAAACCACTCACTAATCCATCAGCTTTTTACGGCGATACAACCCACAATTTCCTGTAAAGATATAATTCTATAGTTTTAAGAGTCATGTTCATCTTCATTTTTTGATAATTTTTCTGGCTTCCCGCAATGAGAGCATTGTTTTCTGAAGATAAAACTTAGCCCATTAACAAAAGAACCTAGATCATTCATGAAAAAACCACATTTACACCAAGGGCATATATCGTTAGCTAGCAGCTTAAACATCAAAAATAATATGATAGGAATCATGGTTATCGGAAAATAAATAGATAAGTACTTTTCATCTACTCTTGCTAGCATCAATACAACAATAACAACTGATGGAAATACTAATACCGAGAATACAAAGTTTCTACGTAAACGCATTAATCGCAAGTATTTCTGCATTTTCTCATCGGCAAATTGTTTTTCCATTTATATTCCCAATTATTTTTTACTCCTAGGGTCATTAGGACCAAATTGGCAGATATCTTTTTGATGGTCCCATGCTCCTCCAGAGTCAGCACATGCATCTTTCGTAGCTGCATTGTCAAAGAATTTATTTGCAATCAATTCGATCATACCGAACAAGATAACAAACATTAGAAATAGGACAATAAGCCATTTAAGTATTTTTAATATTTTTTTCATTTCAACCGCCAGATACAGATAGAATAGTTTATCAATTACTTAAAACTTATTTTTACTACTTAACCTAAGCATAAAAAGACCAACCAAAACGCCAATAAAATAGGAGTTATAAAAATACACCCAATTTTCGTCAGAGATAACCCAAGAAAAGAGATTCCCCCATAGTGCGAACAGGAAAACAGAAACTATTGCACAAAGCATCGAAACAATTGAAAGAAAAGGATTAGTTAGAAGGCCTTTAAGGAGTATATAAACTTTATCATATAAAAAGACAAAGACTGCTCTATAGTAGCGCCCAAAAATAGCTCCAGAAAAAGCAGCTAACAAAACGATCATAGGAATGGACTCAACCATTTTATTGCTCCAAATGAGAGAGGTCTTAGCTATTTAATACAAATATTAGATTGTCTAAGATCTTTTAATCTGAACAATTTAAATGACATCATACCGAATAGCCCATGCAACCAAAACTAAAATAAACGTAATAAGTGAACTTAAAGATGAAGATATTAATAAAGAAAGAAGTGCTAAGTGATTAGGTCCATGTATAGTAAAAAATTGTGCATTGATCCAATCTTTAGGAAATAAAATTGCTAAAACAAATAGAGTGATAATAAAAAACATATTGGCACTAAATAGCGAAGCTTCCACCCTGCTTTAACTACAAAATAGCCAATTCCATATAAGAATATAAAAAAAATAGCGAAGACCAATATAGACATAACACCCTCTTTGATACTATTTTTTTATATTAACCACTTATCTTTTATTTAAAACTATTATTCTTCGGATGAAATCCAAAAAAACTTGATCCAACCACCCATCCCAATAAATATACAAACTTACCTAGCTCTATTGCTCTACCACTAATGATATACCACAATATCAATCCTCCTGTTAAAATTAGAGAGAATAAAATAAAGAACAAAATAGCTGAAAGAAAAAGAACAAAATATTTATTTAAAAATTTATCAACAGCAGATATAAAAATAGATAAGGACTTCTGAATTAAAAATATAGTATACCGCCCAACAAGTAAACCCACAAAAAACGTAAGTATTAGAATAAATATTGACACAGTTTAAGTTATTCCTTTTTTAATATTAAAATAATTTTCTATTTCTCATTATAGTTCCCAACAAGAGATAGAACTTCATTTCTTTTCATTTGCTTATCAGTTTTTATTAAGCATTTAATATGCCAGTTTTTATCATTGTTATTAAAAAAGAAGATTTAATAGGAGTTAAGCAACCTAAAACCACTCAACTCATTAGAAAGGCTTCACTAATCCATCAACTTTTTACGGCGATACAACCCACAATTTCCAGAAAATAACGCTGCCAATAAACAAGTAATAATGGCATAAGTCGCAACATTCATTCCAAATAGCTCAACAGCTAAAATAATAGACGTTAACGGCGCCTTACTCGCCCCAGAAAACAGACTCACCAAACCTAAGCCTGCAAGCAATGAAATTGGTAGGTTTAAAACCGCCCCTAAAGCATTACCTAATGTCGCACCCACATAAAACAATGGAGTAATTTCACCACCTTTAAAACCAGAACCTAAAGTGATGGCAGTAAAAATGGTCTTGTTAAAAAAGTCGTAAAATTCAATCGGCACATAAAAAGATGAAATGATTTTATCTGTACCCAAACCATTGTATTGCTGATGCGCAGTGAACAAAGTAAGTAGCATAATCACAATACCGCCCACCATCGTTCTTAATGGCAAATAACGGATGTATTTGTAAAAGACGTCACTGGCAAAATGAATTGCGGCAATAAAGAAACGTGCAATCAAACCAAAGATTAACCCTGCCACAATTAAGTTCATGAGCGTGCCGAAATGAATAGGCGGAAACTCACTAATCACATAAAAAATGTGTGGGTGAACAATATCGAATAGCTCAGGAATGGTCGATGCAACAAGAGCAGACACAAAACATGGAAAAATGGCTGAATATCGTAAATTACCTAAAGCAGTAATTTCCAAGCCATAAATTGCACCAGCCAGAGGCAAGCCAAATACCCCTGCAAAGCCCGCACCAATACTCGCGATTAAACAAATTTTTCGGTTATCTTCCGAGACTTTTAATATATGGCTCAAGTGGTCAATTAAGGCACCTGAAAGCTGAACGGCTGGTGCTTCACGTCCTGCCGAACCACCGAACAACTGCGTTAAAATTGAGGTGATAAAAATGATGGGACTCATTCGTTTTGGAATAAAAGACTTCGGCTGGTGAATTTCATCAAGCAGTAAATGGGTTCCCCGCTCAATCGGTGATCCATATTTTTTAATCAGATAGCCAATGCCAAAACCCACAAAAGGCAAGAAATAGATGAGCCAATGATGCAGGCTTCTGACTTTGTTTGAAATATCAAAAGCGACAAAAATTAAAGTCGAGGCTAGCCCTGCTACGACTCCAATCACAATCGAGATGACGAGCCAATAGACACTGTATTTTAGAATTTGATCATATTCAGATGAAGGTAGAATTTTCATTCGCGTTCTTCAATTAGCCTTTAAAATGGATGATAAATTCTCAATTTTTTTATGCAGCCAGCTCATTAAGTGAGAAATGCTTAAACTGGTCTAAAAATTAAAGCTCGCATAAGGCGAGCTTTCAATACAGTGATTAATTTTGATATCACCAAACTGGGCGAAATATCTCATAACCCATTCTGGCTTTCAAGTTGAAAATGGTTAACGAGTACTGTGAAAATAGCTAACTGAGTTAATAAATAAGCATTCGATTTGACCCGATCAAACAAGAAACACAATCAGGTCAAATCACATGTTCAAAACTTAATTAATGCTACCAATCACAGTTTCTGCATGGCAGGTTGCACCCTTCTCTGCACTAATCTGAATAACGCCACTGCGATGCGCCAGTACCTGCACTTCCATTTTCATGGCTTCCATAATGGCAACGACTTGCCCTTCTGTCACATGTTCACCATTTTCGACTTTCCAAGCGCTAATCACGCCATTAATTGGGGCAAGTAAATGCTCAGCACTCACTTCTGGCTCGGCTGTTTGTGCTTGAACTGCGGTTGCAGGGCCTTGTGCAAACATGCCCGCTGGTAAACCTAAGCGGTGTAACTTGCCATCAATTTCAATGTAGCTGAGCAACATCGGTTGTTGATGGTTTGGAATGCCGCGTTTAGTTGGCTTCAACTCTTGTTTAAAGTCATTCTCGATCCAACGGGTGTGTACATTAAATTCATCTGTAAAGTCAGGTTCATTGAGTACAGCACGGTGAAAGTCTAAAACCGAAGCTACGCCTTCAATTTTAAATTGTTTTAAAGCACGTTTAGCGCGAGCAATTGCAACTTCACGGGTTGGGCCAGTCACAATTAGTTTTGCCATCAGCGAGTCAAAATGACTCGATACTAATGAACCAGTTCGAACGCCTGTATCCACTCGCACACCGTTACCAAACGGCGCTTCAAACAAACTCAACACACCAAACGCTGGAATAAAACCACGCGCTGGGTCTTCGGCATTAATACGAAACTCAATCGCATGGCCTTGGGCTTTTGGTGTTTCTTTAATAGAAAGCGCTTGGCCCTGCGCGACACGAATTTGCTCAACTACCAAATCGACTTTTGACGTCTCTTCGGTAACTGGGTGCTCGACCTGCAAACGGGTGTTTACTTCTAAAAATGAAAGCTTGCCATCACGGCTTAGTAAGTATTCAACTGTACCTGCACCCATATAGTTTGCTACCTGACAAATGTCTTTTGCCGAGCTTAAAATTTGTTGGTAAATCTCTTCGCTAATAAATGGTGCTGGTGCTTCTTCGACTAACTTTTGGTTACGGCGTTGCAACGAACAATCACGTGTGCCAAGCACGACAATGTTGCCATGTTGGTCAGCAATCACTTGTGCTTCTACATGGCGCGGTTTATCTAAATATTGCTCGACAAAACATTCACCACGACCAAAAGCAGCTTTTGCCTCTCGTACTGCCGACTCATAAAGTTCTTTCACTTCTTCGAGTTTCCAAGCGACTTTTAAGCCACGGCCACCACCACCAAACGCAGCTTTAATAGCAATGGGTAAACCAAATTGTTTGGCAAAATCTAAAGCTTCATCTGCATTGTTGAGTGGGTCTTGAGTACCCTGAACCAACGGCGCACCTACCGAAGCGGCAATTTTACGTGCTTCGATTTTATCGCCTAGTTTTTCAATGGCACTTGGTGATGGCCCTACCCATTTTAAACCAGCATCAATCACAGCTTGGGCAAATTCGGCACGCTCAGATAAAAAGCCGTAACCCGGATGCACCATGGTCGCTTTCGATTTCTTTGCAACTTCAATGATGGCAGGAATATTTAAATAGGTTTCACTGGCAGTCGCACCAGCCAAGCCCCATGCTTCATCTGCAAGTTCGACATGCATGCTGCCAATATCGTCATCTGCATATAACGCAACCGATGCAATTCCCATGTCACGGCAAGTATGGATAATACGAACGGCAATTTCACCACGGTTAGCAATCAATAATTTTTCTGTATTCATCATTCATTCTCAAAATCTGTAAATTCGGCAATTTTTTTAAATTTGATGCGGCAACCTGCTGGAATCTGTGCCACCAAATCCCAATGGTGTTTAGCAACAGCGCCAATAACCGGATATCCGCCCGTTAAAGGGTGATCATTCATAAACAAAACGGGTTGGCCGCTCGGTGGAATCTGTAAAGCACCAATGCATGTGCCTTCACTTTCCAGTTCATGGATAATTTTGCGAGTTAAAGGCTGCTCACCTGAAAGTCTTAGCCCAACGCGATTGCTTTCATTGGTCACGAGCCATTCTTGCTGACAGAGCAGTTCAATACTGTCTGGTTCAAACCAATCTGTGCGTGGCCCCATCACAATATCTAGCTCAACTACTTCGCCAGCTTTTGGCAAATCGAACTTGCCTACTTCATTTACGCTAATGTTGGCTGCTTTCACCTGTCCTAGATAAATGGTATCTCCAAGCTTTAGAGGTTCTGGCCCTAACACCGCCAAGCTGTCAAACGAAGCACTATTTAAAACAGGTTCAACGTCTATGCCACCTCGAACTGCCAAATAGTTTCTTAAGCCTGCTGTCGGTGGCTGAATTTGAAATTCATCGCCTTCATCCAAATCAATCGGTTGATAGCTTTCAAAGTCTACGGTTTGACCATCAGCAAATTTCACACGAATGGTTGAGATTGCACCTGCAACTGCAATAACACCCGCATGCTGCATTTTAGCTTTTAGGCCGCCATTTAAAACTTCAATCACGGGTGTATCGGTCGAGTTACCCAAAATACGGTTAGCACTGTGCATGGCCGACACATCCATTGCACCAGCCACGCCAACCCCAATATTGGTCTGGTTTAAACGCCCTTCGTCTTGAATGAGCATCTGTAAACTTGGTGCCGTCACCGTAAACAGTGGCGTAGATTGTTTAGGCTCAACCGTACGAGTAATTTGCTGCGGCACATTTACGGTTGTCGGACTATGAGTGACATCTTCAAAATGTACGGTCATACCCGGTAACAACAGTGCAGGGTTTTTACGCTCTAAATCCCACATTTTTTCCGATGTTGTGCCAATAAGCTGCCAGCCACCCGGACTGTCTTTTGGATAAATACCAGAGTATTTTCCAGCCAAGCCCAAAGAGCCTGACGGTATTTTTTTACGCGGAACCGTTAAGCGTGGAATATCGGTAAAAGGTCGGTCAGGACTGCTCATATAAGCAAAGCCTGGCGCAAAACCAATAAAAGCGACATTCCACACGCTTTCATGAT
>Ga0207713_1003321_pt1 | contig 11053 bp, 8 predicted proteins | sample KBSS64metaG_FD_184404 | JGI IMG/M metagenome (GOLD analysis project Ga0207713, IMG submission 184404) | Switchgrass rhizosphere microbial communities from Kellogg Biological Station, Michigan, USA - KBS S6-4 metaG (SPAdes) (version 2) | ecosystem: Host-associated > Plants > Roots > Rhizosphere >...
TCGCCTGCTCGTCGGCGACCGGCCAAGGCGCAGTGTCGACGTCGCCTTCACCGCCCAGCGCCTGCCACAGAGAGAAGCAGACGTGCGGGGTGAACGGATACAGCATGCGCACCACGGCCAGCAGCGCTTCCTGCAGCAGGGCGCGATCTTGCTCGCTGTCCTGCGGCGCACGCGCCAGCTTGTTCATCAACTCCATCACTGCGGCGATCGCGGTGTTGAAGGTTTGGCGGCGGCCGATATCGTCGTTCACCTTGGCGATGGTTTTGTGCAGATCGCGGCGCAGCGCTTTTTGATCTTCGTTCAGCGTCGCCACGTCCAGCGGCTGTACCGCGCCTTTCTCGACGTGATCGTAGGCCAGTTTCCACACGCGTTTCAGGAAGCGGTTAGCCCCTTCCACGCCGGATTCCTGCCACTCCAGCGTCATTTCCGCCGGCGATGCGAACATCATGAACAGGCGCACGGTGTCCGCGCCGTATTTTTCCACCATCACCTGCGGGTCGATGCCGTTGTTTTTCGACTTCGACATTTTGCTCATGCCAGCATAGACCAGTTCGCGGCCTTCTGGATCGGTGGCTTTGATAATGCGGCCCTTGTCGTCGCGCTCCACGGTGGCGTCAACCGGGGAAACCCAAACGCGTTCGCCGCTGTTGCCGGTGTAGTAGAAGGCGTCGGCCAGCACCATGCCCTGACACAGCAGGCGTTTGGCCGGCTCGTCGGAGTCCACCAGGCCGGCGTCGCGCATCAGCTTGTGGAAGAAGCGGAAGTACATCAGGTGCATGATGGCGTGTTCGATACCGCCGACATACTGATCGACCGGCAGCCAATAGTTGGCGGCGGCCGGATCCAGCATGCCTTCGTCGTACTGCGGGCAGGTGTAGCGCGCGTAGTACCAGGAAGACTCCATAAAGGTATCGAAGGTGTCGGTTTCACGCAGCGCCGGTTGGCCGTTGACGGTGGTTTTCGCCCACTCAGGATCGGCCTTGATCGGGCTGGTGATGCCGTCCATGACCACGTCTTCCGGCAGGATCACCGGCAGTTGGTCTTCCGGCGTCGGCATCACGGTGCCGTCTTCCAGCGTCACCATTGGGATTGGCGCGCCCCAGTAACGTTGGCGGGAAACGCCCCAGTCACGCAGACGGTAGTTGACCTTGCGCTGGCCCACACCCTTGGCGACCAGTTTGTCGGCGATGGCGTTGAAGCCGGCTTCGTGGTCCAGGCCATCGAACTCGCCGGAGTTGAACAGCGCGCCTTTCTCGGTCATCGCCGCGGCGTGCACGTCAGGTTCGCTGCCGTCGAGGTTGAGGATGACCGGGTTGATCGGCAGGTGATACTTGGTGGCGAACTCCCAGTCGCGCTGGTCGTGAGCCGGTACCGCCATCACGGCGCCGGTGCCGTATTCCATCAGCACGAAGTTGGCCACCCAGATCGGCAGCTTTTCGCCGCTCAGCGGATGGATAACGAACAGGCCGGTCGGCATGCCTTTCTTCTCCATCGTCGCCATTTCTGCTTCGGCGACTTTGGTGTTGCGGCATTCTTCGATGAATTCGGCCAGCGCCGGGTTGTTGATCGCGCCCTGTTGCGCCAACGGATGGCCTGCGGCCACCGCCACATAGGTGGCGCCCATGAAGGTGTCCGGACGGGTGGTGTAAACCGTCAGCGTTTCGTCGCTGTCCGCCACGTTAAAGGTGATGTCCACGCCTTCGGAACGGCCAATCCAATTGCGCTGCATGGTTTTGACCTGCTCAGGCCAGCTTTCCAGCGTGTCCAGATCGTTCAGCAGCTGATCGGCGTAGTCGGTGATCTTGATAAACCACTGCGGGATCTCTTTGCGCTCGACCTTGGTGTCGCAGCGCCAGCAGCAGCCGTCGATAACCTGTTCGTTGGCCAGCACGGTCAGATCGTGCGGGCACCAGTTCACCGCGGAGGTTTTCTTGTAGACCAGGCCTTTTTCATACAGCTTGGTGAAGAACCACTGTTCCCAGCGATAGTATTCAGGTTGGCAGGTGGCGATCTCGCGATCCCAGTCGTAGCCGAAGCCCAGCAGTTTCAGCTGGTTCTTCATGTATTCGATGTTGTCGTAGGTCCAGGGGGCCGGTGCGGTGTTGTTTTTCACCGCAGCGCCTTCCGCCGGCAGGCCGAACGCATCCCAGCCGATCGGCTGCAGCACGTTTTTACCCAGCATGCGCTGATAGCGCGAGATCACGTCGCCGATAGTGTAGTTACGAACGTGACCCATATGCAGACGCCCAGACGGGTAGGGCAGCATGGATAGGCAGTAGTACTTTTCCTTGCCGGCGTCTTCGGTAACCTTGAAAGTTTGCTTCTCTTGCCAGTGAAGCTGTACGTTCGATTCTATGTCTTCTGGACGGTATTGCTCTTGCATGGCGGCCGGTGGTCCTGTAGGTGTAAACCGTTATCCCGGTCAGAGATAACGCAATGAAGATTTAGTATTCGTAGATCCGCATAGCATAGCTGATAAGACCTCCCGGCAACAACACCAAGCGCCCGACTCGACGCATTTAAAAAAACCTCGGCATGATATGGCTCACAACCTGCGGATCTCGCACTGGCATCAGGGATTTACGGCTAAAATAAGAACAGGTAGCTTAAAGGCAAGCCCGGTCACGTAAGTTCATCGAGGGGAGATTATGAACAAGGTTGCTCAGTATTACCGCGAATTGGTGGCATCTCTGACCGAACGCCTGAAGAACGGCGAGCGCGATATCGACAAACTGGTCGCCAGCGCAGAGCACCGGCTGAATGAGGCAGGCGAACTGACGCGCGAGGAGGTGCAGCAGGTCACTCAGGCGGCGCGGCGCGATCTGGAAGAGTTCGCGCGCAGCTATCAGGAAAGCCAAAACGAGTTCACCGACAGCGTGTTTATGCGGGTGATTAAGGAAAGTTTGTGGCAGGAGCTGGCGGACATCACCGACAAAACTCAGCTGGAATGGCGCGAAGTGTTCAAGGACGTCAGCCACCACGGGGTTTATCACAGCGGCGAGGTGGTAGGGCTAGGCAATCTGGTGTGCGAGCGGTGCCACCATCATCTGGCGTTCTACACGCCGGAAGTCTTGCCGCTCTGCCCGAAATGCGGCCATGACCAGTTCCAGCGCCGGCCGTTCGAACCCTGATTTTCCACTCCCCGTACCCGAAGGCGTGGGGAGCGGATCGCCATTAACCAAACAGCTTCTTCAGCAGGTTGCTCAGGAAGCCGCCGTTGGCCGGCGCAGCGGCAACCTGGCTGGTGGGGGCGGGTGGTACCGCCGCCGGCACTTTCTGCTCGACGGCGCTGCGGCCACCCTGCGCGCTTTTCTCCGCCGCTTCCGGCCCGTAGGCAAAGCCTTCCGCCAGCACGAACTCGACGTCGGTGATGCCGATAAAACCCAGGAACAGCTTCAGGTAAGGCGTGATCAGATCCGTCGGCGTATCGGCGTGGACGCCGCCGCGGCTGGAGATGACGATGGCTTTCTTGCCGGTCACCAGGCCTTCGGCACCGGCGGAGGTGTAGCGGAAGGTCTGGCCGGCGCGCGCCACCAGGTCGAAATAGATCTTCAACTGGGTGGGGATATTGAAGTTGTACATCGGCGCGCTGATGATAATGGTGTCATGCGCTTTCAATTCGGCAATCAGCTCATCGGACAGCGCCAGGGTGCGTTGCTGATGCGGCGTCAAAGGCTTGTCGCCGGCGTTAAAGCCGCCAATCACTTCGCCGTCCAGTTCCGGCAGCGTTGGGTTGGCCAGGTCGCGCACCGTAAAGCTGTCTGTTGGGTGGGTTTTACGCCATTTTTCGACAAAAAAATCGACTAATTTTCCAGACTGGGAGTCATCACCCAGAATACTCGATTTCAGGACCAGTATGCGACTCATTTGGCTATCTCCAGGCTAGGCTGCTCAGTAGTGAGCTAAGGTGTTTAGCCGCATAGTAGAGATAAGTAACAGACAGTGATAGCGCAAAAATTCGCTGAGTTAAATCAAAAAAACTGAATGTCAGGGGCGCAGGACGCGCCCCCGGGATCAATAACGTGCAACGCGCTCGGTCAACAGCGCGATAAAGCCTTCGCGGTCGATGCCGGTCAGCACCTGCACATTGGCCGGCCTGCCGGTTTGCTGGAAGTGGTCCACCACCGTCATGCCGAGGGTGTATTCCCCCTTGGTTTCCACGCCGACCCAGCGTTCTATGCTGGTGAACAGCTGTGGCGCCAGCAGCCAGGCGATAGTGCAAGGGTCGTGCATCGCCGCGCCCGGCAGGCCACGCGGATGGCTGAGGTACAGCGGCAGGTAGAAGTCGAGCATCTCCGCTACCGCCTGCGCCACCGGATTGTCGATTTGGCGGATGCGCTCGATATCCTGCGGCAGCACCAGCGCCTGATGGGTGACGTTGAGCCCGGCCATGGTCAGCGGCACGCCGGACTTTAGCACCATCTCGGCGGCTTCCGGGTCGACGAAGATATTGAATTCCGCCACCGGCGTGGTGTTGCCGGCATTCATGCCGCCGCCCATAAATACGATGTGTTCGATGTTGCCTTTCAGCTCGGGGTATTGTGCCAACAGCAGGGCGATGTTGGTCATCGGCCCGGTCACCACCAGGGTGATGGGCTCCCGGCTGGCGCGCAGCAGAGAGGCGATCAGCTCGACGGCGTTCAGCCCCGCCGGTTTGACGGTCGGCGCCGGCAGATGGGTGTTGCCCATGCCGGTTTTGCCGTGGACATAGTCGGCGATAACCAGCTCGCGCATCAGCGGGCCGGAAGCGCCGGCGGCGACCGGGATGTCTTCGCGCTGCATCAGGGTCACCAGACCAAGCGCATTATGCAGCGTTTTTTCCGGCGTCTGGTTGCCGGCGGAGGTGGTGATGGCGCGAACGTCCAGCTCCGGTGAGCGCAGTGCCATGGCCAAGGCAATAGCGTCGTCCAGGCCGGGATCGCAATCGATGATAATAGGGCGGGGCATGTTCTATCTCCTCTGTTGTTATCCAGCGAGGATCGGATCAAAACCGGGGAGAAACAAGCGCTTTTAGTGCCGGGTGGAGGGAGAGAATGCGCCCCGGGCGGGGCGCATTAAGCGGGATCAGTGCAGGATCTTGGCCAGGAAGTCTTTGGCGCGGTCGGATTCCGGGTTGTTGAAGAAGTCGTCTTTGTTGCGGTCTTCGACGATTTTGCCTTCGTCCATAAAGATCACCCGGTTCGCCACCTTGCGGGCAAAGCCCATTTCGTGGGTCACCACCATCATGGTCATGCCTTCGTTCGCCAGCTCGACCATGACGTCGAGCACTTCGTTGATCATCTCCGGGTCGAGCGCCGAGGTCGGTTCATCGAACAGCATGGCGATCGGATCCATGCACAGCGCACGAGCGATGGCCACGCGTTGCTGCTGGCCGCCGGACAGCTGGCCGGGGAATTTGTTGGCGTGGGCGGAAAGGCCGACGCGCTCAAGCAGCTTCAGGCCTTTGTCGCGTGAGGCGGCCTTGTCGCGTTTGAGCACTTTTACCTGCGCCAGCGTCAGGTTGTCGATGATCGACAGATGCGGGAACAGTTCAAAGTGTTGGAACACCATGCCGACTTTGGAACGCAGCTGCGCCAGGTTGGTTTTCTTGTTGTTGACCGGCGTGCCGTTCACCAGGATATCGCCCTGCTGGATAGGCTCCAGGCCGTTAACGGTTTTGATCAGGGTGGACTTGCCCGAGCCTGAAGGACCGCAGACCACTACCACCTCGCCTTTTTTCACTTCGGTGGTGCAATCGGTCAGAACCTGAAAGTGACCGTACCACTTAGAAACATTTTTCAGGGATATCATCAAACAGTCCTTTTCTTCAAATAGCTTACCAGCGCCGAGGCGGCGAGACTGATAACAAAGTAGACAAAGCCGGCGAACAGGATCATTTCGACCTGGGTGCCGTCACGCTCGCCGATGGTTGAGGCGGTACGGAAGAAGTCGGCCAGGCTCAGCACGTATACCAGCGAGGTATCCTGGAACAGCACTATGCCCTGGGTCAGCAGCAGCGGCACCATGGCGCGAAACGCCTGCGGCAGGATCACCAGCTTCATGGACTGCCAGTGGGTCATGCCCAGCGCCAACGCGGCGGAGGACTGGCCGCGCGAAATGCTGATAATGCCGGCACGGATAATTTCCGAGTAATAGGCCGCTTCAAACAGGGAAAAGGCTACCATAGCCGAAATCAGGCGAATATCGGTTTTCGGCGACAGCCCTAGAACCTGTTGTAATAAGCTTGGAACCACCAGGTAGAACCACAGCAGCACCATCACCAAGGGCACAGAACGGAACAGGTTGACGTACAGGGTGGCGAACCAGCTGATCGGTTTGATCGGCGACAGGCGCATCACCGCTAAAACGGTGCCCCACAGAATGCCGACGACGATCGCGGTGACGGTGATCTTCAGCGTGATCACCAAGCCCTGCAGCAGATAAGGGAAACTTGGGACAATCGATGCCCAGTCAAATTCGTACATTATTTACTCCCCATGTTGCCGGGCAACTGCACTTTCTTCTCAACCAGACGCATAAACAGCATGATCACGGCGTTGATGCCGATATAGGCCAGCGTAATGGCGGTAAAGGACTCGTAGGCATGTGCGGAGTAGTCCAGCAGCTTGCCGGCCTGGGCGGCCATGTCCACCAGCCCGATGGTGGAGGCGATGGCGGAGTTCTTGACCAGGTTGAGCATCTCCGAGGTCATTGGCGGCACTATCACCCGGTAGGCGTTGGGCAGCAGCACGTAACGATAGGTTTGCGGCAGGGTCAGGCCCATTGCCAGCCCGGCGGCTTTCTGGCCGCGCGGCAGCGACTGGATGGCGGCGCGCACCTGCTCGCACACGCGGGCGGCGGTAAACAGCCCGAGACACAGCATGGAGGAGACAAAGAACTGCACGTTGGGATCGAGCTCGGTTTTGAACCACATGCCGATACCGGCAGGCAGCAGCTCAGGGATCACCAGGTACCAGGTAAAGAACTGCACGATCAGCGGCACGTTGCGGAACAGTTCAACGTAACAGGTGCCGAGGGTGGAAAGGAAACGGTTTGGCACGGTACGCAAGATACCGAACAGCGAACCGACAAAAAAAGCGATAATCCATGCACAGACGGAGAGGGCCACCGTGACCTGAAAGCCGGACCAAATCCAGCCGAGATAGGTGGTGTTCCCAAACGGGGCCTGCTGCAGGAAGATACCCCAGTTCCAATCTATTGACATAACAAACTCCGTTAGGCGGGCGCAGAGCGCCGCTAAGATTGATGACTTTTCAGCGCCGATCGCCGCGCGGCCAGTCTGGCTGGCTTTTGTTTGCGGCTGTCGGTGATGCGCTCTCTGGGGAAAATGAGGGAGGGGAACGGCCCCCCTCATTCCTGTCTGTCCCAGCCATCAACAGGGCTGGTTTGGCCTGGCGGCCGCCCCAGCTCTCTTTCTATTTAGTTCAGCGCCTTATCGTTAGGCTCTTTGAACAGCTGCTTCATGTCGTCGGACAGTTCGAAGTTCATGTTAAGGTTTTTCGGTGGGATAGGCTGTTTGAACCACTTATCAAACCACTTGGCCGCTTCGCCGGAGGTTTGCGCCTGAGCGATGGTGTCGTCGACCAGCTTCTTGAACTCAGGATCGTCTTTGCGCAGCATGCAGCCGTAAGCTTCTTTAGACTGCGGCGTGCCGAGGATTTCCCACTGATCCGGCTTCTTCGCCTTCGCGCGTTCGCCCGCCAGCAGGGCGTCATCCATCATAAAGGCCACCGCGCGGCCGCTTTCCAGGGTGCGGAAGGAGTCGCCGTGGTCTTTGGCGCTGATGATGCGCATGTTCATCTTGCCGCTGTCATTCAGTTTGTTCAGCAGCACTTCAGAGGTGGTGCCGGAGGTTACGACCACAGGTTTGCCGGCCAGATCTTTGAAATCTTTGATGTCCGAGCCTTTTTTCACCAGCAGGCGGGTACCGACCACGAAGATGGTATCGGAGAAGGCGGCCTGTTTCTGGCGTTCGAGGTTGTTGGTGGTGGAGCCGCACTCGAAGTCATAGGTGCCATTCTGCAGCAGCGGGATACGGTTCTGCGAGGTAATCGGCAGCATTTTCACCTGCAGGCCCGGCAGGTTCAGCTTTTTCTTAACTGCTTCAACGATTTGGTTAGAGTAATCCTGGGAGTAGCCCACCACTTTTTGCTGGTTGTCGTAGTAGGAAAAAGGCACTGACGATTCGCGGTGGCCGACAACGATCACGCCGTTGTCTTTGATTTTTTTCAGCGTACCGGTCAGTTCTTCCGCATGGGCTACGCTACTTGCCATACCGATCAGCAGTAACGATAACGCCAATTTACGCATTTGCATGGTCCAACTCCTTTGCTGTTGTGGTGGCTCTGACTAAAGAGCGTCAGGTTTAAAGCGACTATTTATTGCTCAAGTTATAAACATAGTCTGAGTACATATGACCGTTAGAAAATAGCCGATTGTGAATACATTGAAACTAAAATGTTTCTTTTTTTGAGACGCCGCGCGCACCAAATTAATGCAATAAAACGGCGCTGCACCCGCTTGGTGCGCCTGACGCTCCCGAATTGCGCACAAGTACGGCAAGGCGTCAGTAAAAGTAAATCGGCGGTTTAATAACGGAATAACTAAAGCAAGGAGCATGCCAGAAGCATTGATTTGGCAATGTTTTTAGCGAAGGAGGGGAAATGCAGAGGCGCAGCCGGCGGCTGCGCCTCTGGGGGCTATTTGCGGCGCAGGCCCAGCATCAATGCCCAGCCGCCGAGCAGCAGGGTGATGACCCACAGCGGTGCGGCGCCAAAGCGAGCGTAAGGCGTTACGCCGGTGGTCGGCGTAATGTTCACTTCCAGCACGCGGCGGGTGAACTGCGGGATCTCGGCGATCACCTCACCGTTGGCGTCCACCGCGGCGGTGACGCCGTTGTTGGTGCTGCGCAACAGCGGGCGGCCCAGTTCCAGCGCACGCATGCGCGCCATCTGGAAGTGCTGCCATGGGCCGATGGAGTGGCCGAACCAGGCGTCGTTGGAGATGGTCAGCAGGAAATTGGTGTCCGGCCGGAAGTTGTCGCGCACCTGCTGGCCCAGCACTATCTCATAGCAGATGGCGGCCGTCAGGTTGTATCCCCGCACGCTCAGCTGCGGCTGCACGTAATCGCCGCGGCTGAAACCGGACATCGGCAGGTTGAAGAACGGCGCCAGCGGGCGCAGCAGGGTTCCCAGCGGCACGAACTCGCCGAACGGCACCAGATGGTGTTTGTTGTAGCGGTCTTTGGCCGGGTAGCTGTAAGGCGTCGGCTCACCCAGCACGATGGCGCTATTGTATTCCTGCACGCCCTGCGGCGTGGCGCGCGCGTCGACAATGCCGGTGATCAGGCTGCTGTTCTTGGCGCGCATCAGGTCATCCATCATGGTCAGGAAGCCGTTCTGACGAGGTTCAAAGTCCGGAATGGCGGACTCCGGCCAGATGATGATCGGCGCTTTGCCCATATAGGGGCGGGTTTCGTCCAGATAGGTCTGCAGCGTGCTGAGTAGAATGCTCGGATCCCACTTCATCGACTGGGCGATGTTGCCTTGCACCATGGCGACATTCACCGCCTTCTCTGGCTGCGGAGTGAACCAGTGCAGCTGGCGCAGCGGCCACGGCAGCAACAGCAGCGCGGCGGCAATCACCGCCGGCGCAACGCGGCGCTGATTGATGGCGTACACCAGCAGGCCGGCGATCGCCATCAGCATGAAGGTGATGGCGTCGACGCCCAGCAGCGGCGCCACGCCCTTCAGCGGGCCGTTAATCTGGCTGTAGCCGAACTGCAGCCACGGGAAACCGGTCAGCACCCAGCCGCGCAGGAATTCGGTCACCTGCCACAGCGCCGGCGCGGCGATCGCCAGCCGCCACCAGCTGGTGGCCGGCCAGATGCGCGTCAGCAGCCCGGCGAACAGCCCGGTATACAGCGACAGATAGGCGGCGAGCAGCGCCACCAGGAAGATATTGACGGCGAACGGCATGCCGCCGAAATCGGCGATGCTGACGTATACCCAGTTGACGCCGGTGCCGAACAGCCCAAGCCCCCAGCAGAAGCCGAGCAGGGCGGATTGTTTGGCGGTGCGATTGAGCGTTACGGCCAGCAGGCCAAACAGGGAGACGATGGCCGCAGGCCACACATCGTAAGGGGAAAACGCCAGCGTTCCGCTGGCGCCAGACAACAGCGCCAGCAGGGCGCGAACCCGCTGGCGTTCAAGTAGTGGGGCTTTAGCCATGTTGGATTTAGTCTTCCAGTTTCGGTGGCGGAGAATCGTCCGGAATTTTTACATGAACCTGGATAATACGTCGACTGTCGGCCATCGCAACTTTAAATAGGTAACCTTCGATTTCAATGGTTTCCCCGCGCGCAGGCAGGTGGCCGAAGGCTTGCATCACCAGCCCGCCGATGGTGTCGACCTCGTCGTCGCTGAAGTGGGTACCGAAGGTTTCGTTGAAGTCTTCGATCGGCGCCAGTGCGCGCACGGTGTACATGTGGCGGCTGAGCTGGCGGATATCCAGATCTTCTTCGTCGTCGTACTCGTCTTCTATTTCGCCGACGATCAGCTCCAGAATGTCTTCGATAGTGACCAGGCCGGATACGCCGCCGAATTCGTCAATGACAATCGCCATGTGATAACGCTGAGAGCGGAACTCTTTCAGCATCCGGTCGACCCGCTTGCTTTCCGGCACCACCACCGCGGTGCGCAGCACCTTGTCGATGCTGAACGGCTCGGAGTCTGCGCGCATGAACGGCAGCAGGTCCTTGGCCATCAGGATGCCTTCGATGTGATCTTTGTCTTCGCTGATCACCGGGAAGCGCGAGTGGGCGGATTCGATAATCACGTCCAGGCACTCTTCCAGCGTCTGGTTGCGCTTGAGCGTCACCATCTGGGAGCGCGGGATCATGATGTCGCGCACGCGCTGCTCGGCGATATCCATCACGCCTTCCAGCATGTCGCGGGTATCGGGATCGATCAGGTCGTTTTGCTCGGAATCACGGATCAGCTCTACCAGATCGCCACGGTTTTTGGGTTCGCCGTGGAATAGCTGGTTAAGGATA
>Ga0207713_1003322_pt1 | contig 11052 bp, 9 predicted proteins | sample KBSS64metaG_FD_184404 | JGI IMG/M metagenome (GOLD analysis project Ga0207713, IMG submission 184404) | Switchgrass rhizosphere microbial communities from Kellogg Biological Station, Michigan, USA - KBS S6-4 metaG (SPAdes) (version 2) | ecosystem: Host-associated > Plants > Roots > Rhizosphere >...
CCAGCCGAAACGCATATACCAATGAGAGTCAAAAGATTTTGCTTTTTTTGCTTGTTGGTATTTGTACCATTTTTTTTGAATTGAACGAATCATGACAATACAAGAAAATAAAAAAGATATATTAACTCTATTTTACATTAGATATGATACTCGCTGTTTAAAAGGGGAATAGCTTAATGAAGATTTATGTTGTAACTATCGAAGATGAAACATCACCTCGTTTAAGTAAGTTCCTCGGCCAAAATTTTTTCAAGACGAGTAAGGTTGACTACACAAAAGTAGGCGTTAAAGGGGGGGATTTATCCGTAAAACAATATTTTGAAATGGCAGTAAAAGGTCGTTCCCAACCTTTAACACCGAGTGAGCTAGGATGCACTTTATCTCATTTAAAAGCTTTAGAGCTTTTCCTTGAATCGGAAGATGAATATGCATTGATTTTTGAAGATGATGCAATATTGCCTGATGATTTAACGAGTGATAAGTTAAAACAAGAATTAGAAAAAGTATCCTTACCATCGAATTTTCTATTTAGTTTAGGCGGTATTCAAATGAAGGAATGCCTAAAAACAAGAGGTGAATTTAAAGACTATAATTTTTTGAATAAAAAAGTATTAGAAGTGGTTCCAGATTTTTTCCATCGTGCTTGCTATGCTTTTGCGTACGTTGTTGATAGAGAAATGGCTGAAACATTACTTAAATATCATCATAAAATAAGAAAAGCAGATGATTGGAGTTATTTATTTGATTTTGATTCAACTGTTCATATCTTAATGTCATTTATTGTCGATCATCCAGTAATTGAAATTGGAGAAAAAGATCCAATATTAAGCCGGTTAGAAAGTGAAAGAGCAAAATCTGAAGATTTAGAAAAAAGTAAATATGGGCATGGTTTAAGAAGAAATTTGGCGAAATTATCATATAAGCGATACTTTTAAATTTTTTAACTATATTTTTAAGTTTAGAGATATTCTATATGAAAGCTTTAGTTAGTATTATTGTGCCAGCTTATAATGCCTCAAATACTATTCTTGATACTATTAAATCAATTGACGAACAAACTTATACAAATTTTGAATGCATAATTGTAGATGATGGATCAAACGATAGTGCTGAGTTGTGTGGAAATATATCTGATTATCTAAGTAGAGATAAATACAAATATTTTAAAAAAGAAAATGGAGGAGTGTCGAGTGCTAGAAACTGGGGAGCAAATAATGCTTCCGGTGATTATTTGATGTTTATTGACTCTGATGACAAAATTGCATCTAGCTATATTGAAAAATGCTTAAATATATTGCAAACACGTCCTGATTTAGCATTAGTGTGTACAAATGTTCAAGAGTTTGAACGCTCAAATAATAAGATTAGCCATAAGGTAGTAAGTTTAAAAGAGTTCATTTTTCATAATGCTATTTTTCCATGTATTGCTCTAATGCGGACTGCTGACTTTAAAAGAATAGGAGGCTATGATGAAAAACTTAAAGTTTGTGAAGATTGGAACTTATATATCTCTTTATTAAAGAACAATAAAAACTATTTTGTTATTCCAGAATATTTATATTTTTATAGAAAAAGATCAGATCAGTCTAGTTTAACTGATCAAATTGATTGTCAAAAAATTTCAAAAGAAATTGCTTTGAATAGAATATTTGATAACCATAAAGATTTATACAGTGATCAACTTGGATCAATCTGGAATATGGTTGAGAAGAATAATGAAACCATAAAAATTTCTAAACGGTATAGTAGAGGTGTTAGTCTCATTTTTATCGTATCACTAATAAGTTTCTTTATTACATTCTGGAATGGTTCCACTCAATATATTAAAATAACTTTAATTTTTAATATATTTATTTTTGCACTATTCCTTTTTTTAAATAATAAATTTAAAAAAGAAATAACTAAGTATAGATATTAATGGATTTTAAAAATCAAGAAGTGAATTTTTCTTAACTTTATTTGATTTAATATACGGCTCTAATAAATTTCTATCTGAGCCAATTAACTTTATAAGATAAGGCATATTTGATGGTCTATAGTTCAGTATTAATGATTCAATAAAATGGATGTGAGATTTTTTATTAAAACCATGATAGATAAAAGCATTTTCATCACAATTAACTAGTGAAATACTAATATCCATTTTTCTTAAAACTTTTTGACAAACTACATAAATAACTAGATATTCGAGTCGACAAATATTTTGAAAATATTCATTATAGTTTGGACATGTTTTTCTAATTTCCTCAATATAGTTTTTAACCCCTAATTTAATGGCATAGGTTAGTTCAATTAACCATTCTTTAAAAAAAGGATTATCTTTCTCAGAAGCTAGAAGCCAACTTTCAATGACTGGGTACTGTTTTACAGTAGTATTGGCATTGCTATAATAACCAAATGCCTTGGTTTTATTGTTATTACATAGATCAATAATCCAGTCTAAATTACTATATAGAATTACACTTGCATCAACCCATACACCACCATGTTTATATAATAAATATAAGCGTAGTAGATCAGATTTTAATTGAGGAGTGAGACCTTCAAATTGAGAAAAGTCAATTTCACAAAAATCACTTATATTGTTATTGTCTAAAATGTGAACAGTATATTCATGATTCAAACTTTTAATACGTTCTAAACAACGTTCTACAAGTTCTGGTTTTTTAGAGTCCCAGTATATCCATATGATTTTTGGAATATTAATTTTACCTTCAGATTGAGGATGAAGGGTAATTAGATTTGCTAGGTTGTTAGGTTCAAGATTTTTGATACGCTTATCTATATAAAATTTAAGATGAAACCTTAAAAGGAAAAAAATTTTTCTTGTAGATTTGCGTAAACCCATAACAACCTCAAATGATAAATAAAAAGAATTTTTTATTTATCCGTATTTCCTTTTAAAACCATATAAATCAGCGCAACAAAAATAAGCAATGCACCTGCTAAGCTACTTACGCAGAAATAAAGAATACGTTGATTTGTATTGATGTTAAATAACTCATTGGCAAGGATATAGCGCATGAAAAACCATTGCGCAAGAGAGAATACAATTACGATTAAAGCATGTCGACGTACATCAGGGCGCATTGCCATAATGAATCACCAAGGGAGAAAAGTGGAGGTATTATGCCATTTGCCCACTCTCATCTCAATAGAGCCTTAATTGAGTAAATTGTGTAGGAAAACTAAAATTATGAATAGATTGTGAATTTTTATTAACATTAATAAACTTTGAGGTCCATTTTTTATCTGAAATTTTCTAGTAAATTTCTGTACTTATTTGGATATATGTTTAATGCAGCCTGTTGATTTTGTAATGATTTGGGTGGACTCAACCGATACGAAATGGCAGCATCAATATATATATTATAAATCCAAAGAAACTAAAACAAAGACGGTTGAACTCGTTGATCAATGTCGCTATCGGGACTGGAATAATCTTCATTACTGGTTTAGATCTGTTGAGAAATTTTGTCCGTGGGTCAGAAAGATCCATCTTGTGACTTGTGGTCATTTCCCTGAATTTTTAGTCAAAAATCATCCTAAGTTAAATTTGGTCACACACGATCAAATTATAGAACCAAACTGCTTACCGACATTTAACTCACATGCTATTGAAATCAATATTCATAAAATTGAGGGATTAGCAGAACATTTTGTCTATTTTAATGATGATACCTTTATCAATAGACCTTTAGAGCCTGAGTTCTTTTTTAGAAATGGTTTACCTTGTGATGGCGTGCGTTTACAGCCACTCATGGTGGTAGGTGAAGAGAACTTTTTAGGAGCAGTTGCCCTAACAGATGTTGCAATTATTAATAAACATTTTGATAAAAGAAAATTATTTCATAAAAATCCCTATGCTCTTTTTAATTATCGCTATTCTATGAGCAGTAATTTGGGGAATTTTTTAAGTTTATATAATCGAAAATTTTCAAGCTTTTATAGTACTCATTTGCCTCAACCATTTTTGAAGTCAGTCTTTGAAGAAGTGTGGAAAACTGAAGAGGCTTACTTAAAAGAAGTATCAAGTCATCGGTTTAGACAGCCTTTAGATGTTAACCAATATCTTTTCAGATTATGGCAATTGTGCTCAGGTCGCTTTTATCCTGTAAATATATTTGAACGGGGTCAAAACTTTAACTTAAGGCTACAAAATCTTCCTGAAATTAATAATGTTATTAAGAATGAAAGGCTTCCACAGATTTGCCTAAATGACGATGAACATGTGGTCGATTTTGAAAAGCTTAAAACAGAAATTATTCAAATTTTTGATCAAAAATTTAAAAAGCTCTCAAGTTTTGAAAAAGAAATATCTCATTAAAATTTGAAAATTACTCAATAAAAAACCCTGCAATTGCAGGGTTTTTTAATTTGAAAATCTAAAAATTATTTAGTTTCTTCAGCTTTTGGCTTTTCACGTAAGCGGATGCCCAAGTCACGAAGCTGATTTGCTTCAACAGGAGCAGGTGCTTGAGTAAGTGGACATTCAGCAGTTTTAGTTTTCGGGAATGCAATAACGTCACGAATAGAAGTCGCGCCAGTCATTAACATCACTAAACGGTCAAGACCAAATGCTAAACCACCGTGAGGAGGAGCACCGTAACGAAGCGCATTTAGCAAGAAGCTGAATTTCTCTTCTGCTTCTTCATCAGAAATACCAAGCGCTTCAAAAATCGCTTTTTGCATTTCTAATGTATAAATACGTAGCGAACCACCACCAACTTCAGTACCGTTCAATACCATGTCGTAAGCAACAGAAAGTGCTTCACCTGGATTGCTCTTCACTTCTTCTACGCTTGATTTTGGTAGAGTGAATGGATGGTGAACAGAAGTCCATTTGCCATCGTCAGTTTCTTCAAACATTGGGAAGTCAACAACCCAAAGTGGAGCCCACTCACAAGTTGAAAGATTCAAATCATGGCCAATCTTCACACGAAGAGCACCCATTGCATCATTTACAACTTTAGCTTTATCTGCACCGAAGAATACGATATCGCCATCTTGCGCGCCAACACGTGCCAACAGTTCAAGTACGATCGGCTCAATGAATTTCACGATTGGAGATTGAAGACCTTCAATTCCTTTAGCGAGTTCATTAACTTTGATGTAAGCCAAACCTTTTGCACCATAGATGCCAACGAATTTGGTGTATTCATCGATTGCACTACGTGGCAATGATGCTGCACCTGGAACACGTAAGGCAACAATACGACCTTTAGGATCTTTTGCAGGACCCGCAAATACTTTGAACTCTACTTCTTGCATTAAGTCTGCAACATCGACGAGTTTCAACGGAATACGCATATCAGGTTTGTCTGATGCATAGTCACGCATTGCATCTGCATACGTCATACGTTGGAATTTATCGAATTTAACGCCAAGAAGTTCATCGAACATCTTCACAGTTAGGACTTCCATTAAGTCCATAATGTCATCGTCACTCATGAACGATGTTTCAACGTCGATTTGAGTAAATTCTGGTTGACGATCAGCACGTAAGTCTTCGTCACGGAAACATTTCGCAATTTGGTAGTAACGATCAATACCACCCACCATCAACAATTGTTTGAATAATTGTGGTGATTGTGGAAGTGCATAGAAACTGCCATTTTGTACACGACTTGGTACTAAGTAGTCACGAGCACCTTCAGGTGTTGCACGTGTCAAAATAGGTGTTTCAACGTCTAAGAAACCATTGTCTTCGAAATAATTACGAATAAGATTAGTCAATTTAGAACGGAAGCGTAAACGATCCAACATTTCAGGACGACGAATATCTAAGAAACGATATTTCAAACGAATTTCTTCAGAAATATTGGTGTTTTCATCATTTAATGGGAATGGCGGAGTTTCAGAAGCGGCAAGAACTTCGATGTCTTTACCTAAAACTTCAATTTGACCACTCACCATGTTGGCATTTTCAGTACCTTCATAACGGCGACGAACACGACCTGTAATTTTTAATACATATTCAGAACGTGCTTTATCTGCAGTTGCAAATGCTTCTGGAGTATCTGGATCAATAACCACTTGAACGAGACCATCACGGTCACGCATATCAAGGAAAATAACACCACCGTGGTCACGGCGACGATGTACCCAACCGCATAGTGTAACGGTTTGGTCGATTTGGGCTTCAGTTAAAGAGCCACAGTAATGAGTTCGCATCATAATGAAGATTATCCAAACTATATTGGCTGAAAAGACGGATGCGTAAACCGCGCACCGTCAAAAAAAATAAGTTTTCGATTATGCCTTGTTGCATGGTTTGTCACAAGAAGTAGATCAAAAAACCGCAGAAATTAACCTGAAAATGAGCAATTTGGCAGCAAGTTTCCTGATTCATCCCATTCTTTGTTGCCGATCTAAAAACAAGAATAATAAGCATCCTAAGCTAAAGGTACTTAACCAGCCCTGCATAAACTCATTAATCGAACGGCCTGTAAAATAATAGGTATCAGCATGCCAAACCTCATGAGGAATGTAGCGAGCATAATCCCAAAAAGAAAATAAACCCAAGAGCGTAGATAGAATAAATAAAGACCATGCAAAAATTTTAATTTTTCTACTTACTTTCCAATGTTGTTTATAGCGCTGGTAATAGTGAAGGCACATCCAAGCGATAAAAGGCAAAGCAAGAGCAGAAGAGCCAAGTTGTAAAAGACGATGTAATGGATATGGACGCCCAAAAAGATGAACTGTTGTCGCTAATACATCTTTAAATACAAAGGTCCGAAAGTCTGCATGCGTTAAACCATCCCAAATCAGATGAGTCGCTATGCCGATGATGAGTGCAAATATGATTCCAATAAAAAATATAGAAATACGTTTTAAAGAGCTGAGGCCAAGATCATGTTGCACACCAAAAAAACGGTACACCACTGGACGATAAAGAAAATACCAAACTGCACAAAAGACGAGGCCTAATGCAAGATTGGGATAAATCAGACCTTTCCATTGGTGCGTCAGCATGCTGGACTGAACTGTAAATAAGCGGTAAAGATCGGGTGTCATACTTCCAATGGCTAACGCAGCAATCGGTAAAGTGTTTTGGCTAAGCTTGGATAGAGGAGGAGCTATAACGGCATGAGAGATGGTAAAGGGCATTAGAAATCAAAAATTACTCACATCATTTAGTTGACCAGTCTAACGAATCGTCGAATCAGAAATGTTTTTTATTGCAAAACAAACGAAATGTTATAATATAACAAAACAAAAGGCATAGCGATTAGAGAATCACCTCATGTTGTTCTATAAAAATATTTTGACCTTATCCATTTTAGCTGTCATATCCGTTCCTTCGTTTGCAGCAGAAAGTGAAAATGTTGAAAAGTTAGAAACCATTCGAATTAAGGCTCATCCACTTGAGCAAACCTCACAAGATTTTGCTGTTGCAGATACTGTCGTTGACCAAAAGCATTTATCACAAGGTGCTGCGACCATTGGGGACGCACTCAGTAACGAAGTGGGAATTTACGCTAATCAGTTTGGGGCTGGTTCGAGTCGTCCAGTTATCCGTGGACAAGATGGTCCACGCGTTAAAGTGCTTCAAAATTCATCAGAAAATATTGATGTCTCGACTTTGTCTCCTGACCATGCGGTAACTGTAGATCCTGTGCTTGCAAAACAAGTTGAAGTGATTCGAGGCCCTTCTACTTTACTGTTTGGTGCGGGAACCGTCGGCGGTTTAGTTAACGTTATTGATAACAAGATCCCTACGCAAATGCCTGAAAATGGTTATGAAGGACAAGTTGGCTTACGTTACAACACTGGAAGTGATGAAAAACTGGCGAGTGCTGGTGTAACTGTAGGTTTGGGTAGTCAAGTGGCTTTACATGTTGAGGGGTTAACACGTGATGCGAATAACTACATTGCGCCAAATTATATTCATGAAGGTGAAAAAGAGCGCCGTGTAGACAATACTTTTGCTCAAGGTGATTCAGTTAACGTTGGATTGTCTTGGATTTATGACCGTGGTTATACCGGAATTTCTTATAGCAACCGTCGAGATCAATATGGTCTGCCTGGACATAGCCATGAATATGAAAGTTGTAGTGCTCACCTAGGCGGAAGACCGCATTTACATTGTGGTGACCATGAACATGAAGATGGTGAAGAAGCTCACGATCATGAGCATGAAGAACATGATCACGAACATGGTGGCCCATGGATTGATTTAAAATCTGAGCGTTACGATTTTAAAACCGAGTTAAATGATCCTTTTGCAGGCTTCCAGAAGTTACGTGCTCAGGCGAGCTATACTGATTATCAGCATGATGAAATTGAAGAAGGGGCAATTGCTACCCGATTCCAAAACAAAGGCTATGACGGCCGTATCGAGTTAGTACATAACCCTATTGCTGATTGGGAAGGGGTAATTGGCGCGCAGTTAGGCCAACAAAAATTAGATTTGACTGGCGAAGAAGCCTTCATGGCACCGACCACCACCAAAAAGTGGAGCGTGTTTGCCTTAGAACATAAGCAATGGAAAGACCTACATTTTGAGCTTTCTGCACGTGCAGATCAGCAAGAAGTTGATGTAGACGATAACTCTAAACAAGATTTTGATGGTTCTGCCTTTTCTTATGCTGGTGCTGCGAACTGGGAGTTTGCACCGAACTACAAACTTTCTTTTGTCGCTTCACATCAGGAACGTTTACCTTTAGCCCAAGAGTTATATGCCAATGGTGGACACTTTGCGACAAATACTTATGAGTTAGGAAATGATCAACTCAGCAAGGAAAAATCGAATAATGTTGAGTTAGGTTTGCATTTTGATAATGACAAACTCGATTATCATCTTCATGTTTACCATAACTGGTTTGATGATTATATCTATGCGCAAACCCTTGATCGCTATAAAGACTTCCGTTTAGTTCAATACACTCAAGATAAAGCACGTTTCTATGGTGCAGAGGGTGAAATTGGTTATCAAATTACCCCAATGTACAAGATCAGTGCTTTTGGTGACTATGTGCGCGGTAAAATTGATGCTGAAGGAAATGCACCACGTATTCCAGCTGGACGTTTAGGTACTAAAGTCGACGCAGATTTTGGTGATGGTTTTAGTGGTTCTGCCGAGTATTATCATGTCTTTAACCAAGACAAGATCGCAGCTTACGAGACCGAAACTGAAGGCTATAATATGCTAAATCTTGGTGTGGCATATTCAGGGCAATATGCTGCAAAAACAGATTATCGTGTGTACTTAAAAGCGAACAATTTGTTAGACGACACGGTTTATCAACATGCATCATTCTTATCAAATATTCCACAAGTTGGACGCAATTTTACAGTAGGTGTTGATTTTAAATTTTAAGGGTTTAACACGAAACTAAACTTGAAAAATCAATCTAAAAGACCTAACTTGAAGCTATCAAGTTAGGTCTTTTTTATGCGTATTTTTCAACGAATTCATCAAAAAATAAATTGGTCAGGGCGTCGTTATATGGCGATATTACTTTGCGTTGTTGCTATTGCATATCTTGCATCGGCAATTTACCACACAGTAAAACCATTGCCACAAGGGATTAACTTTAGTGGCAAGCTTAGACATGCCGATGTCAAATTTTTAGCAGATAAAACCTATCTTGATGCAAAAGGGCAACAACAGGTTGATCAGCACATCTTTGATGAAATCTTGAAAATGATTGATGATGCCAAAACCACAATTGTGGTGGATATGTTCTTGTTTAATTCAGAAGTTGGCGATTCAAAAATAAAGCAAAGACCACTCATGCAAGAGTTAACTGATGCATTGGTAAGTAAAAAAAGACAAAATCGCCAAATTCAGATTGTAATGATTACTGACCCGATTAACTCGGTCTATGGGGGCTTAAAACCTGAAAATTACCGTCAGTTACGTCAAGCGGGTGTTGATGTGATTGAAACCAATTTAGGCCCATTACGTGCGTCTAACCCATTCTGGTCCGGCTTATGGTACATCTGCTGCCAGAATGTCGGAAATAATCCTGAAAAAGGCTGGTTACCAAATCCGTTCGGTGATGAAAAAATTACACTGCGTAGCTATTTAAACTTATTTAACTTTAAGGCGAATCACCGTAAAACCGTGGTCGTCGATACCGATGCGGGCTGGAAATCACTCGTAACTTCTGCAAACCCACACGATGGTAGTTCTAGACACTCAAATGTTGCATTGGTTGTAACGGGAGCTACAGCAGCAGATGTTTTACAATCTGAAGCCGCAGTTGCGCGAATGTCAGGCAGTAGTGCACCCTCACTCATTTTAGGTGATTTTGAAAAAGACATAACCAAACCTCAAGTCCAAGTCTTAACTGAAGGGGCGATTTATCAATCTGTATTAAAATTGATTAACTCAGCTAAGCCTAAAGAGCACCTTGATTTAAGTATGTTCTATTTATCTGAGCGTAAGATTATTCAGGCTCTAAAAAGTGCTCAAGAAAGGGGTGTTATTGTTCGCGTTTTGCTTGATCCAAATAAAGATGCATTTGGCCGACAAAAGAATGGTATTCCAAACCGTCAGGTTGCGTCCGAATTACATGCGGCAGGCATTCCAATCCGTTGGTGTGATACACATGGTGAGCAGAACCATAGCAAAATGATATTAAAATATAACGCTCAGCAAGCTGAGTTGATTGTAGGATCGGCCAATTTTACAGCCCGTAATTTAAAAAATTATAACCTTGAAACTGACATGCTGGTTATGGGCAAAGTTCAAGATCAAGTCTTTAAAGATGCTCAAAATTACTTCAATACATCGTGGTCAAACCTGCAAGGTAGACAGATGAGCGTGGACTATGTGAAGTATGCAGATGAGTCTAAAGTGAAATATTGGATTTATCGTTTTATGGAATGGTCAGGGTTATCGACTTTCTAACTAACAAAAACAGTCTTGGAGTTTTCCAAAAATTGGCAAGGTGATTGGCGACATGGATGTCGCCGTTTCACTGTGTTGCAGGGAAGCAACATCAGTGAAACAAAGGTTTTTGTCACTTTTGACCTTTCAAAAGTGAGGCATTAGCCTATACAAAAGAAATTAGAACATCACTGTAAGTAAAGGCTGTG
>Ga0207713_1003323_pt1 | contig 11051 bp, 10 predicted proteins | sample KBSS64metaG_FD_184404 | JGI IMG/M metagenome (GOLD analysis project Ga0207713, IMG submission 184404) | Switchgrass rhizosphere microbial communities from Kellogg Biological Station, Michigan, USA - KBS S6-4 metaG (SPAdes) (version 2) | ecosystem: Host-associated > Plants > Roots > Rhizosphere >...
GACCGGCGCATGGTGTCGGCAGTGATCTACTTGAACAACGCCTGGCTGCCGGAGCATGGTGGCCAGTTGCGCATGTACCTCAAGGGCGACGTCGAATACGATGTGGTGCCCATCGGCGGTTGCCTGGTGGTGTTCCTGTCGGGGGAGATCCCCCATGAAGTCATGCCCGCCACCCGCGAACGCCTGTCACTTACCGGCTGGTTTCGCCGGCGGGGTAACGAGCCGTTCTGATGATGCAAAAGATTCTGGTCAGCCGCTGCCTGCTGGGGCACCGGGTACGCTACGACGGAGGGGCCAGCGGGCCTTTCGACCAACTCGCCGCATGGCAGGCCGAAGGCCGGGTGGTTGCCGTGTGCCCCGAGGTTGCGGGAGGTTTGCCGACGCCACGGCCGTCAGCCGAGATCCCGGGCGGGCAGGGGATTGATGTGTGGGAAGGCCGCGCCCAGGTGCTGACGGCCCAAGGCGAAGACTTCAGCGAAGCTTTCCTCGAGGGTGCCCGCCAGGCGTTGGCCTTGGTGCAGCGTCACAACATCCGGGTCGCCGTGCTCAAGGCCAACAGCCCGTCATGCGGCAATCTGCTGACCTATGACGGCACCTTCACCGGCGTGAAGGTCACGGGCGAAGGCGTGACGGCGGCATTGCTCAAGCGCCATGGGGTGCTGGTGTTCAGTGAGCTGGAACTGCCCGAGGCGGCAGCGGCCCTGGCAAAATGCTCAAGCCCGACATAGATCAACATGTGGGAGCGGGCTTGCTCGCGAAAGCGCAGTGTCAGTCACCCGATGCTCAAGCTGACCCACCGCATTCGCGAGCAAGCCCGCTCCCACATTGACCGAGTCGTTTATTCGGCCTTTTTCACCGGCTTGCTCGCATCCATTCCGAACCACTTCTCCGACAACGCCGTCAGCCGGCCATCGGCCTTTACCCGCTGCAGGGCCTTGTCCAGGCTCGCCTTGAACGCCGGGTTACCCTTCTGAAACGGAATCGCCAGGCTCAGCGTAGGGCCGACGTCTGCACCCTCTTTCACCGGCAACTGGCTGTCGCGAATCGCGTAGGGAATCAGCAACCGGTCACTGATGGCGGCATCAATCTGTTGGTCTGCGACGTCCTTGATCGGCTGCTTGGCATCGGCATAGCTGCGCAAATCAACGCCCTCGGCGGTGCGCGCCTGTTCCACAAACTGGCTGCCCTGGGCCACGCCCAACGCCTTGCCCTTGAGCGCCGCGAAGCTGCCCAGCGGGCGTTGTTCCTGCTTGCGCACGATCAGCTGTGCACTGGAGTAGCTGTAGGGCTCGCTGAAGTCGAAACGATCCGCCAGTTCAGGAGTCATAGCGATATGGTTGATGGCCACGTCGTACTTGGCGCTTTCTACGCCGGGCAGCAGATCGGCGGCATCGACAGTGATAAAGGAGGGGCGTACGTCCATTTCCTTGGCCAGCAACTCACCCAGCTCCACTTCAAAACCGGTGAGTTTGTCGCCTTCCTTGAAGTTGAAGGGCGGGGTGTTGGCTTCCAGGGCGATGCGCAATTCCCCACGGTCAAACACATCGTCGATCAGTTCGGCATGGGCCAAGGGGCTCACAAGGGGAAGTAAAAGTAACAGGCCAGGCAGGAAGCGCATGGTCTCTCCTAAAGAGTTCGAATGAGCGAGGCGCTGTTCCGGCTCGCTTTGCTATGGTGTTGAGTGCCTTGGACAGCAATTTGTCGCGAAGTTGTCTTAACCCTACAGATTTCACCGAAAAACTGGAGAAGTGAATGAAAGCCTTTTTGACCCGTGCAACCCTGGCCAGCCTTTTGCTGGGCGCTTCGATGCTGGCGACCGCTGCTGATGGCATCCCGCGCAGCGCTCCACCAGAAGGTGCCAAAGTGTTCATCGTGTCGCCGAAAGATGGCGCCACCGTCGATAAAACCTTCACCGTGAAATTCGGCATGGAAGGCCTGAAACTGGCGCCGGCCACCAGCCAGGACCCGGGCACCGGCCACCACCACCTGCTGATCGACCAGAAAGCATTGCCTGACGCCAGCGTGCCAATCCCGGCCACCGACACCGTGATCCACTACGGCAAGGCCCAGACCGAAACCGAGGTGACCCTCACCCCAGGCAAGCACACGCTGCAACTGGTTGCCGGCGACAAACTGCACATGCAGTTCAACCCGACTGTAGCCTCGAAAGTCATCACGGTTAACGTGAAATAAAAAACGGGAGCCCCTTGCGGGGCTCCCGTTTTTTATTTGCAGGAGCGAGCTTGCTCGCGAAAAACCTGAGGGCGCTGCGTGCATCCAGGATGCACGCGTTTTCGTTAACGTTTTTCGCGGGCGAGCCCGCTCCTACAGGATTAAAACAACACGCGGCTACGGATAGTGCCTTTGATGTGTTGCAGCTTCTCTTGTGCCAGGTCCGAGTATTCGGCGTCTACGTCGATCACCACGTAGCCGACTTTCTCGTTGGTCTGCAGGAACTGACCGGAAATGTTGATACCGTTTTCCGCGAAGACCTTGTTGATCTCCATCATCACGCCAGGGATGTTCTGGTGGATGTGCAGCAGACGGTGTTTGCCAGGGTGAGCCGGCAGGGCCACTTCCGGGAAGTTGACCGAGGACACCGACGTACCGTTGTCGCTGTACTTGACCAGTTTCTCCGACACTTCCAGGCCGATGTTGGCTTGGGCTTCAGCGGTGGAACCGCCGATATGCGGGGTCAGGATCACGTTGTCCAGGCCGCGCAGCGGGCTTTCGAAGATGTCGTCGTTAGAGCGCGGCTCTACCGGGAACACGTCGATGGCGGCGCCGATCAGGTGCTTGTCCTTGATCGCGTCGGCCAGGGCGTCCAGCTCAACAACAGTGCCGCGTGCGGCGTTGATCAGGATCCCGCCCTTCTTGATGGCGCGGATTTCCTTCTCGCCGATCATCCACTGGGTCTCAGCGGTTTCCGGTACGTGCAGTGTCACGATGTCGGACATGCCCAGCAGCTCGGTCAGGCTCGACACCTGAGTGGCGTTGCCCAATGGCAGCTTGGTCAGGGTGTCGTAGAAGAACACCTGCATGCCCAGGCCTTCGGCCAATACCGACAGTTGAGTACCGATCGAACCGTAACCGACGATACCCAGCTTCTTGCCGCGGATTTCGAAGGAGTTGGCTGCGCTCTTGATCCAGCCGCCACGGTGGCAGGAAGCGTTCTTCTCAGGAATACCGCGCAACAGCAGGATGGCCTCGGCCAATACCAGCTCAGCCACGGAGCGGGTGTTGGAGTATGGTGCGTTGAACACCGCGATACCGCGCTCGCGCGCTGCGTTGAGGTCGACCTGGTTGGTGCCGATGCAGAAACAACCTACAGCGACAAGCTTCTTGGCGTGATCGAAGATCTCTTCGGTCAGCTGAGTGCGGGAGCGAATGCCGATAAAGTGCGCGTCGGCGATCTTTTCCTTGAGCTGGGCTTCCGGCAGAGAACTGGTGATGTACTCAATGCTGGAGTACCCAGCAGCCTTCAGAACTTCGACGGCCGATGGGTGGACGCCTTCCAGAAGAAGGAACTTGATCTTGCTCTTATCGAGAGAAGTCTTGCTCATCTGCGTAAACCTGTATCCCGGAGAAAAATGGCAGGGAATCGAGCAGCGCAAGCTGACCCGGACGGCAGGAAAGCCGTCACCGCAGAACGCCCTTGGGCACTATCCTGCGGGGGCGGTATGCTAGCATACGTGCCCCGCTAAACACCCATTCCTGCGACGTGAAGCGTTCTCAGGATGACCATGAATTGTTCGAGAGTTCTGTCGATGACCCATCCTGCCCTGATTGATGAGCTGAAGACCCTGGTTGAGCCTGGCAAGGTCCTGACCGATGCTGACTCCCTTGAGGCTTACGGCAAGGACTGGACCAAGCATTTCGCCCCGGCCCCGGTGGCCATCGTCTTCCCGAAGACCACCGAACAGGTGCAGGCCATCGTCCGTTGGGCCAATGAACACAAGGTGGCGCTGGTGCCGTCCGGTGGTCGTACCGGCCTGTCGGCCGCTGCCGTCGCGGCGAATGGCGAAGTGGTTGTGTCCTTCGACTATATGAACCAGATCCTCGACGTGAACCTCACCGACCGCACCGCCGTGTGCCAGCCGGGCGTGGTTACCAAACAATTGCAGAACGTCGCCGAAGAAAAAGGCTTGTACTACCCGGTGGACTTCGCTTCATCTGGTTCCAGCCAGATTGGCGGCAACATCGGCACCAATGCCGGCGGTATCAAGGTCATTCGCTACGGCATGACCCGTAACTGGGTCGCCGGCATGAAAGTCGTCACCGGCAAGGGCGACCTGCTGGAACTGAACAAAGACCTGATCAAGAACGCCACCGGCTACGACATGCGCCAGCTGTTCATCGGCGCGGAAGGCACCCTGGGCTTTGTGGTCGAAGCGACCATGCGCCTGGACCGGGCGCCGAAAAACCTCACCGCGATGGTGCTCGGCACCACCGATTTCGACTCGATCATGCCGGTGTTGCACGCCTTCCAGAGCAAGCTGGACCTGACCGCCTTCGAATTCTTCTCCGACAAGGCCCTGGCCAAAGTCCTCGCGCGCGGCGACGTGCCGGCGCCGTTCGAGTCCGACTGCCCGTTCTACGCGCTGCTGGAATTTGAAGCGACCACCGAAGAAGTGGCCAACGACGCCCTGGGCACGTTCGAACACTGCGTGGAGCAGGGCTGGGTACTGGACGGCGTGATGAGCCAGAGCGAAACCCAGCTGCACAACCTGTGGAAGCTGCGCGAGTACATCTCCGAGACCATCTCCCACTGGACGCCGTACAAGAACGACATTTCGGTGACTGTGTCGAAAGTGCCGGCCTTCTTGAAGGAAATTGATGCGATTGTCGGCGAATACTACCCGGACTTCGAAATCGTGTGGTTCGGCCACATCGGCGACGGCAACCTGCACCTGAACATCCTCAAGCCGGAAAACCTGAGCAAGGACGAGTTTTTTGCCAAGTGCGCCACCGTCAACAAGTGGGTCTTCGAGACCGTGCAGAAGTACAACGGCTCGATCTCCGCCGAACACGGCGTAGGCATGACCAAGCGTGACTATCTGACTTACAGCCGCTCGCCGGTTGAAATCGAATACATGAAGGCAGTGAAAGCGGTGTTCGACCCAAACGGGATCATGAACCCAGGCAAGATTTTCGCTGTTTAACAGTCCCTGAAGGAGTCGGTCCATGAGCTACCAGCACAAGTATGTCGACGGCACCAATATTCACTTTCCCCTGGGGAAAGTGGTGTGCATCGGGCGTAACTACGCCGAACACGCCAAGGAACTGGATAACCCGGTACCCACCGAGCCGCTGCTGTTTATCAAGCCCGGCAGCTGCGTGGTGGCGCTGGAAGGCGGCTTCGCCATCCCTACCGAGCGCGGTTCGGTGCACTACGAAGCGGAAATTGCAGTGCTGATTGGCAAGCCGTTGTCGACCAAGCCGAGCCGCGAGGAAGTGCTGGACGCCATCTCCGGCTTCGCCCCGGCCCTGGACCTGACCCTGCGGGACAAACAGGCCGAGCTGAAAGCCAAGGGCCTGCCGTGGGAAATCGCCAAGTCGTTTGATGGCGCGGCAGTGATTGCACCGTTCGTGGTCGGCAGCACCTTCCCGGATGTGACGGATATTGGCATTCGCCTGACCATCAATGGCGAAGTGCGCCAGGACGGCAACAGCGCGATCATGCTCAACCCGATCATCCCGATGATCCAGTACATGGCCGGTTGCTTCTCGCTGCAGGCCGGGGATGTGATCCTCACCGGTACGCCGGCAGGCGTGGGCCCGCTGAATGTGGGCGATGAACTGGTGCTGGAGTTGCCGGGTGTGAGCCGCTTCGAAAGCAGCGTTCGCTAAATACCTGGCGAAACGCGGTCAATAATGTGGGAGCGGGCTTGCTCGCGAATGCGGTGGACCAGTCGACAGATTCAGTGACTGACACTACGCATTCGCGAGCAAGCCCGCTCCCACATTTGATCTGTGTATGGTTGCAAAATCGTGTTTTTGCATTTTTTTCACACCCCATCCGGATAATCATCAGCCTCCCGCGCGCGGACCTTGTGATCCTGTGCTATCCCCTAAAGCTGACTTTCTGGAAAGCGTAATGGCCGTGCCTCTCCCCTCCGTAAAACCCACGTTGCGTTCACGCCTTGCCATGCGCTGGTATTCCTGGCTGTTCCTGGCCGGCGCAATCATTTATGGCGTGGCCTGGGCCATGCACTGGGACGACCGCGGTGTGTTGTGGGTGGCAGAGGGCTTCGAAACTCCGGCCGAGCGCCTGGAAAGTGTCTGGCTCCCGGACTACCACGCGGTGATCGACGCCAAGCTGCTGCCCGGCATGGAGAAGGACGAAGCCTCGGACCTGGCGTATAACCCGCTGACCAAGACCCTGTTCTCGGTCATGGGCAAGAACCCGTTCCTGGTTGAGCTGACCCTGCAAGGCGACGTGCTGCGCAAGATGCCGCTCAATGGTTGGAACAACCCGGAAGGCGTGACCATGATGGAAAACGGCCTGATGGCTGTGGTCGATGAGCGTCAGCACAGCCTGACCATCATCAAGGTTGACCCGCAGACCCAGCAGTTGAACAAAGCCGACTTCCCGTCCTATGACCTCGGCCCCTCGAAGGACCAGAACAAAGCCTTCGAAGCGATCACCTGGGACAAGCGCAATCAACAGCTGATTCTCGGCGAAGAACGCCCGCCGGCCCTGTTTACCTGGAAAAGCGACGGTAGCCAGACCCTCACCGGTGACAAGCAGAAGCTCGCCAACACCGAATTGGACATGCGTAACCTGTCGGCACTGACCGTCGACCCGCATACCGGCCATCTGCTGGCGCTGTCGGCCGATTCCCATCTGCTGCTGGAACTGGACGAGAAGGGCGAGCAAGTCAGCTTCATGACCTTGCTGGGCGGCTTCAATGGCTTGAAGGACACCATTCCCCGTGCCGAAGGCGTGACCATGGACGAGAACGGCACGCTGTACATGGTCAGCGAGCCGAACCTGTTCTATCGCTTCGAGAAGCAGAAACAGTAGTTCGATTACGTCAGATTTCTCTCTATCTGCGGCATCCGCCAGACACCCGGGGCGTTTAAGTTTAAATTCAGGCGACCGTGATATTCATTCGCCAGTTTTTCACTTTGAGCCCCGCCCGATGCGTCGACTTGCCCGTCCCAAACCTGCTTTTTTCATCCTGATCCTGATCGCCCTGGTGGCGGTGGGCGTGGTCGCGCAGCAATTGCGCCTGTTCGAGCGTGCCTGGTTCAACTGGCAGTCGTGGCGCCATCCCGCCGGTGAGCATTCCATTGGCCTGGGGGATTACCGGGTGGCCCTGGAGGCGCAGGTGATCGACGGCCTCAACGATGATGTCTCGGCCCTGACCTTTGATCCGGTGCGCAACAGCCTGTTTACCGTGACCAACAAGAATGCCGAACTGGTGGAGTTGTCCCTGGAGGGCAAAATCCTGCGGCGCATTGCGCTGGTGGGTTTTGGTGATGCAGAGGCGGTGGAGTACATCAGTGACAACACCTACGTCATCAGCGACGAGCGCCAGCAGCGGCTGATCAAGGTCCATGTGGATGACGACACCCAATTCCTCGATGCCGCCGACGCCGAGCAAATGACCCTCGGCGTGCACCTGGGTGGCAACAAAGGCTTCGAAGGCCTGGCCTATGACTCGGTGGGCAAGCGCCTGTTTGTGGCCAAGGAACGCGACCCGATGCTGATCTACGAGGTGCACGGCTTTCCCCATTTCAAACCGGAAAAAACCTACTCGGTGCACGTGATCAACAACCCCAAGCGCGATGCCGGGTTGTTTGTGCGCGACCTGTCGAGCCTGCAATACGACGAGCGCAGCGGCCATTTGCTGGCGCTGTCGGATGAGTCGTTCCTGGTGCTGGAACTGGATATCGACGGTCGTCCGCTGAGCAGTCTGTCGCTGCTCAAGGGGCGCCATGGCCTGAAGCAGCGCGTGCCTCAGGCCGAGGGGATTGCCATGGACAACGACGGCACGTTGTACATGGTCAGTGAGCCGAACCTCTTTTATGTGTTCAAGAAGCCCTGATCAGAACATCCACTGCACGCCCAGCGAATAGCCGGTCTGGCTACCCTCGGCATGGCCCAATCGGCCGTTCACTTCGGCATACACGCCCAACTGCGGGGTGATTGCCAGTTGGCTGCCGACCTGGGCGCGGCCGAAGCTTTTATCCACTGACCCCAGCCGGGCCGTGCGTGCCTGGCCATCGGCGCGGGCGGTCAGGTCAAGGTCGTCCAGGCGGCCGTCGGCCAGTTCCTTGACCCAGGCGATGTCGGCGTAAGGCATCAGGCTCAGGCCATAAGGCAAGGCGACAGCACCGCGCACACGCCAGCCGAGGCTGGCTTCAAGTGAGTCGAACGACTGTTCTTCGTACTCAAGGGCGGTACGCAGGTCCTGCTTTTCATGGAATTTATCGATGCGGTAATGGGTGTAGTCCAGCCCGGCAAAGGGCCCGCTCTTGATCGCGCCGAAGTCGAAGTCATAACCACCCAGCACCCGCGCGCCCAATGCCAACGCATCGGTTTTCCCGGTCAGGTGCTGATTGAGCAATACCGGCCCACCGTTGGCCTGGATCAGCAAATTGCGCCGGGAGTCAAAGCGACTGTGGCCCACGCTCAAGTCGCCGGCCAGCCAGCTCGGGCCGCCGTCATTCAACAGTGCGTAAGCGGCTGCCTGCCAGGTGTCGCTTTGCAGTTTGCCGCGATGCTCAAGCTTGTCGCGCCCATTGAGGTAGCTGAGGCTGGCGCCCAGGTTCAGGCTGGAACTCAACTGGTAGTCGCCCAGGGCATGCAGGCCGAGACTCCGCGCCTCGGGGTTGGGAGCGGAGTCGAAACCACTGTCGGGGTTGTATTCGCCGTCTACGCCGATTTCGCCATCGAAGCTACCGACCTCGCGGCTGGCCGACTGCAGGGTCAGCCAGCGGCGATCGTGCAGGCGCACCATCGACTGATGCTGGCGTTGCAGGTTGTCCTGCATATTGCGCGCAACGGCGCCACCCGAGGCGGTGGAGGCCATCAAGTCGGCATTGGTCAACTCCAATACCAGCCGGCTGAGCAGCCGCGAATAGTCCCGCAGGCGCTGGTCAATACGTTCCTGGCCGAAGGCATTGGTCAGCACAGCCTTGTTGTCCTCGCTAGGATCGTGCCAGGTCGATCCGCCGGGGATGGCCGGGTTGTTGGTCTGGGTATAACCATCCAGGTCGCCCAATTCCCAGTTGGTTGCTTCGATATACAGGATCGGGATATTCAGCGGCTCGAAGGGTTCGCCGTCGCTGCAGCAGCCAGTGCCCTTGGGGTATTGCGGGTCGAGGCCGGGGTTGGTGAACAGCGGAATGTTCAGCTCCCTGGCGATCTGGAACGTGTGCTCGCGCAACGACGCCAGCGCCGGGTTGGCGGTGCTGTTCTGGCCGGCGTGGGCGTACATCATGTCGCCGGTGATCAGGCTGTCGAGGTTGATCATCGCCAGCATGTTGGCCTTCTGGCTGGCGCTCAATGAGTTGACGAAGGCTTTCGAGCCGCGCAGGCCTTCTTCCTCTGCGCCAAAGCCGACGATTTGCAGGCCGTTCTCCAACTGCAGTCCGCCCAGGTTTTTTGCCACCTCGGTCAGCACACTGGCGCCGGAGCCGTTGTCATCGAGGCCTTGCAAGGTGGGGCGACCAAAATAGGTGTCGAAGTGCGCACCGATCACCACATATTGCGGCTGGGTGCCGGCGGCGTAGGCCACCACGTTTTGCGAACTGCGGGAAGTGCCGCTGGCGGTCCAGGAAAAATCCTGGCGGCTGATGTTATAGGCGCTGCCCATCTGGCTTTGCATCCAATCGGCAGCCCCGGCGAAATTGGCGGTGCCGCGATAGCGACCGGGGTAGTCGTTGATCAGCGTTTCCAGGGTGGTGTTGGCGTGTTGGCCGTAATCGTATGACTGGGCGCTGGTGGCCAGCAGGGCACTGGCAACGCTGACAGCGAGGGCTAGAGGCTTTATCACAGGGTCTTCCTTGAAGTGATTGGAGTCGGGAGCTGAGACCTTTTGCACAATGCGCGCCTCATTCCATGGGCGGCGGCGAATTGGCGCATTGTTAAACGCACGAGTCGCTTGGCTGTAATTTGTAACAGATTTGATACGAAGCGCGGCGAGAGATGCCGTGGGGCGTGCTCGGTTTCGGCCGAGGGTGAGCGCAAATGCTGCTTGCAGGAGCACGCTTGCTCGCGAAAAACGTTACCGGTAACGCGGGTCACCCTGAGCGGGCGAGGCGCTGGTTGGTTTTTCGCGGGCAAGCCCGCTCCTACAGTTGGGGAGCGGTTCAGGCTTTGAGGGTTTTCACGCCTTCCGGGGTGCCCAGCAGCAATACGTCTGCCGGGCGTGCCGCGAACAGGCCGTTGGTGACGACGCCGACGATGGCATTGATCTGACGCTCCAGTTCCACCGGGTTGGTGATCTGCAGGTTGAAGACGTCGATGATGATGTTGCCGTTGTCGGTCAGCACGCCTTCGCGGTACACCGGGTCGCCGCCCAGCTTCACCAACTCGCGGGCCACGTGGCTGCGGGCCATCGGGATCACTTCCACCGGCAGCGGGAACGCGCCGAGGACGGGCACCAGTTTGCTGGCGTCGGCGATGCAGATGAAGGTCTTGGCCACGGCCGCGACGATCTTCTCGCGGGTCAGGGCTGCGCCGCCGCCCTTGATCAGGTTCAGGTGTGCGTCGCTTTCATCGGCGCCGTCGACATAGAACTCCAGGTCGCTGACGGTGTTCAGCTCATACACCGGAATACCGTGGCCCTTGAGCCGCGCAGCCGTGGCTTCGGAGCTGGCGACCGCGCCGTCGAACGCGCCTTTGTGCAGGGCCAGCGCATCGATAAAGCAGTTGGCGGTGGAGCCGGTGCCGACACCGACGATGCTTTTATCGTCGAGTTTAGGAAGGATTAAATCGACGGCGGCCTGGGCCACTGCCTGTTTGAGTTGATCCTGGGTCATGCGGGCTCCGGAACGGGCGGGGAGTAAAGAGGGGCGCGAGTATAACCCAACAAAAC
>Ga0207713_1003326_pt1 | contig 11044 bp, 10 predicted proteins | sample KBSS64metaG_FD_184404 | JGI IMG/M metagenome (GOLD analysis project Ga0207713, IMG submission 184404) | Switchgrass rhizosphere microbial communities from Kellogg Biological Station, Michigan, USA - KBS S6-4 metaG (SPAdes) (version 2) | ecosystem: Host-associated > Plants > Roots > Rhizosphere >...
CCGCGCAAATGCTGGCGCTGGTGATCCTGCTGGCCAATCCGTCGGATTTCACGTTCTGGGTGCTGCTGGGTTACGCCTTGCTGCTGATATCCGCGGGCCTGACGTTGTGGTCCATGGTCCAGTATTTGCGGGCTGCCTGGCCGCATCTGAAGACCGACGTGGAAAAGAAATAAACTTTTTTGAATCAAGGGGTTGACGGGGCTTCTGGATTCTATAGAATGCGCCTCACCAAGACGCGGGAATAGCTCAGTTGGTAGAGCACGACCTTGCCAAGGTCGGGGTCGCGAGTTCGAGTCTCGTTTCCCGCTCCAAGATTCACAAAAAACGCCACTCAATGAGTGGCGTTTTTTTTGTGCGTGACATTTACGTTCGGCGTTGAAAAGAGAGGCTTCGGCCCCGACTCTCACCGATACCTGAGTCCGAAACGCCAACCCCCGTGCCAAGGACTACACCCTCCCTGACTACAACGGCCTCGCCCTTTTCGTGAATACGAAAGGCGCCAAGTGCTGGCACTTCCGCTTTTCCTGGGCGGATAAGCAACCCCGTATTTCTCTCGGTACCTATCCTGAAATTAGCTTACGAGATGCTCGCGCTCTGCGTGATGTTGCGAGGGCACTGGTCGCTAGGGGCATCGATCCGCGTGTCCATCGGCAGCTGGAGCGTAATGCCAGGCGCCTGGCCACGGAAAACGCCTAGGAAGCGGTTGTTCAGCATTGAAAGTGGTACGCAAAGTTGAACATCGTATTTCTGGGCGTGGTTCTCGATAGTCCGGTCGGACCCAGAACCTCGCGCTTCAATTGGCCGCCGAGTCGGCTGGCAGCGAGGGCGCTCAGGTTGAGATTTAGAGGGGGGCGCCTTACCTTCGCTGTTCATGGTCAGTTAAACCGTTGGGCCAGGTCGGTGATCGGTCGTTGGGCAGGTGCAGCTGCAGCTCCATGGCGTCATGAAGGAGTCTGACGACCTCGATCACGTCGTCGTTTGCCATGCGATAGAACACGACATGGCTTGATCTCCAGCGAGTCCCAGCCGACTGCGCGCAGTCCGATCCTTCCTATCAGTAGCTCGAACAATGGCAATGCTATCTTGTCGCGAACCTCGCGAACCTCGCGAAAGGGGCGTGGGCGGGCAATCAACCTTAAATCCGGGTTAAGCCAATCGCTGCCAATTTTACTTGCCGAGGCTCGTTCCTGCCGGAAGTCCGGCGCTCGCGCCGCCATTGTCCAGGTGACACACCTGTAGCGGCTTTGAACGCGCGGCTGAGCGCGACGTCGCTGCCGTATCCAGCCTGCTCCGCCGCGACTGCGATCGAATGGCCGGCTGCGAGGATGAGCTTGGCACGATAGATCCGCCACGTTGCGATGTAGGTTAGGGGAGGAACTCCAACGACTGATCTGAACAAAGCCGCGAACGTAGAGCGCGACATCCCGGCATCGCGGGCGAGCTGGTCCAGCGTCCAGGGGTGCGTCAGATCGGAGTGAATCCTCTGTAGCGTTTGAGCCAGTTGGCGGTGAGTTAGCCCGGCAAGCCAGCCCTCGGGCAAATTGCCTTCGGAACTGGCCCAAGTTCGGATCGCTTGGATAAACAGCACGTCGAGCAGCCGACCGATGACATAGGATCCGCCAAGAGACGTTTGCGCTTCCTCCGCACCGATCTGTTCAAGAATCGAGACCATTCGCCCTGCGTCTGACTTCGGCAGCGCAATATGGACGACATCAGGCAGTAGCGCCGACAAGGGCTCGCCTGCGGCATGGTCGAACGTGAACAAAGTCGAGAAGAACTCACACGCTTCACCACTCCCGCCGAAGGAGATTGTCTCGCCGGTCACATGATCTGCGATTTGCCAGCAGGGAACGGCAACTCTGTCCGGCGTGTCGCCCAATATCCCCATGACCCCTTGCTTGATGATGAGGCAATCACCTTCCTGGATCTCGACCGCCGGGTAGCCCGCCTGGGTGAACCAGCCCCGCCCTTTGGCGATGACGACAAGCCGGGCCTGCCCGCCACTGTCGAATGATATCGCCCAAGGTGCGTGGGCACGCATTCGAACGAAGAGCGAACTTTCGAGCTGCATGGCGCTGAGCACTGAGTCAAAAGGGTGCATGGTAATCTCGGACGATGGATTATAAATCGCATACTTCAGGCAATGGATCATCCAGTCAACCTCCAACATACTTTTCACTCAATTTGGGGGCTACTGATGAAGATCTATCGTTTGCAGACAATCGGTTCAATCGACGGCCTGGTATTGTTCGAGGAGCCCACACCGCAGCCTGGCCCAGGCGAAGTGCTGGTTAATATCAAGGCAACCTCGCTTAATTTTCGTGACCTGACCATCATAAATGGCTGGTCACCCTTTCCCCTCGAAGAGGGCCGTGTCCAGTTGTCCGACGCCGCAGGCATCGTTGAGGCGGTCGGCGCCGGGGTCACTCGCTTCACGGTCGGCGACCGGGTGGCGAGTAACTTTATGCCTGGCTGGCATGCTGGACCATTTCGCGAGTTCACCTCTCAGTACGGTACGCAGCTGGATGGTTGGATGGCTGAATACCGTGCGATCGATCAGAACGAGCTGGTCGCCATTCCCGATTCGATCAGCTTTGAGGACGCAGCCACTTTGCCATGCGCTGCGGTCACGGCTTGGAACGCGGTCGCCGGTATCGGCCCGAATCACCAGGTACTGATACAGGGTACTGGTGGTGTCTCTCTGTTCGCGTTCCAGTTTGCCAAGGCCCGGGGTGCAAAGGTTATTGCGACGACATCATCGAACGATAAGGCGCTGCGGCTGATCACGCTGGGCGCCGACCATGTCATCAACTATGCGGAGAATCCCAACTGGGGCGAGCAGGCCAAGGCTCTTAGCGGTGGCCGTGGCGTCGACCGCGTCGTCGAGGTGGGTGGTCCCGGCACGTTTGCCCAATCGCTGAAAGCGGTTGCGTTGAGTGGCCAGATTTCTATGGTCGGCGTGCTGGCAGAGGGCGAGATGCCGGGCTATCTGGATATGTTCCTGACCTTCGCGAGATTCCAGACGATTGCGACCGGCAACCGCCAGGATCTGGAGGAAGTGATCACTGCCGTTGCGCAGAATGGCATTCGGCCGGTTATCGATAGTCGATTCACCTTCGATGATGGTGTGGCCGCGTTTGAGCATTTTGGCAAACGCAACGTGTTCGGCAAGGTCGTCATCATCAACGAAGCCTAATAGGTCGGCTCATCAGGGCCGTTTTATGTGTCACAGAAAGACTGTTGTCCACGTGCTGGTGCGACGCGCTTTTACGCACCTATCAATGCTAGAGGTATATGAAATGGGAAAGCTCAACGGCAAAGTCGCCTTAATCACCGGCGGCGGTAGCGGTATCGGACTCGCGTCGGCGAAGCTGTTCGCTTTGGAAGGCGCAAAAGTTGTCATTGTCGGCCGCACCAAATCGTCCCTTGATGAAGCCGTGACCGAGCTGGGTGATAGTGCCGTGGCCATCGTCGCGGACGTTTCTGATCTGGCCGCACTTGACGCACTCTACGTAGAGGTCGGCGCGCGTTTCGGCAGGATCGATGTTTTGTTCGCCAACGCAGGGGTCAACAATCTTGCGCCGTTCGAGGCGGTGACGCCTGAGGATTTCGACAGGCAGTTCAACTCCAACGTACGCGGCCTGTTCTTCACTGTACAGAAGGCGCTGCCATTACTGAGCGACGGGGCATCGGTGATCCTCAATGCTTCGGTTGCGCACAAAAAGGGCTCCCCGTTGCACTCGGTTTACGCGGCAACGAAGGCGGCGACTCGGTCCTTTGCACGTAGCTGGACAACGGACCTCAAGGACCGGAACATCCGCGTCAATTCGATTAGTCCCGGTTTGATCGAAACGCCGATCTTCGGAAAACTGGGTGTACCGCTAGAGGTTCTCCAGGAAGCAATGCCTGCTCTGCTTACGGCCATGCCGATGGGGCGGGTCGGGCGCGTGGAAGAAGCGGCAACGGTTGCACTGTTTCTGGCAAGCGATGACAGTTCGTTCGTGACCGGCATTGATCTTCCGGTCGATGGCGGTCTGGGTCAGGTATAGGTGTAAAGCATAAGGATTGGGTCCGCCGCCGGGCGCAAGTGGTTTCATCCCCTTTGCGTCAGGCGTACCTCAAACCCTTTGCCATTAACTCAAACGAATAGTCGTTTTCTGGATTTTGAGCGTATCAGGCGGTCATCTGTCTCAGAGAATGACAGGTGAAAATTTTGCGCTTCTGGAAGTCGGCATTACGAGAGCCGCTAGCTTTCAAGGCTAGGGGAGGGATCGACCGAGTTGGTCCAGGTAGTGCGAGCTTTCGTACGAGCGGCAAATTCTTTAGTCCTGACATCCAACTGAGCGCCATGCCGCCTCAGCGAGCTGCTGCCTGTAGAGTTCAGGGCTGCGCTTGACTCTGGCAGAGAGCCAGGCGCGACAGTAGCTTTCTGCCGAACCGATAAGAAGTGATGGCAGTAATTCAAAAGGAAGTTCTTGTAGGTCTTTGCGATGAGCAGGATCGCTGAACCAATCTTTTAATTGAGCGTTTCGGGCGAGATTGGCCTCTTGGAGCTGATCATTAAAGCTGCTTCGTGCCACGGCAAAGCGAGCCTGGTACTGGAAGCGCGCCCAGTCTGGTTGACGGACGACCCAGTCCACGTAGCTATAAACCAGCGCATAAACCCATTCCTTGGTCGACTTGACATTGCTGAGGTAGCTATTCCTCAGCCGTGCCTGGTCATCTAAAGCCGTCATGTACAACGCGGCGACCAGCCCCTCCTTGTTATTGAAATGGTGATAGATAGCCCCAACGCTCATCTCGCTTTCGGCACGGATTACGTCGATGGTCGTCGCTTCAATGCCTTGTTGATTGAACAATGCGAGAGCGCACTTGAGGATGTGGCGCTTGGACTCGGCGCGACGGCCCGGATAGCAGCGCTCAAGGAGGTCAACAGGTTCCATTCTTCAGTCCAGGCAAAAGCGCAATGGTAATTGAAACGGCTGCCCGGCACGAGATTGACTGGCGAGCAAAAACAGAATAATGTTCTTTAACAGAATAATATTCTGTTTCGTTGGCTTCACCCATCTAATGCCCGAGGAATTCTAATGAGCCAGACTCTCAGCATGTACCAAAGCGTTGGTCCGTCCGCTTTTAGCAATATGGCCTGTCAAATGGCGCCGTACTTCGGCACGATCAATCCGGAAATTTCTGTGTTGACCCCCGGCCGGGGTGAAGTGAAGGTGCCATTTCGCAAAGAAATCACCAATCACCTGGCTTCCGTTCACGCTATCGCGTTGTGTAACGCGGCAGAACTCGCTGGCGGCATGATGACTGAGGTGTCTATTCCGAGCGGAGCTCGTTGGATTCCGAAAGGCATGACCGTCGAATACTTGGCCAAAGCCAAGAGCTCAATTCATGCAATCGCTGACGGTAGCGAGATCGACTGGGAAACGTCGGGGGACAAGATTGTTCCGGTCGAAATCTTCGATGAGGGTGGCGTGAAGGTATTTACGGCGCGCATCACCATGAACGTTAAAGTCGGCTAAGTCGCTTAGTTAGCCAGCCGCTTCAATTTCGGGCGGCTGGTTGTTGAGCATTCACGCGGTCAGTCGGCTGTTCAGTAGTCGGAATGAGCACCACTCAATTTTTCGGCTTGTTAACTGGAGTTACTAAGCCACTGCATAGACGTCTGAACCCCGAATTAATCCAGCTTGGAAAAACGATCACTACGAGTCTCCGCACCGAGCAACGCACTCGCGCTCGATTCGGAATTTATGGTTTTCAAGCGATCTTCACCGACGCGCTAGGCTCACGTGACGCTGCGCGTGCAGCGACGAAGGCAAGTACTGCCGCCACGCCTAGCAACGTGGCGCTCAACTCGAAAGTCGCTCGATAGCCGTTCGAGTCAAATACCAGCCCGCCAACGGTTGCGCCGGATGCAATGGCCAGTTGGATGATCGCCACCATTAAGCCGCCTCCGGCTTCAGCATCCTCTGGCAATGTCCTGGCCAGCCATGTCCACCATCCCACCGGTGCCGCGGTCGCAACCAGCCCCCAGAGACCCAACAAGACGGTGGTGGTGGCCACAGAGCTCCCGAATGAGACGAGCGCCAGTGCGATCACCGCCATCAATATCGGGATGAAGATAAGAGGGCGATGCAGGTCATTTTTCAAGAATGCTTCAATCAGGAAGGTGCCCGCCAAGCCTGCCAGACCGAGAACGAGCAACATCAGCGAGAGCATTGAAACGCTGACGTGCGTGACCGTTTCCAGGAACGGGCGCAGATAGGTGAACAGCATGAACTGGCCCATGAAAAAGACGCTGACCGCCGCCATGCCCAGTGCGACCGGCAGGCTTTTCATTAACCTGAATACATTTCCAGTGCCTGGATTGCTTTGCGATTTCATCGGAGGAAGGCTAATCAAAAGCCAAATACTGGCGGCCACCGCGACCGGGATAACGCACATAAACGCACCGCGCCATCCAATCAGGGATCCCAGAAAACTGCCTAAAGGCGCTGCAATAACAGTTGCTAAAGCATTACCGCCATTGACGACCGCCATGGCACGAGCGATCTGATCGTTTGGCACCAAGCGCATGGCGGTTGCCGCCGACAATGACCAGAAGCCCCCAATGGCCACGCCGATCAGCGCACGACCAATCATGAACACCCAATAGGTCGGGGCAAACGCAACTACGGTTCCTGAAACAATCATCAGCAACGTCAGGGACAACAGCAGCGGTTTGCGGTCGACTCGTGCCGCCACCGCTGCGGTCATGAGGCTGGCAAACAGCGCAAACAACCCAGAGATCGAAATGCCCTGGCCCGCTTGCCCTTCGGTGATATGCAGATCTGCGGCAATGGGTGTCAGCAGGCTGACGGGCATGAACTCCGACGCCACCAGAACGAAGGCGGCAAGCGACATGGCGAACACGGCGCCCCATGATTGTTCAGGTTTTCGCGGGGCTGAGAGCGTGTGTTGGATCATTGATTGAATCCTGTAATGCGCGAAGCGTCGCGGCCCCGGGAACGGGGCCGTGCGTGAGAACGGATGCCCGGCCAGGGCACCGTTCAGGCTACTTCAGGTTGCTTTTGAAGAACGAGGTCAACTTGGCGAATGGAATGAGGTTGACCCGGTCGTAAAGATCCACATGCCCGGCATCTGGAATGATCAGCAGCTCTTTAGGTTCGGCCGCCCGTTTGTACGCGTCCTCACTGAACTCGAGTGAGTGTGCCTGGGCGCCAGCAATGAATAGCAGTGGGCGAGGGGAGATGGTCTCGATGTCATTGAACGGATAGAAATTCATGAATTTCACGTTGCTGGAAAGCGTCGGCATCGTGGTTGTCTGCGCCGATGCTCCGGCAGGCGTGACCTCTCCTCGCGGAGTGCGGTAGAAGTCGTAGAACTCGTCACCCACGGCGTTGCCGGTCAGCTTGAGTGGTGAGCCGCTGGTATAGCGGGTCTGCCCACCCTGGAACTCCACATCGCGCTGTTGCGCCGCTTCGCGAATGATCTGCTGGCGTTGTTCCGCAGTCACTGCGTGTTTGAGACCATTACGATTAGCCGCGCCCATGTCGTACATGCTGACGGTGGCGATGGCCTTGAGACGCGGATCAATCTTGGCCGCACTGATGGCGAAACTGCCACTGCCACAGATGCCGATCACACCGATACGCTCACGATCAACTATCGGTCGAGTACCGAGAAAGTCTACGGCGGCACTGAAGTCTTCGGCGTAGATATCAGGCGAGACCGTTTGGCGAGGTGTGCCCTCACTTTCGCCCCAGAAGGATAAGTCGAGCGACAGCGTGACAAATCCCTCCTCGGCCATTTTACTGGCGTACAGGTTTGCGCTTTGCTCCTTTACCGCGCCCATGGGGTGGCCAACGATGATGGCGGCGTTTTTCGTTTTCGGGTCGAGGTCTTTCGGGGTGAACAAGTTGCCCGCGACTTTCATTCCGTACTGATTGTTGAAGGTGATCTTGTCCACCGTCACCTTGCCGCTTTTGTAGAAGTTGTCTGCGCCGTTTGACATCTCGGCTCCCATTGAAGAAAAAGAGGCAACAAGTAGCCCGAAGGCGAGAAAAATACCTTTCACTGGATCGTCCTTTCGGTTGAGTCGTTATTGGCTGGAGTCTTTCGCTTGGCCAGCCAATGTGGCGTTGTCGATCACGAAGCGATACTTGACGTCACCCTTGAGCATCCGTTCGTAGGCATCGTTGATCTGATCGGCTCGAACCAGTTCGATGTCGGCGACGATGCCGTGCTCGGCGCAGAAGTCCAGCATCTCTTGGGTCTCGGGGATGCCGCCGATCATCGAGCCGGCAATCGTTCGGCGCTTCATGATCAGGTTGAACACGTTGGGTGATGGATGCGGCGACGCGGGCGCACCGACCAGCGTCAGCGCACCGTCGCGCTTGAGCAACACCAGAAAAGCATCCAGATCGTGGGGCGCGGCGACGGTGTTGAGGATGAAGTCGAAGCTCTTGGCATGCGCGGCCATCTCCTCAGCGTTGCGCGAAACCACAACTTTGTCAGCGCCCAACTCCTTCGCCGCTTCGCGCTTGGATTCGGACGTGGTGAACGCCACAACGTGGGCGCCCATCGCATGGGCCAGTTTGATGCCCATGTGACCCAGCCCACCGATGCCGACCACGCCGATTTTCTTACCCGGCCCGGCGTTCCAGTGTCGCAGTGGGGAATACGTGGTGATACCCGCACACAGCAGCGGCGCGACGGCGGCCAGTTGTTGCTCGGGATGGCGGATGCGCAGGACGTAACGTTCATGCACCACGATGTTTTGCGAGTAGCCGCCGAGCGTCCAGCCAGGTGCGTCCGGGGTCGGGAAGTTGTAGGTGCCGATCATGCCGTCGCAATAGTTTTCCAGGCCGGTTTCGCAGTCGTCACAATGTTTGCAGCTGTCGACGATGCAACCGACACCAACCAGATCGCCGACTTTGAAATCCGCAACATGCGCGCCGACCGCCGATACACGACCCACAATTTCGTGCCCCGGTACGCAGGGAAACTGCGTGCCCGCCCACTCGGCGCGCACTTGATGCAGGTCCGAATGGCAGATGCCGCAGAAGGCGATATCGATCTGAACGTCATGTGCGGCGGGGAGGCGGCGTTTGATCTGCAAAGGCTCAAGGGGTTTGTCGCCCGCATGAGCACCATAGGCGTGTACAAGCATGGGAGAATCCTCGATGGTGTGTCGAGTGAGCATTTTCCCGCTCTGTCCAGGCTATAAACAGTGGATTACGCTGGATTACTTGCCTGATCCTATGAGTCAGCGTTTTTTTGCGAGACCGTTGAGCGCGTGTCGGTTTAGAGTTCACCAAAGAGCTAAGACAATGAACATGACGACTCAATACGACATCAACCCATCGCCCCAGAAAGCACTGGCCCAGGTCATTGGTTCGCGGGCTTTGAAGCCCGGTGACTACGGCACCGCGATCGAGGGCCTCGGTTTCTTTCGGCGTGAGCAACCGTCTGCGCCCGTCGTCTGCATGGTCGAACCGAGCATCATTCTCGTCGCCCAAGGCGAGAAACAGCTATGGGTCGGCGGCGAAGGTTATCCGTATGACACGTCGCGCTTTCTAGTCACCTCATTCGACTTGCCCGCTAATTCAGAGGTGCTGGCTGCAAGCCCGGAGCAGCCGTGCCTTGGGCTGACGTTCAAGCTCGATCTGCGCATGCTGGCGGAGCTGATAGCGCAAAGTGATCTGCCGCCCACCCGTGAACGCTCGATCGCGAAAGGAGTCGGCATCAGTACAGTGACCGCAGCCATGTTGGCGCCGTTCGGGCGATTATTGGCGCTACTCAATGAGCCGGAAGCCATTCCTGTTCTCGCCCCTTTGATCCAGCGTGAAATTCACTACCGTCTCTTGAAGAGTGATCAGGCAGGTAGGTTGCGACGAATCATTTCTGTCGATGGCCAGGGCTATCGGATCGCCAAAGCCATCGATTGGCTGAAGTTGAATTACACCTCAGCGCTTCGCGTCGATGAACTTGCGGCTCGGGTACAGATGAGCACGCCGACCTTTCACCACCATTTCCGCCAGCTCACCGCGATGAGCCCGTTGCAGTACCAAAAATGGCTACGGCTAAACGAAGCGAGGCGCTTGATGCTCAACGAGCATCAGGATGTATCGAGCGCGGCGTTCAAAGTCGGCTATGAAAGCCCTTCGCAGTTCAGCCGCGAATACAGCCGACTGTTCGGAGTCGCGCCTAAACGAGATATTGCAGTGTTGCGAGGGGCAGGCTAGCGATATGGTGAGGTCATTCAAAAATGGTCGTTGATTCATGGGCGATAACTCCGCCAAAGATGTGGGGAGCGCTATTCATCAAACGGAAAAAAGCCATTAACTGTCGGGCTTTTATGTCGTAAAAGAGCCGGACTGCAGTAACGATTTTTAACGTCCACGCCCCTATCGCCAAGTATTTAATCCAATCCTTCCGAGCGGCCATCGATCCTGAGCGGGAGAGGGCTCCAGAACATCTGCTCATGGTCTACCAGCCCGAAGAGTTGCCTGCGGTGGCCGATATTCGTCGGTTGTGAGTTGACTGGTGAGCGGGGGAGGTTGGGACGTCTTTTCGGGGGGCTCATACCCTATTGATCCTGTGAAAGTGACACTGCCAGCTTGATGATCATTCGTCCATTGGCTATGGGTAGAATCCAATAGCCTTGCTTAGAATTACCCCTTTTTTCGCTCTTTAAACACCCCAAAAACAAGTCCAGAATTGAGTCTTTTCCTGCTCAGGCAAGAAAAGTAAACCCTTAGATTTCAATGGGGCGGACGCCAGGTGCGAGTCTCGTTTCCCGCTCCAAGCATTAAAAAATGGATCTCTGAAAAGAGGTCCATTTTTTTTCGTCCAAAGAAAAGTCTTTCTTTGCCGAGTTCCTCCTGAAAGCACGCTCGTGGCTGCCAATGCGATAGCGTGGGGCTGCTGTTTGTCCCCTCTCTGGTCGGGCATCTGCTACTTGGCATCGAACTGACCGGTGTCATCGTCCGCGTGGCCGGCATCGCTCTCATCGCCTTGGCGGTCGCCTGCTGGC
>Ga0207713_1003327_pt1 | contig 11041 bp, 8 predicted proteins | sample KBSS64metaG_FD_184404 | JGI IMG/M metagenome (GOLD analysis project Ga0207713, IMG submission 184404) | Switchgrass rhizosphere microbial communities from Kellogg Biological Station, Michigan, USA - KBS S6-4 metaG (SPAdes) (version 2) | ecosystem: Host-associated > Plants > Roots > Rhizosphere >...
CCGGGCACACCTTCTTCCCGTCGCTGATCTCGGCGCCGTTCCAGCACGGCCTGGACATCGCGTTCGACTTCGCCATCGCGGCGTGCCTGGTCGCGGCCGTGGCGTCGCTGCTGCGCGGCCGCAGGTACGTGCACGAGGAGCAGGAGGCGGTCGTCGCCGCGGCCGAGGTGGAGTCAGGCGACGACCTGGAAGGTAGCGAGGCTGGGGTCCTCGGCGTAGGCGATCCGGCCCCCGTAGCCGGCCACCTCGCGCAGCGCGGCTAGCGCCTCGGCGGTGATCAGCTCGCCCGGCGCCAGCACCGGCACGCCGGGCGGGTAGGGGGCGACGAGCTCGGCGCTGATCCGGCCGACCGCGGAGCTGGCCGGGACGGTCTCGTTCAGCGCGAAGAAGGCCTCCCGCGGCGCCAGCACCGGCTGTGGCCGTACCGTCCACGCAGCGGTCGCGACCGGGCGGCGCGGCTGGCCGCGGTGCCGCTCCACCGCGGCGATCAACTCCTCGGTGAACGTCGCGATCTGGTCCTCGTCGTCAGCCATGGTCACGATGGGAACCACGGTGTCGCGATCGCCCATCTCCACCGGCATGCCCGCGTCGATCAGGTCGGCCTCGACCAGGCCGCCGTGCGCCCCGGTCCCGGCCAGCAGCACCACCAGCTTGGCCGGGTCCACGCCGGGCCCGTCGAGTACGTCGAGGCCGGGCACCTCGCGCAGCCGCTTGCGACCATAGATATAGTCGCCATTCTCGGAACGGTCGCCATTGCCCGCCGCCCAACTGATCGTCTCCAACAATTTCGGGCGCTCGCTGCCGTAAAGTTCGTCGTAGCGTGCCTTGAGCCTGAAATATCCTTCAGGCGTAATGTAGTTGGTCCTGGCCTCCATCAGCCCGGAACATTCTTGCCCAGAAAAGCGGAAAGACGGTATTGCGACGGCATTGTAGGCCCGCCCGGGTTAAGCAGGTCATAGACGACCGCGTTTTCCAGCACGCGCTGTACATAACCCCGCGTCTCGCTGATCGGGATTTCTTCGATCCAGTCGATCACATCGACGCCCGGCATGCGCGGATCGCCATTGGCGGTCAACCATTTGCGGACATTGCCTGGCCCCGCATTGTAGGCTGCCACGGACAGCACATAGTTGCCGCCGTAATTGTCCAGCAGCCGTGCGAAAAACGCGGAGCCGAGCATGATGTTGTAGGCGGGATCACTGGTCAGGCGATCGAAGTCGTAGGGCAGGCCGAGCTTGGTTGCGGTCTCGCGCGCTGTGCCCGGCATCAGCTGCATCAGGCCGCGGGCACCCGCATGGCTTACGATCTGCCGGTCGAACTGGCTTTCCTGCCGCGTAATGGCATGGATGATCGTCCATTGGCTTCGCTGTACCGCAGATAAAGCTACTTCGGGAAAGCCGATACGGATGGGATCGCCGGCGCCGCTGTTGCGCCAGTTGCGTGCCACCATGACGCCAAGATCAGGCCGCGCGATGTTTCGGGCCAGCTCGCCCGCCAGCATATGATCGACTTCGTCTTTTACATTCTGGGCGATGGTGCGGATAAACACGGTCTGATCCTGCCAGCGGCCGAGGCTGCCGAGATATCTGACCGCCTGCACCATCTCGCTGCCGTCGAAAGCCGCGCGAGCGGTGGGGGAGACTTGTACGGCGGGGGTGGGGGGGATTATGCCGGCAGGCCGCCCGAGCCGTTCTGCGGCGAGCTGACCGTAGAACTGATCGCCGTTCTGGCTCGCCTGCAGGAAATAGCCATTGGCGCGTATAGTGTCGCCCGCCATGAGCATGGCGCGTCCCGCCCAATACCATCCTTTTGTTTGAGTCTGTGGCGTCTGCGCCGCGCGGGCGTAGCGATCGAACATCGCGGCCGCGTCCCTTGGCCGCTGTGTCTGGCGCAAGGCGGACTGTCCTCCCAGCCAGACAAGGCTGGTATAGTCATCGCGAACCCCAAGACCTTCCTTGCGGATATCACTACCCGCCGGAAGTGCCTGGTCAGCGTTCAGCGCGATTCCATATGCAAGGTCGCCTTGACCATCGCTATTGGCGCTTCGAGCAAAACCGAGCAGCGTCTCAAGCCATTTTTCCGGGTCCAGCGGGGGAGCTACAAGCTGCAATGGCGTGGCGAGCAGCGTACGTGCCGCAAGCGACTGTCCCGTATCGCGCAGCCAGACCGCGCGATCGGCGACGAAGCCGGGATCGCGCAATGCCGCCGCGCCCAGTGCATCGGACAGGGCAGCTGCGTCCGGTCGCTGCAATTGCAACGACAGTCGTGCTTCGTACATCGGCCTGCGCGCGGCCGAAACCGCGATGATTTGCCGCAACGCGGCCGTGATCGAGCGCTGCGCCAGCAAGCGCTCCATCCGCTGATCCTGGTCGGTGGCGGTGAATGCCGTACCAAATCGGGAGAGCAATCGCGTTTCGATATCTGATGGCAGCGAACCGGCTACCCATGCCTGCCGCGCCATCGCGCGCGCTTCCATTTCGCGCCCCGTTATCATCAGTGCGTCGGCATAGCGCGCCTTGCCGGTCGCACTGTTCGGCGGAAAACGCGAAAAAAATCGTGTAATAAGGGCGGGCGCGACAAGCGTCGAATCTGCCTTGCTTTCTGCCAGGCGGCGCATCCGCGCTTCGCCGGGCCATCCGGGATGCGCCATCATGAAATTGGCGTAATCGGCAAAGCCCGCATTGTCCGTCTGGCGCAGCTGGTCCCACGACATGAGCGCACCTGCTATGCCCGGCGTTACGACTGGCGCGGCCACGGGTAAAGCGGGCGACGCCGCTGGCTTGGGCGCGGTTGCCGTCAGAGAACCATTGCCCGACGAATCGGGTGTCAACGTCACAGCAAGCGCTGCGGCCGAAATGACCAGGAGCGAAGCAAACAACATTTTCCTCACTATGCTGGACATTGGGGCCGGGCCGTCCTTATGGGGCGCTTGATTATCGGGGCATTGGTTCATTCCAGGACTATGCCTCAACGAACTGCCGGGGTGAAGGGAGACGATGATGTTCAGCGGGTCGATACCTGCTCTGGTAACGCCGTTCCGCGATGGACGGTTTGACGAGGCGTGCTTCCGTCACCTGATTGACTGGCAGATCGCCGAAGGCAGCACCGCACTGGTGCCATGTGGTACGACGGGTGAAAGCGCCACCATGTCGATCGAGGAGCATAACCATGTGGTCGCGGTCTGCGTTGAGCAGGCAGCAGGGCGTGTTCCGGTGATTGCGGGATGCGGGTCGAACGACACCAGGGTTGCGCTCGATCATATGCGCCATGCCCAAAAAGCCGGTGCGAGTGCTGCCCTGGTCGTTCTACCATATTACAATCGCCCCAATCAGGACGGCCTTCTCGCCCACTATCGCTTCCTGGCCGGGAATTCGGATCTGCCGATCGTGATCTACAACGTGCCGGCCCGCACGGTGACGGACATCAGCGTCGCCACCATGGCCGAGTTGTCGAAGCTGCCCACCATCGTCGGGGTGAAGGACGCGAGCGGCAAGGTCGAGCGTATTTCAGCCCAGCGCCTTGCCTGCGGGCCGGACTTTTGTCAGCTTTCGGGCAATGATGACATGGCGCTGGGCGTGATGGCCATGGGTGGGGCCGGATGCATCTCCGTAACGGCGAATGTGGCTCCAGGTCTGTGCGCACAGTTTCAGAACGCCTGCCTTGAAGGTCGCTGGTCGGATGCGCTTGCATTGCAGGACCGGCTCTTTCCGCTTCATAGCGCGTTGTTCACCGATGCTTCACCTGGCCCGGTCAAATATGCGCTTACACGTGTCTTGCCTACTTTCCCTTCCGAGCTTCGTATGCCCATGACCTGGCCTTCCGGGGACAGCCGCAAGGCCGTCGATGATGCGCTGGCGCATGCGGGGTTGGTGTGATTGATGCGCGACAACTGTTCCCCCTTCCTTCAAGGGAGGGGTTAGGGGTGGGTAGCGTAGCCAGAGGCCCAATGCCTCTGGTACAGCTTTACATGACAGCCGTTGATGCTCGCGCCTTTGCCGCTCGCACTCACCCTCTAACCCCCTCCCTTGACATGGAGGGGGAATAGAAATGGCACGGCCGCGCCCGGCAGAGTTTGATAAAAAGAAGATCGTCGCCGAGAACCGGCGGGCTCGGTACGAATATTTTCTCGAGGATTTTTTTGAGGCGGGCATCGCGTTAACCGGCACCGAGGTAAAGTCGCTGCGGTTCGGCGAGGGCTCGATTGCTGAGAGCTACGCGGAATTGAAGGATGATCAGGTATGGCTCATTAACGCCAACGTACCTGAATTCAGTCATGGCAACCGGCACAACCACGAGCCGAAGCGTCCCCGGAAACTTCTGCTCCATGAGCGCGAGATCGACAAGATGCGCAATGCCGTTGCGCGTCAGGGAATGACGCTGATCCCGCTCGCAGTGTATTTTAACGGTCGGGGCAGGGCGAAAGTGGAACTCGCGCTCGCCAAGGGCAAGAAGCTGCACGACAAGCGCGATACCGAAAAGGCACGCGACTGGAAGCGCGATCAGGCGCGTATCCTGCGGGATCGCGGATGAAGCCGACCTTCCTCTCGCGCTGCCGCGCCTGGTGCAATTCTCGCATGCCGACGCGCGAATCGATTGAACAAGTGGGCTGGCTTCGGCCGATTGCGCATATCGTCCTGCGTTCCGATCTGTGGCGCTTTCATCGGCGATCCGTGCCCCGTGGCATAGCGATCGGGTTGTTCGTTGGTATTTTCCTAATGATCCCCGGTTTGCAGATCATCGGCGCGGTCCTCGTTTCCCTGCCATTTCGCGCCAACATACCGCTTGCGGTCGGCATGACCCTTCTCAGCAACCCATTGACCACGCCCCTTATCCTGCTGGCGTCGTTGGGGATTGGCAACTGGCTGTTTGGCCTCCACGCCGATATTTCCACCTTGCAAACCCTGCATGAAAATGAAGCGAGCATTGGTGAATATGCACACTGGCTGTTCTCCGATGCCGCACCCGCGCTATTGGGAGGGCTCGGTCTGATCAGTGTCGTGTCGGCTCTGGTCGGTTATCTTCTTGCCTCGCTGCTCTGGAACTGGTGGATCGGTCATAAGTGGCGCAATCGGTCGACGCGGGAGAAGCACACGGCAACGGATGACGCTTGACCGGATTGCGCGGGAGGAAGAGTTAGGCGTCATGGCATCCAACCCGCTCACCGGCTTTTCCCAGCGCAATTATCCTGCCCTTGTATCCGATCGGATCCTGGTCATCGGCATCGGAGTCGCGGCACTTCTCTCTCTGTGGCTGATATCGCTGGCCGTTGGAGATCGAATCGTCGTTCTGGCCTTCGGAGCCATGCTTCTCGCCGGGATCGCGATCGCCATGGTTTTCGCCCGCCGGGGATTCCTGCGGGCGGGCGCTACAACGGCCGAGGGACAGGCGGATATTGATCGCGTCCTGCTCGGTTCTTTGATTACGGATGCGGAAGAGGCGATTGCGATCACGGATCGTTCGGGGCGCCTCGTCACGGCCAATCGCTTGTTTGAAGACGATTTTGGCGGGCTGGCCACGCCGCCTTCGCTCGGGCTCGGTGCGCCGGTTGAGGCGCGTCTTGCCGAGGCCGCGCGCAGTGCCTGGCGCGATGGCGTGGCCGAACTGGCGGATATCGACGGCGAGCGCGCCTCCTTTTCCGTCACGGTTCAACGAACCGGCGCGACGCATGACTATCTGTTGTGGCAGTTCCGCCCGGACCGGCGTGAACAGATCGTGCGGCGGGCCACATCCTATATCGAGGGTGCCGTGGGGGACCGTCTCGGCCAGGCGGGACTGATGACCGCGCTTGTCGACGAGGCCGGGCTGGTCATTGCCGCGAATGGGCCGTTGATCGAGCGCAGCGGCGTGAGGCCAGGCCAGCAATTCGCGGATTTGCTGTCGGAAGGCAAGGATCGCCGCCCGCATTTCGTGCGTGAGGATGGCGAGGTTTCCCCGCTGCGGCTGCTTGCTGCTCCCCTGGACAATCAGGACGGCAATGGACCGGCAATCCTCCTTTTGCTCGATGAAAGCCCGTCCTTGTCCCGTGAGGGCGGGGATGGCGCCGCGCCGATCCATGTGCAGGGGCTGCTCGGGATGCTGCCGCTCGGCCTGTCGCTGGTCGATCGCGATGGACGCTTCCTGTTCATAAACGAGGCTTTCCGCAGCGCCGCGGCGATCCCGCCCGAGGACATGCCCGTCTACCCCGGCGACCTCATGGTCAAGGAAGACAAGGCGGCCGTCTCCGAAGCCATAAGGCGGTTTGTGGCGGGGCGTGCCGCAGCCGGAGACATGGCCGTACGGCTCAAGGGACGGCCCGACGAACCCGTTGCGCTCACCATTGCCACGGCGAAGGGGCTGGGCGACGCGGCGGTCCTGCTGAGCCTGAAGGACAATACCGAGGAATCGAAGCTCAAGCGGCAGGTGGCGCAGGCAACCAAGATGCAGGCAGTCGGCCAGCTCGCGGGCGGTGTCGCGCATGACTTCAATAACATCCTGACGGCGATCATCGGCCATTGCGACCTTATGATGATGCGCCATGCGCCGGGCGACAGCGATTACGACGATATCCAGCAGATCAAGCATAATTCGAACCGGGCGGCGAGCCTGACCCGGCAGCTGCTTGCCTTCTCCCGCCAGCAGACGCTGCGCCCCCAGATACTTCAGCTGCCGGACGTCATTTCGGAAATCTCCAATCTCTTGAAGCGGCTGCTCGGCGAGACGGTCAAGCTGGAGGTGAAGCACGGACGCAATCTGGGGCCGGTGCGGGCCGATCCGGGGCAGCTCGAACAGGTGATCGTCAACCTGGCGGTCAACGCGCGCGATGCGATGGCGGACGGCGGCACGCTTACCTTGCAAACCTACGGCGTCAGCGCTGCGGAGGCGCGCCGGATCGACAGCGATATCCTGCCGGCCGCGGACTATACTGCGCTCAGCGTCTCCGACACCGGAAGCGGCATTCCCCGCGAAATTCTAGGCAAGATTTTCGAGCCCTTCTTCACCACCAAGGAAGTCGGCAAGGGCACCGGCCTCGGCCTTTCCACCGTCTACGGTATCGTCAAGCAGACCGGCGGTTTCATCTTCGCGGATTCAGAAGTCGATCGCGGCACCACCTTCACCATCTATCTGCCGGTCCATCATCGTGAAAAGGAAGCCGACGCGCCCGCCGTTACGGTTGCCAAGCCGAAATCACAGGAGTTGTGGGGAACGGGGATCATCCTGCTAGTCGAGGACGAGGCGATGGTGCGCGCCGTCGCCGAACGGGCGCTGACCCGGCAGGGATATCAGGTGCTGACCGCCACGAATGGCGAGGAGGCGCTGGAGGTGCTCGACGCGAATGACAAGGAAGGCAGCAAGATCGACCTGCTGATCACCGACGTCGTGATGCCGACCATGGACGGGCCAACCCTTGTCGGTCACGCGCGCGCGCGGTTTCCGAATCTACCGATCCTCTTCATGTCCGGCTATGCCGAGGAACAGTTGCGCCAGTCGATCAGCATCGATCACGTGGCCTTTCTGCCGAAGCCGTTTTCGGTTCAGCAGCTTGGCGAAGCGGCGCGCGATGCGCTTGCCGCGAAAAAGGTGTAGGCGGACGCGGTATTGCACGATAAGCCTCGCGCATGTCGTCGCCCCGTTCCGTTCTGATTGTTGAGGACGAACCGCTCATCGCGATGATGCTGGAGGATTTCCTCGAAAGCCTCGGTTATTTGACGGCAGGCGGCGTGGATAATGTCGAAGCGGCGCTGGCGCGGGTCCGGCAAGGCGGATTCGATGTCGTGATTCTCGATGTGAACCTGCGGGGCGGGGCGGAATGCTGGCCGGTGGCGGATGTTTTGCGTGCCAAGGGCATTCCCTTCATCCTCGCGACCGGCGGACAGGTTGATTCGCTGCCGGCACCGCATGGCGATGTCGCGACGCTCACCAAACCGTTCACCATGGACAATGTCCGCATGGCACTGGAAAAATGTATTCCCGTGTCGGATCAGCCCGTGTGAACATCATGAAGTTCTCCTCTTGTTCCACAGGAACATTCCGTGTACATGCAATGCCACTCATCGGCATTTTCGCTGTACTCGAAAGGGGAATAGGCACATGGCAGCCCAGCTCAAACTGATCGGTTCCGAGAAAGAAGCAGCAAATATGGACAGGCAAAAGGCCCTTGAAGCCGCACTGGCGCAGATTGATCGCGCTTTCGGCAAGGGTTCGGCGATGAAGCTCGGTTCACGTGAAGCTATCGAGATCGAATCGGTTTCCACGGGCTCGCTCGGGCTCGATATCGCACTCGGCATCGGTGGCTTGCCCAAGGGGCGCATTGTCGAGATCTACGGTCCGGAAAGCTCGGGCAAGACCACGCTCGCGCTGCATGCGATTGCCGAGGCACAAAAAAAGGGCGGCACGGTCGCGTTCATCGATGCCGAGCACGCGCTCGATCCGGGATACGCCAAGAAGCTCGGCGTCAATATCGATGAACTGATCATCTCCCAGCCCGATACGGGCGAACAAGCGCTCGAAATCACGGACACGCTGGTGCGGTCGAACGCTGTCGACGTGCTGGTGATCGATTCGGTCGCCGCCCTGGTGCCCCGCGCCGAGATCGAAGGCGAGATGGGCGACAGCCATGTCGGCCTGCAGGCTCGCCTCATGAGCCAGGCGCTGCGCAAGATCACCGGCTCGATCAGCCGCTCGCACTGCCTCGTCATCTTCATCAACCAGATTCGCATGAAGATCGGCGTGATGTATGGCTCGCCTGAAACCACCACGGGTGGCAACGCGCTGAAATTCTACGCTTCGGTTCGCCTTGACATCCGCCGCACCGGCGCGATCAAGGATCGCGACGAAGTGACCGGCAACACGACGCGGGTAAAGGTCGTCAAGAACAAGGTGGCGCCGCCGTTCAAGCAGGTCGAATTCGACATCATGTACGGCGAGGGTATTTCCAAGAATGGCGAGATCCTCGATCTCGGCGTCAAGGCGGGGCTGGTTGAGAAGTCCGGCGCCTGGTTCAGCTATGACTCGATCCGCATCGGCCAGGGCCGGGAAAACGCCAAGTCATGGCTCAAGGAAAATCCGGAAATGGCCGATAAGCTGGAAGCCCAGATTCGCGCCAATGCTTCCGGCGTCGCTGATGCCATGATGGCCAGCCCATCGGAAGAAGACGACATCTGAGTTTGTTTTCGACAGAAAATGAGCGAGTAATACCAACCTGCGATGTCCAAGTCCTTTCCCGCTTGCGGGAGAGGGTTGGGTGGATCAGGCGAGCCGCAATTGATGACGGCACGACAATTAAGCGCAATCCAGGATATCGCGATGATTTAGCGCCCTCTGTCCTACAGGGACGAAACGATCTACCGTTCGTCATGACCCGGCTCCAGTTGGATGGCCGTGAGTGGAAAACGGTCCTGCAAACTTGAGGAAGTTTACGAAAGTGATTGAGACAATAGTTCGCGATACCCGGACTTTCGTAAACTTCTCAAACTTCCCCTCGCTGATCTTCCATATCGGGGCGCTCTCGCCTAAGTCGTGGCTATGACGTCAACCAACGAAATCCGCCGCTCATTTCTCGATTATTTCGCGGGCGAAGGGCATCAGGTCGTGCCATCGGCGCCGCTCGTGCCGCATAACGATCCGACACTCATGTTCGTCAACGCCGGGATGGTGCCGTTCAAGAACGTCTTTACCGGGCTTGAGACGCGGCCCTATTCGACGGCGGTCTCGTCGCAAAAGAGCGTTCGTGCCGGCGGCAAGCACAACGACCTCGACAATGTCGGCTATACCGCGCGGCATCATACCTTCTTCGAAATGCTCGGCAATTTCTCGTTCGGCGATTATTTCAAGGAACGCGCGATCTCGCTGGCGTGGAACTTGATTACACGCGAATGGGGCATTTCAGCCGACCGGCTCACGGTGACGGTCTACCACACCGATGACGAGGCGTTCGATCTCTGGCGCAAGATCGCGGGCCTGCCCGAAAGCCGCATCATCCGCATCCCGACCTCGGATAATTTCTGGGCGATGGGCGATACGGGACCGTGCGGTCCATGTTCGGAGATTTTCTACGATCATGGCGATCATATTGCCGGGGGACCGCCGGGCTCGCCGGATGAGGATGGCGATCGTTTCGTCGAGATCTGGAATCTTGTCTTCATGCAATATGAGCAGGTCGATCCGCAGACCAGGGTCGATCTGCCGCGTCCGTCGATCGACACCGGCATGGGCCTTGAGCGGGCGGCCGCTGTTCTCCAGGGCGTGCACGACAATTATGACACGGATACCTTCAAGGCGCTGATCGCGGCTTCGTCCGATCTCACCCGGGTCGATCCGGCAGGGCCGATGAAGGCATCACATCGCGTGATCGCCGATCATCTCCGGTCGTCCGGCTTCCTCGTCGCCGATGGCGTGCTGCCCGCGAACGAAGGGCGCGGCTATGTGCTCCGCCGCATCATGCGCCGTGCGATGCGGCACGCACATCTGCTTGGTGCGGCTGAACCGTTGATGCACCGCCTCGTTCCCGCGCTCGTCTCTGAAATGGGCGCTGCCTATCCCGAGCTGGTCCGCGCGCAGCCATTGATCGAAGAGACGCTGAAGCTGGAGGAAACCCGCTTCCGCCAGACGCTCGACAAGGGCCTCAAGCTGCTTGACGAGGCGACAGGCGGGATGAAATCGGGCGATATCTTGCCGGGCGCGGTGGCGTTTCGTCTCTACGATACGTTCGGTTTCCCCTATGACCTTACCGAGGACGCGCTGCGTGCTCAGGGTTTTGGCGTGGATCGCTCCGGCTTCGATGCTGCCATGGCCGAGCAACGTGCCGCGGCTCGTGCCGCATGGAAGGGCTCGGGCGAAAAGGCGTCAGACGATCTGTGGTTCGATATCGCCGAGGCGGAAGGCAGCACTGAGTTTACGGGATATATGTCTCCGGAAGGCGAAGGCCGCGTTATCGCGCTCGTGCGCGATGGCGGACGGGTCGAAAGCGCGTCGGTTGGCGAGGATGTCGTTATCCTGACCAACCAGACACCGTTTTACGCCGAAAGCGGTGGACAGGCGGGGGACAGTGGCACGATCAAGAGTG
>Ga0207713_1003331_pt1 | contig 11035 bp, 5 predicted proteins | sample KBSS64metaG_FD_184404 | JGI IMG/M metagenome (GOLD analysis project Ga0207713, IMG submission 184404) | Switchgrass rhizosphere microbial communities from Kellogg Biological Station, Michigan, USA - KBS S6-4 metaG (SPAdes) (version 2) | ecosystem: Host-associated > Plants > Roots > Rhizosphere >...
GACATATTCGCCATATCGGCTTGTTCACGTGCAAGTTGCTGTTCGGTTAATGCATCGGCAAGCTGCTGGGTTCTGTTTTTTACACGGGCTTCGAGTATTGCCTCATTTGTACGGAAAGGAGTAATGTCGGCGAATGTTGTCACAAAGCCTCCACCTGAAATAGGATTACCGCGCATTTGAATTACCCGACCATCTTTACGGATTCGTTCAAATTCATGAGCACTTCCAACTTTCATCCAGTGCAAACGTTTGCGTACATGCTCTTCGACTGAACCAGGGCCACATTCACCGCGTTCAGCGTTATAACGAATTAAGTCTGCAATTGGACAGCCAACGTACACTAAGTCTTTAGGGTAACCAAACAGTTTTAAATATTGGTTGTTCCACGCCACCAGACACATATTTTTATCGACTACACTTACCCCTTGGGTCATGTGGTCAATCATGGTCATGAGCAGGTTTTGATTAAAACGTTGCCACTGTGAGGCTTGGTCCAGAATATTAGCAACTTGGCCTAAAGCCAGACCATTATTAATCATTGCTGTAGTGAGCAAAGTACGTGCAGAGGCTGCCCCAATAATGCCGGCTAGATATTGCTCGGTAAACCGCCACCACATACCATTCGCAATGCTATTTTCATTAAGTATTAAATGATTTTGTTCACAGAAATTTTCAAAGGCTTGTGTTGTTGGTTGCTCACCAGTAATTCTTTTGGCAAGTGCAAAGAGATCACCTACTTTTAAACGTGCTGCATCATGCGGTAAATAGGTTAAATCGGTGGAGGTGTGCGGTGATGGCAATGGTTTTGTTTCATAATAGAAGAAACTTTCAGCCTGAATTTGCTCTGCCACACTTGGGCGGTAAAGTTTAGAAATCCAGATATATAAAACAATATTTAAACCAAGCGACCAGATCACACCATGTGTAAGTGGTGCAAATGATTCAAAACCAAATAATGATTCAGGACGTAGCGCATTGATTCCAAAAGGGCCAAAAAGCAAAATACTCTGAGCCGCTTCCTGATAGGCTTCAGGCAAACTACGTAAGATCGTTGGAAATAGTAAAGTATAACTCCACATTAAAAATCCAATGATGAGTCCTGCATATACGCCCTGACGACTTCCACCACGCCAGTACAAACCACCAATAAGAGCAGGGGCAAATTGAGCCACAGCACTAAAAGCCAATAAACCAAATACTGAAAGCTGGTTAATATCATTAAAGAAATGGAAGAATAAAAAGCCAAGTAGCATCACTGCAACAATACTAATGCGGCGACTAAACTTAAGAACTTTAGGAAGATGCTTATCATGGCGCGAGAGCACTTTAAAACGCCAGAGCGCAGGCATAATTAAGTCATTACTTAGCATGATAGACAAGGCAACTGACGAAACCAGTAACATACCTGTCGATGCAGAGAACCCACCTAAAAAAGCCAGTAAAGCCAACCCTTCTTGGTTATAGCTAAGGGGTAATGACAACACTGCAACATCAGGTACAGTCAAGAACTTCGGTGCTGCATGCAACGCCCAGCTTGCGATCGGAATAATGGCTAAAATCGTTAAAATGAGATAAACCGCAAACCATTTACGCGCACCGCGGATATGCTTTTCGTCACGTAATTCGACCACTGCTACATGAAACTGACGTGGCAGGCAGATAATTGCTAAGCCTGCCAACAAGGTCTGAATCCAGAATGTTTCAGGTACTCCAAATAACTGAACTTCCTGAAAGGTTTGGTTCACATCGGCTGTAACTTGGACTAGGTTCGCTGGTGTTTCAAAAATAAAAAATAAAGCGACGCAAATGAGTGCGAATAATTTTACAAAAGATTCAAATGCGACGGCGAGCATGAGACCGCCATGTTGCTCGGTATTGGCAATTTGTCTTGTACCAAAAATCATTGCCAAAATAGCCAGTACACTAGTTAAAAGCAAAACACTATTGGTCGTCGTATGGATATGAGCATTCTGTTCCATAATGACAGATGTACTTAAAGCAATCGCACGTAGCTGTAAGGCCAGATAGGGAATAATTGCGATTACGGCCAAAATGGTAACCAGTGATGCCAATACCCCACTTTTCCCGTAACGTGCAGCAATAAAGTCGGCAATTGATGAAATAGCATGGTGTTGGCGTACTCGACCTAAACGTCGCCAAATGTCATAGCCGAACCAGACAAATAAGAGTGGACCTAAGTAAATCGGTAAGAAAATCACGCCTTCGCGAACAGCTGCTCCAGTTGCGCCATAAAATGTCCATGATGAGCAGTAAACACCTAAGGTTAAGCTGAACAAGAACATGCGGCCACGTGTACTCAGACGGCTGGCATGCTTTTCACCAAAAAAAGCACAAATAAATAAGAGTGCTATATAAAGGGTGAGTACCCCAATAATCAGCCAGCTGTTCATATGACTCACATGATTAAAACCTTGTGCCTATCATACCCCAAGCAGAAACAAAGCTATAAATTGATTAAATTTTAACGACCAAAGTCTAAGTTACGAATTACACGGAATTTTGCTAACTTAAATCCTGAGAAACTACTATTAAAAAAGTGGCCAAGGCTGGGCACTGGGCAAGGAGTTTGGTTATGGATCAGAACCAAGTAGAACAGATTCTACGCAATCCAAAGTTTCAAAAGATGGTCAAGAAAAAAAGTGCATTAAGTTGGACACTCACAGTCATCATGTTAGTGCTTTATGTGGGCTTTATGCTACTTGTGGGCTACAACAAAGAATTTTTGATGAGTTCATTTAGTGGTGGTGTTACGACATGGGGAATCCCGCTAGGTTTAGGAATTATTGTTTTATCTTTCCTACTGTGTGGTGTGTATTCCTTCATTGCAAATCACACCCTTGATCAGTTGAGTGAAGAAGCGTTGAAGGAAGTTGAAGCCATCACGCACGATAAAGGACTACACTAATATGAAATGGAATTCATTAAAGGCGAAAGTCTTGCTGACAGCAGCATCGCTATATTCAACGGTAGCTATGGCGGGTCCTGACTTAGGTGAAGCTGAACAACAAGCAACCAACTGGCATGCCATCATCATGTTCTTAATTTTTGTTGGTTTCACTTTGTTCATTACTAAGTGGGCTGCAAAACAAACCCAATCAACACAAGACTTCTATACAGCAGGTGGCGGTATCAGCGGTTTCCAGAATGGTCTGGCAATTGCGGGTGACTATATGTCTGCTGCATCTTTCCTTGGTATTTCTGCACTTGTGTTTAGTTCGGGCTTTGATGGCTTACTTTACTCGCTTGGGTTCATGGTAGGTTGGCCAATCGTTTTATTCTTAATTGCAGAACGTTTGCGTAACCTTGGTAAATATAACCTTTCAGATGTGGTTTCATTTCGTCTTGAAGAAAAACCAGTACGTACTTTAGCTGCGGTCAGTTCACTTGTTGTTGTGGCATTCTATTTGATTGCTCAAATGGTAGGTGCGGGTCAGCTCATCAAATTACTATTTGGTTTGAACTACAACATTGCTGTAGTCATCGTTGGTCTATTAATGATGGCCTATGTAATCTTTGGTGGCATGTTGGCAACGACATGGGTACAAATTATCAAAGCGGTAATGTTACTCAGTGGCGCAACCTTCATGGCATTCATGGTCATGAAAGGAGTTGGCTTTAGTTTTAGCAACATGTTTACCCAATCAATTGAAGTATTCAGTAAAGTGCATGATGTAAGCTTGACCGATGCTGCAAAAATTATGGGGCCAGGTAAACTTGCAGCAAACCCGATTGATGCCTTGTCTCTTGGTTTGGCATTAATGTTTGGTACAGCAGGTCTTCCACACATCCTTATGCGTTTCTTTACAGTAAAAGATGCAAAAGAAGCGCGTAAATCGGTTGTGGTTGCGACAGGTTTTATTGGTTACTTCTACCTTCTAACTTTCATTATTGGTTTCGGTGCGATTCTTTTCGTATCAAACAATCCGCAATTCCTTGATGTTGCAAAAATGGCAGTAACAGGCAAACTTGAGCTTGTTGGTGGTAACAATATGGCAGCCGTGCATTTAAGTGACGCTTTAGGCGGTGACTTATTCATGGGCTTCATTTCAGCAGTAGCGTTCGCAACCATTCTTGCTGTTGTTGCTGGTTTAACACTTTCAGGTGCATCTGCAATCTCTCACGACTTATACGCTAACGTATTCAAAAAAGGTCAAACAACCCCAGCTTCAGAGCTTCGCATGTCAAAAATTGCGACACTTGGTTTGGCTATTTTTGCCATGATTTTGGGTATCTTGTTTGAAAAGCAAAACGTGGCGTTCATGGTGGGCTTGGCATTCTCTGTAGCTTGCTGTGCAAACTTCCCAGTTCTTGTTCTTTCAATGTTCTGGAAAGGTTTAACGACTCGTGGCGCAGTTATTGGTGGTGTTGTTGGTCTTGTAACAGCGGTAGTATTGATTGTGCTATCTAAAGCAGTTTGGGTAGACACTTTAAAAATCTCTGATACACCAATCAATCCGTTCAATGGCCCTGCATTATTCGCAATGCCGTTGTCTTTCCTTTGCTGCTGGTTGTTCTCGGTTACCGATAACTCTGCACGTGCTAAAAAAGAGCGTGCTGCTTTCGATGCTCAATATGTTCGTTCAATGACAGGTATTGGGGCATCTGGTGCATCAGACCACTAAGTGCAATATTGCTAGCTAATTCTTAAAAAAAGCCCTATGGGGCTTTTTTTTATACTTATTTAATTTTCAATTTAGGGCTTAGATATTAATAAAGAACAACTTGTTTGCCTTGTTTTGTGTACAGTATGATTTGCTAGACCTTAAAAAGCATAATGAAACAAGGAAAATAATAATGCGATCTATTATCGAGTTCTGGGCGGGCTTTCGATTGCTACCTTCTGCATGGTTGCTGCTTGTGCAATTTATCTTACTCATTTTGGCCATGCTGACTTTTCATGATGTATTTTACCGCACCTTAACATGGGCTTTAGGCGTGCTGGCCTTACTCATTATTGCCAAGGTTATTCGTCAAACCCCAATGTTTACTTTTCTCGGGTTAACATTTGTGAGTGGGGCGATTATATCCTCGGTATTTATTTTATTGGGTTATGGCAATTTATACGTTCAGGTTTTTGCACATGGCTGTGAAGCGCTAGCCTACTTTTCAGCAGCTTATGGCTTATTTCGTTATATGTTTGCCGATCAGTATTTAACAAGAGATGAGTTGTTTGCAGCAGCAGCTGTCTTTACGCTTATTGCATGGGGGTTTGCATTTTTATATAACATTTGTCAGCTTATTTTTCCGTCTAGCTTTCAAAATCCAAATAACGTTCACCATTTACAGACGTGGTTAGATTTATTATTTCTCAGCTTTAGCTTGCAATCGGCTACAGGTTTATCTGACTTAATGCCTCTTAGCCCACCAGCGCGCGTTTTAGCCATGCTCCAAATGTTCTGTGGAGTCATGTATTTAACTTTAATCGTAACCAGATTAATTGCTTTACAATATATTACCCACCTCCCTAAAAAAAATTCAGATAAATAATGTAGAAGGTGTTTTAATTTATTTACACCTTTGTAACTGCAATATTCTTTAAGTTTATTTAGAGTGTTATCGGCTTTCTCTATTGAAAGCCTTAGCTTTGTTCATTCTATGAATATCTTATTGGCATTTAAGCCTGTCACTCGTCATTAAAATAACATGGAGGATTTATGCCTTCCAAACAGTCCAGTTGGTTCGCAAACGTTAATCCTAACGTATTTTTTGGTACCGTCATTATTATTGCTTTGTTTTTAGCAGTAGTGGTGATTGCTCCGAGTTCTTTTGAGCTTCTAACGCAACAATTAAAACAATGGATCACTGATTCATTTAGCTGGTTTTATGTTTTATCTGTTGCTTTCTTTCTCATCTTATTGATTTATATTGCCTGTTCATCAATTGGACGTATTAAATTAGGTCCAGATCATAGCCAGCCTGATTATAATAATGGGTCCTGGTTCGCCATGCTGTTTACAGCAGGGATGGGGATTGGGTTGATGTTCTTCGGTGTTGCTGAACCCGTCATGCATTACGTTAACCCGCCAAGTGGTGAGGCTCAAACCATTGATGCAGCACAGCAAGCACTAAGAGTAACCTTTTTCCACTGGGGGTTACATGCGTGGGCGATTTACGCTGTAGTCGGACTGGCTTTAGCTTATTTTGCCTATAGACATAATTTACCTTTAAAGACCCGTTCCGCACTTTATCCTCTGATTGGAAAAAAGATTTATGGCCCATTGGGCGATAGCATTGATATTTTTGCAACGATTGGAACTGTATTTGGTGTCGCGACATCTCTTGGCTTTGGGGTAACCCAGATCAATTCTGGTTTGCATTATTTATTTGGTCTAGAGCAAAGTACTCATGTTCAAGTTCTACTCATTATTTTCGTGAGTATTTTGGCTTCTTTATCTGTATTTTTAGGTCTTGATAAGGGTGTAAAACGTTTATCAGAAATAAACTTGGTTTTAGCTGTAATTCTATTAGTATTCATTTTTATTGCTGGCCCAAGCATTTATTTACTCCAAACCACTATTCAAAATACTGGGCAATACCTCTCTAACCTTTTTACCATGACGTTCAATTTATATGCCTATCAGCCAAATGGATGGATTGGGGGCTGGACGATCTTGTATTGGGCATGGTGGATTTCGTGGTCACCATTTGTGGGAATGTTTATTGCCCGCGTGTCACGTGGTCGTACCATTCGAGAATTTATTGTTGGGGTTTTGCTTATCCCAACAGGCTTTACCATTATCTGGATGGGCTTTTTAGGAAATGCTGCGTTATTTAGCATTATCCATGAGCATCAAACCACCTTAATTCAGGCGGTTCAACAAGATTCATCAGTCGCATTATTTGAATTTCTAAATCATTTACCTTTCTCTGGGGTAATGAATGTCTTGGCAACTGTTTTAGTGGTTTTATTTTTTGTGACCTCAGCCGACTCAGGCGCATTAGTCACCGACTATTTAACTGCAAAAACAGAAAACTCACCGACTTGGCAACGTCTGTTCTGGACAGTGCTTATGGCTGTACTCGCCATTATTTTATTATTGGTGGGTGGGTTGGCTGCACTTCAGTCCTCAATCATTATGAGTGCATTACCATTTACTGTCGTCATGCTGTTAATGAGTTGGGGGTTAATCAAAGCATTGCATCTTGATGTCACTAAAATGACCGCTATTCAGGAAGCACGAATTACACCGCGTGCTATTCATAATCCACGAAGCTGGCAACAGCGTCTAGGATTAATCATGCACTATCCTCATAGCGAAGACGAAGTAAAGCAATATATTGAAAATCAGGTAAGCCGTGCTTTTGAAAATATTAAGCATGAGTTGAAACGCCGTCATTTAGAAGTCTCAATTAGTCAGCTTGAAGATGGTATGCAGCTTAGGGTAGACCATCACAATGAAATTAATTTTATTTATAAAGTTGTTTCACGTGAAACATTGCCACCAAGTTTTCTCATGGGGCGTATAGAAGCAGAAGATGGGCAATATTTTCAGGCTGAAGTGTTTTTACGAGAGGGTGGCCAGAACTATGATGTAATGGATTGGACGCAAGAAGATTTAATTCAAGACATTATTGATCAATACGAACGTCATCTGTATTTCTTAAATATTGTACGAAGCTAATATTTAGGTATAAAAAAAGGACTCAATAGAGTCCTTTTTTAATTCGATTTCTAAATTAAATTAGAAACGGAATTTAGTATTCAAGCCGATAGTTTGTGTATCGTAGCTAGTAGACGCATTTTTAACGTCAGCTTTCATGTACGATGCACCAACTGCTAAAGCTGGAGTAATGAAGTAGTTTACGTTACCACCCCAAGCTTGACGGAATTCACCAAGGTCATTACCTTTGATGTCAGCTACGCCATCGTTACCCACGAAAGATGCGCCAACACTTAACTTAGGAGTTAAGTAAAGGTCAGTTTTTAAACCGTATTGGTTTTCTTCACCGAAAGCACCAGCAGCTTCAAAACCGATTGCCATGTTAGTTCCATCGATTGGACCTACATATTTAGCACGTGCAGTAATAGCATCTTGGTCATTTTTGATCGCAGCAGTTTGGTTTACAGCAGAGTAGATACCGTTGCTGATGATGCCAAAGTTGTCTAAAGCGAATTGGTTAGCAACACTTGTATAACCAACAGTCATCAAGAAGTTAGGTAACAACATAGCACCAACTTCTAATGCATAACGGTCACCGTTGTCATCTTTAGAGAAGTTGTTTTTACCATCAACATCAGTGTGGTTGTAAGTTGCGCTAGCATATACAGGAAGGTAAGGAGTAGGAACGTAAGCCTCACCTTTAACGCCGTATGTACCAACGTGGTAGTTTAAACCATTGTTTTGGTCATACTGTTGGTAGCTATAACCTAAAGATACGCTAGAAGCTTGATTCAAGAAAGCTGCTTCAGCTAATGGACCTTTAGCGGTATCAACATTTTTTAAATAGAATGTACCAGCAACGTCACCAGTGAAGTTTTTATCGTTCGCAGTTGTGTCAACATATTCAGATTGACCTTGAACTTCAAATTGATAAGCATGAGCACCGGTCATGGCTAATAATACAGCAGTGGCTAAACCAAGTTTTTTCATAATCATTTCCAGCAATAACAAGAGATAAAGCTGGGGCCATTGTATTGTAACAATTTATGAAGTCAATAATGAAAAAAAGGAATGTTAAAGATATTTGACACTTATGTTAAAATTGGTGAAAAACTAATCAAATGAAAAGTAAATTGTCAACCTGATAAAAAAATGAACATTTACAAGAAGCTAATAATTATATTTCATCGGGAATTTAGAAGTAAATGTTTAAAAGTTATTACAATTGTGATTGGAAAAACAGATTATATTAATCGGTTTTAACATTAACAAAAGTATAATATTGTTTACAATGCGAATAAAAAATCATCGTTTTTTTATCGAATTTGTAATATTTTGAGGAATAGTTAACAATATTTAGATTAGTTTAACTAAAAAATTTAACTATTTTTAATTATTATATAAGTGAATAAGATAAAAGAAATCTCTATTTTAAGTTGAAAAATCGATTAAATTTTAAATTCTGATTAATTTAATCGACTTTACAAAAGTAGAGATAAGTCACATAATTCAATTGCAAAGTTCACTACCTAACGGTTTTAGGATTTAAAGTGCTTTCCCAGATACGATGTGTGTAGCACATCAGGTTTTACGAGCTCAGCTTTCCCCAAGGTTGAGCTTTTTTTTATCTATAAGAAAATCTTAAAATTATAAGAAAAGTTATATGAAATTTATTAGAAAATAATAGATCAAAAAGAACCCAGCTTAAAGCTGGGCAGTGGATGCTGGGAGAAGCGCATCCAAGAGGATAACTAAATATGTTTTACTATCATTGCTAAAATTTTTTAATCTGTAAAATAGAGTTTTTTTATAAATATCATTTAATTTTTCGATCCCTTTTATTATTTAAGCTTACTAAAATGTAGGAAACGTATAATTATTAAAAGATAAATGAAGGGTTTATTGATGAAATTCTAGTTATTAAAATGCTAGGATGGATTTAAGCCTAATTTATATCGTAGTAAAAATGGCAGGACATTTACGGAGTATCAGCTAGAAATGTCAGGGTTACGTTCAGAGCACATTAGTAATCGACTGTTCTTTTTTATGCTGATTATTATTTTGTCCTTATTATTCATGGCGATTCCCCTCATTGTGGGAAGCTATCAGGATTATATAAAAACTAGACAAGCCTTAGCCGAAATAAAAAGTTTAAGAGCTGTAGCCGATATTGCCTATAAAATTTCTAAGGAGCGTGCTCCAGCCAACAAAATGATGTCGAGCAGTCCTCATGATTTATTAAAGAATCAGCAAGAATTAAAAAAATTTCGTTTAATTGTCGATGCGCAAATTGATACAAGTATTCTTATCTTAAAACAAGCAGGTTATGTTTCATTAGCAAATGAGTTGCAAACCAACTTCAAAGAAAACCTTAGACAAGCTCGGCATGTGGTCGACTATTATGGTGAAATTCCATATGGAGCGCGAACTTCCGTCCAAATGGATAATGCCATTTTAGGGATGTTTGGAGCATGGGATAATTGTAGGGAAATACTGCAAAAACTGATGTTGCAGCTAAAAAGTAAAGATAGCCGTATTTCTAATTACTTTACGCTGATTATAGTTCTCACCGATATGCGAGATCAGGCCGGTCGTATGGCATCTAATATTATTGCTCCTGTGAGCTTTAATGAAGAAATTCCAAGTAATAATCGTGCGCGTTCTCTACAAACTCAGCATCAATCTAGATATTTATGGATTTTGGTTGATACCTTGCAGCCTGAACAGGCAAAGACCCCAGAATACCGTCGGTTATATTCCCGAGTGAAATCAGAATTTATAGACAAGGGTATTCCGATTGTAGAAAAGTTATTAGACGAAAGCGAAAAGGGGGAGCCATATTATTTAAATGGCACTCAATTGACAGAAGCAATCGTGGGTAAATTTACCACTGTGGTTGATTTACAAAGTTATATTCTTGATGAAAGTGTAGTGATTGCCACTCAAGAAAATATAGTTGCTCGAAATGATTTTCTTTTAACGTTATTAATTTCTTTAATTTCTTTAGCCACAGCGTTACTTACGCTTAATTATGCGCAAAGAAGGGTGTTTTCTCCTTTAATAAAAGCGAGGACTTTAATTTTAGATTTATCGCATAGTTCTGATCATTGCACAGATGAGATGAATGTAACTACAAAAGGTGAATTTTTTTCCCTATTTGAGGCGATTGATCGATTACAGCGTATGTTGCAACAACGTGATGCTTTTGAATTTCAATTAAAGAATATAGCCAATACAGACCCATTAACTGGTGTGTCCAACCGTTTAGCTTTATCTGAATATTTAAAAATTGTTGAAAGTTACCCTCAAAAATTTACGCAGACTTGTTTAATGATTATAGATATTGATCGTTTTAAACAGGTGAATGACCAATATGGGCATATTGTAGGTGATCATGTCATTGTTAATATTGC
>Ga0207713_1003337_pt1 | contig 11025 bp, 9 predicted proteins | sample KBSS64metaG_FD_184404 | JGI IMG/M metagenome (GOLD analysis project Ga0207713, IMG submission 184404) | Switchgrass rhizosphere microbial communities from Kellogg Biological Station, Michigan, USA - KBS S6-4 metaG (SPAdes) (version 2) | ecosystem: Host-associated > Plants > Roots > Rhizosphere >...
CGCGGCGCCATGGCCGTCGGCAAGACCCGTTGGGGCATGCTGGCGCTGGTGTTTTTCGCCACCACGCTGAACTACATCGACCGCGCCGCCCTGGGCGTCATGCAGCCAATCCTCGCCAAGGAAATGAGCTGGACGGCGATGGACTACGCCAACATCAACTTCTGGTTTCAGGTCGGCTACGCCATCGGCTTCGTCCTGCAGGGACGGCTGATCGACCGCATCGGGGTCAAGCGCGTGTTCTTCTGCGCGGTGCTGCTGTGGAGCCTGGCCACCGGCGCCCACGGCCTGGCGACTTCGGCGCTCGGCTTCATGGTCTGCCGGTTCATCCTCGGCCTGACCGAAGCAGCCAACTACCCGGCCTGCGTGAAAACCACGCGCCTGTGGTTCCCCGCCGGTGAGCGTGCGGTGGCCACCGGCATCTTCAACGCCGGCACCAACGTCGGCGCGATGTTCACACCAATGCTGCTGCCATTGATCCTGCATGTCTGGGGCTGGCAGGCGGCGTTCCTGTGCATGTCGGCACTGGGTGGCATCTGGCTGCTGTTCTGGGGCCTGAAATACTTCAACCCGGAAGATCACCCGAGCGTGAAACAGTCGGAGCTGGAGTACATCCAGAAGGAAGTCGAACCGGAACAGGCCCGCGTGCCGTTCTCGAGAATCCTGCGCATGCGCGGTACCTGGGCCTTCGCCCTCGCCTACTCGCTGACCGCGCCGGTGTTCTGGTTCTACCTGTACTGGCTGCCGCCGTTCCTCAATCAGCAGTACAACCTGGGCATCAACGTCACCCAGATGGGCATCCCGCTGATCATCATTTATGTCACCGCCGACTTCGGCAGTGTCGGCGGCGGCATTCTCTCGTCGTTCCTGATCGGACGCGGCGTCAATCCGATCAAGGCGCGGCTGCTGTCGATGTTCCTGTTCGCCTGCTGCATCATCGGCGTGATCATGGCGGCCGGCTCGAGCAATCTGTGGGTGGCGGTCGCGGCGATCTCCCTGGCCATCGGCGCGCATCAGGCCTGGACGGCCAACATCTGGAGCCTGGTGATGGACTACACCCCCAAGCACATGATGAGCACGGTGTTCGGGTTCGGCGGCATGTGCGCGGCGATCGGCGGGATGTTCATGACCCAGATCGTCGGTCATATCCTCACGGTCACCAACAACAACTACACCGTGTTGTTCACCCTGATCCCGGCGATGTACTTCATCGCGCTGACCTGGATGTACTTCATGGCCCCGCGCAAGATTCCTGACGTCACCGAGTAACCGGCCCGTCCCACGTCCCCCTGTGGGAGCGAGCCTGCTCGCGAAAGCGCCCAGTCAGTCATTGCAGACGCCGACTGAAACTCCGCCTTCGCGAGCAAGCCCGCCCCCACAGGGATTGGCGTTTCTTCAGCGACGGCTCTGCTGCCACGCTGCCGCCAGTCCGCTGCAGCAGATCACGGCGATACCGACCACGGTCAGCAGCGTCGGCGTGTGATTGAACAGCAACCAGCCCAGCAACCCGGCAAACACGATCTGGCAATAGCCGAACGGCGCCAGCAGCGCCGGCGCGGCGTGGCGGAATGCCTGGGTCAGAAACAGGTGCGCGGTCATCCCGCAGCTGCCCAGCGCCAGCATCAACAGCGCATGCCCCAGGCTCGGCACCTGCCAGAAGAATGGCACCAGCGCACTCATCACCAGGGTGTTGCACAACCCGGCGAAGAAGTTACTGGTGGTCGGGCTGTCGATCTCGCTGAGCTTGCGCGTGAGCAACTGGTAGAAGCAGAAAAACAGCGCCGAGCAGAACGGCAGCAGGATCGCCGGCGTGAACAGTTCGCCGCCGGGGTGAACGATGATCAGCACCCCGACAAACCCGCAGATCACCGCAATCCACTGGCCGCGCGTCACCCGTTCCTTGAGCAGCGGCACCGACAGCGCCGTGACCAGCACCGGGGCGAGAAAGTTGACTGCCGTGGCCTCGGCCAGCGGGATGTACAACAGCGCCGTGGTGAAAAACAGACTGGTGCCCAACAGGCACAACGCCCGCGCCAGCTGCCACAGCGGCCGCTTGGTGCGCAGCACGCGCAGCCCCGACTGCGGGAGGAAAATCCCCGCCATCAGCAGGGTGTGCACCAGATAGCGGGCCCACACCACCATGACGATCGGGTAGAAACCGGAGAGGTACTTCGACAGGGCGTCGTGGCTGGAAAACAGGAACGTCGCCACGACAATCAGCAAGATCCCCTTGAAGGGTTGGTTGACGCCGGAGAGCGGAGTGCTGACGGTCATTGGCTGTCTCGAAAGGAAAAATACACGGTGGCGCAGGAGCCCGCTCCCCGCCACACACACTGACTTACAGCGGCGCCAACAATTCCCGCGTTCGGTCGATTGCCATCTGTGCACGCTGCAACGCGCTCACGCCCTGCTCGAGCAATTTCACCGTGGGAATTTCCAGGCTCAGGGGAATATTAGTCGGCAGACTGCGCAACAAGCCGCGCAGATCGCAATCGCCCTCGCCGGGAAACCGCCGCTCGTTGCGTGCCTGACGCAAGATTTCGGCCATGTCCGTGGGTCGCGGGCCGGCCACATCGCACAATTGTGCATAGCGCAGCCGCGAGGCCGGCACACCGCTCAGATCTTCCAGCCGCGATCCGGAACGGTCGAAGTGGAAGGCATCGACCAGCACGGCGGCGTTTTCCCGCTCGGCATTGGTCACGATGCGCAGCGCCTGTTCGAGGTTGCGCGCATCGGTCCAGGGCATGAACTCCAGGTGCGGATGCAAACCGTAAGGCGCGGCCAGATCACACAATGCGGCGAAGTTGTCGGTGAGCCGCTGCTCGTCGGGATCGTTGCCGGCCACCAGCAACTCAGTGGCGCCAAACTGCGCACCGACGGCGAGCAGTCGATCGAACTCGGCCACCACGGTCTGCGGTTTCAGGCGCAGGATTTCCACGTCGAGCACGCGGATGCCGGTGTCGCGCAAACGCGCCAGGGTCTGGCGCCGCAACGGCGCATCGGCGACCAATGGAAAGTGATATTCCTCGGCGGTGGCCGGCTCCAGGCGCAGGCCGACGTGACTGTAGCCGGCGCGGGCCGCCACCTCGACCATGTCCGGCGGCGACAACTCCAGCACCGTGAGGCTGGCCAGAGACAGGATGCGTTCGCTCATATTCAGCCCTCCACCGATGCAGGGGAGCAGGCACGACCGCTGGCCGCCGCCGCACCAATCGCCTCGACCAGCGCCAGCGTGCGCGCCGCATCCTCGGCACTGACCAACGGCTCGACCTCACCGCGCACCACCTGGAGAAAATGCTCCAGCTGCAAGCGCAAGGCGTCGCCGGCCGCGCAGGCTTGCTGTTGCGCCAACAGCGGCTCATGCCAACCGGCATCGTGCTGATCGGCGGCGTAATGCCAGTGTTTGAGTTGCGGAATGCTCAACGCTCCGGCCGTGCCGGCCAGCAGATAGCAGGGCTGCTCGGCCTGCTGCGGGTACGCCGGGTTCTCCCCGGCCGCCAGCTCCCAGCTCCACGGCGCGGCCACCGCGTCGGAGCCGGTCAGGGTGCCGAGTACGCCGTTGGCAAATTGCAGCAACACCGCGACGCTGTCTGCATTGGCGAAGCCGCGCACGGTGTTGGCGCTGATGGCCTGCACCGAGTGCACTTCGCCGCACAAATGACGCAACAGGTCGAGGTCGTGAATCAGGTTGGTCAGCAACATGCCCGCACCGGGTTCGCGGCGCCAGGGAATCTCGAAGTACCGATCGGGTTTGCGCAGTTGAAACAGCGCGGTGACTGTAGTCAGGCGCCCGAGCGCGCCATTGCGCAGCAATTCACGGGCCCGCACGATCAGCGGATTGTGCCGCCGATGGTGGCCGACCAGGACCGGGACACCGCTGCGTTTGACCGCCGCCACCAGTTCACGCACTTCATCGAGATCCACGCCCACGGGTTTTTCCAGCAACACCGGCACCCCGGCCGCCAGGCAATCGAGCGCGGTGCCGACGTGCTGATTATTCGGATTGGCGACGATCACCGCGTCCGGCCGCACCTGCTCGAGCATCGGCCGATGCTCGCTGTAATGCGCGACGCCCCACTGCGCGGCGAGTGCGGCGGCCTGCGGGCCGGGATCGGCCACCGCGCACAACACAGCTTCGCTCAGGGTTTTCAGGTGTCGGTAATGCTGCTGGCCCATGTTGCCGGCGCCGATCAGGGCGATACGAAGGGGCGGAGTCAAGGCGCGATCCTCTTGTGATTGTTGTCGGAAAAGTCACTCCAGCAACAATTTAGAACCAAGTTCCAGAATCAAACACCCGCTTACGTGAAAACCGTGCGAACACCGCACATTTTGACAATCGCCCCACACAGTGGGGATTGCGCGCGACGGTTTCAGATGAACAGTTCGGAGGCCAGGCTGGCCGCCGAGAGTTCCTCGGTGAACTTCACCAGCAAGGGTGCCAGTTCGTGCATTCGCGCCCCGGGCATCCGCGCGCTCGGCCCGGCAATACTGAGCACCCCGATCACCCGGCCCTCCGTCGGATGCCGGACCACCGCAGCAATCGCCGACGTGCCCACCGCCGAACTTTCTTCGACGCAGGCATAGCCCTGCTCGCGCGCCAGCCGCAGGCGTTCGAGCAGCTCGATATTGGAGCGCGGCGCATTCGGCCCGACACCCACCGGCACTTCCGCGCCCTGGCGCTCGACCAGCGACAATGCCTCGGCGTCGCTCATGCAGGCCAGCCAGGCATGCCCGGAAGCGGTGTAAAACAACGGCGCATCGCGGCCCATGTCAGGGTCGTAACGCAGCCCGGTGCGCGCGCCCTGGGCCTTGGCGATCCAGGTCTGGCGCTCGCCGTCGATCACGCCCAGGCGCACCAGCTCGCCGGTTGCCTCGGCCAGGCGGTCGAGTATCGGTTGCACGATGTCGGCACCGCTGCTCGACAGGTATTGAAACCCCATCGCCACCAGTTTGGTCGACAAGTGATAACGCAGGGTCTCCGCATTCTGCCGCACGTAGCCCAGGCGAATCAGCTCGGCGAGCAAGCGATGCGTGGCACTTTTCGGAATGTCCAGTTGCTCGGCCAGGGCCTGCATCGGCAGCCCGCGCGGATCACTGGTGAGGCTTTCCAGGACGCTGAAAACCCGTTCGATTTGACTGCCGGCCATGGGGAGATCCAAGTGAAATTTCGCCGATTCTAGAAGACATCCACGACAAAGCGAAATCTGGAACCGGGTGTCCGATAACCGCCCACTTTACCCACCTGCGGCTTGTCGAGCGCTGCGCTCACTGGTTATTTTCTGGAATCAAATTCCAAAAATAATTTGCTGGAGCTTTATGTTGATGCGTGCCGATGCTGCCGCCCTTCCCGCTATCGACTGCGATGTCCTGGTCGTCGGCTCCGGCGCTGCCGGGTTGTCGGCGGCGGTTACCGCCGCGTGGCATGGGCTGAACGTGATTGTCGTGGAAAAAGACCCGGTGTTCGGCGGCGCCACCGCGTGGTCCGGTGGCTGGGCGTGGGTGCCGTGCAACCCGCTCGCGCGGCGCGCGGGCATCGTCGAAGACGTCGAGCTGCCGCGGACCTACCTGCGCCACGAACTCGGTGCGCATTACGATGAAGCGATGATTGATGCGTTCCTCAACGCCGGGCCGCGCATGGTCGCGTTCTTCGAGCAGCACACCGCCCTGCAATTCGCCGACGGCAACGCCATCGCCGACATTCACGGCGAGACGCCCGGCGCCGGCACCGGCGGCCGCTCGGTGATTGCCGCGCCGTACGACGGGCGCAAAGTCGGACGCCTGCTCAAGCGACTACGCACGACCATGCGCGAAACATCCTTCATGGGCATGCCGATCATGGCCGGCGCGGATCTCTCCGCATTTCTCAATCTGAGCCGTTCGCTGGCGGCGGCCTGGCATGTCGGCCGACGTTTCACCCGGCACCTGCTGGACCTCGCGCTGCACGGCCGCGCCTTGCAACTGGTCAACGGCGTAGCGCTGGTGGCACGCCTGGCCAAGTCCGCCGAAGACCTCGGCGTGCTGCTCTGGGAGTCCGCGCCTGTCACGCAATTGCTGCGCGACGAAACCGGCGTCTGCGGCGCCGTGGTCAACACTGGCAAAGGCCCGGTGCAGATCCGTACGCGCAAGGCCGTGGTGCTCGCCGCCGGAGGTTTTGCCAACGACATCGAGCGGCGCAAAGCGCTGTTTCCCCGCACCCCCACGGGCCACGAGCACTGGGCACTGCCGCCGCTGGCGGTGAATGGCGACGGCCTGCGCCTGGGCGAGAGCGTCGGCGCCACGGTGAATACCGATGTCGCTTCGCCCGTGGCCTGGGCGCCCGTCTCGCAAGTGCCCCACGCCGACGGCAGCATCGGCCATTTCCCGCACATCATCGAGCGCGGCAAACCGGGCATCATCGGCGTGCTGCGCAACGGCCAGCGCTTCGTCAACGAAGCCAACGGCTATTACGACTATGTCAGCGCCATGGTTACCGCCGCACCGCACGGCGAGGAAGTGGCCTCCTGGCTGATCTGCAGCCACGCCTTTCAACGACGCTATGGCCTGGGCATGTCGCGACCGTTTCCCGTACCGCTGTCAGGTTTTATCCGCAGCGGCTATCTGAAAACCGGCAATACCCTTGAGGAATTGGCTGTGGCGTGCGGCATTGACGGCGCCGGTCTGCGCCGCACGGTCGATGACTACAACCGCCATGCACGCCACGGCGACGATCCGTTGTTCGGCCGTGGCGCAACGCCCTACAACCGCAAACAGGGTGACCCCGCGCAGCAGCCCAACCCCTGCGTGGCGCCGATCGAGCACGGCCCGTTCTATGCGGTCAAAGTGCAACCCGGCTGCTTCGGCACCTTCGCCGGGCTCAAGGTCAACCCGCACGCGCAGGTCCTCGACAGCGCCGGCCAGCCCATCCACGGGCTCTACGCAGCCGGTGGCGACATGGCCAGCATCATGGGCGGGCATTATCCGGCCGGCGGGATCAACCTCGGCCCGGCGCTGACATTTGGCTACATCGCGGCCCGGCACATCGCCGGCATCACGGCTTTCGAACAGGAGATCGACCATGCAGCACATCGTTAATCGACAAGGACTGAACCTGCCGAAACTCGGCCTCGGCACCTGGCCGATGCTCGGCGCGGAATGCACACGTGCCGTCGAACAGGCGCTGGAACTGGGCTACCGGCACATCGATACAGCGGCGGCCTACAACAATGAAGACGCCGTCGGACAAGCGTTGGCGAATACCCCGACACCCCGCGAGCAGATCCACGTCACCACCAAAGTCTGGTGGGATCAGCTGCAACCGCAGGCCATGCGTCACTCCCTGGAACGCAGCCTGAAGGCTTTGCGCAGCGACTACGTCGACCTGTTCATGATCCATTGGCCAAGCACCGACTGGGACCTGCCGCGCACCCTCGAGACGCTCGCCGCGTTCAAGGAACAAGGCCTGGCCCGTAACATCGGCGTGGCGAATTTTCCGCTGCAGTTGCTGCGCCAGGTCGTCGAGCAATATGGCATCCCGCTGTCAGCGATTCAGGTCGAATACCACGTGCTGCTCGGACAGAACGCCCTGCTCGACTACGCCCGTCAACACGATCTGGCGCTGACCGCCTACACGCCGCTGGCCCGCAACAAAGTCTCGGACATTGCGCAGATTCAGCAGATCGCCAAAAAGCATGGCGTGTTGCCGACCCAGGTCGCCTTGAAATGGCTGCTCGACCAGGACAACGTTGCCGCGATCCCCAAGGCCAGCAGCCGCGCCAATCAACTGGCCAACCTGGCCTCGCTGCAAGTCGAGCTGGACGACGCGGATCGCGCGCTGATTGCTGCGCTGTCCAAGCGTGAACGTCAGGTCAGCCCGGACTTCGCCCCGGTGTGGGATGCCTTCGATCGCTGAGCCGGCAAGCGCCGAGAGAAATCTGCCGGCGAATTGAATTCGTCGGCGCCGAACTCGTCCATATCAGGCCCGACCTCGTAACCCGAGGCCGGGCCTGTTGACGTGTGGGCGAATAGACGGACGACCGGACTGGCGCCACACTCACACACCAGCAACACTCATCCCCACAGACGAATAGAGGATTCCCACATGCTATGGAAAAAAGGCCGACGCAGTGACAACGTCGTCGATGCCCGTGGCGATGACATGGGGGGTGGCGGCGGCATGCGTTTCGGCGGCGGCAAGGGCCTGAGCCTGGGCGCGATCCTGCTGATTGTCGGCATTGGCTGGATCACCGGCCAGGACCCGCTACAGATCCTCGGCCAGCTCACCGGGCAGATGAGCGAGCCAGCGGCCCCTTCTTCGCAGACGCGCCAGGCGCCACCGGCCAACGACGAGCAGGCTGAATTCGTGCGCTCGATCCTCGGCGATACCGAAGACACTTGGGGCGCGATTTTCCAGCAGGCCGGCCGCCAGTATAAGGATCCGACCCTGGTGCTGTTCAGCAACCGGGTCAATTCCGCCTGTGGCCTGGCGACGTCCGCGACCGGTCCGTTCTACTGCCCGGCCGACCAGAAGGTCTACCTCGACATGGCGTTCTTCCAGGAGATGGCGCAACGCTTCAAGGCCGCTGGCGACTTCGCCCAGGCGTACGTGATCGCCCACGAAGTCGGACACCATGTGCAGACCTTGCTCGGCGTCTCGGCGAAAATTCAGACAGCCCGCCAACAGGGCCGGCAAATGGAAGGTGATGGCGGCTTGCTGGTACGCCAGGAGTTGCAGGCCGACTGCCTCGCCGGCGTCTGGGCCTACAACGCGCAGAAGCGTCTGAACTGGCTGGAACCGGGCGACATCGAGGAAGCCTTGAATGCGGCGAACGCCATCGGTGATGATCGCTTGCAGCAACAGGGTCAGGGCCGCGTGGTGCCGGACTCGTTTACCCACGGTACGTCGGCGCAAAGGGTGCGCTGGTTCAAAACCGGATTCGCCCAGGGCCAGGTCGGCCAGTGCGATACCTTTGCCGCGAAAAACCTGTAAATGCATAAATGGTGGTTGGCTTTACTGCTGATTGGCAGCACCGCGCACGCCGCCGGCGTCGACGCCATCAGCCCCGGGCGCCTGCAACTGCAGGCCGGGGAAATGGCGGTGGGCATCGGCCCGGCGCCGGCGAAAATCGAACGGGTGCTGATCGTCATTCATGGCCGCTTGCGCAACGCCGAAACCTATCGCAAGAGCGGCGAAAGCGCCGCCGAACTGGCCGGGCAAGCGGCCAACACCCTGGTGATCGCGCCACAGTTTCTCAATGAAAGCGACGTCACCCTGTATTCGTTGCCCGCCAGCGTACTGCGCTGGAAAGGCAATGAATGGATGGGCGGCGGTTTGTCCACAGGGCCCAATCCGCTGAGTTCCTACGCGGCACTCGACGAAATCATCGGCCGCCTCAGCGACCGCAAGCAATTTCCGGACGTGAAGCAGATTGTCATCTTCGGCCACTCCGGCGGCGGCCAGGTGGTGCAGCGTTATGCCCTGCTCGCCCGTGAACAGCCGGCGCTGAAGGCCGAGGGCATTCGCTTGCGCTACGTGGCGGCCAATCCGTCGTCCTACGCCTATTTCAACGAACAGCGGCCGGTGGCGTTCGATCACGCCCAGTGCGCCGGTTTCAATCGCTGGAAGTATGGATTGGTGGACCCGCCGATCTACGCCGCCGGGCAAACGCCGGCGCAGCTTGAAAGCAGTTACATCAAACGCGAAGTGATCTATCTGCTCGGCCAGCAGGACACCGACCCGCAGCACCCGGCGCTAGACAAGAGCTGCGCCGCCGAAGCGCAAGGCCCCTATCGGCTGCTGCGCGGAAAAATGTTCTTCAGTTACCTGCTGCGCCGCCATCCCGAGGGCGTCAACCAGCGGCTGGTCGAAGTGCCCGGCGTTGGGCATAACGGCGACGGCATGCTGACGTCGCCGGAGGGGCAGAAAGCCCTGTTCGATCAATGATTTTGCAGTGGCCGCTCTGGCCTCATCGCGGGCAAACCCGCGCCCACCGTGACCGCGCTGTGCACAATCACGGCGCCCCTGTGGGAGTGGGTTTGCCCGCGAAGGCGCCCCTTCAGGCGCCTGGAGAACTCAGGCCGACAGCATCCGCCGCAGCTCGAGACAATCCTGCGCATGCCAGTCGGTCAGCTCCGGCCAGGGATTGTCCGGCAGGTTGACCAGCACCGTGCGTGCCCCGGCGGCGCGACCGCAATCGAGGTCGAAGCGGTAATCGCCAACCATCACCATCGCACTGGCCGGCACCGACCAGGCTTCGGCGAGTTTCAACAGCCCGCCCGGATGCGGCTTGGGCGGCGCTTCATCACGCCCCAGCACATCGTCCACGGCGAAGCAGTCAGCCAGGCCAATCGCCGCCAGCGTCACATGCGCCAGCTCGCGGGCATTGCGCGTGAGGATGCCGAGGCGATAACCGCGCCCGTGCAGCTCGCGCACCAGTTCCACCGCGCCGGTGGCCTGGGTCGAGCCCAGGGCCAGATCCCGTTCGTGCTCCAGCAGCCACGCATGTTTCGCCGCCGCTTCGTCCGCCGGCAGCGCGGCGAGGTGGGTGAGGATGTCGTCCTCCGGCGGGATCGCCAACGCCACGCGGATCGCCGCGAAATCATGCACCGCGACCGTCAGGGTGCCGTCCATGTCGAACACCCAGTGCCGCACATCGGCCAGGCTCATGCCCAATCCTTGCGGTGACGGATCAGGCCTTCCTGGGTCACCGACGCCACCAGTTGCCCGGCGCGATTGAACACGCTGCCGCGAGAGAAGCCCCGGGAGTTACCGGCCCACGGACTGTCCATGGCATAGAGCAGCCAGTCATCGGCGCGCAGGTCATTGTGGAACCACAGGGCGTGGTCGAGGCTGGCGACCTGCATGTCCTTCTGCCACACCGATTTGCCGTGCGGCAGCATCGACGTGGTCAGCAGGCCGAAGTCCGAAGCGTACGCCAGCAGGTATTTGTGCAGCGCCGGGATGTCGGCCAGCGCACCGTCGGCGCGGAACCACACGTACTTGACCGGATCCGCCGGCTGCGGGTTGTACGGGTCCTTTTCGGTCACCGGCCG
>Ga0207713_1003339_pt1 | contig 11021 bp, 9 predicted proteins | sample KBSS64metaG_FD_184404 | JGI IMG/M metagenome (GOLD analysis project Ga0207713, IMG submission 184404) | Switchgrass rhizosphere microbial communities from Kellogg Biological Station, Michigan, USA - KBS S6-4 metaG (SPAdes) (version 2) | ecosystem: Host-associated > Plants > Roots > Rhizosphere >...
TTCAAACGACGCTGAGCACCAGCTTCGTCAATCACATCAATTGCCTTATCTGGCAAGAAACGATCATTAATGAATTTAGCAGAAAGCTCTACAGCTGATACCAATGCTTTATCGTCATATTGTACGTGGTGAAAATCTTCAAATTTAGATTTTAAGCCACGCAAAATATCAATTGTTTCAGAAATACTTGGCTCATTGACATCAATTTTCTGGAAACGACGTGATAACGCATGGTCTTTTTCAAAAACCTGACGATATTCTTGGAACGTCGTTGAACCGATACAACGCAAAGTACCATTTGCCAAAGCTGGCTTAATGAGATTCGAAGCATCCATTGTGCTGCCCATACTTGAGCCCGCGCCAATGATCATATGAATTTCATCAATGAATAAAATCGCATTTGGATTTTTCTTCAAAGCATTAAGCAATTGTTTTAAACGTTTTTCGAAGTCACCGCGATATTTGGTCCCAGCAACTAATGCACCAATATCTAAACTATAAACTTCAGCCTGACTCAAAGGTTTAGGCGCCTTACCATTCACAATTAACCATGCCAAACCTTCAGCAATCGAGGTTTTACCAACGCCCGGATCACCTACAAGTAATGGATTGTTTTTGCGACGGCGGCACAAAATTTGTGCTGTACGCTCAATTTCTTTTTCACGACCAATAAGTGGATCAGTTTTGCCTTTTTGCGCTTCAACATTTAAGTTCAGCGTATAAAGCTCTAATGGCCCTGCATTGCCCGTACTCGTTTCACCCTCAATATCTTCAACTTCTTCTTCAACTTGCACTTCATCTTTACGTGTCCCATGAGACAAGTATTGAGTCAGTGTCAATCGATTGATTTGATGACGTTTAAGCAAATACACAGCAAAAGAATCACGCTCTGAATACATTGCGACCAAAACATCCGCACCTTCAACAGTACGATCGCCGCCACTTGATTGCACATGGAAAATAGCACGTTGCAAAATGCGGTCAAAACTTTCTGTTGGATGAGGCGCCTGCTCGCTATTTTCGCCAAGCTTAGGAGTATGTTGTTCTACATATTCTTCTAATTCTTTACGTAAAGAAACTATATCAGCCCCACATGCTTTTAATGCATTCACGGCCGAATCGTTGTCGAGTAGTGCTAATAATAAGTGTTCAACTGTAAGAAACTCATGTCTCTTTTGACGAGCCATGCTAACAGCCAAACGTAATGATACTTCTAATTGACGACTGAGCATGTAACCCCCTTATGCTTTAGGCTCAATCTGGCAAAGTAATGGATGACCTTGCGATCGAGCGTAATTATTAACAAGGTTTGCTTTGGTTTCCGCGATGTCTCTTGGATATACCCCAGCAATACCTTTACCTTCATAGTGTACTGTTAGCATTACTTGAGTTGCTTGGTCAAGATTCATTGCAAAGTATTGTTGTAAAATTTCAATTACAAAGTCCATTGGCGTGTAATCGTCATTCATTAAGACGACTGCATATAACGGCGGACGCTTGAGTTCAGGAGGTGCTGTTTGTACAACAACCTCTCCGTCATGATCTTCGTTTTGCGAATCACTTAAGCGTGGATGGAAGTGCCAATCGACATAACCCGACTGCTGAAAAGAAGCCTTGATATCTTTTAAGTTTGTTTGACGCTTATTTGTTCGCATAGGATGTTACTATTGTGAATTTGCTTCAGCTTGAGGAATTTCTGCCACGAAAGCAGAAGATGTTTCGACAGGTTTACCGCGCTGCCAACTAAAACGTTTAATAACTGGTGTATCAGAACCGCCTGTTAAACGTACCTCAATAAATTGAGGTGTAAAACCTTTAGGCATCGTCCAACGACCTGTTAAGCGCTCGAAGTCAGTAAAGTTAAAGCTTTTAGCTTCAAGTGGTACAACCAAAACTTCTGTATCTTTAATGAGTCTTATCTCAATCGATCCTGAAGCACGGCGCTTGCTTGGGCTCACCTGCACTAAATCTAACTGATATTCATAAGCATTTTCAGGCAGAGGTTTGATCGCCAAATTTTGAATCGTTAAGCTTAGACCACCGCGCTGCCTCAAGATATCACGGTAGATATTACTCATACCTTCTTGCTGCGTTTTATCAGCATTGGCCTGATTAAGGGCTTCAAACAGATCATTTGCATTTGTTACAGCAACATCACGCTCTTGTACCGCAGCATTCAGGCTTTTATTAACCGCATCTAAAGCTGTTTTTTGCTTTTGCACCACTTCAACCAATTGCTCTGCATCTGCATCGTAACCTACAACAGTTAGACCTTGACGGTGCCCAATTGTATAGCCGAGCGCAAGACAGCCACTCATTAAAATAGCCGCACCAATAAACAAAGGTTTATTGGTATTTAAAAATTTTTTCTTTTGCAACGAACTTTCTGCTGAAGTCGTCTGTCCAGAGTTTTGCATCGTCATCTCAGTGTTTAAGATCAGAGTCAAGACACACATTTAAATCGAAATTTAAATGTGTGTGAAGCAAAAAAGAGTTTTTTATGGTAATAAACCAATCCCTTGTAAGCCTTCATCTTCATCAAAGCCGAACATAAGGTTCATATTTTGTACAGCTTGACCAGATGCACCCTTCACAAGGTTATCTTGTACCGCAAGAATAATAAGTTTATTCGGCTGCGGCTTATATAAAGCAATACGAAGCTCATTCGCACCGCGCACACTACGTGTTTCAGGCGAACTATTAGCAGGCATCACATCAACAAATTTTTCATTTGCATAAAAGTGCTCATACAATGCCTGAATATCCGTTTGTTTTCCAGCTTCTGTCAAATCGACATAAATTGTGCTGAGCATTCCGCGAATCATTGGAACTAAATGGGGAACAAACAAGAGCCCCTCAAAGCCACCTTTTTGCCCAGCAATATTTTCTAATGCTTCAACAATTTCAGGATGGTGGCGGTGCCCTGCTACCCCATAGGCCTTGAAGTTATCAGCATTTTCACTATAGATCATGCCTAAGCTTGCTTTACGGCCTGCTCCTGAAACACCTGATTTCGCATCAATAATAATATTTTTTGTTTCAATCAATGCTTGTGCTGATTTCAAAAGTGGAGCCAAACCCAATTGAACAGTAGTCGGGTAGCAACCAGGGTTACCAATCACTTGCGCCTGTTTAATTTTTTCGCGGTTTAGTTCAGCCAAACCATATACTGAGTTTTCCAGAACTTCTGGGCAAGCATGCTCCATGCCATACCACTTCTCAAACTGCTCAAGATTTTGCAAACGGAAATCAGCTGCTAAATCAATAACTTTAGTGTCAGCTGCAATCAATTCTTTTGCATGCTGCATCGCAACACCGTGAGGAGTCGCAAAAAATACAACATCACACTTTTTTAAATCATCAATATTTAAATCTGAAAATTGAAGATCAGTATGTCCACGTAAATTAGGGAACATATCTGCAACTGGTTTGCCCGCTTCTGTACGTGAAGTAAGAACTCGAACCTGCGCTTTAGGATGTCGTAATAAAATACGTAATAGTTCAACGCCTGTATAACCCGTTCCACCAACAATTCCGACAGAAATCACGTGCATTACCTCAATTTTTGAATCTATACTTGTGCGGTAGTATGACAGGATGTCCAAGCTTACAAAACCATTTCATGCTTGGTAATTTTAATTTTTTTAATTTTAGCGACAATTAGATAGCACTTATTGAACTGTCATAACTAAATAAATATCAGCAAATAAATACCAGATTTAATTTTGGAGAGCTAGGATGCTTCATCAATCAAAAGAAACAAAATTACACACTTACCTTGGCTTGAGCACATTAATTTTAAGTGCACTACTTGTAGGTTGCGGAGGTGGAGGTAGTAGTGGCAACTCACCAAGCACTCCAACACCCGTTGATCCTACTCCAGAGGCAACGACTGATGTTACTCTTAAATCTCCTGTAGAAATGCGTAATATCCAACTAAAAGTATATGACAACACCACTAACTCTGTTTTATTAGATACTTCAATTGCAAGTTTCAACAGCTTTAATGTCAAAATTCCTACCGCTAAATTGAATCGTTTATATCGTGTAGAAATTACGACTCAAAATTCATCTCAAGTATTTGATCCAATTACTTCAACATACCAAAATTTCTCTGGTATTTATCATGCGTTTATTACACCGAACAGTATAAGTGGCAGAACCCTATCCATAAGTCCAAGCAGTGAAGCAATTTACCAACGCGCTGTTATACGTTCAGGACAACTTCCTCAAGAGACGATTGACCCAACACGCATTGAGCAATTGCATGTGGATTTAGCTTCTCAAGACGTTTATAGATCTGTTCTTAATGCATTCAAAGATGCCGGCATTCCAAGTTTAAGTCCAGCCAACTCCCTCATGCAGTACTCCTCTACAAAACCTAGCACATATGTAGATAGTTATCTTAGCTTTGGCTACTTACAATATTGGTCAACTTTTCATGGTGGAACAACCACATACCAACAGCTCATTAAAAGTTTGGCAACCGATTTAAAAGATGGCTTTTTAGATGGAAAAAAACTTCATGGGGATCAAACGACCTTTACCCCTATTTTCACATCTGCTCCAGATAATATTGATCCAGTCAAAAATACACTGTTAGATATCGCAGCTAATCAAAAAACAACACGCGATAATTTTGCAACCAATCTAAGACTATCTACCTTAGAATTAGCTAAGGCTAATTCACAGGAGTTATTGGATCAAACAGGCTATAATCTACTCGACAAGAAACTATATTCAGGGGTCGTACCTTCCGGAAATACAACTGACTTTTTCCGTATAGATGGGGCTGGTGATTATCGTCGTGCTGTAGGTTTTAGCGGTATTACAGCGACTTGTAACGGTTCTGCATATCCTTGCAAACAAGGTTTGACTAGCATTAATCTGTCCGACCCAAAACTACCAGCTACAGACTATTTAGTAGGTCACTATGAAGACACTGCAACAGGTTGCCAACTTAATTTCCGTGCGAATGGTCAAATCGAACTTATTAAAGGATCACAGACTTATCGCTCTGCTTTAAGTGCTGATAGTACAGATAATCTATTGCAAACAGATGCTGCAAGCTTAAGTTATTTACTCAACTCAAGTTCAGCCGAACCAAATAACTCAACGCAGCAATACAACTTTATACAATTATCGATTAAAGCAAATAAAATCGTGAGTGCCAAAGCAGGTCTAGATAGCCGAAAAGCACCCGATAGCTTACAAACACCACAATTAGAATGTAGTTTTAGTTAATTTGAGACATACCACCATGCAGGCAACGGATTTGATTTAAGTTGTCTGCGGTGTTTTTGAAAATATGGATCGTATTTTTCAACTTCTGCCCAAAATGCAGGGCTATGATCAAAATGTTTAGTATGCGCTAACTCATGAATAGCAACATAGCGAGCAATCTCTTGTGGCATGAGCACCAAACCTGCATGCAGCATAATATTATGCTGACTACTACAGCTTCCCCAACGAGTTTTGGGACGGCGGATTGAACATTCGCTGTAATTTAGACGAGTTTGCTCACTTAAATCGTTTAAAAGCTTTGGTAACTCTTGTTTTGCAAAAGCAATAACTGCACTTTGCAACGCCAAATATGGCTGCGTATCTTTAATAAATAGACAGTTATTTTCCCAATCAAATTGGAAAACACGATGTTGCTTTTGAACAATAACTTGAAATGATTGCTCTTTATTAAAAAAATAAATTTCTGAAGGAATCTCAAGCGAATTAGATTGAACGTGTTGTTGCTTATTCCACGTTTCGATCAACCATTGCTCAGATTGTGCTAAAAAAAGTTGAATTTGATTCTTACTACAAAACAAAGGAACTGTCAGGCGTATTGAAGCTGGCTCGACACGTAAGCGCAATTTTCTTGCTCTTACGTGTCGAACGATTTTAATCTCTGGCATTTTTGCAGACATTACTGTGCTGTACGCTCTTCAATACCGTTATTTGTTGCAACAATTGCAATCGTTGCTGGGTTTAAAGCGAAAATACCATTAGTCACAACACCTGGAATGTTATTAATGGTTTTTTCTACATCAATCGCATTTAAAATATTAAGATTAAATACATCCAAAATCACATTACCATTATCTGTTACGACGCCTTCGCGATAAACCGGATCACCACCTAAAGCGACTAGTTTACGAGCAACTGCCGAACGAGCCATTGGAATGACTTCAACTGGTAAAGGGAAATCACGGCCAAGTTGATCAACCCACTTTGAATCATCAACAATACATACGAATTTCTTTGCAATTGAAGCAACAATTTTTTCACGTGTTAATGCAGCACCGCCGCCTTTAATCATATGCATATGACGGTCAATCTCATCTGCACCATCAACATAGGCATCTAAACCACCTACATGGTTCATATCTACAACTTCAATGCCTAATTTTTTAAGGCGATCAGCAGTTGCTTGAGAACTTGCCACAGCAGCTTCTAATTGCAATTCAGGCAATAAATCAATTAGAAAGTTTACTGTACTTCCAGTCCCAACCCCCAAAATGCCACCTTTGGGTAAGTGTTTTAAAGCAGCTTTCGCAGCAGCTTGTTTCTTTTCATCTTGGGTTGCGTATAGACTCATGACATCACTCAACTATTTTTTGACATTTATGCACCAATAATCGGCGCAAATGCACAGGGGTTTGCTACAATAACTTCCTATTTTAAACTGTTATAGGGAAGATGAACATGCTGTCTCGTGTGGTACGACAAATTTTACAAGCAACGGTTTATGATGTTGCAATTGAAACACCTCTCGAAGCAGCTCCACGAATTAGTCAAAAATTAAATAATATTATTCGTTTTAAACGTGAAGATTTACAGCCTGTTTTTTCTTTTAAATTACGCGGTGCCTATAACCGTATTAGCCAGTTACCCAAAGAACAACTCGAACGTGGGGTAATTTGTGCATCTGCTGGTAACCATGCTCAAGGCGTAGCATTGTCAGGTCAACGTTTAGGAATTCCAGCGATTATTGTCATGCCAAGCACGACTCCTGACATTAAAGTTCAAGCAGTTAAACGCTTGGGTGGTCAAGTTGTGTTACATGGCGATAGTTTTGATATAGCAAATAAATATGCGCAACAACGTGCCGAAGTTGAAGGCCTTGTATTTATTCCACCTTATGACGACGAACTTGTCATTGCTGGTCAAGGTACCATTGCAAATGAAATATTACGTCAATGGCGTGATGTAGAATATGTGTTTGTTGCTGTAGGTGGTGGTGGCCTTATTTCAGGCGTAGCAGCTTACCTTGGTGAAGTTGCACCTCACGTGAAAATTATTGGCGTTGAATATGAAGAATCTGCGTGCTTAAAAGCAGCCTTAGAAGCAAATGAACGTGTAATCTTGCCGCATGTAGGCTTGTTTGCAGATGGTACAGCTGTTGCACAAATCGGTGCTTTGCCATTTGATATTATTCGTCTACGCAAGTCTGATAATTCTGGTCCTATTGTTGACCCAGCGATTGTGACTGTAAATACAGATGAAATCTGTGCGGCAATTAAAGATACCTTTGACGAAAATCGCAGCATTGTTGAACCATCTGGTGCAATGGCCCTTGCTGGTATCAAAAAATATATTACCGAACATAAAATCAGCAATAAAAACATTGTGTCGATTGTATGTGGCGCCAACATGAACTTTGACCGTCTACGTTATATTGCTGAGCGTACCGAGTTAGGTGAACAGCGTGAAGCCATTTATGCGGTGACACTACCAGAAGAAAAAGGTGCATTCTTAGGCTTCTGTCGCGCTTTACAAGGCCGTAATATTACCGAGTTTAACTACCGAGCAAACAATACAGAAGAAGCACAAGTCTTTGTTGGTATTAGCTTAAAAGGCGGTGACGCTGAGCGCCATGAAATTTTAGAACAATTGAAGCAACAAAATTATGTGGTAGATGATCTATCTGATGATGAAGTTGCCAAGTTACACATTCGTTATTTGATTGGCGGTCATGCAAATCTAGATGATGAAAGATTGTTCCGCGTTGAGTTCCCTGAACGTCCAGGCGCCCTCTTAACCTTCTTAACTCGTTTAGGCCCAACCCATAATATTACGCTATTTCATTATCGTAATCATGGTGCAGCAGAAGGACGTGTATTAGTCGGTTTACAAGCGACCGATGCGAAACAAAATCCTGATGGGTTAATTGAAACTCTTGAGCAAATTAGCTATCCGTATGCAGAAATTACGAATAATGTTGGCTACAAACGTTTCTTGAAATAATCTTCGATTTTGATGAATAAGCCGACAAATTTGTCGGCTTATTCATATAATTATTCTAATATTCCCATCATATTTACATTGCCTCTCTTTATCTCAAAGAAAATATCCTTAAAAATAAACGTCTAATCAGGAAACAAGGACCAACATGGCACAGTTTGCAGTCATTGGCTTAGGGAGTTTCGGAGCAACTGTTGCTCAAGAGCTCACAAAATTAAATCATGATGTTATTGGCATTGATACGGTAAAAAAGAATGTTGAAAATCTTGCCAACGTTTTAACTCATGCCGTCATTGCCGATGCGACCGACGAACATGTACTTGATGAACTTAATATTCAAAATTGTGATGCAGTTGTGGTCGCAATTGGTGAAGATATTGAAGCAAGTATCCTATGTGTCCTCAATTTAAAAAATTTAGGTATGGACAAAGTTTGGGTAAAAGCAAAAACCAAAGCACATCACACCATATTGTCGCATCTCAATATCAACAAAATTATTCATCCTGAAGAAGATATGGGGGTACGCGTTGCTCAAGCCCTAAACTATCCAATGGTTAGTCGTTATATGTCCCTAGACGATGACCACTACATTATTAAAATTGAAATTCCTGAAAAACTTAATGGCATTAACTTATATGGCATTATGCAGCAAGCACCACAGGTTAAAACATTGCTCGTAAAAAGACAGCAGCAAATTTTATTTGAGACCGAAGAAAATTTCACATTGCAAATGCATGACATTCTTATTTTGGAAGGTCATTTACCGCAGTTAAAGAAACTTTCTAATTGCTTCATATAAAAAACGAAATCTAGAATATGTCTATATATCCCAAGCCCCATAAAACATTAAATTTAAGCCCTCCTTCACTCTTGGCACTGGGGTTTCTGGGCTTTATTATTTTTGGCACGTTATTACTAAAACTGCCGCTTGCCAATACAGGTCATGTGAGCTGGATGGATGCCCTCTTTACAGCAACCTCAGCAGTCACAATCACCGGTTTATCTGTTTTAAATATTCATGAGTCTTTTACCCTGTTCGGGCAAACTATTATTTTATTGCTGATTCAATCTGGTGGTTTGGGCTTTATGACTTTTGCCATATTGGCTGCACTAAGTTTGTCACCCAAAGTTGGTCTTAAACAACAAATGATGGCACAAGATAGTCTCGGACAAACGAGCCTATCAAAAGTGACTTTTGTTGCTAAGGGAGTTGTCACTTATACCCTTATTTTTGAGCTTATTGGCACAATTATTCTCACTACTGCTTTTACACCGACTTACGGCTTTGCACGTGGATTGTACTATGCAATTTTTTACAGTATCTCCTCATTTAACAATGCTGGTTTTTCATTATTTTCCAATAGCTTAATAAGTTTTCAAAGCAATTATATCATTTGTATAACTGTTAGCATACTTTATACCTTAGGTGGGCTTGGCTTTTTGGTTCTCATGGACATTAAGCAAAATAAAAAATGGAAAAAACTCACGCCGAATAGCAAGCTAATTCTTACCACTATTACAGTGATTAACCTTATTGCCTTTATTTTAATATGGGCTTTAGAAGCTCAAAACCCACATACTCTAGGAATGCTCAGTATCGGTGATCAAGCATTAAATGCTTGGTTTCAAGCCACTGTTCCACGCTCGTCAGGATTTAATACCATTGATACAGGCGCAATGACCAACAGCAGCTCGTTACTCATGATGTTGCTTATGTTTATTGGTGGAGGTTCACTTAGTACCGCAGGTGGAATTAAAGTTGGAACCTTTGTCATTTTAGTGCTCAGTGTTATTTCATTTTTACGCCGCACAGATGAAATTCGAATATTTAATCATTCAGTCTCACATGAAACGACCTATAAAGCATTAGCTGTTACTGCAATTACGAGCATTCTCATTTTCATGGGATTCTTTATTATTTTGCTTTTAGAGCCTAAAGCAGACTTTATGAATTTGCTGTTTGAGGTTGTTTCAGCAGCGTGTACTGTAGGGCTTTCTCGTGGAATAACGCCGGAGCTGCATAATGGTAGTTTGTTCATTTTAAGTTTGTTGATGTTTGCTGGGCGACTCGGCCCATTAACACTGGCTTATTTAATTGCCACTCCGAAAAAAAGTCGACTCAAGCACCCTCAAGCCAATATTCAAATTGGATAATAAAAATGCCGCTATAAAAGCGGCATTTTTACAAGTAAAGACTTAGTACCAATTCATGAGTGAAACACCCAAGCCCGCGTAAGTTGCTCGGTGGTTATAGTCAATTAAGCTTTCACCGTAACCATTAAACAACTGGAAGTGTCCACGCAATTTGCCACTGATTGGGAAAGCCCAATCAAATTGAACAGCACCATGAGAATCATCACCACCTTTCAAAGAGTGACGCAGCATTAAAGAGAAGTCATTTTCCTTCCACTTATAAAATGCTGTTAAATCACCACGACCAATGTAATTTTCCATATCAGGGTTATTATCATCTTTGCTGTCTTCTTCAATGCGCACCCACGGACGAAGCATTAAAGCAAAGTTACCGCGCTCTAATCCCACATTAAAGATTACGCGATTCCAGCTACGAGATAATGGATCTGAACGACCATTTGATTGGTGATTTAAAGTGACTCCAAGTAAACGACCATCTAAACCAAGCAACTCATAGTTGGTTCTAAACATTAAACTTGCTTCAGGCTCATAATTCGTTTCGCGGAAAGGACGAGACTCTTCAGCATTGAATGTCTGCCAACGTGAAGATTGTGTATAACCTACCCACAAATCACCATTGTTGCCAAAAA
>Ga0207713_1003342_pt1 | contig 11016 bp, 8 predicted proteins | sample KBSS64metaG_FD_184404 | JGI IMG/M metagenome (GOLD analysis project Ga0207713, IMG submission 184404) | Switchgrass rhizosphere microbial communities from Kellogg Biological Station, Michigan, USA - KBS S6-4 metaG (SPAdes) (version 2) | ecosystem: Host-associated > Plants > Roots > Rhizosphere >...
GCAAGCCGATTCCCTTGCGCCACGGCCTGACGCCACTGCACCACCGCTTCAGGATAGTCTTCGCGCTTGTATGCATCGACACCCAGGCCATAGGCCGAGTCGCCTCGTGAGCCGATACGCGTTTGATCGGTGGCAGGGGTTGAAGGGGTGGACGATGTGCAGGAAGTCATCATCAATACGGTAACGATGAACGCAGTCCTGAGGTTCTGATGCACGATGGAATCCTTGCCATGTGTCGGTCGGGGGCGGGACGTTATCGGAAATTGTGCCTGCCAACAAGGTAGCGGTATCGGGCAGGGGCGCAGCCTGTGGGACTTCGGTTATAGAGGCCTAATGTCGCGCCTGCAGCATTCGAAGGACCTGTTTCCGGACGAACCGCGATTTCTCTTGGTAAACTAGCCGTCTTCCACACTTACGCGAACATGGCCGATGTAGCGGGCTTTGCAATCCGCCTCTGCGTGTGCTGTTGCCACGGGAATTTGCTACACGTTGCCGCCCGGTTGCTAAATCGCAGCCACCGCTTGCTGAAACCGCCCTGAAAACCCCGAATCCGGTATGAAAAACGTTGAACGAAATGACTGCAAAATCAGGCTCTAACCCAGTTGCGACAAGGCCTGAGCCGTCGCGCCGGTTCTCCATTGCGCCGATAATGGATTGGGCATACTTTTCCTGAATGCCATAATATATATGGCCTAGAAGGCAGCGCAGAACATAGCGTACCATTTTGTACCAACTCATCTCTCAGAGCCAGCGCTGCTGCTCCCTTGCCTCTCTGGTCACGTGGCTGCATTCATGGTATCAACGTGCCACTGCGCAGACTGAGCATATGCTCAATGCGCTTTGCATCCAATAAGGGAATGAGCATGCATCTAGTAACAAAATCGTATTTTGATACCTTCTGCAAAGATTTTGGTGCACCTTTCGATGAATCAAAAAACTTTGAAGCCTTTGTAAATTACTGTGCTTTCGCAAAATATACTGGCGATAGTGTTGAAGTAACCGATCTCGTATACGAGGGCGCTGACCCTGGCATAGACGGGGCCATTCTTTTCTTAGATGACAGGGCGATTTTCACCCCCGAAGAATTAGAGGAGGTCCTCCAGAATTCAAGGCGTGAATATTCCGTTACGATTGTATTTACCCAAGCGAAACGCTCAGTTAGTTGGTCTAAACAAGAAGTTGACTCCTTCGTAGCCGCGATAGTCGACTTCTTATCTGACACGCCAGCGCAGCCTCATAGCGCGTACCTTGCAGAATTCAAAGTAATGTTCAAAAAACTATTTGAAAACATTGGTAGAATTCGCGGGGGACTTCCAGATATTCATGCCTATTTCTTCAGCGCCGCACCTGACACCGAGGCCATCGAAATCAACGCCGCATTCCAAGTTGGAGAAGCCGCACTAAAAAAGATGGGTTACTCAAACGAAACCCGGCTCGTGATGGCTCACAGGGAAGTAATTCATGAGTATTGGCTAGCGGCTGATGGCCCCATGGAGGCGAAACTTGCGACCATAGGTTATGCTCCATTTCCAGCTGCACCCAACATTAACAACGCGTACGTAGCAACAGTTACAGCCCGTAGTTTCATCGATGCAATCTTGAAAGACCACACTGGCTCTCCGCGCAAAAAACTATTTGAAGAAAACGTACGAGACTTTCTTGGCGTTGATGTGGACGTAAACTCTGAAATAGCGGAAACATTAAGCGACACCGATAAAAAACCCCGTTTCGGTCTTATGAATAATGGCGTCACAATTGTAGCCTCTAGCGTCCGACCCGCTGGACAGGAGATTTATATTCGCGACTTCCAGATCGTGAATGGCTGTCAAACCTCCAACATTTTAATATCACTAGATGACAAAGTGGACAGCTCAGTCAGCCTGATGATTAAACTTATCGAGGCAGATGAACCAACCGTTATTGATGACATTGTACGAGCAACCAACCGTCAATCGAAAGTTGAAGACGCGCAATTCATCTCCACCCTCACGGCACTCAGAAAGCTCGAGCAGTACTTCAACGCACGCGGCGCAACTGAGCCCAACAGAATTTATTTCGAACGACGTAAAGGCCAATACAAATCAGAAAACGTGGTTCCCGTTAGAATTTTTGATGTGCGTGAAACTGCCCGTTGCTATTCAGCTATGGTTATGATGCGCCCGGATCTATCCAGTCGCTACCCAAATAGGTTGACTGGCGATTTGCTAAATGATGTTTTCGCTCCTGGGGCTCACGAGGAGGACTACTACATTGCCTGCTATTGCCAATATCGGCTCAAAATACTGACGTCTAATAAACGATTTGACGGAAAGTACTCTAAGCTTCGCTGGCACATTATGACCGCGGCCTCTAAATATTGCAGCCTTAAATTCAAAGAACTCGGCTGCAAATCTAAAAACGAGGCTTTATACAACCTCTTCTCAACCAACGACACCACTTGGTTCGAACGCCTTGACACACTGATAAAAACAGCCTTGCCGGATCCAGACATATCCCGAGACCTCTTAAAGTCACCTCCTCTCACAGCCACCGTCCTTGCAAATATCGACGCGTTAAAATAGCAGGAGACATGGCGCTCAGCCCCACCTAACTGAGCGCCATTTAAAATCGGAATTTAAAATTATCTAACGGGGGGCCATCAACATCAACAACACCAATAGGCATTAACCCTTCAAATATAGCACCACCAAAGAGAGCGTTAAACTTATTTACCGCATCCTCTAGATACTACAGGATCAACTCTAAACCCCCTGAAAGTTTCACACTCCCACTCTTCACTTGGCGCTATTAATGCAAGAACGCACCTCTCAAAATCTTGCATACTCACTGGAACCCCAGCAACCTTACTAGCATCGAGAACCGGCGCGACAACGTGAAAATTAAATATCGAAAAAACCATCGCTGGCATTTCATATACACCCCTTAACCTTTCGAATACCCTCTAGTTTTCTAGACTAAGTTTTTCATACTCTCGACCCCTGAGCGAATTGCACGTCTCTACATATTGAAGCAGAACGTCTTCAGCACCACCAACGCCAGGGCAAAAGTACCTTCGCCACCAAGCCTAAAAGTACCTCTCCTGCAATTCTAGATATGTCAGACCTATAATATTTGTATTCTCAGTGCATTGTTCAGCCCCGGATTGCAGACCATATCTGGAAACTAGGAAACCAACATTCGCACCAGTCTCGTGCATGACGTTGTAAAAGAACGCACCACAGACTGGGGGGATTGCCACATTCCAATTCTTACATTCCACATTATAAGTTATCTTATCATGACTTCTAACATCAACTGCCACGACATCTACGCAAACCACCCCACGCGGCGTTCACACACCAACTTAAGTCTCGGCCGACAGGCCAGTATTTCGAAGCAGACGTTTTACTCCGCCTTGAAGCTCACGCCAGTCTTTCGATTAGGATCGTCAATCATACAGTACCCCTGCATTCTCTCCCTCTTAAACGACTGAAGTTACCGCACTCGCCACAGCTGGTCCATACACGTAGTGTACGACTGACTCATCATGTCTCTGCGCATACCCAGTCCGGGGGCATCGGCACGCTGCCTGCCCTCATTGTCCTCTTTCCCCAACGCTAGTTGATGTTGTCCATTACCTACATCAGCCGGCCACATTCCACCGACTGTTTATGCGCGAATAAATCTTCAGAAAATTCACCAGGTTGCCGCAGATCTAATAGCAACACCTCGGCCTTGCTATAGCGAAAAACCAGTCGGAAGATCCGCTCTACGGCTTCTGTAGCCAGACGGGTCATCAGCAATGTGTCGCAGGTCGGGTAGAGCCGGGTGAGCGCGATGGATTCGTCGTCATTACCGCCGCCGACCAAGGGTTGATTGACATACACGACCGCAAACCTCTTGTACTCACGCCTGAAATTGCATGGGAATGGATCGACGATGAGGCCGGCACTGGCGACAGAACTTTCGGCAAATGGCCGCTTTGTGTCGATAGACGTCCGTCGCGACTGGCTGCTTTCGATCCAGCCGTTGGCCGAGGGCTGCCAACGGCCAAAAGCGGCTGTTCCAATGTATTATTTGGAGGCCCGACCTTCAAATTGCTAAGTCATCAGTTTCTGCAGGTTTGATTCGAGACTTACGTATCTCAGCGGTGTGATAATAACCACCCCAGTATGAGCGCCCAAAGTACAAAAAGCTTACACTCACCAGCAAACTTATTGTTGATATAAGTACGTAAAACCAATTCACGGACTTGCCCATTGAAAATTCCGGTAAAGAATAGAAGTACAAACATATCCAAAGCATTGAAACATACAAGCTGATGAGTTGATTTATTTTGGAGACTGATATTTTTGATGGTCCAGTTGCAAAGTCTACTGCCTTATCATAAATCGAGGTATTAATATTTCGAGAAAGCGCCACCTTATACAGCGGACCCATGACATCATCCTCAAGCACGTCTACATGCTTTTCCCAATTCTCCTGCCAAAACTTACTACCTTTATTGGCGCAAAACCAGGCAAAAGAAAACACAAAACCAAGATTTGCCAATATTACTGCCAGATCTTGCTTATTTGATGCGCTAGAGGCCTCCACGGCGATAAAGCCAGCAAATGTGGCACCTATGAATGTCCAAAAATACGTAGCCCTCTTCCAGTAAAGGTCAATCTCAAACTTTCTGATGTCTAGCGCTTGAACTAGAGCCTTCTCTTCCTTGCCTTTAAATAGTTTATCGTACTCATCTGCAGTCAACTTTTCAGTAGTATGTGGCATGTTTACGTCCAACCCTAAGATCACGCGGGACCCCATCTTAACTAAGTGTGAGCAATGCACGATTAGACTGAAGAAACTGCACCCTCTGCTCATTTTATTTGGCAATTGATCTCACGTAGACGCAGCTGGTAACGCTCTTTCGGGCACATTGATGCGCTACGGTTCCCGTGCCTGGAGTCGAGTAGTGAATTCTGCGCATACCCCGACCAATTACTCAACCCGGGCGCCTAGGTTGACTGGAGCCTGGATAATCCGCTCTAACCAACTCCACTCCACATATCGATCGCCACGCCCCCTAAGATGGGTGTAACGCCGCAGCGAGTTCCAGTCACGATGACCGGAAACACTCGACACCCTCGGGATATCCCAATCCATTTCGAACAATCGGCTCACCCCTTCGTGGCGCAGATCGTGAAAATGCAGATCCTCCACGCCAACCATCTTGCACGCCCTGGACCAAGCCGTGCCGATTGAATCGGTGTTGTAAGGGAAGATCTCAGCGCACTGACGCGGCATGCTTTGCACAATCTCCCACGCCTCATCCGGCAGATGGCACCACACATCGTTACCAATTTTCTGCCCGGGGTTCTTCATATCCCGCACTTTCACCGCCTGGCGGTGCTCATCCAGATCCTCCCACATGATGCGAGCGATCTCGTCCATACGGCGCGTCGAAAAGATGGCAAACGCCATGACCTTCGGCATGTGAATGACAGTGGGACGCCGTGCAAGCATCTCGAAAAAGTGCTCAAGAACCTTGTCGAGTTCTTCGAGCGTTGGCCTGCGATCCCGCTCCCGGCTTTTCATGTTGTAGCCGAGGCGCTTCAGGACAAGGCGTGCGTCGGGCATAGCTTGGGGGTTGATCTCGTACTCCCACGCTGCCCGGGCCAGCGACAACACTGAACCCAGGTGAGCCAGATCATTGCCGGCTGTCTGCGGTTTGATACCACCGCCTTCAGGACTCATACGCCAGAGGGCATAGTCCACCAGCACCTGCTGAGAGATGTCGAAGTCGACCACCTCCCCGAGGTAGCTGTTCTTGATAGCCAGGAGGGTCTGCCGCTTCGTCTTACCCAGCGGCCGGGCTTTCTCGGCTTCCACCAGGTAGCGATCGATCATGTCCTTGACTGCGTGCCCCCCACGATTGGCCCGCTCAATCGCGCCTGGCTCTGCCAACTCTGTCTCTCGTCGCTTCGCCCAGGCCTGAGCTGCCTGCTTTCGGGCGAACGTCTGGGCTTCTTGGTAAACTAAGACACCCTTTTTCTTGAGGCGGATCTGGACGGTATAGCTAACCGTTCCATCGGCCTTTTTCCTTGCTCTAATAGTTGCCATGATTTCCGGTGGTACAAGCGTGGCTGGCGGTGGTACATCGTACCACCGTCACACCAAAAACCCCGAATAATGGTACAAAATGCGTAGACCAGAATGCCCCTAGAATCAGCCTTAAAGCCACAAACCACGAGCCCTGAGCCGTCACGCCGCTTCAGCGTTGCACCGATGATGGACTGGACAGACCGCCACTGCCGCTTCTTCCTGCGCCTGCTCTCCAAGCACACCCTGCTCTACACCGAAATGGTCACCACCGGCGCCCTACTCCACAACGACGCCCACCGTTTCCTGCGCCACGACGTGTCCGAGCACCCGCTGGCCCTGCAACTGGGCGGCAGCGTGCCGGCCGACCTGGCGGCCTGCGCGCGCCTGGCGGAGGAGGCGGGCTACGACGAGGTCAACCTTAACGTCGGCTGCCCGAGCGACCGGGTGCAGAACAACATGATCGGTGCGTGCCTGATGGCCCACCCGGCGTTGGTGGCTGATTGCGTCAAGGCAATGCGCGATGCGGTGTCGACGCCGGTGACGGTGAAGCACCGTATCGGCATCAATGGCCGTGACAGCTATGCCGAGCTGTGCGATTTCGTCGGCCAGGTGCGCGAAGCTGGGTGCCGGAGTTTTACCGTGCATGCGCGGATTGCGATTCTTGAAGGGCTGTCGCCCAAGGAGAACCGTGAGGTGCCACCTTTGCGCTACGACGTGGCGGCGCAGCTGAAAGCGGACTTCCCGGACCTTGAGATCGTGCTTAACGGCGGGATCAAGACGCTGGCGGAATGCCAGGCGCACCTTGAAACGTTCGATGGGGTGATGCTGGGGCGTGAGGCGTATCACAACCCTTACCTGCTGGCCGAGGTGGACCAGCAGTTGTTTGGCAGCGAGGCGCCGGTGGTCAGCCGCAGTGAGGCGCTGGCGTTGTTGCGGCCTTATATCGTGGCGCACATCGAAAGCGGTGGGGCCATGCATCACGTCACCCGGCATATTCTGGGGCTGGCCCAGGGCTTCAAGGGGGCGCGGCGATTCCGGCAGCTGTTGTCGGCGGATATTCACAAGGCGCCAGAGCCGTTGGTGGTGTTTGATCAGGCAGCGGAGTTGATGCAGGGTCATTGATGAATGAACCAGGGATGGATTGGCAATGAAGAAAAGGCGCACGCGTTCGCAGGGCAGCTTGGGCGTGGCAGTGGCGATCTTTGCCCCGGTGGGCATCATTCTGGCGGTCGCCTCGCAATACCCGACGATGATCGAGCGCAGGGTTGAGGCGAGAAAGGCGCAGGCGCGTGCGGCACATCCGGCGCTTCGCCCTGCGGGGACCACGTTGGAAATCATCATGCCCGACGGCAAACGGCTCCAGGAAGGGCAATCGGGCACCTTGGGCGAAGCCCTGAAAAGCAGGTAGTCGCCACCCTTGGGAACCTCGGGGCTGTGGGTGAATCGAATCATCACCTTGCGTAGAACTTCAGGGGCTTGCCTGCTGTGTTGGGCTGAGACCTTGGGGCTGTTGCGCAACCCCATTCGCGACGCAACGCCGCGCCCACACGCGGTTTGCCCGAGCGGCTTCGACGGGCCTTGAGCGGCCGCCGGGGCTCGGGTAATGTCGAGTCATTGCACAGGACAGAGCACGCCCATGACCTCCAAGCTGGAACAACTCAAGCAGTTCACCACCGTGGTCGCCGACACCGGGGACCTGGACGCCATCACCCGCCTGAAACCGGTCGATGCCACCACCAACCCGTCGCTGCTGCTCAAAGCCGCCGCCATCCCCGGCTATGCCGACCTGCTCAAGCAGGTAAAGGGTGATGCCAAGGGCGATGTGGACCTGGCCTGCGACAAGTTCGCGGTAGCGGTCGGTTCCGGGATCCTCAAGGTCATCCCTGGCCGTATCTCCACCGAAGTAGATGCGCGCCTGTCGTTCGATGAGCCGGCCCTGCTGGCCAAAGCCCGTCAATTGATCGCCCTGTACGATAAAGCCGGGGTCGGCAAAGACCGCGTGCTGATCAAGCTGGCCTCGACCTGGGAAGGCATCCGCGCCGCCGAGAAGCTGGAGAAGGAAGGCATCCAGACCAACCTGACCCTGCTGTTCTCCTTCGCCCAGGCCCAAGCCTGCGCCGATGCCGGGGTGTTCCTGATCTCGCCGTTCGTGGGCCGTATCTACGACTGGTACAAGAAGAGCACTAGCAAGGAATACGTCGGTGCCGAGGACCCGGGTGTGCAGTCGGTCACGCGCATCTACGACTACTACAAGACCAATGGCTACAACACGGTGGTCATGGGTGCCAGCTTCCGCAACATCGGCCAAATCGAGCAACTGGCAGGCTGCGACCGCCTGACCATCAGCCCCGAACTGCTGCAGCAGTTGAGCGATGACCAGGGCGACCTGCCGCGCGTGCTCAAGCCGGGCAACACGGGCGAGGCCAAGCAGGTATTGAGCGAGAGCCAGTTCCGCTGGGCGATGAACGAAGATGCCATGGGCACCGAGAAGCTGGCCGAGGGTATTCGCCAGTTCGCGCGGGATCAGGAGAAGCTGGAGAAGTTGATGGCTGAAAAGGCCTGATACATTTTGGGTTTGCCTGACGGGCGGGAAATGTTCAGCATTTTCCGCCCGTTTTTGGTTTGGCGCTAAGCTGCGCCAGGCTTCCGAGGTATTTTGAATTCGATGGCCTATTCGCGGGCAAGCCCGCTCCCACCGGTACCGTGCTGCGTGAATGGGCTGTCTAGCCACCAGAGCTGTTGATGACCTCTTCCCTACCCCTTGTTCTCGCCGGCCCGGTACTGCGCCGCCTGGAGCCACAGCGCCTGGCCATTTGGCTGGTCGCAACGCAACCCTTGCAACCTGAATTTGCCCTTGATGGCGTAGAACACTCGGCCAAGGTCACTTGCCAGGTGATCCCGATAGGCCAGCACGCGTTTATTCATTTGCTGGACATCCACGTTGCCCAGCCGCTCCCCTGCAACCAGACGCTGGGCTACGACCTGCGCATCAATGGCCAGGGCATCGCAGACTGGGCACCCCACATGCTCTACCCCGGCGAAACGCGCCCACACTTCGTGTTGCGTGATCGCCTGGACCATTTGCTGCACGGTTCTTGCCGCAAGCCGCATCACCCCGCCGCCGACGGCCTGCTCTGCGCCGACCGTTTGCTGCAACAGTGCCAACACCCCGAACAACGCCCCGCGGTGCTGCTGATGACCGGCGACCAGGTGTATGCCGATGATGTCGCCGGGCCCATGCTGCGCGCGATCCACGTGCTGATCGAACGCCTGGGGCTGCTCGACGAACAGCTGGACGGTGCAGTCGTCGCCGACAGCGCGGCGCTCTATCGCCACCCGGCCAGTTACTATCACCGCGCCGACCTGCTGCCCGCGCAGGAACGTAACGACAGCCTGCGCGAGCGCTTTTTCGGGGGTAAACGCAAGCCGATCTTCTCGTCCAGCAACGCCGACAACCACTTGGTAACCTTCGCCGAGGTCATGGCCATGTACCTGCTGGTGTGGTCACCCGAACCCTGGCGGCTGGTCAACCTGGACATGCCCGCAGGGCTCACCGATGAACGCCAGGCGCGTTATCGGCAGGAGGTGCCACTGATCGAGGCCTTCGCCGACAACCTCGGCCAGGTGGCGCGGGTGATGGCACACCTGCCGTGCCTGATGATCTTCGACGACCACGACATCACCGACGACTGGAACCTCTCGGCGCAGTGGGAAGAAACCGCCTATGGCCACCCGTTCTCGCGGCGGATCATCGGCAATGCGCTGCTGGGCTACCTGCTGTGCCAGGCCTGGGGCAACGACCCGGATGGCTGCGGGCCATTGGTCGAACGCTGCCAGGCGCTGACGGGTGCGCCACTGGCCAGCCAGGCACAGGATGAACTGATCGGCGAGCTGCTGCGCTTCCAAGGCTGGCAGTTCAGCCTGCCCAGCAACCCACCCTTGCTGGTACTCGACACCCGCACCCGGCGTTGGCGCAGCGAAACCAGCTTGGCCAAGCCTTCGGGCCTGCTCGACTGGGAGGCGCTGAGCGAATTGCAGCAGGCGCTGCTCGATCATCCTTCGGCGATTATCGTGTCACCGGCACCGATCTTCGGGGTAAAGCTGATAGAAACCGTGCAAAAGGTATTCAGCTGGATGGGCTACCCGTTGCTGGTGGATGCCGAGAACTGGATGGCCCATCGGGGCGCGGCCCAGGTGATTCTGAATATCTTCCGCCACTCGCGCACGCCCGGGCATTACGTGGTGCTCTCAGGGGATGTGCATTATTCGTTCGTTTATGAAGTGCTGATTCGACACCGCCAACGCAGCCCGCACTTGTGGCAGATCACCAGCAGCGGGATCAAGAACGAATTCCCCAGGCGTTTGCTGGATGTGCTCGACCGGCTTAACCGCTGGCTGTATTCACCGCGCTCACCGCTGAACTGGTTTACCAAGCGGCGGGAGATGGAAGTGGTGCCGCGTACGCCCAGCGGTAGCAAGGCGGGTGAGCGGTTGTGGAATGGTGCGGGGTTGGGGCAGGTGTTTTTTGATGAGCAGGGGCGGCCGGCACGGGTGTATCAGCTGGATGCCGGTGGGCGGGATGTGACGGAGTTTATTGGGCCGGAATGAAGGATTGCCTGTGCCGGCCTCTTCGCGGGTAAACCCGCTCCCACAGGGTTACCGAAGTTCCTGATGCAGCGCTAACCCTGTGGGAGCGGGTTTACCCGCGAAGAGGCCGGTACAGGTTTAAAGCGTACTCAAGACCGCTCCAGCGCATTCACCAGGTCATGAAACGCTTCGCGGTTGGAGTCATTGAGCCCCATGAGGATCTTGTGGGCCTCCAGCACCTTGGAGCGCACCACTTCTTCGTTCTGGTCCTGCGACGGCAAGTCGGTCAGGCACTCTGGGCACGGTATCGGGCGATCGACGATGTTGAACACCTGATCGAAGCCCATGGACTGCAACAACCGG
>Ga0207713_1003345_pt1 | contig 11009 bp, 9 predicted proteins | sample KBSS64metaG_FD_184404 | JGI IMG/M metagenome (GOLD analysis project Ga0207713, IMG submission 184404) | Switchgrass rhizosphere microbial communities from Kellogg Biological Station, Michigan, USA - KBS S6-4 metaG (SPAdes) (version 2) | ecosystem: Host-associated > Plants > Roots > Rhizosphere >...
CATTAAAGGCCCATGCAGTGTGGCAGAGATTAACGTCATCACCAGTCAGGGGGACTGGCTGATGAAGTATTAGTTCCGATTGAACAATATCTGGTCTGACAATCAGTTGTCAGACCCTGTTGTGGTATCAATCGTTATATTAAAGAAATCAGGTATTAATACTGCGTATTAATAGCCATCATAAACCCCTCCCCCGTAAGGTCCCTCCCCTTATGAAGGATTCGCCATACTATATATCTCATTATTTCAGTTCGTGAGTACTGTCGCTCAGTGCCTTACTGCTGTTAGCTCTAAGCTCAACCAATGGATGCAACACTCTGGTTAGATATCTACACTGTGGTTATAACAAGGTATGCTCCTGAGTTGCTTGTTCAAGCCTGGTATCCATTGTTTCTTTAGTTCGCCAGAGTGCAAGCCAGTCACATTCGATACCGATGAAGGATTCTGGTGCAACCTTCAGATGTTCTAAAAGCACCAGAAAAAAAGAGGAAGTAACTTCTAAGATACTACCCCATATGTAGTGAGATTCTCTGCCCTTTGGTGTCATGAGAGTTTATACATTTTTTTGAAGTTTTCTCGAATCGACAATTCTCGCTCTAAACAAGTCACAGTACTTCGCGAAACGTTGAGTTGCGGGCTGAATCCGCTACAGAGCCGGGTTCTAATCTGTTAAACTTATTGTCAAAAATTTCCAAGAAAACCTAGGATATGACATGAGTTCACTGCACACCAGTAGCAGCAGGGCGGTCACATGCCAATGGAGAGCTGTACGCAAATGAACGCCGTAGAAATTGAACAAGCCATCACGGACCTTGCGGAGCACCCCTTTGATCCCATAGAGTTTCCTTATGCTTTCCTTGAAGCCTTTGGTAACAAGGAAACGACTATCAAACGCTTGCGCGCCGGAGCATCGAATAAGTCCGATTTGGGCGGAGTTCTTCAGACCAATAACATTCACATTTTGGCTAGTGAAGAAGGGCAAGTAACACAAATGCTGGCTTCACTCAAGGCCAGCCCGGCAACAGGCAAGGCCAAGGCCAAATTCATCCTCGCCACAGACGGAAAATACTTCGAAGCTGAAGATCTCATCAGCGGCCAGACTGTCGCTTGTGCCTTTAAAGACTTTCCCGATCACTTCGGTTTCTTTTTGCCACTGGCAGGTATCAGCACTGTTCGGCAGATCAGCGAAGACGCCTTTGACATCCGGGCTACTAGCCGCCTGAACCGCCTTTACGTTGAACTGCTGAAAGACAACCCTGAATGGGGTACTGCGGAGCGTCGTCATGACATGAATAAGTTCATGGCGCGTCTAATATTCTGTTTTTTCGCCGAAGACACTGAGATATTTATAGGCAAGGGACGCTTTACTGACACCATTGCACAAATGAGTGAGCGCGATGCTTCTAATATGCATGAGGTCATCGCCACACTGTTTCGTGCTATGAACACCCCACGAGATGAGCGAACTGCAGTTGGTATTCCGCGCTGGGCTACCGAGTTTCCTTACGTTAATGGTGCTTTGTTCTCGGGGAGTGTCGAGGTGCCGCGTTTTAGCCGCATCGCGCGCTCCTACCTGCTTCACGTTGGCAATTTGGATTGGACCAGAATCAACCCGGACATATTCGGCTCGATGATTCAGGCCATCACCGAAGACGAAGAGCGTGGTGAGTTGGGCATGCATTACACTAGTGTCCCCAATATACTCAAGGTGCTTAACCCACTATTCCTCGACGAACTGCGGGCGAAACTGGATGAAGCCGGTGAAAATCCGCGCATGCTGCTCAATCTGCGCAAGCGCATGGCGCGAATCCGCGTATTTGACCCAGCATGTGGATCTGGGAACTTCTTAGTCATTGCGTACAAGGAAATGCGCGCCATCGAGGCCGAGATTAATCGACGACGTGGCGAGGTGGATAATGCCTCTGACATCCCTCTTACCAACTTTCGCGGGATCGAAATACGAGACTTTCCTGCGGAGATTGCCCGTCTCGCGCTAGTTATCGCTGAGTATCAGTGCGATGTGGTGTACCGAGGACTAAAACTTGCGCTGGCCGAGTTTCTTCCTCTGCGTAATGATAATTGGATTACATGTGGTAATGCACTGCGGATTGATTGGTTGAGTGTTTGCCCTCCATCCGGAATTGGCGTGAAGTTGCAGGCAGATAACCTCTTTGAGACGCCTCTCGGTCAAGCAGAGATTGACTTTCAGAACGAAGGTGGGGAGACATACATCTGTGGCAACCCGCCTTACAAAGGTAGCCAAACGCAGACTAAAGAGCAGAAGGAGGATTTGGCTTCGGTATTTGAACCTTATGGTATTTCGTCCAAGCAAATCGATTATGTTGGTGGTTGGTTCATGAAAGCCGCTGCCTACGCGCAAGCCACACCGACGGATTCGGCTTTCGTTAGCACTAACTCTATCTGCCAAGGCCGAATTGTTCCTATCCTGTGGCCAGCAATTTTCAAATGTGGTTCCCACATTCGCTTCGCGCACTCCAGCTTCAAATGGACGAACCTTGCTGCACACAACGCGGGTGTAACAGTCGCTATCGTTGGCCTTTCTACGGAGGCGAGTAAGACCAAGCTACTTTACGACTTGGACCGCAATGGCCAAACTACGGTGCGAGAGGCGACAAATATCACACCCTATCTGAGTGTTGGTGAGGATGTTGTAGTCGAAGGCCAGCGCAAGAGCATATCAGGCCTGCCCGATATGTCTTTCGGCAACATGCCTGTCGATGGAGGAAATCTTTTGTTATCGGCGGATGACGCGGCTTCGCTCGGTTTGAGCAAGCAGGATGAAGAGACATTTCTTCGGCGTATCTATGGCTCTGCCGAGTTTATTCGAGGAGTTGTACGAAAGTGCCTCTGGATTCCTGATGTAAAATTGCCGCAAGCTTTGGAGATTGCGTCTATTCGGGTTCGCATTGATGGCGTTCGGGAAATGCGGCTCAAAAGTAAAGATGCTGGTACGAATGAGTTGGCATCACGGGCTCATCAGTTTCGCGAGATGTATCATGGTGGCAAGCACACGCTAATTCTGCCGGGTGTTTCATCCGAAGGGCGCGAGTATCTTCCTGTTGGACTGATTGATAATCATTCGGTAGTTAGCAACCTCGCCTTTGCTCTCTACGACGCCCCGCATTGGAACCTTGCGCTCATTGCATCTCGTTTGCATTTGGTCTGGATTGCCACCGTCTGCGGCAAGCTGAAAACAGATTTTCGGTACTCCAATACTTTGGGTTGGAATACGTTCCCAGTACCCACTCTAACCGAGAAAAATAAGGCTGACCTCACGCGCTGCGCAGAGGACATACTTCTGGCGCGTGAGCATCATTTTCCTGCAACCATCGCGCAACTATACGATCCCGCGAAAATGCCTGCCGATCTACGGGGGGCGCACGAGCGTAATGACGAAGTGCTTGAGCGCATTTACATTGGCCGCCGCTTTAAGAATGACACAGAGCGGCTTGAGAAGTTGTTCGACCTCTATACTAAGATAGCCGCTTCAACCGCACCGGCTAAAAGCAAGAAGCGTTAAAGTGGGAACCAATGCATGAGCAATACGATTAAATCAGTACCGTCCGTTTCCGTTAACTACTCACGCAACGGAGCTTCGACCAAGGCCAATGCCCTTGGAATGCGGCCTATGCAAGAAATGGCCTACGAGAAGCGCGGAGAACAATATCTTCTCATCAAGTCGCCGCCCGCCTCCGGTAAGAGTCGTGCTCTGATGTTCATTGCACTCGACAAACTCGAAAATCAGGGGATCAAACAGGCCATCATCGTCGTTCCAGAGAAATCCATCGGTGCTAGCTTCAACGATGAACTACTATCGCAGTTTGGATTTTGGGCTGATTGGCATGTCGAACCTAAGTGGAACCTGTGCAATGCGCCTGGTAACGACAACGGTGGCAAGGTAAGATCTTTCGGCTCTTTTCTTGAAAGTAGCGACAAGGTGCTTGTTTGCACACACGCAACCTTTCGCTTCGCGGTCGATGCCTACGGAATAGAAGCGTTTGACGATCGCCTGATCGCGGTCGATGAATTCCACCATGTGTCAGCTAACCCGGATAATAAGCTTGGTCAGCAGTTGGGGCAGTTTATCGCGCGGGACAAGACGCACATCGTTGCAATGACCGGATCCTACTTCCGGGGTGATGCGGAGGCCGTGTTGGCTTCTCAGGATGAGTCCCGGTTCGATACCGTCACCTACACCTACTACGAACAACTTAACGGCTACGAATACCTCAAGCAACTCGACATCGGCTACTTCTTCTACAGTGGTTCCTACGTCGATGACATCCTCAATGTACTCGATCCTGACAAGAAGACCATTATCCATATTCCCAACGTCAATTCGCGCGAGAGCACGAAGGATAAAATCAAAGAGGTGGAGCACATTCTCGGCGAGCTTGGCGATTGGCAAGGAGCGGATCCTGTGACTGGTTTTCAGCTAGTCAAATGCCTCGATGGACGCTTGTTACGTATTGCTGACCTGGTGGACCCAACCTTCCAAAGCAAGATTCAGGAAAGTCTCCGTGCTGCAGAAATGAAGACCGACCGTGATTATGTGGACATAATTGTTGCACTTGGTATGGCGAAGGAAGGTTTCGACTGGATCTGGTGCGAACATGCGTTGACCGTTGGTTACCGTGCCAGCCTGACTGAGATCGTGCAGATCATCGGTCGCGCCACTCGCGACGCGCCGGGTAAAACCCGCGCAAGGTTTACTAACCTGATCGCAGAGCCGGATGCTGTAGAGGGAGCTGTCACCGAGGCAGTCAACGATACCTTGAAAGCCATCGCGGCAAGCCTGCTGATGGAGCAAGTATTGGCTCCGCGCTTCGAGTTCAAGCCTAAGAACCCAGAAAGTGGTCCGACCCCAGGTTTTGATTATGGTGAAGGAGGGTATGACCCGGATAACTGCAATTTTGGGGTTAATGAGCAGACAGGGACGTATCAAATCGAGATTAAGGGGCTTGCTGAGCCCAGGAGCAAAGAGGCGGCACGCATCTGCCAGGAAGATTTAAATGAAGTGATCGCGGCCTTTGTGCAAGATAAGCCCGCCATCGAACGTGGACTGTTCGACGAAGAGCTCATTCCTGAAGAATTAACACAGGTTCGTATGGGGAAGATCATCAAAGAAAAGTACCCTGAACTTGACGCTGAAGATCAGGAGGCTGTGCGTCAGCACGCTATTGCCGCCCTTAATCTCACGCAGCAGGCCAAGCGTCTTGCCACCGGTGAGAACGATGGGACGCTTAACACTGCCCTTATCGACGGAGTGCGTCGCTTTGCGATGGACGTACGTGATTTAGACATAGATCTTATCGACCGCATCAACCCCTTCGGTGAAGCCTATGCCATCCTTGCTAAGACAATGAGCGAAGATAGTTTGAAGCAGGTCGCGGCTGCCATATCGGCCAAGCGTACCTCTATCACGCCTGAAGATGCTAAAGTGATCGCCAAGCGTGCCGCTGAATTCAAACGTGAACGTGGACGCCTCCCATCGTTAACTTCGCCGGATGCTTGGGAAAAGCACCTTGCCGAAGGCGCAGCCGCGTTTATGCGTTTCAGGTCGGAGGGGCGTTATGAGTAAATCTGAGCTAGACGATTTGGCTAATGAACTTGCCGAGTTTGCACCTTCTGAGAAGAAAAAAGGACGTCCTGCCAGCGAGGAACGCATCATCGCAGGTTTTGAGGAAATTCAGCGCTTCGCTGACCAACATGGGCGTGCGCCGCAACACGGCGAAGAGCGTGAGATCTTCGAGCGCCTCTATGCGGTGCGACTCGACCGTCTACGCACTCTCCCAGACTGCCGTGCCTTGCTTGAGCCGCTGGATCATCATGGTTTATTGGCCGGAGGGGTTGAGGTAGCGGAGTCAGCGGACGAAATTATCGATATCGATAATTTGGCTGCCGAACTGGCTGATGTTCCCAGCGAGGACGATATCACAGTCTTGCGTTATGTTCGCGCTAGCGCCGAAAAGCGTGCTGTACAAGGGATCGCGGATCGCAAGCCGTGCGAGGATTTTGATGCGTTCAAACCGTTATTCGAGCAGGTGCGTAGTGATCTAAGTTCAGGGTTAAGAGTTACCCGACCTTTCGGGCAGTATGCAACGGTTGAAGTGGGCCACTGGTTCATCCTGGATGGTCAAACGGCTTATGTGGCTGAGGAAGGTGAAGAGTTTGATTCCCCACAGGGCAAGAAGGATGCTCGGCTGCGTGTCATTTACTCGAATGGTACGGAAAGCAACCTACTTCGGCTGTCATTGGTTCGTGCTTTGTATAAAGACGAAACAGCACGCCGAATTACCGAGCCAGACATGGGGCCTTTATTCAGCGATGCTCTTGAAGAGAGCGATCTAGAAAGCGGCACCATTTATGTGTTGCGTTCGCTATCTGATAATCCTTATGTGGCTGAACATCGTGATGTCATTCACAAAATTGGTGTGACTGGTGGCAAGGTAGAGACTCGTATTTCCGATGCTGAACACGATTCCACCTATCTGTTGGCGAAGGTCGAGGTGGTAGCTTCATACAAGCTCGCAGGCATCAACCGCACCCGGATGGAAAACCTGTTTCACAGGTTGTTTGCACCCGCACGGCTTAACATTACCATTAATGACCGTTTCGGCCATCCAGTGCAGCCCGAGGAATGGTTTCTCGTTCCATTATTCGTCATTGATGAGGCTGTAGCACGTATCAAGGATGGTAGCATCATTGGGTATGTCTATGACCCCATGTCTGCGAAGCTGGTAAAAATATAAAACCGCAAAGAACCCTGCCCGTAGGCTAGGAGTTGCCGGGAACAGAACGATATTATAAGGCCAAAGACGACTCGGACCGAGTCGTTTTTCATCCTTATAGAAGCCGCGACGGCGGGGTCTATTATTGGTGGCAGAATGGTGTAGCAAGAATTCCGCCTAATCGGAACAGCGGCTTTTGGAAATTACTGGAATCCAATTGCGTTTCGCTCAAAGTCGGCTCTCCCTTTTGCGCCCTTAACAGGCTTTTCAGGAAAATGCTGAGAGGTAAATCACGGTTAGTAAAATATACTGACAAGTCATTGCCACAAAGAAAATGGCATGGCAGCTCAGGTTTTAATCAGGAAATGAAGTCTGGCAATAAAAAGCCGCCTTAACTGACGGCTTAAGATTCCAGAAACTTCAGGCATCAGACAAATTGGGGAAGGTTGCCCAGATTGTCACGTTTAGTCTTATTTGGATCGGTTGTAATGTAACCATCAGCCATCACTTCAACTTTTGCCCCCACAGACCATTTTTCAGTTGATTTGTTCCAAGTGATAGTTTTGAACTCAATTTTTCCTGTTTTAATAAGTTGTCCAATGAAAGCCCGTGAATTAACGGTACCAAGACCGACTTTATCACCTTTGTTCTCATGTACTTTTACCAGCTCAATATGCTGATTGGTACTGTCCATTTTGATTGCTGAGATGTAGAAATCTTCCATTACTATTTTCTCCAGAGGCAGATGCACAATGCAGCTGCTTTCATTTATATCAGTGCTTTTTAGCCTGATTTCAATGAAGTGAATAAAAAAACATCCACAATGTTGTTGAACTCACAGCTCTGGTTGTTACCTGCGTTAACGACAGCGCGTTTTTTCTAATTACCCTAGCAACATCAAACCCATGCAGAAAGGCCGCACTTCCGGTAAGAAGTGCGGCCTTTCTGCATTTATGACGTTAACCACAAAGGAGTTTTATCATGAAATTAGCCAGCCGCTTCGGGCGGGTTAACCAGATTCGCCGCGACCGTCCACTGACAAACGACGAGTTGATGTCCCATGTACCCAGTGTATTTGGTACCGACAAGCACGAATCCCGCTCGGACCGCTACACCTACATCCCGACCATCACACTGCTTGATAGCCTGAAGCAGGAAGGCTTTCAGCCATTCTTTGCCTGCCAGACCCGTGTGCGCGACCAGAGCAAGCGTGAGCACACCAAGCACATGCTACGCCTGCGTCGCGAAGGGCAAATCACCGGTAAGCAGGTGCCGGAAATCATTCTGCTTAACAGCCATGACGGCTCCAGCTCATACCAGATGTTGCCGGGGCTATTTCGTGCAGTCTGCCAGAACGGGCTGATTTGCGGTGAGAGTTTTGGTGAGGTACGTGTGCCACATAAAGGCAATGTGGTGGAGAAAGTCATTGAAGGGGCTTACGAAGTGCTGGGGATATTTGACCGGGTGGAGGAGAAGCGGGATGCCATGCAGTCGCTTTTGTTACCTCCACCAGCACAGCAGGCGATGGCAAAAGCGGCATTAACCTATCGCTTTGGTGAAAAGCATCAGCCGGTGACGGAATCGCAAATCCTTTCCCCGCGCCGCTGGGAGGATGAGAGCAACGACCTGTGGACCACTTACCAGCGCATTCAGGAGAACTTGATAAAAGGCGGGCTGTCAGGACGAACGACGAAAGGTCTGCGTGCTCAAACCCGCGCTGTCAAAGGTATCGACGGAGACGTAAAGCTCAATCGCGCTCTGTGGGTGATGGCTGAAAATATGCTTCAACTCTCTTCATAAACGACTTTTACTATTACCTGTAAGGCCCTGTCATGTCAGAGATAAATCTACCTCCGGATCTTCCGGTAACTGAAGCGCGCACCATTCGTCGCGCTCTCCGCTTACTGGAAAAATATCAGCGCCAGCCTGGCGAACAATTTAATTCCACTACCTTCACCAAGACCTGGCTACAACTGCGGCTTGCCCTACAGGAGCGCGAAGTTTTTCTTGTTTTATATCTCGATAATCAGAACCGTCTTCTGGAATGCGAGACGCTCTTTACGGGCACGATTAACCATACCGAAGTCCATCCACGCGAAGTGGTGAAACTGGCACTGCGCCATAACGCTGCCGCTGTGATTCTGGCCCATAACCATCCATCCGGAGAGACAGAACCGAGTAAACAGGATCGAAACATCACTCAACATCTGGTGAATGCGCTGGCAATGGTAGAGGTGCGGGTGCTGGACCATCTTATTGTTGGCATCGATGTGCTTTCTTTTGCTGAACGTGGCTGGCTATGAGGCTAACCATGAAAATCATCGATAAAAAGGCCGCGATGGCGATTCAGCGGCAGCATCCGGATTCCCGGATCTTTCGCTACTGCACGGGCAAATACCAATGGTACGGCAGCGCCAGTCATTACACCGGTCAGGATGTCGCGGAAATTTCCGGCGTGCTGGCGGTTTACGCAGAACGCCGTCGTGACAACCACGGTCCGTATACACGCCTGATGTGCATCACCACCAACTGACATTTAATAAGGATTAGAAAAATGCAAAATTCATGGGGACTGAAGCGGGATATCTCGCCGTGCTTCGGTGCAAGGCTTGTGCAGGAAGGCTGTCGCCTGCATTTTCTGGCAGACCGTGCAGGTATTAGCGGTGCGTTTAATGAGGAGGCGCTGCGTCTGGATCAGGCATTTCCGCTAGTGATGAAACAGCTTGAATTGATGCTGACAACCGGTGAACTGAATCCGCGCCATCAGCATTGCGTCACGTTGCATCATAACGGACTCACCTGCGAGGCTGATACTCTCGGCTCTCATGGCTATGTTTACATCGCTATTTATCCTCAGACACCTGCACGCCAGTAACACCTTCTCTTCTTTTATCAGGACCCAACTCATGCAAATTTCAACTGTACCGGCCACGGTGCCGGTTTCGTCACGCCTGTCACCCGTACAGGTCTGGCAGCAATTGTTAACGTATCTGCTGGAACACCATTACGGCCTGACTCTCAACGACACGCCATTCCAGGACGATGCGGCCATTCAGGAACATATCGAGGCGGGGATAACTCTAGCCGATGCGGTGAATTTCCTAGTCGAAAAGTACGAACTAGTTCGTATCGATCGGAAGGGATTTTCATGGCAAGAGCAGACCCCGTATATTTCCATAGTAGATATTCTGCGAGCAAGGCGCTCTACCGGCTTGCTAAAAATCTACAGTGAAATAAACGGGTAAATACAGAGCAGACTAAATGAAAGCAAAATGTTAATCTCACAGACGAAGAGACCCCTGCTATAACCTCCCCTCTCTCGAAAAAAAAACTGACATTTTCTTTTAGGACCAACAATGGGACCAAAGTGAAAATTGAACTGAACATTATTAGCCATTAAACAATAAGTTATAGCACCAATTCAGACTCCCCCAGCCCACCAAAATTCTCCATCGGTGATTACCAGAGTCACCCGATGAAGTCCTAAGAGCCCGCACGGCGCAAGCCCTGCGGGCTTTTTTGTACCCTCAATTTGTCCCGCGAAGTCCGAAGAAAACGAATTAAATCCGAACCATTTAGGCCCAATCAGCCTTGCCGTCCCCCTATCTCCAATCCTGCCTTCTCCCCCCTCGCGCAAAAAGATAAATCCTGCGATACCCATAAACGCCCCCGCGTCACTCCATCCTTTTATCCAGAATGGTGTTAATCCAGATCCAAACTAAACAGTCGACTCAGCGCTATCTTGCCGCTGCGGGTTACGGTCACTGCGCGATAGCCCTGCGTGTGGGTGATCCACTTTTTCTGCAGCAACAGTGTCATGAGTGCCTGCCCCGCATCCCCGCCGAGATGAAAACGTCTTTCGCTCCAGTCGAGGCACGGGCAGCAAGGCTTGCAGCGCGGACGCGGATCAAGCACTGCGCCAATACGTTGAAAATGCGCTTTCCCGGCGGGCGTCAGCGCATTGCCGTCAGCCTCAATCCAGTGGTTATGGAGCATAAAATCATAGATTTTTACCGCCAGTTCGCCAGCCAAATGGTCATAACAGGTTCGGGCGTAACGCAAAACGACCGGCGTAGTCGTGGTAAAAGCAGTCTGGCTGCGCATGGAAACGCTCATGAGGTTTTCCAGCAGCCCGGCGATATGATGGCCCGCCAGACTGTAATAGCGGTGGCGTCCCTGCGTCAGGCAAATCACCAGCCCGTTGCTGAGAAGCCGGGCAAGATGTCCGCTGGTAGTGGAGGCAGCGATGCCCGCCAC
>Ga0207713_1003348_pt1 | contig 10998 bp, 10 predicted proteins | sample KBSS64metaG_FD_184404 | JGI IMG/M metagenome (GOLD analysis project Ga0207713, IMG submission 184404) | Switchgrass rhizosphere microbial communities from Kellogg Biological Station, Michigan, USA - KBS S6-4 metaG (SPAdes) (version 2) | ecosystem: Host-associated > Plants > Roots > Rhizosphere >...
AATACAACTTCGGTTACACCCACCTGTTCACCAACGATCCGAACCTGATCGTGCCGGGTACCACCAACAACCAGGGCAACTCGCTGAACGGCAAGTACAAGGTGCGCGGCGACGTGCTGGCGGCTTCGTTCAACTACAAGTTCTGATCCACGGCGTTCGCGCCGCGTAACACCGGAAGGCCCCGCGCAAGCGGGGCCTTCTGCGTTTCAACAGGTGGGCGAACGGCCCGCCGCGTACAACAGCCCTTGCCGCAGGTGCGCCAGGAAGTCACGGTTGCGATACAGCGCCGTGTCGTGGCCAAGGCCGGTGTACCAGCTTCGCCCGCCATCGAACGCATGGCACCACGCAATCGGATGGTCCGCGCCCATGGTGCCGCCCTGGTACATCCGCTCGTCTATCGTGGCGATCACCTGCACCGTGCCGCGCGGGTTGCTGCGGTAGTTGTAGAGCTCGTCGCGCACCGGCCAGACATTGCCCTGCGCTTTCCCTTCGCGCTCGGGCTGCACATGACTGAACTGCAGGCCTTCGGGATGGTTCTTGAAGTACGCCCCCACCAGCTGCCCATACCATGGCCAGTCGTACTCGGTGTCGGCGGCCGAATGCAGGCCCATGAAGCCACCGCCGGCACGCACGAAGGTTTCCATCGCGCGTTGCTGGTCAGCATCGAGCACGTCGCCCGTGGTATTGGCGAACACCACCACGCGGTAACGGGCCAGGTTGGCGTCGTTGAAGTCGGCCGGGTTCTCGCTCTGGTCCACGGCCATGCGCTCGCGGCCGGCCAGCAGGCGCAGCGTGCTCACCGCCGTGGGAATCGAGTCATGGCGGAATTTCGCGGTGTGGGTGAACACCAGAACGTGGTCTTCCTGCGCCGTGGCGTTCCCCGCAACGGTGGACAACGACAGGACCAGCAACAGGGGCAGGGTCAGTGAGCGCATGGGTCGATTCTGCCACAGCGTACAATCCCGGTCCCCGCACGCCGGCAGTGCCGCGGGCGGGCAACCACGCCACACGATGTATGACACGGAGAAACACATGTCGACTGCACTGCTTCGTACCTCCCTGGCCCTGGGCCTGGCCGCTCTGTCGGCCCCCGCACTGGCTGCGTCGGACTTTGCCGCCTGCTTTACCCTCACCCCGGGTCTGTCCTGGTCCAACGGCGATGAAACGCTGACCATCGAAACGGCGAGCTTCGCCGGCCAGGACGCCATCAAGGTACACAGTGCCGGTGGCGGCGTCGGCACCGCCAGCTACTTCGACGCCAGCGGGCGCCAGCTGCTCGGCCAGGATCGTTATGGCATCTCTGCCTGGGGAGGCGACGCCTCGCAGCCGGTGATGACCGACACCTTCAGGCCGGCCCCCACCTTCCCGGCCAGCGCCAGACCCGGCGAGCGCTTCGAAGTGAACGGCAAGGGTGAGCGCATCCACCATGTCGAAGAGACGGTAACGCCGATCGACTACGACGGCTTCTCCGATTACACCTTCGTGGGTTTCGAAGACGTGGAAGCGGAGGTCGACTCCACGCCGCGCACCTTCAAGAACAGCTGCCACCTCACTGCCCGCTTCGAAGACAATCACATCGAGGCCTGGTACGCACCGGGTTTCGGCCGCATCAAGTTCCAGCGTTACCTGGGCGACGAGCTGCTGATGAGCGACGAGATCGAATCCATCGAAGCCGAATGATCCCAACTGCATGACGCACAAAAAAACCCCGCTTTCCAGCGGGGTTTTTCATTGATGAAACCACCGTAGAGCGGGGCTCTGCCCCGCTACCCGGATCCCGGCAGAATCAATCGCCCAAGGTCAGCAGCGAAGCATTGCCACCGGCTGCCGTGGTGTTCACGGTGACGGTCTTTTCAGTCGCGAAACGCAGCAGGTAGTGCGGACCACCGGCCTTCGGGCCGGTGCCCGACAGGCCCTGGCCGCCGAACGGCTGCACGCCCACCACCGCACCGATCTGGTTGCGGTTGACGTACACGTTGCCCACGTTGATGCGCGAGGAAATGCGCTCCACGGTCTCGTCGATGCGCGAATGCACGCCCAGGGTGAGGCCATAGCCGGTGGCGTTGATCTGGTCGATCACCGCGTCGAGCTGGTCGCCCTTCCAGCGGATCACGTGCAGCACCGGCCCGAAGATTTCCTTGTGCAGCTGGTCCAGGTTCTTCAGTTCATACGCGCGCGGCGCGAAGAATGTGCCATGCGCGGCCGCTTCGCTGAGCTCGGCCGCGGCGATCAGGCGCGCTTCCTTCTCCATGCGCAGCGCATGTTCCTGCAGGATCTGCAGCGCGTCGGCGTCGATCACCGGGCCGACGTCGGTCGACAGCAGGCCCGGATCGCCGATCTTCAGCTCGGCCATTGCACCGGCCAGCATGGTCATCACCTTGTCGGCGATATCGTCCTGCACGAACAGCACGCGCGCCGCCGAGCAGCGCTGCCCGGCAGAGGTGAAGGCCGAACCGATCGCGTCCTTGACCAGCTGTTCGGGCAGTGCCGAGGAATCGGCGATGAAGGCATTCTGGCCGCCGGTTTCAGCGATCAGCACGCCGATCGCCGCATCGCGTGCAGCCATCGCGCGGTTGATCGCGCGCGCGGTATCGGTCGAGCCTGTGAAGGCCACGCCGGCCACGCGCGGGTCGGCGGTGAGTGCGGCACCCACGGTGGCGCCGTCGCCCGGCAGGAACTGCACCACGCCTTCAGGCACGCCGGCGTCCAGCAGCAGTTTCACCGCGTAGTAGCCGATCAGGTTGGTCTGTTCGGCCGGCTTGGCGATCACGCTGTTGCCAGCGGCCAGGGCCGCAGCCACCTGGCCCAGGAAGATCGCCAGCGGGAAGTTCCACGGGCTGATGCACACGAACACGCCACGGCCATGCAGCTGCAGCTCGTTGGATTCACCGGTCGGGCTGGGCAGCTTTTCGGCGTGGCCGAACTGCTCGCGCGCCTGCTTGGCGTAGTAACGCAGGAAGTCCACCGCCTCGCGCACTTCGGCGATGCCGTCGGGCAGGCTCTTGCCGGCTTCCTTCACGCACAGCGCCATGAATTCCGGCATGCGCGCCTCAAGCTGGTCGGCCGCGTGTTCCAGGATCGCCGCGCGGCTGGCGGCCGGGGTGCGGTTCCACTGCGGCTGCGCAGCCACCGCGTTGGCCAGTGCCTTTTCCACCGTGGCACTGTCGGCCGGCTGCCACTGGCCCACCACCTGGCGGTTGTCGGCCGGGTTGAGCACGTTGAGCAGCGCGCCGGTGGGCGCAGCGCCCGGCACCAGCGGGGCGGCCTGCCATGGCTTGACGGCCGCGTTGAGCTGCTCGGCCAGGGCGCGCAGATCGTTGTCGTTGGCGAGATTGACGCCCATGGAGTTCTTCCTGTCGTGGTTCTGGCTGCGCAGCAGGTCGACCGGCAGCGGGATCTTGGGATGCGGAATCGATTCGAACGAGGCAACGGCTTCGACCGGATCGCGGATCAGGTCGTCGATGGCCACGTCTTCGTCGGTGATGCGGTTGACGAAGCTGGAGTTGGCGCCGTTTTCGAGCAGGCGGCGCACCAGGTACGGCAGCAGGTCTTCATGCGAACCCACCGGCGCGTACACGCGGCACGGCACGTTGAGGCGGTTGGCCGGCACCACTTCGGCATACAGGTCATCGCCCATGCCGTGCAGCTTCTGGTGCTCGTACTGGCCGCCCTTGGCGATCGCCTTCACCGCCGCGATGGTGTGCGCGTTGTGGGTGGCGAACATCGGGTAGATCGCGTCGGCATGGGTGAACAGCCGCTTGGCGCACGCCAGGTAGGACACGTCGGTGTTCTGCTTGCGGGTGAACACCGGGTAGGCCGGCAGGCCGTCGATCTGCGCGCGCTTGATCTCCGCGTCCCAGTACGCGCCCTTGACCAGGCGCACCTGCAGGCGACGGCCGATGCGGCGCGCCAGGTCGGCCAGGTAATCGATCGTGTACGGGGTGCGCTTCTGGTACGCCTGCACCACCACGCCGAACCCTTCCCAGCCGGCCAGCGAGGCATCGCTCACCACCGCCTCGATGATGTCCAGCGACAGTTCCAGGCGGTCGGTTTCCTCGGCATCGACCGTGCAGCCAATGCCATACGATCTGGCCAGCTGCGCCAGCTCCAGCACGCCCGGCACCAGGTCGGCCATCACGCGCGCACGCTTGGCGTGCTCGTAGCGCGGGTACAGCGCCGACAGCTTGATCGAAATGCCCGGCGCCGAATTGACGTCGCCATCGGGCCGGCCGCCACGGGCCTTGTGGTCGCCACCGATGGAGTGGATCGCGCGGCGGTAGTCCTCCAGGTAACGCTTGGCGTCCTTCATGGTCAGCGCGCCTTCGCCGAGCATGTCGAACGAGTAACGGTAGCTGGCGTTGTCGCCCTTGTGCGAGCGCGACAGCGCTTCGTCGATGGTGCGGCCCATGACGAACTGGTGGCCCATGATCTTCATGGCCTGGCGCACGGCCAGGCGGATCACCGGCTCGCCCACGCGGCCCATCAGGCGCGCGAACGCGCCCGGTACGTCGGCGCGGGTGGAGTCGTTGATCTGCACGATGTGGCCGGTGAGCATCAAGCCCCAGGTGGACGCATTGACCAGCACCGAATCGCTGCCGCCCAGGTGTTTCTTCCAGTCCGCTTCGCCGAGCTTGTCGCGGATCAGCTTGTCGGCGGTGTCCTGGTCGGGAATGCGCAGCAGCGCTTCGGCAACGCACATCAGCAGCACGCCTTCTTCGCTGCCCAGGTCGTACTGGCGCATGAAGGCTTCAATCGCGCCCTGGTCCTTGGCGCGCACGCGCACCCGCGCCACCAGGTCGGCGGCGGTGGCCTGCACGGCGGCCTGTTCGTCGGCCGGCAGGCGTGCCTGCGCCAGCAGTTCGCGCACGTGACTGGCTTCGTCCTTCATCCAGGCATCGGTGATGGCCTGGCGGAAGGCGTTGGGAACGGCCGGCAGCTCGGGCGACAGCAGCGGCGGGCGGGAGGCACCGGACGGCGCCGGGGCAGGGGGAAGCGCGGAAGATGCGGTCATGCCGGTTGGCTCGTGGAAAACTTGACCATTTTAATCGTTTTTTCGCCCCAGCAAGCAATCCAGGGCGCGCCGCTGATGCTGCCGATAGCCTTTCATACAGAGGGATTCGGCGGATCGGGCGCAGTCATCAAATAGTGTGCCGATTTCGTCAAATCGGCCGCCGATGCTTATGCTGTATTGCACCATCCCTGAAATTGTGAATGGACCCTTGCGGCTCGCGCGAAAGCAGGGCTACCATCGAGACGTTTCCCGCGGCAGGAAAACGCGGTTGCGACATGATCGAGGTGCTGACAGCTCCGGACGGATCAGGGACGCAACTGCGGCTGCGTCCCCCACGGGCGCTTGATGCCCGGCAGTTCGTCCTGTTGTTTGCTGTGTTGGCGGGGGTGATGTGGCTGGTGGCCGCCCTGGGCTGGTTCACCGGCAACGTGTTCGCCCCCCTGTTCGCGCTGCTGTACAGCCTGTTGCTGGCAGCGGCACTGCGTGTGTTGTGGCGTAGTGGTGAACGGCAGGAGGAAATCCGGGTAGTGCCGGCGTGCGTGGAGGTGATCCCCGCACCCGGTCAATCGCCGGTGTTCAGTGCACACCCGCATTGGGTGCGCCTGGTCGCCGACGAATCGAGGGTCCGGCTTGCGTCCAGCGGTAGGCAGGTGGAAGTGGGGAGTTTCCTCGCACCGGCCGAACGCCAGGCACTGGCAGAGACACTAGAAGGCTTGCTCGTGGCCAGCGATGGCTGCAACCGACGACGCTAAGGGTCTAGGCAATGAAGCAACGCAGAAAGTGGGGCACGACGTTCGCAAAGGCAGTGGGGTGTGGGGCAGCGCTGACGGCGCCGGCACTGGCGTGGGCCCAACAGGCCGACCCCAAGCCGTGGCAGCTGAACATGGGCAAGGGGGTCACCCAGAGTTCGCGGTTGGCCTGGGAATCCAACATGTTCTCGCTGTGGGTGTGTACGGTCATCGGCGTGCTGGTGTTCGGCGCGATGTTCTATGCCATCTTCAAGTTCCGCAAATCCAAGGGCGCGGTCGCCGCCACCTTCAGCCACAACACCAAGGCCGAAGTGATCTGGACGGTGATTCCGGTGCTGATCCTGGTGGTGATGGCCTGGCCGGCCACCGCCAACCTGCTCAAGTTCTACGACATGCGTGGTTCGGAAATGACCGTCAAGGTCACCGGCTACCAGTGGATGTGGAAGTACGAGTACCTGGGTGAGGATGTCACCTTCACCAGCCGGCTGGACCGCGAATCCGACCGGGTCCGGCAGAGCGGCAAGGTGCCCGACCGCGAAAGCCATCCGCATTACCTGCTCGACGTGGACAACCGCCTGGTGTTGCCGGTCGATACCAAGGTGCGCTTCGTGATCACCTCCGACGACGTGATCCACTCCTGGTGGGTGCCGGCGCTGGGCTGGAAGCAGGACGCCATTCCCGGCTTCATCAACGATGCCTGGACCAACATCGAGCAGGTCGGCGTGTATCGCGGCCAGTGCGCGGAGTTGTGCGGCAAGGATCACGGCTTCATGCCGATCGTGGTCGAAGCCGTCTCCAAGGAAGACTTCCAGAAGTGGCTGGCCTCGAAGCGGCCGAAGACGACAGACCCGGCACCGGCGCCCGCCGCGCCGGAAGCCACCCCGGAAGCCACGCCTGACGCAGCACCGGCAGCACCGGCCGCGGCGCCGTCGGCGCCTGCGCCAGAGAACGCCTGACATCATCGAACCGCGCGCGCTGCAGGGCGCGCGCGGCTACCAGCGGAACCAATGAGGTGTAGTTGCGATGGCGCATACCGCAGTTGATCACGACGGGCATCACGGACATCAGCAGTCGTTCTTCGAACGTTGGTTCTTCTCGACCAACCACAAGGACATCGGCACGCTGTACCTGATCTTCAGCTTCATCATGTTCATCATCGGCGCGGCGATGAGCGTGATCATCCGTGCCGAGCTGGCGCAGCCGGGCCTGCAGTTCGTCAAGCCCGAATTCTTCAACCAGATGACCACCGTGCATGCGCTGGTGATGATCTTCGGCGGCGTGATGCCGGCGTTCGTCGGCCTGGCCAACTGGATGATCCCGTTGCAGGTGGGCGCGCCGGACATGGCGCTGCCGCGCATGAACAACTGGTCGTTCTGGCTGCTGCCGGTGGCCTTCTCGCTGCTGTTGGTCACCCTGTTCCTGCCGGGCGGTGCGCCGGCCGGCGGCTGGACCCTGTACCCGCCGCTGTCGCTGCAGGGCGGTTACAACGTTGCCTTCAGCGTGTTCGCCATCCACGTGGCCGGCATCAGCTCGATCATGGGCGCGATCAACATCATCGCCACCGTGCTCAACATGCGCGCGCCCGGCATCGACCTGCTGAAGATGCCGATCTTCTGCTGGGCGTGGCTGATCACCGCGTTCCTGCTGATCGCGGTGATGCCGGTGCTGGCCGGTGCGGTGACCATGCTGCTCACCGACAAGTTCTTCGGCACCAGCTTCTTCAATGCCGCCGGCGGTGGCGACCCGGTGATGTTCCAACACATCTTCTGGTTCTTCGGCCACCCGGAGGTGTACATCATGATCCTGCCGGCGTTCGGCGTGGTCAGCGAGATCATCCCCACCTTCAGCCGCAAGCCGCTGTTCGGTTACCAGGCCATGGTCTACGCGATCGCTGCGATCGCCTTCCTGTCCTTCATCGTCTGGGCCCACCACATGTTCACCGTGGGCATGCCGCGCGGTGGCGAACTCTACTTCATGTTCGCCACCATGCTGATCTCGATCCCGACCGGGGTGAAGGTGTTCAACTGGGTGAGCACCATGTGGCGCGGTTCGCTCACCTTCGAAGCTCCGATGCTGTGGGCGGTGGCCTTCGTCATCCTGTTCACCATCGGCGGTTTCTCCGGCCTGATGCTCGCGATCGTGGTGGCCGACTTCCAGTACCACGACACCTACTTCGTGGTCGCGCACTTCCACTACGTGCTGGTCACCGGCGCGGTGTTCGCGCTGATCGCCGCGGTGTACTACTGGTGGCCGAAGTGGACCGGGCGCATGTACAGCGAGTTCTGGGCCAAGGTGCACTTCTGGTGGTCCATCGTGTTCGTGAACCTGCTGTTCTTCCCCCAGCACTTCCTGGGCCTGGCCGGCATGCCGCGCCGCATCCCCGACTACAGCGTGGCGTTCGCGGACTGGAACCTGATCAGCTCGATCGGCGCGTTCGGCATGTTCGTGACGCCATTCATGATGGCCGCGATCCTGATCGCATCCCTGCGTAACGGCGAAAAGGCCGCCGACCGCTCCTGGGAAGGCGCGCGCGGGCTGGAGTGGACCCTTCCGTCACCGGCGCCGGCGCATACCTTCACCGTGCCGCCGACCATCCGCCCGGGCGACCTTGCCCACGACGACATCACCCACTGAGGTGCGCCATGCATGACGCGTCACAACAGGATCTCGCCCTTCGCCGCCAGCGCGCGCGGCGCACCGCGCTGTGGGTGGGCGCACTTGCCATCGCCGTGTACGTCGGCTTCATCCTGAGCGGGGTGCTGGGCCGATGAGCGAACCGCGCCCCGCCAGGCCCGCGCCGCACGCCGGGCTGCCGCGCCTGATCGGGGTGGCGGTGGCGGTGTTCATGCTCACGTTCTCGCTGGTGCCGCTGTACCGCATCGCCTGCGAAAAAGTGTTCGGCGTGCGCCTGGAACGCGGCCCCGGGGCCGCGGCCGTCGGCGCTGCTGCAAAAGACAAACGCACCGTGCGGGTGGAGTTCGACGGCGGGGTCAATTCGAAACTACCGTGGGCCTTCCATCCCGAACAGCTGACCATGGACGTGGTGCCGGGTGAGCTCAACGAGGCGCTGTATTACGCGCGCAATGACAGCGACCATGCGCTGGTGGGCAGCGCGGTACCTTCGGTGGCCCCGTCCAAGGCCTCGGGCTACTTCAGCAAGACCGAATGCTTCTGCTTTACCGCGCAGACCCTGGTCGCCGGTGAAAAGCGCGACATGCCGGTGCGTTTCATCGTCGACCCGGACCTGCCGCCCGAGATCAAGACCATCACCCTGTCCTACACGTTCTACAAGAACGACGCGCTGTCGGCGCAGCTGGCATCGGCGACCCCGCCGGCCACCGCGCGTTCGGCACCCTGATACGCACCCGGATACCGACCATGGCCGCACAGCACAGCCCCGACGCCAACGTGTACTTCGTGCCCACCCACAGCAAGTGGCCCTTCATCGGCTCCATCGCGATGATGGTGACCATGGTGGGCGTGGCCAGCTGGCTCAATGACGCCGGCTGGGGCAAATGGACCTTCTACGCCGGCATCGCGATGCTGGTGCTGACCCTGTTCTGGTGGTTCAGCGACGTGGTGCGCGAATCGCAGGCCGGTCACTACAACCACCAGGTCGACGGCTCGTTCCGGATGGGCATGGTGTGGTTCATCTTCTCCGAAGTGATGTTCTTCGGCGCCTTCTTCGGTGCGCTGTTCTACACCCGCAACCTGGGCCTGCCGTGGCTGGGCGGCGAGGGCGACGGGGTGATGACCAACGAGCTGCTGTGGGACGGGTATTCGGCCGCATGGCCAACCAACGGCCCGGGCGCCATCGGCGGCCACTTCCAGACCATTCCAGCCTGGGGCCTGCCGCTGATCAACACCCTGATCCTGCTCAGCTCCGGCGTCACCCTGACCATTGCCCACCACGCGCTCAAGGCCGGCCACCGCCGCCAGCTGCTGGTGTGGCTGGGGCTCACCGTGCTGCTGGGCGCGTTCTTCCTCACCCTGCAGGCGGAGGAGTACATCCACGCCTACAAGGAACTGAACCTCACCCTGGGCTCGGGCATCTACGGTTCCACCTTCTTCATGCTCACCGGCTTCCACGGCGCGCACGTGCTGCTCGGCACGATCATGCTGATCGTGATGTGGCTGCGTTCGGCCAAGGGCCACTTCACCCGCGACAACCACTTCGGTTTCGAAGCGGCCGCGTGGTACTGGCACTTCGTCGACGTGGTGTGGCTGATGCTGTTCCTGTTCGTCTACGTGCTGTAGCGCAGGGCCTCAACCGCCCACGCCGTGGGGCTTGATCCAGCCGCTGTAGATGCCGATGGCGACCAGCACGATCAGCGCCACCGATACCGCGATGCGCCGGGTGAGCGCATTGACGGTGCGCTTGGTCTGGCCGCGGTCGACCAGCAGGTAATACAGCCCGGCGCCCAGATTCCAGACGATGACGATCAGAAACGCGATTACCAGCAGGGTCTTCAACGAATCATTCATGCGCGGCTCGAGGGCAGGGCGGGTACGCCTATCTGACCGCGTTTTGCCGGCGTTGTCATGATGCGCAAGCACACGCGCCTGATCGGCTGGGTGGCCGCCGTGCTGGTCATCATCGGATTCTGCCAGTTGGGCCGCTGGCAGCTGCACCGCATGCAGGAAAAGCAGGCCCTGCTGGACCAGCAACCACCTGCCCGTGCCCAGTCGATGGCACTGGCCGACGCACAGGCCGCGCCCGCCCGGCTGCGCTGGGTGGACGACCACGGTCGGTTCCTGCCCGGCACCGTATTGCTGGACAACCAGACCCGCGACGGTCGCGCCGGCATCAAGGTCTATCAACCCTTCGCCAGCGACACCGGCGCACGGGTCCTGGTCGACCTGGGCTGGCTGCCGATGCCCGCCGACCGCACCGTACCGACCATCGTCCCGCGCGAGGGCGCGGCGCACGTGGCCGGCCTGCTGGCACCGCCCCCGGCTACCGGCATCGCGCTGGGCACGGCGCTGACCCCCACCGCGCAGCCCCGCGTGTGGCTTGCCAACCGCATGCCAGCGGCGGAGGTGGCCGCAGCGCTTGGACTGGCGCCCGCCAGTCTGGCCAGCCCAGTGCTGCGCCTGGACCCGGCGCTGCCTGGCGGCTATGCCCGCGACCTTGAGCTGCTGCCCAACACGCTGCCGCCCAGCCGCCACCTGGGCTACGCCGTGCAGTGGTTCGGCCTGGCCCTGACCGTACTGATCGTTGCGCTGGTCCTCGAATGG
>Ga0207713_1003350_pt1 | contig 10997 bp, 12 predicted proteins | sample KBSS64metaG_FD_184404 | JGI IMG/M metagenome (GOLD analysis project Ga0207713, IMG submission 184404) | Switchgrass rhizosphere microbial communities from Kellogg Biological Station, Michigan, USA - KBS S6-4 metaG (SPAdes) (version 2) | ecosystem: Host-associated > Plants > Roots > Rhizosphere >...
TGTTAAGAAAAGAGGTTTTCTTTATGTTCAGAAAAATTTTTGAATCATTAACTGGATCTAAACATCGACGCTACAGCAGCAGCGATCGACACTATCGACGTCCTCGTCACTACAGCAGCAGTGATCATCATTACAGACGTCCTCGTCATCATAGCAGCAGTAGCGATTATAAGCGAAGCAAATATTATGACAGCCACAGTCATTCAAAATATGGACACCACCACTATAAGCGCAAACGTAAAAGCGGAAGTTTCTTCTCAAGCTTTTTCTCAAGTTGATTTATGGTGAAAAATCGAATGTTCAAACACCTTCATCGCTGGCTAATTGACCGTCCTTTTAAAAAAGGAAAAGTCATTTGCGGGCGCTATGAAATCATAGATGTACTGGGAATGGGAAGCTATGGTATAACATATGTTACTAACGACATTGTGCAACAAAAAAAGGTAGTCGTAAAGCAGCTCCGTAAAACGAAGCAGCGCACGTCCCAGGGGCTGAAGTCTTATCATTATGAAGCAAAATTGCTGTCTCAATTAAATCACCCTCAAATTCCTTCACTGTATGAAGCTATCGAAACAGATGAAGGCTGTTTCTTAGTGATGGAGTTGATTCAAGGGAAAACGTTTGAAGATTTAATTTTTGAAGAGAAGTGCGTGTATACGGAAGAACAAGCGCTTAACATTTTACTTAATATTCTAGACGTAGTTTCTGCTATTCATGAGCAAGGAATCGTTCACCGTGATCTTCGTATTCCAAATATTATTGATGTTAACGGAACCATCTGTGTTATTGACTTTGGTCTTGCTAGATTTTTAGGGGACCATGAAGAAACAAGCACCCTTATAGAAGAACAGCAGTTTATGAGACAAACATCCGCTGCAAGCGATATCTATGCACTTGGTCATTTTCTTTTATTTTTATTATATTCTGGTTATGAGCCGACGGAAAAACAAGAAAGAAGCTGGGAACAAGAGTTACATTTGTCGGCGCCTATTAAGACAATCATTCAAAAAATGCTGAGAGCAGATGAATCGTATGAAAGCATTAAAAGTTTACAAAAAGATATTTATGACTATATAAATAGTAAGAACTCAGGGAGGGGAAAGTATGGCGCTATTTAATAAAGCGTTAGCCCGCATTGGAATTGGTGCAGCGCGAGTGGACGCTAAGCTTGTCAATGATGAATTTCGTGCTGGTGAAAAGATTGAAGGGATTGTTGAAGTGTATGGAGGCAATGTTGAGCAGAAAATTGACAGCATCTATCTGCGTCTATTCACAACTTATGTAAAAGAAAGGGACGATAAAAAATACAAGCAGGATATTGAGCTCAATACGTTTAAGATTAACGACCCGTTCACGATTCAACCATCTGAAACGAAATCTATTCCTTTTACCTTTCAGCTGCCTGATGATACGCCTGTTACATTAGGGAGAACCCGGGTTTGGGTGGCGACGAGCCTCGATATTAAAGATGCCGTTGATCCGTCAGATATTGATCATGTAAAAGTGCTTCCTAACCTTATGGTAACAAGCGCAATTGAAGCTATGGAACAGCTTGGCTTTCGCTTGCGCCAAGTTGAGTGCGAAGAAGCCCCTCGCCGGATGAGAAAAAGACTTCCTTTTGTTCAAGAATTTGAATTTGTTCCAAGCGGTGGAGTGTACGCTGGGAAAGTAGATGAAATTGAAATCATCGTGCAGCCGAGCGGCTTGCATGACTACGATTTATTTATAGAAGTAGATCGACGTGCCAGAGGGTTTGGCGGCTTTCTATCTGAAATGCTGGATGCAGATGAGTCGCTCGTTCATGTTCATGTTTCTGAAAAAGAAATTCCTCAGTTAAAAAATATATTAACCAATATTATTTCACGCTATAGCTAACGTGCATAGCTCTCCTTTATTTTTCGTATATTAAAGACAGTAAAAAGAAAGGAGAGAGGTATATGCCGCAATCAAAGCAAACGAAAAAAATAAACACAAAAGAGGAATTTTCGGCTGAATTTGTCGTTCATCAAGCTCCTAAGCCAGAAGACTATATTCAGCCAAAACGTGTGAATAAGTAAAGCATGTAGAACGCTACATGCTTTTTCTTTTAATAGGTTGGAGGAAATAAAAAATGGTAAATCGCACTACAAAATATTCTCTATTTATTGTATCGCTTTTAGCTTTCTTTTTACTCATTTTATTTACGTTTAATACACCTTGGGTGAAACAGCTTGACTTTAATGTACTTCATACCATTGAAGGATGGAGGACGGACACGTTAACACCCATCATCATATTTATAACAACCGTAGGATCTTGGTATGTCACTGCGCCAATATGGTTTGCAATTATAGTATTTCTTCTTTATAAACGAAAAGGATTGCTCGCTTTATATATCACGCTCGTTTTTTGGGGAGTTCGCGCTTTAAATTGGGGATTGAAGGAGATTTTTGCAAGACCAAGACCTGATTGGAGTCAAGTCGTTCCCGCCTCTCACTATAGTTTTCCAAGCGGACATGCCATGAACTCAATGGCGTTTTACAGCGGAGTACTTTTGTTAATATGGATGTATACAAGAAGCAGAGCCGTTAAAACGGCAGCTGCATGCGTAATAGCTATTGTTATTTTATTAATTGGATTTAGCCGTTTGTATTTAGGCGTACACTTTTTAACGGATATACTAGCAGGATATTGTTTAGGACTTGCTTGGTCCTTAGGAGTCTATCTCTTTTCTAAACGCCTATATAACCAAAAATAGGAGCAATGGTTACATTTTTTTCGTTAATATTTCATTTTGTTTAAGTAGGCCTATTGATTCATCCATTCAAAAACAACTAATGATAAAATGGGAAACAAATATTTTATGTACATGTTTAATAAGAAAAAACTAGTAATTTCGACAAAAAACGTTTTGATTCGATAAAGGATTTTCGGATTTTATCACTAATTATATAAGAATACATGACGTAAAAGAGTAAATACTTGCTTTTGGGTGGAGGGAAGAATGTTGAGTGTGTGGACCACAATAAAAAAACAATTTAATATTAGCACAGAATATGATGTAACCATTATGCAAACAGAAGAAAAAGGCGAAAAGCGCGGATATAAGCCTGTCCATCGTCTAACGATTACAGCATTCGATCATCAAGACGCAGCAACACAAGTATTTCAGATGTTTAATATTGCTGATAATTTGCCAAAAGATTGTGATGCGAGGTTTATCAGCACAGGCGATATTTTATTAATTGATGAAGGTACTCGAGGAAAGTATTACTACAAGCTATGGACAGACGGCTGGCAAAAAGTGAACCGCCTGCACGTACGTTAAACATAAGGTAAAAGCGACCTATCTGGCCGCTTTTTATTTATATGTTGACCCTTAGTAATCACGAGTATGATGGCCAGGGCCATTTTTTCGGTTTGTTGCTGAATATTCATCTCCATGGGCTTCATGTTCTGCTATAATTGCTTCTTTAGGAATATGATTATTCTTTTTAGGCGAATTAATTCGATTGCGATGCTTTTTCCCCATACATATCACCTCAGCTAACATTAGTAAATCCCTTGCGCTATTAGCGTACCCTTATATAAAAAGACATACTACGCCATTTTTTGGGCCGTATGTCTTTTTATTTTTGACGCATAATGTTAGAAGTAAATAGACAAGCAAGGGATACAATATGGTATAGTGAAAGCGTAAGATTTTTTACATATAGGAGGTACGAAATGAGCGTACATATTGGGGCAAAACAAGGTGATATTGCAGAAACGATTTTACTTCCAGGTGATCCACTTCGTGCAAAATACATTGCAGAAACGTTTTTAGAAGATGTAACTTGCTATAACGAAGTGCGCGGTATGCTTGGATTTACAGGAACATATAAAGGAAAGCGCGTTTCTGTTCAAGGAACAGGAATGGGTGTACCATCAATTGCTATTTATGTAAATGAACTAATGAATGAATATGGTGTTCAAAACCTAATTCGCGTTGGTACATGCGGAGCAATTCAAAAAGATGTAAAAGTGCGTGACGTTATTTTAGCCATGTCTTCGTCAAGTGATTCACAAATGAACCGTGTTAAATTTGGTCCTATTGACTATGCACCGACAGCTAACTTTGATTTATTAAAGCGCGCTTACGATGCAGGTGTTGAAAAAGGCCTTCAGTTAAAAGTAGGAAGTGTATTTACATCTGATCAATTTTACAATGAAGACGGCCAGCTAGAAAAATTGGCAGCTCACGGCGTATTGGCAGTTGAAATGGAAACAACGGCTTTGTATACGCTAGCCGCTAAATACGGCCGTAATGCTTTATCGGTTTTAACAGTAAGTGATCACATTTTCACTGGTGAAGAAACAACGTCAGAAGAGCGTCAAACGACGTTTAACGATATGATTGTTGTTGCGCTTGAAGCAGCAATTAATGAATGAACATAATTTCATTTCGTTTATTTGCTGAATGGCAGCGAAAAGCTGCGGCATAACAAATGAAAAGACGAGAAGCAATCAAGCTTCTCGTCTTTTTATTTGTGAAAATTAATTGTTTCCAAACGGGAAATTGTATGGTACGATTTGATACGTTAAAAACGGCTTTGATTTTCGTGAAAGTCGAAAATCGTATAAAAAATTCATAAGAGGTGATAAACCATCATGATGGCAAGTATTAAACAGCAGTGGTTTTCAAACGTTCGAGCAGATATTTTGTCTGGGATGACAGTTGCTCTTGCGCTTATTCCAGAAGCCCTTGCTTTTTCCATTATCGCCGGTGTCGATCCCATGGTTGGCCTGTATGCATCTTTTTGTATGGCAATTGTGATTGCTTTTACAGGCGGAAGACCAGCTATGATTTCAGCTGCAACAGGAGCAATGTCTTTATTGATGATTAACTTAGTCAAAGATCACGGCATTGAGTATTTATTTGCAGCTACTGTTTTAACCGGAATTATTCAAATTTTACTTGGTGTTTTGAAAGTAGGAAGGTTTTTATCATTTCTTCCTCAAACAGTTATGATTGGATTTGTAAATGCGCTAGGTATTTTAATTTTTACAGCACAGCTTCCGCATTTTCAAGGAGCAAATTGGATGATGTACGCAATGGTAGCCGGAACGCTGCTCATCGTCTATTTGTTTCCGCTCATGACCAAAGCAATACCATCTCCGCTTGTTGCCATTGTCTTGATGACGATTGTAGCGATTGTCTTTCATTTAGATTTAAAAACGGTAGGAGATATGGGGAATATTACGCGTTCGCTGCCGGTTCTTCACTTTCCAAAGGTTGATTTATCAGTGGAGACACTGCTTATCATTTTACCTTATTCGCTTCCTTTGGCGATTGTAGGCCTACTTGAATCTATGCTAACGGCAACGGTACTGGACGAAATTACAGATACGCCCTCGAATAAAAATAAAGAAGCGCGCGGTCAAGGCATCGCTAATATTGTAACAGGTTTCTTTGGAGGAATGGCTGGCTGTGCCATGATTGGACAATCTATGATTAATGTAAAATCAGGGGGACGTGGAAGGTTATCTACCTTAGTCGCCGGAGTCTTTTTATTGTTCTTAATTATGGTGCTTGGCGATGTTGTTAAACAAATTCCAATGGCTGCTCTTGTAGGCGTTATGTTTATGGTAGCCGCGGGTACATTTGATTGGCAGTCCCTTAAAGACTTAACGAAATATCCACTATCGGATGCTATTGTAATGGTTGTTACGGTGGTTATCGTATTGTTTACACATAACTTAGCATTAGGAGTAATGGTAGGTATTGTTTTAAGCACCATTGTATTTGGCTGGAAGATGGCTAAAATCAAAACAACTTCACAAACAGAAGGCAATATGAAGCAATACAGGGTTTCAGGGCAATTATTTTTTGCCACGATCAGCTTCTTCATGGATGAATTTCAGTATGAAACAGACCCGGATACCATCATTATTGATTTTAGTTCTTCTCATATATGGGATCAATCGGCCGTGATCGGCATCTCAAAAATTATCGATAAGTACGAGCGATTGAATAAAAAGGTTATTGTAAAAGGACTAAATGAAGACAGTAAAAAAATCGTAAGGCAAATTGGCATAACGTCGCTGTCGAACAAATAAAAGGTGTGCAGTAGCACACCTTTTTTACTTGTTTCGTTTTAGTAGCTGTACGAGCCAGGTGGAAAAAGAAGTTGTAGATGAAGGTACGGATGTCTGTTTTAACAAAATAGCATAGGCTTTGCGCCGATATTGGTAATCAAGCATGCATATCTACTCCTTTTAAAACAGGATTTGGAAGCGTTTTCTTTATTGTAGCATGCTTAATAGGGAGATAAAAGAAAAAAGAGAGACCATCGTCTCTCTTTAATCATTTCCAAACATATAGCGTTTGTGATGCCATGAGATTCCAAACATCAGACCCATTGCAAACATGTTCCCCATCAGTGAACTACCTCCATATGAAATAAAAGGAAGTGGAATTCCGGTAATAGGCAAGACTTGAATGGTCATACCGATATTTTGAAATACGTGGAACGTAAGCATTGAAATAACGCCTACACATAAGTAAGAATTGAATTCATTTTTTGTTTCAAGGCCTAGCTTGATCAAGTAATAAACGAGTACGAAGAAAAGACTAATAACAATGCTGGCGCCGATAAAGCCAAACTCTTCTCCAATAACCGCAAAAATAAAGTCGGTCTGTCCCTCTGGCAAATAGACAACTCCATTTCCGATTCCTTTACCGTTTACCATTCCTGATCCAATTGCATCTAACGATTTCTTTAAATGATAGCCCTCTCCCGAACTATATGACTCAGGATCAAGCCAAGAATAAATACGGCCAAATTGGTATTGCTTAACCCCTAGATACTTTTCTAATAGGCTAGGTGCATAAACAACAAGTCCCAAAATGACAGAACCAACCGCTGTAATACCTAAAAATGCAGGCGCGATGATTTTCCAGCTTACGCCTGAAACAAATACAAGTCCAACCGTGATTGCTAAGAACACAAGAGCGGTACCTAAGTCAGGCTGCTGCATGATTAATAATAAAGGTAAAGCAAGTACAGCACCCAGTTTACCAAGCAGTAAAAAGTCTTCTCTTACTGTCCGGATACGATATTTTTCATTGTGTTTAACAATGACCGTACTCAGTGTGATAATCAAAAACACTTTCATAAACTCTGATGGCTGTAACGAAAAGCCGGGAAGTGTGAACCAACTTTTTGCCCCGTTAATTTCTCTGGCAATGCTTGACGGAGCCACTAGTAAAAGAAGCAATAAAAAGTTCCCAAATCCATAAAAAACCCACGTTAGCTTTTGAAGCTGATCGGAGTCAAAACGCATGACAAACCCTATAATCACCATTCCGATTATATAAAAAACAACTTGTTGCGCTACGAAGTTCTTATCATACTGCCCAATTTTTTCAGCACTATGGATTGCCACAACGCTTACGCAAAACAATAGGAAGATTAGGAAAGCCAAGTTCCAGTCAAATCTACTAACATTTCTTTGATTTTCACCCATATTATTCACCTGTCACTATTAAATCTCATTCTTTCTTTATGATAAAAGAAAAATGCTGGTTTTTAATGCAAAGTCGATTAATGAAGAGTCGCACTAACCCCACTTTGCAGTTTTTGCTTTGAATATAGACTTGCTAAAAGTAAGAAAAGATATGTCGCAAGCTGCGTTACCATACAGCCTTTTATTATACATGAATTATTCTATAACATAAATAGGAGAAATGATAACAATTTCTTTTTTCTAAAAACTCTATTTGCAGGGATTTATTCAATTCATCTTCTTTATCTCCTTAAAGGTTAATATGAAAACATACTATAGGAATTTATCTTTTTTTGCACGTGAAAAGATAAAGAAACGTGTATATATATAACGAAAGAAAGGGCAAATAGTTTCATATGAACGACTGAAAAATTCTAAACTGCGAGGACTAAATCTAGCAAGCTATACATATGAATAATAGTAAAGATAAGAGAAAGTGTTCTACACTATCTTTTTCTACATGCAGACATTCAACTTCTTAGCACTCCCACAAGTAAACAGTTGAGACAAGAATATAATTATATTCGACTTTCTTGCTGATGAACGAACGTATGGAAGGTATATGGATAGATTACCGAATCAGAGACATAGGATATTAGGAAAATAATAGATAGAGATTAATAGAATCATAACGTAGAGAGGTGTGTTTATGATTATAGGGGCAAGTGTGACAGCATTTTTATTATTATGGTGGACAATTTTTTATAGCGGGCGCTACTATCATTATGTTTCAGAGCCTGTTGGCAAAAGAATTTCCCTTCACGTAGGAATACATGTCACCTTAGTGGTTGGAGTGAATGCATGTCTCTGGCTTGAGCAGCCGCTGCTTTTTTCTAGCATTTTAGCAGGGTGTGCAGGACTAGGAGCCGGATGGTTTGTAGGGATTCCTTTTTCGGTAAAAAGTATGTTAAGTGGAATAATGGGAGGCATAGGAACGGGTGTTAGTTTTTATATCTCTATGAGCATGTGGATGGAACAATTTAACTGGCTATCTTTTTTATTGATAGGAACGAGCGTTATTTTTAGCGGAAGTTCGTTATTTCAAGTGTTAAAATCGATTCCGTCATTTGAAAAGGTACTGGTAAAAATGTGGATTCAACATCCTTTTCTGATAGCTCCTATTTTGATTACCGTATTTTGGCTGTATAATTTTATTGAAAAATATTTTCCTCAAGCAGATCCAACACGCAAGTAGTTTCCGTGTTGGATTTATTATTTCCTCCGATAAGACTCCCCTTTAAGTTTACCAAATTTAACATCGTTCAACTAGTCTATAGAAGGTAAAAGTAGACATTCACCTATCTTCATTATGATGCATATTGTAACGTACCAAGCATTATAAAGGGGGAGTGCGTATGTATCCATATCAATACGATCCACGTTTTCAAAATTTGTTTCCACCTGGAGGAGGCCAAGGGTTTCCATCGTTTCCACCTGGAGGAGGAGGCCAGGGGTTTCCATCGTTTCCACCTGGAGGAGGAGGTCAAGGATTTCCACCGCCGCCACCTGGAGGAGGGGGCCAAGGGTTTCCGCCACAGGGAGGGGCTCAGCCGCCTTCAAGTCCACCGCCAGCTTTTACACCTGCACCAAAGCTAGGTTCAGGAGGTCCATCACTTTATGCTGTTGACCCAGGCGCTATTTCAGGATGCTTATACCGATATACCTATATATGGCCGAGAAATGGTCGGCCTTACTGGTTTTACCCAACCTTTGTAGGCAGACGCTCAGTTGCAGGATATCGCTGGACAGGATCTTTCTGGGTGTATGCTGGGGTAGATGTAAATCAAATTCGAGAATTTCAATGTGTATAAAACTCCGCTTGCGGAGTTTTTTTGTGCGAAAAGGTTGACGCATAAAAAATGACGTTATATAATAAATCTCGAATTAAAGATAATTTGTTTAGTAATATCTCGAATTAATAATAATATACACTTTTTAGGAGATGACATTTATGGCAAATGTATTATATGTAAAAGTAAATCCGCAGGTTGATGAAGCATCATTTTCAACTCGTTTAGCACAGGTTTTCTTAGATGAGTATAAAACAGCAAACCCTACTGATACAGTGACAACGCTTGATCTGTATAAAGAAACAGTTCCGTTCATTGATGGAGATGTTTTAGCAGCATGGGGAAAAGCTGGAGCTGGTGAAGAATTATCAGCTGTTGAATTAGAAAAAGTAACGCGTATGGGTGAATTAGTAGAGCAATTTTTACAAGCTGACAAAGTTATTTTCTCAGCTCCAATGTGGAACTTAAGCTTTCCTCCACTAATGAAAGCATATATTGATAACATTTTAATTGCAGGAAAAACGTTTAAATATACTGAAAATGGTCCAGTAGGATTAGCTTCAGATAAAAAAGTAGTGTTACTAGAAGCTCGTGGAGGGGTTTATTCAGAAGGCCCTGCAGCAGAGCTAGAATTTACTCAAAGCTATTTACGTACAGTGATGGGCTTCATTGGGGTTCAAGATTTCCAACTGGTTGTTGCAGAAGGTATGGCTTACACACCAGCAGAAGCAGACAATATTCTAGCAAAAGCATCTGAAAAAGCAAAAGAAGTTGCGTCAACGTTCTAATCTCAAAAGGCTGGGACAAAAGGATTTTAGACGAAGTGAAAAACGAACCACTGATCAAGATATTTGATTAGTGGTTCGTTTTTTTTTGTTACGGTGAACGTAGGTTTCATGTTTGTAAGTCTTTCTAGCAGTTGATTGGAGGGCAGGCCGAAGACTCCTGCGGGAAAAGCGGAATAGGCGAGACCCCACAGGAGCGTATGCGACGAGGAGGCTCAGCATCCCCCCTCGGAAAGCGAAGTCTTGCACGGAAATCAACTGCGGTGTCAAAAGCGGTTCGGCCCATGTATACGAGTTGTTCGTCTTTAGATTGGATTCATTTGTTTATGTCTCAACCTCTTTTTTAGGTTTAAAATTCAATATCCACTCTTCAGAAGATGTATAAAGGGTTACATGAAGTGCGGCATAGAGAACGCACTTTTTATGAAAACGCTCATACATTTTTATTTACAAGACAAAAAAAGCATGGTTAAATAATGACCATGTTAACGTAACATCGGGATAGGGGAAGTTTTTCCGCAGAATCATTGGGGTATGCTACAAGTACAATCTAAAAAAGGGTGATTGAGATGTTTAAAAAATTATTTGGTAATAAGACAAAATCAAAAGAAACAACCGTTCTAGCTCCGCTTTCAGGTAATATCCTGCCAATCAGCGAAGTACCAGATCCAGTGTTCGCACAGAAGATGATGGGAGACGGTTTTGCAATCGAACCTTCAGAAGGACAAGTTGTTTCACCTGTTGCTGGGGAAGTTGTTCAGCTTTTCCATACAAAACACGCGGTAGGCTTAAAAACAGAAGCCGGTACGGAAGTATTAATACATATCGGCCTTGAAACAGTGGCAATGGAAGGCGAAGGATTCGAAGCTCACGTGGCACAAGGTGACAAAGTAAG
>Ga0207713_1003351_pt1 | contig 10995 bp, 9 predicted proteins | sample KBSS64metaG_FD_184404 | JGI IMG/M metagenome (GOLD analysis project Ga0207713, IMG submission 184404) | Switchgrass rhizosphere microbial communities from Kellogg Biological Station, Michigan, USA - KBS S6-4 metaG (SPAdes) (version 2) | ecosystem: Host-associated > Plants > Roots > Rhizosphere >...
GGCGGCGCGCACTTGCAGAAATTTTGAGGTGCTTGGAGAGGCGGCCTGGGTAAGGCCGCCGAATCTTCAGCGAGTTGTTGCCAGTTCCTGTTGGACGCTGGCGACAGTGCGAGGCCAAGGTTTACCAGCCTGAACCTTCGCTGGCAAGGCCTTGATGGCGGTAACGGCTGCATCGCGGTTGGCGAAGCTACCGTAAGTGATGACGTAAAGCGGCTTGCCGTTGAGGACTTTCTTGAAATAACGGTACTCGCCGCCCTGCTCCTTGACGAAGGATTGCGCGGCCGCTTCGGAGCTGGTGCCGAGGATCTGCACCACGTAGTTACCCGGCGCTTGTGCTGAGTACCAGGTGCCGCCAGCGGCCTTGGCCACGGTGGCTGGTTTCTCGACAGGCTTGGCAACAGCAGCGGCGGCTGGTTTGGCTGGCACTGGAGCCGGCTTCACGGCAGGCGCAACCGGGACTGGCTTGGCCGTCGCGACCTGAGTCGGCGCAGGCACAGGCTTGGCGGCAGGTGTCGGTGCCGGGCCAGGCTGGACGCCCGCAGGCGGCGCGGTGGTAGTCACGGTCGGCGGCGTAGCGCTCGAGCCTTCGACCGGCACACCGTCATCGCCTTCGGTGATGCCACCGGCGGCTTCGGCCAGCGGACCGCGCATGACCGGCTGCGAGTTGCCGACCAGCGGCAATGGCATCGGTTGCGAGTTACCGGCGAATTCGACGGCAGGCGCGCCGCCGCTGTTAGGTTGTGGCGTGCCCTGACCGAGCGGCAGTTGCGCCTGTTCGTTGGCAGGTGCGCCAGTGGTCGGTGCTTTGCTGCGACCCGGCATCAACCAGGCGGCGGCTACCGCGACCACGACAACAGCGGAAATCGCCAATACGTGTTTCTTCGGCATGTTGAACCCCATACTTGGACGCTTCACCGCTGAGCGGCTGGCAATCATGGCTTCGATCATCGCATCGCGGGCAACCTGGTTGATGGTGCCAGGCCAACCGTCGGAGCTTTCGTGAATATCAGAGATCTGATCTGCGGTGAAAAGTTCGATACCCCGGCCGGCGCCTTCGAGTCGCTGGTCCAGATATTCGCGGGTTTCTTCTTCGGTGTAAGGCTGCAATTCGATGACGTGGAAACGCTCTTCCTCGAGGCTCAGCGCATCCAGTTGAGCAATCAACGACGACTCGCCGAACAGGAACACATGCGGGCGACCTTCCGGTGCACCGGCGGCCAGGGCCAGCAAGGCTTCCAGCGCGGACTCGTCGAGTTGCTCGGCGTCATCCACCAGCAGATAGACTTCCTGCCCCGTCAGTGCAAGTTGCACCACTTGAGCCAGAATCGCGCCGATCTCGGCCTGGGCGACGTTCAGCGCCTGAGCCACCTGACGCAGCACGCCGGCCGCGTCACCGGCGCCACGGGCGGAAACAACCACGCTCTGCACCGACTGTTTGTTGGTGCTGGCCACCAGGGCCTGACGCAACAGCGTCTTGCCACTGCCTTGCGGGCCGGTGACGACCAGCAACAACTGACTGTAGCGTGCCAGGTGATGCAGTTGCCCCAGCACCGGTTTGCGCTGGGCCGGGAAGAATTTGAAGCCAGGCACCCGTGGAGAAAAAGGGTCATGACTCAACTGGTAATGGCCGAGGAAAGCCTCGTCGGCGTGCAAACTAGTCATCGGGATCTTATTAACCTTTAAGCTGAGCCAGAGCGCGGTAATCCGCTCCCAGCGTGGCCTGTAAAACCTCTTTCGGATAATCGTCGGTCACCACCGCTTCGCCCATGTGGCGCAGCAGCACCAGGCGCAAACGACCGTCGATCACTTTCTTGTCAATTGCCATGTGTTCGAGAAAATCGGCTTCAGTCATCTCTTCAGGCGGGATAACCGGGAGGCCGGCACGCTGGAACAGACGAATGCCGCGATCGCGCTCTTGCTCGCTGATCCAGCCCAGGCGCGCGGACATTTCCAAGGCCATTACGGTGCCAGCAGCGACCGCCTCACCATGTAGCCAGACACCATAGCCCATGTGGGTTTCGATGGCGTGGCCGAAGGTATGACCCAGGTTAAGCGTGGCGCGAACACCGGTCTCCCGTTCGTCGGCACCGACCACCGCAGCCTTGGCCGCGCAAGAGCGCTCGATGGCGTAAGTCAGAGCTACTTGATCCAGAGCACGCAGGCGATCAACGTTTTCTTCGAGCCAGGTCAGAAACGGCTCGTCGCAGATCAGCCCGTATTTGATGACTTCAGCAAGCCCGGCGGAGAGTTCGCGGGCCGGCAGGGTATTGAGGGTCGCGGTATCAATCAGCACCACGTTCGGCTGATAGAAAGCGCCAACCATGTTCTTGCCCAGCGGATGGTTGATCCCGGTCTTGCCGCCCACCGAAGAGTCGACTTGCGACAGCAGCGTGGTCGGGATCTGGATGAAATCGACACCACGCTGATAGCAGGCGGCAGCAAAACCGGCCATGTCACCAATCACGCCACCACCGAGGGCGATGACCGTGGTACGGCGGTCGTGCCGCGCGGTCAGCAGACCGTCGAAAATCAGTTGCAGGGTTTCCCAGGTCTTGAACGCTTCGCCATCCGGCAGCACCACGGAAACTACCGAGAACTGTGCGAGGCTGCGGGTCAGACGCTCGAGATAGAGCGGCGCAACGGTCTCGTTGGAGATGATCGCCACTTGCCGTCCGCGGATATGCGGGGCCAGCAGCTCAGGCTGATCCAACAAACCTTCGCCAATATGAATCGGGTAGCTGCGCTCGCCTAGATCGACCTTGAGTGTCTGCATGTGTCCCCACAGTGAAGATGGAATCAGGCGTCCTGCCTTGAGTTAACGAATGTCCACGGCGTCTGCTGGTATGACGCCGCTCGGTAGCCATCTGCCACAACCTTGAGCGGCCATGACAGGACGCCGAGGATAGCGCATTTCGCGCTGCGCTTTAACGGGGAGGTAGCTGCTGCAAGCGTTCGAGAATATCGAGCACCACCATTCGCGGCGGCCGCTCATCGGTTTCCACCACCAGATCGGCGATTTCCCGATAAAGCGGATCGCGGATCGCCAGCAGATCCCGAAGGGTCTTGGCCGGATCGGCGGTACGCAACAGGGGTCGATTGCGATCGCGGGACGTGCGGCCCACCTGCTGCTCGACAGACGCATGCAGATAAACCACCCGCCCGCCGGCGTGCAGCGCCCGGCGATTGGCCTCGCGCATCACCGCGCCGCCACCGGTCGCCAGCACCACGCCGTCGCACCCACACAGCTCGGCGATCATCGCCTGCTCGCGGTCACGAAAGCCCGGCTCGCCTTCCTTATCGAAAATCCACGGGATATTGGCGCCCGTGCGCAATTCAATTTCCTTATCGGAATCTTTGAACGGCAGGCGCAGCTCTTTGGCCAGCAACCGGCCGATGGTGCTTTTTCCAGCCCCCATCGGTCCAACAAGAATCAAATTTCGCACAGAATCAATGACTCACAGCAATCGCCTGGTTATTCATGATACGCGGAGTGAGAAATACCAGCAGCTCGGATTTTTTCTCCGAAACCACGTCACGCCGGAAAAGGCGGCCAAGATACGGCACATCACCGAGAAATGGCACCTTATCTACAACCTTGCTCTGAGTATTTGAGAAAACCCCGCCAATCACGATGGTCTCGCCGTCGTTGACCAGGACCTTGGCATTGACCTCGTTTTTCTTGATCGGCGGCACATCCTGCACCTTGTTCAGGTAGTCCGGTTCGTCCTTGGTGACCTTGACCTCCATGATGATCCGGTTGTCCGGAGTGATCTGCGGCGTCACTTCCAGAGACAGCGAGGCCTCCTTGAACGACACCGAGGTAGCGCCGCTGGAGCTGGCTTCCTGATAGGGAATCTCCGTGCCCTTGAGGATTTTCGCGGTTTCCTTGTCCGAGGTGACCACCTTGGGCTGCGAGACGATTTCGCCGTTGCCGGTTTTTTCCATGGCCGTCAGCTCAAGATCCAGCAGCACATTGTCGGTGATGAAAGCGATGCCGAGCCCCGAGGTGTTGCCGGCGGCGCCCAGGTCGACGAACGGCGAGTTGGTGCTGGTGCTGCCAGGCGTACCGATGGTCGATGAAGCATTCGCCCCATTATTGCTGACGCCTGAGGTGTTCCAGTTGCCCTTGTTCTGCATCGATCCACCCCAGCGCACGCCGAGGCTTTTGTCATAGTCGACGTTGGCTTCAACGATGCGCGCCTCGATCATCACCTGACGTACCGGAATATCCAGTTGCGCGACGATACGGCGCAGTTCGTCGAGGCGATCCTGGGTCTGGTAGGCAATGATGTTGTTGGTCCGCTCATCCACCGTGATCGAGCCCCGCTCGTCGGCTTTTGCCTCGGCACTGGTCACCGACTGGAACAGCTTGGCGATATCGGCAGCTTTGGCGTAGTTGACCTGCAACAGCTCGCGACGCAGGGGGGCCAGGTCGGCGATTTGCTTCTGTGACTCCAGCTCCTGACGCTCGCGGGCGGAGATTTCATCGGCCGGCGCCACCAACAAAACATTACCGATCTTGCGTTTATCCAGGCCCTTGGTTTTCAACACCAGATCCAGCGCCTGATCCCACGGCACGTTCTGCAAACGCAGCGTGATGCCGCCCTGCACCGTGTCGCTGGCCACCAGATTGAGGTTGGTGAAATCGGCGATCAGTTGCAGCACCGAACGCACATCGATGTCCTGGAAATTCAGCGAGAGCTTTTCACCGGTGTAGGCGAAACGCTCGGTGTTGCGTTTCTGCAAGTCATCGACAGTCATCGGCCGGATGCTGACAGTCAGCTTGTTGTCGGTCTGGTAAGTCGAATAATCGAAGGCGCCGCTGGGTTCAATGCTGATCGTGGCCCGATCACCCGTGGCGCTGGCGTTGACGAACTGCACCGGGGTGGCGAAATCCTTGACGTCCAGACGCACACGCAACGGTTCAGGCAATTGGGTCTTGGGGAAACCGAGGATGATCTTGCCGTCGCGCTCCTGAATGTCCGGGGCGATGGAAGGATCCGACAGATCGATGACCACATTGCCTTCGCCCTGGGTGCCGCGCTGGAAATCCACCCCCCGGATAGCCTTGCCTACGGGCGCATAGGCTTTCGCCGGGGCTGGCGTTGCAGTCGCTGTGCGCGGGGTTTTTGGCGCCGGGCTGGAGGCCGTTTTGTTGGCGCCTTGCCCGACCACCACGAACAGCGTGTTGCCTTCGACCCGTGCGTTGTACGGCGTCAACTGGGTCAGATTGATGATCAGCCGCGTACGATCCTTGGCTTGCACCACCGTAGCGCTGCGGGCATTTCCGCCACCCAGCTCACGACTTTTGCTTTTTAGCTGACTGACAACGCCAGGCAGATCCAGCGCAATCCGTGCAGGCGATTCCGTGGTGTAACCGTGAGGCGACGGTGGCGGCTCATCGAACGACAACTTCAACTCGACGCGGCCCCCCGGCAGCGCCGCTACATCCAGCGCTTTGAGGTTGGCCGCTAGCACCATCGGCGACAGCAACGCTATCCATAGCGAAATACCGAAGGTTGAGAAAATCCTGTTCATTTTTCGAGTTCCACTATGAGTGCTCTTTCAAAGGGATGGTCCGCGGCCGCTCCAGCCAGGCGCCTTCGCCGTCGGGAACGATTTCGACCACATCGACCTGCGAGCTACTGATGGCGACGATCCGCCCATCGTTACGCCCCAGGTAATCGCCGACTTTCAACCGATGTACCCCGCCCGCCCCGCGCAGCAGCGCAAAGGAGCCGGTCGCATTGGCGATCGTTCCGACCATTTCAAACTGCTCGATGTTGAAACCTTCGAGGTACTGTTTGACCCGGTTCGGGTCAGGTTTGACGTTGCGCGAGCCGTGTTTCTGGCCGGCCAGATCGACTCTGATCTGCCGGGAAAACGGGCTTCGCAGGTTGGCGGCGCTGTAGGTGAATGTTGGGTAAGACCGAAATGTCGGCGTTGGTTCAATCTTGCCGGGCGCACGCAAACGCATTTCGTTCATGTACGCGTCCAGGTCGCTGAAGTCATTGTCGCTGCCGCAACCGGCCAGGCTGGCGACCAACACAACCATCGAAAAACAACGAGTCGGGCTCATTTTTGCAGCCCCTTGTCGTTGTAGCGGTAGGTCTTGGCGAGGATGCTCATGCGCAACTTCGGACCACCTTCCGGGTTGGCCGGCGCAAGGTCGAAGTCATGCAGGGTGACAATCCGTGGCAGCCCGGCGACGCCGCTGACGAAGGTAGCCAGGTCATGATAGGCACCGGTGACGGTGATCTGGATCGGCAGTTCGATGTAGAACTGCTGCGTGTTCTCCGGCAGCAGTTTGATCTCTTCGAACTCCAGGCCACTGCCCAGGCCGGTGCGCGTGATGTCCTCCAGCAGGCCGGGCACTTCGGTGTCACTGGGCAATTGCCGCAGCAGCACGCCAAAGGAGTTCTCCATTTCCTTCATCTGCTGCGTATACAGCTCCAGGTTCGCCGCCATATGGGCTTTGTCGGCGAATTGCTCCTTGAGGGTCGACTCTTCCTCGCGCTTGAGTTCGAGCTGGCTCTGAAGGTCGCTGATGGAAAAACTGTAGCCCAGTGAAAACACCAGAATCATGAGCAGGATACCCGCCAGTGCCTTGATGGCTGGCGGCCAGGAACCCATGTTATTGGTGTCCAGGTCATTGATGTCGATCTTGCGCAGGCCTTCGAACCAGTCAGACAGCCTCATTTGCCGCCCTCCGTAGCGGCGGGCTGAGCCTGACGAACGGTCAGCTGAAAGACGTTGGCCTGATCCAGCTGACCGGCGGTCGTCGCTTTGACTTCCGTGAGGCTGGGCGCATCAAACCAATCGGACGCATCCAGATTGCGCATCAGGTCTGACACACGATTGTTGGACTCCGCCGCACCCGTGATGGACAAGGACTTGCCGGCCATTTTCACCTCAGTGAAATACACGCCGTCAGGCAGCGTCCGCGCCAGTTGATCGAAAATACGCCCGCTGATCGGCCGGTTGCCTTGCAGGTCCTGGATGATGCGCATGCGCTCGACCAATTGCTGGCGACGGGCCTTCAAATCGCTGATCTGTTTAATCCGCTCGTCGACCACGGCAATCTGTTTGCCGATGTAATCGTTACGAGCCACTTGCCGATCGATAGCGCCACTGATGGCCTGGTTCGCGATCAACACCGCGCCCACGGCCCCCACCATCACACCGACCAGTGTCAGCAAAAAGCGTTTGCGGCGCGCTTCACGCAGCTCTTCACGCCAGGGTAAAAGATTGATCCGCGCCATCAGTCGAAACTCCTGAGGGCCAGCCCGCAGGCGATCATCAGTGCCGGCGCATCGCTGGCCAGGGCACCGGCGTTGACCTTGCTGCTCAGGGTCATGTCGGAGAAGGGATTGGCCACTTGCGTCGGCGTTCCCAATCGTTGCTCGATCAACCGGTCCAGCCCTGGGACCGATGCGGTACCGCCGGCCAACAGAATGTGATCAACCGAGTTGTACTGACCGGAGGCGAAGAAAAACTGCAACGAGCGCGACACCTGCTGCACCAGCGCGTCGCGAAACGGCTGCAGCACCTCACTGACGTAATCGTCCGGCAAACCACCCTGCTTCTTCGCCAGCCCCGCCTGCTCAATGGTCAGGCCATAACGTCGCTGGATTTCCTCCGTCAATTGACGACCACCGAACAATTGCTCGCGGGTGTAGATGATCCGCCCCTGATGCAGCACGCTCAGAGTGGTCATGGTGGCGCCGATATCGATTACCGCTACCGTCAGACGTTCTTGAGAGGCAGCCAGCTGGCTCGCCAGCAATCCGTAGGAACGCTCCAGCGCATAAGCCTCGACGTCGACCACGCGGGCTGTCAGACCGGCCAGGGCCAGGGCCGCTTCCCGGACTTCGACGTTTTCCTTGCGACAGGCCGCCAGCAGCACGTTGACTCGCTCGGGGTTGCGCGCAGAAACGCCCTGGACCTCAAAGTCGATGGCCACTTCGTCCAATGGATAAGGGATGTATTGATCGGCCTCGATCTTCAGCTGGTTTTCCATTTCATCGTCGGAAAGACCGGCGTCCATCTCGATGGTCTTGGTAATCACCGCCGAACCGGCCACGGCCACGGCGACGTTCTTGAGGTTGGTCCTGGCCTTGAGCAGCACGCGCGCGAGTGCCTGCCCTACGCCTTCGAGCTCGGCGATATTTTTCTCGACCACAGCGTTAGTGGGTAAAGGTTCCACCGCATAGGCCTCGACCCGATAACGGTCGCCTTGGCGGCTTAGCTCCAGAAGCTTGACCGACGTGGAGCTGATGTCGATCCCCAGAAGCGTATTGGCCTTTTTATTAAAGAGTCCTAGCACTACCAATTCCCTATGACTATCCGTGTCTTACGGACTCTGTAATATCAGTTGCGTTCAAACCACCCGTCTTGACAGCAGCGCAAATGACGCTCTCGGCGGAAAAATGCTTATAATGCCCAGCGTTTTTTTCCGGTTTTTACTTCAAGCGCGGGTCGTTCCCTGTTTATCTGAACCCTGATGCCTAATTCATTCTTTGCCCTGGATGTCCAAAAGCCTTGATTCGTCTGCTGAAATTTTTCGGATGGTCCATCGTCGCCGTTTTCTGCGGACTGCTCCTCGGTCTTAGCGGCGCCTTTCTCTACCTTAGTCCGGGTTTACCATCCGTGGAGGCTCTGAGAAGCATCCAGTTGCAGATTCCTTTGCGGGTCTACAGCAGCGACAACAAGCTGATCGCAGAATTTGGCGAAATGCGCCGCACACCGATCCGGTTCGCCGACATTCCCCCCAATTTCATTAATGCGTTACTAAGTGCTGAAGATGACAACTTCGCCAATCACTACGGTGTCGACCCCAGCAGCCTGATGCGCGCGGCCACCCAGTTGGTAAAAAGCGGACACATTCAGTCCGGCGGCAGCACCATCACGATGCAGGTGGCGAAGAACTTCTTCCTGACCAGCGAACGCAGCTTCTCGCGCAAAACCACCGAAATTCTCCTGGCCCTGCAGATTGAACGGCAGCTGACCAAGGACGAGATTCTTGAGTTGTACGTCAACAAGATCTATCTGGGCAACCGCGCCTACGGCATCGAGGCCGCCGCGCAGGTTTACTACGGCAAGTCGATTCGTGATGTCAGCCTGGCGCAGATGGCGATGATCGCCGGCCTGCCGAAAGCCCCTTCGCGCTTCAACCCGCTGGCCAATCCGGCCCGCAGCAAGGAACGTCGCGACTGGATCCTTGGGCGCATGTACAAACTCGGCAAAATCACCGAGGCCGACTACACCACCGCGATCAACGAGCCGCTGAACGCCAGTTATCACGTGCCGACCCCGGAAGTGAACGCACCGTACATCGCTGAAATGGCCCGCGCCGAAATGGTCGGCCGTTATGGCAGCGACGCCTATACCGAGGGTTTCCGCGTCACCACCACGGTACCGAGCAACCTGCAGGAAATGGCCAACACCGCAGTCCACGAAGGGTTGATGACCTACGACCAGCGTCATGGTTATCGCGGACCGGAGTCGCGCCTGCCGGGCAAGACTCGCGAGGCCTGGACAATCGAGCTGACCAAGCAGCGCACCATCAGCAGCCTTGAACCTGCCATCGTCACCCAGGTCGACAAGACCGGCCTGCAAGTGATGACCCGTACCGGTGACGAACACGTCGGCTGGGACAGCATGAAATGGGCGCGTCCGTTCCTGAACACCAACAGCATGGGCGCCAATCCGAAGCAGCCTTCGGACGTTGCGCAGGTCGGCGACCTGATTCGTGTGCAGCGCCAGCCGGACAACTCGCTGAAATTCAGCCAGATCCCGCAGGCTCAGGGCGCGCTGGTTTCCCTCGATCCGCAGAACGGTGCCATTCGCTCCCTGGTCGGTGGCTTCGCCTTTGAGCAGAGCAATTACAACCGCGCCCTGCAGGCCAAGCGTCAGCCGGGCTCGAGCTTCAAACCGTTCGTCTACAGCGCCGCACTGGATAACGGCTACACCGCCGCCAGCCTGGTGAACGACGCACCGATCGTGTTCGTCGACGAATACCTGGACAAGGTCTGGCGGCCGAAGAACGACACCAACACCTTCCTCGGTCCGATCCGTCTGCGCGAAGGGCTGTACAAGTCGCGCAACCTGGTGTCGATCCGTCTGGTGCAGGCGCTGGGCGTTGATCGCACCATCGACTACATCAGCAAGTTCGGCTTCAACAAGCAGGACCTGCCGCGCAACCTGTCGCTGGCCCTGGGCACCGCGACGCTGACGCCAATGGAAATCGCCACCGGCTGGAGTACTTTCGCCAACGGCGGCTACAAGATCACCCCCTACATCATCGAGAAAATCGAAAGCCGCAATGGCGACACGCTGTTCGTCGCCAACCCGTCGAGCGTCCCGAAAGGCAACGTCGCCACTGACGGCATCGCCGCTCCTGTCGCGGCCAGCGCCTTCACCGTCAACGCAACCCCGGGCGAAGCCCTGACTGCCCAGCCAGCGCCACAAACGCCGGCCGTGGCCGAGCGCATCATCGATGGTCGCACCACTTTCATCCTCAACAGCATGCTCGAGGACGTCATCAAACTCGGCACCGGTCGCCGCGCCCTGGCCTTGGGCCGCAGCGACATTGCGGGCAAGACCGGTACCACCAACGAGTCCAAGGACGCCTGGTTCTCCGGGTACAACGCCGATTATGTGACCACTGTCTGGACCGGTTTCGACCAGCCTGAAAGCCTGGGTCGCAAGGAGTTCGGCGGTACCGTCGCCCTGCCGATCTGGATGAACTACATGGGCGCCGCACTCAAAGGCCTGCCGCCCCATACGCAGCCAGAGCCGGAAGGCATTCTCAGCCTGCGAGTCGACCCGATCAGCGGCCGTGCAGCCACCCCAGGCACACCAGGCGCCTACTTCGAGCTGTTCAAGGCCGAAGACACGCCACCGTCAGCGAACGAACTGGGCAACGGCACTGCGCCGGGCAGCCCACTGCCTGCGGATGAAGCGGCACCGATCGATTTGTTCTGATCGCCTGAC
>Ga0207713_1003357_pt1 | contig 10983 bp, 8 predicted proteins | sample KBSS64metaG_FD_184404 | JGI IMG/M metagenome (GOLD analysis project Ga0207713, IMG submission 184404) | Switchgrass rhizosphere microbial communities from Kellogg Biological Station, Michigan, USA - KBS S6-4 metaG (SPAdes) (version 2) | ecosystem: Host-associated > Plants > Roots > Rhizosphere >...
ATTATCATAACAATCAGGCGATTTGGACCGAACTTTTACCCGGTGGACATCACTGGTCGGGCCGTATTCAAAAGGGAACTATTCTTAGGTTTAAATCACTTGGCGCGCAAGCAAACGTTTCTTTGTTTTGTGTAAATGCTGCCGATGTGCTTGAACGTTTTAACATGCCTGACAGTTTAAAAGGGCAACACACAGCCTATTTAAAAGCTTCAAATGTGCTCTATTCAGACCTTGGTCGTGTCATGGCTTCAATTGTTCATGATGAGCATGGTTGGAACGATGCGCTCTGTGGTCCAAGCCGACCAGAACAAATTGAAAAACAATTTGGTACGCGTACATTTCAAGATGCCCGCAATGATATGTACCAAAATGGTTTAGACAGTTTGCTCATTGAAATGTGTAAATACGGACTTGCAAGCCAAGACCTCAGTGCCGCCGTTAATCTATTTTCTAAAGTTGCGGCAGATGAAAGTGGGGCTTTGTCATATGTCAGTTCTGACAATACCGATCAAACCATTGAGCTGCGTTTTGAAATGGACTGCCTGCTATTTTTATCTGCTGCACCGCATGGTTTAGACACCAGCTTAAGCTATCAACCTGCCGATATTCAACTCAGTTTATTTAAAGCCAATCCCTTAACAGATAGCGATATTTGTCGTGATGCATGTTCGCAAAATCAGCGTGCGTTTCAAAACACAGCCCGCTACTACGCACTTAGCAATATTTAAATCAGGAGAAGCATCATGACAGTTTTACAATCATTTGAAAAAGCAGTTTTAAATGAAGTTTGTCCTGCGGGCGAAGCGTGGATGTGCGAGGTTAAAAAGGGCCAATATTTTCGAATTATTGATCTTGAGGGAAACCAAGCGGTCGATACTTTGTTTATGAGTGCCGAAAATCCGACTGAGCGTTATAGCGCAATGGATACTTTGGCCATCAACCAACACATTTATTTAGAAAAGGGCACCAAGCTCTACAGTAACTTTGGTCGTCCAATTGCCGTTATTCATGATGATAACTGCGGTCGCCATGACACCATTGGTGGTGCTTGTTCATGTGAAAGTAATACAGTTCGCTATGCACATGAAACTTATCCTATGCATAGTTGCCGCAACAATTTTATGTATGCCTTGGCAAAACACCCAATTGCAAAAAAGCATGGCTTAAATGTCCGTCATATCGGTCCAAACATTAACTTTTTTATGAATGTGCCTGTTACGCCAGATGGTCAGCTTAAATTTGATGATGGAATTTCAGGGCCGGGTAAATATGTCGAAGTTCGGGCAGAAATGGATTTAATTGTTTTAATTTCAAATTGTCCGCAGCTCAATAACCCATGTAATGCCTATAACCCAACCAAAATTCAACTGGTTGTCCGTGAAGCGGAAGGGGTGTAAGCATGTTTAAAAAAGTTCTGATTGCTAACCGTGGTGCAATTGCCTGTCGCGTAATTCGTACCCTCAAAAAACTCGGTATTGCTTCGGTTGCAGTTTACTCCGAAGCCGATCGTGATTCGTTACATGTCACTTTAGCCGATGAAGCCTTTTTAATTGGCGCTGCACCTGGCCATCAAAGCTATTTAAATATTGAAAAAATCCTTGAAGTTGCAAAACAGTCGGGTGCAGAAGCCATTCACCCTGGTTATGGTTTTTTGTCTGAAAATGCCGAGTTTTGTGATTTGTGTGAAAGCCAAGGCATTGCTTTTATTGGGCCAACTTCAAGCCAAATGCTCGATTTTGGTTTAAAGCATACTGCACGTGAGCTGGCTATTAAAAGCAACGTGCCTTTACTTCCGGGTAGTTCACTCCTTGCAGATGAAGCTGAAGCCTTAACTGAAGCGGCCCGTATTGGTTATCCAGTCATGCTGAAAAGTACCGCGGGTGGTGGTGGTATTGGCATGCGTCTGGTTTGGAATGAAACCGAATTAAAAGATGCCTATCAAACTGTGTCTTATTTAGCGCAGGTCAATTTTAAAGATGCTGGTTTGTACTTAGAAAAATTTGTACAGCATGCACGCCACATCGAAGTTCAAATTTTTGGTGATGGACAAGGGCAAGTTTTAGCGTTGGGTGAGCGTGATTGTTCGGTGCAACGCCGTAATCAGAAAGTGATTGAAGAAACACCTGCGCCGCGCCTAAATGAACAGCAACGTGACTACCTTCAAAAAGTTGCGATTCAACTGATGCAGTCGGTGAACTATCGCTCGGCAGGCACAGTTGAGTTTGTCATGGACACTGAAACCCAAGAATTTTATTTCTTAGAGGTCAACACGCGTTTGCAAGTTGAGCACGGCGTGACCGAGCAAGTGTTTGGTGTCGATTTAGTTGAGTGGATGGTGACATTGGCAAGTGGCGACTGGTCAGCACCAACAGAAAAGTTAGAACCAACAGGACATTCTATTCAGGTTCGTCTTTATGCCGAAGATCCGATTAAACAGTTTCAACCGAGTGCGGGTTTACTCACTCATGTGAAATTTGACCCGAAAGCACGTGTTGAAACATGGGTAGAAACAGGTTCAACGGTGTCGTCTTTTTATGACCCGATGATTGCCAAAATCATTGTGACTGCTGTAACACGAGATCAAGCCATACAGGCAATGAGTGCTAGTCTTGCAAATACACAAGTCGCAGGCATCGAAACTAATCTGGAATATTTACAAAACATTATTGCTTGCGATGTGTTTGCTTTAGGTACTCAAACCACCCGATTTTTAAATACTTTTGAATGGAAAACTCAAAAAATTGAGGTGTTGCAGTCTGGCATTCAAACCGCCATTCAAGACGTAACAGGTCGATTAGGGTATTGGGATGTCGGGGTGCCGCCATCAGGTGCTATCGATCCACTCAGTTTAACTGTGGCAAACCAGCTTTTGGCTAATGAGCCAAATACGGCAGGGCTTGAATGTACCTTACAAGGACCAACTTTAAAGTTTCACTGCGATAGCCAGATTGTGATTACGGGCGGTGATATGCCTTCAAAACTTGATGGCGAACTGGTGCCGATGTGGCAAACCATTAATGTAAAAAAAGGCCAAGTTTTAAAATGTGGCCTCATTCGTTCTGGTTGCCGTAGCTATATTGGCATTAAAGGTGGTTTCGATGTTCCTGACTATTTAGGGTCACAGGCGACTTTTACTTTGGGTCAGTTTGGTGGGCACGCAGGCCGTAATTTATTAATTGGCGATATGCTGCCGATTACTGAATATTCAGCTCAATTAACCACAGCTTTAGCTCAAGCGCAAATTCCTAGCTTGACCCAAAACTGGGAAATTGCCGTGATGTATGGGCCACATGGCGCGCCAGACTTTTTTACAAAACAAGATATTGATACGTTCTTTGCCAATGAGTTTGAAATTCACTATAACTCAAGCCGTACAGGCATTCGTTTAATTGGCCCAAAACCTGAATGGGCGCGCGAAGATGGCGGCGAGGCAGGCTTACATCCATCCAATATTCACGACAATGCTTATGCCATTGGGGCAATTGATTTCACTGGAGATATGCCAATTATTCTTGGTCCTGATGGCCCGAGCTTAGGCGGTTTTGTCTGTCCTGCGGTAGTCATTCATTCCGAACTTTGGAAAATCGGGCAGCTTAAAGCAGGCGATAAAGTCAAATTTGTACCTGTAAGCTATGCGCAAGCAAAAGCACTCGATCAAAAATATCATCAAAGTTTAATCTCGACTGATACAACTCACATTGATTTTAATCCAATCATTCAAGCAGAACCCGACACGTTAAAAGATGCAGTTTTGGCAACTTTAGAAGGTGAAGCTGATTTACCGAGTGTGACCTATCGACCAGCAGGAAATAGCTATTTGTTGGTGGAATATGGTGAGTTAGTACTCGATCTAAATTTACGCTTCCGTATTCATGCGCTCATGCAATGGGTCAAAGATCAAAACATTCAGGGCATTATCGACTTAACACCAGGCATTCGTTCACTACAAATTCATTTTGATTCAATTCAACTCGATCAACATGAACTTTTACTGAAACTTCAGCAAGCTGAAGCCGAATTACCCGATATTCAAAATATGCAAGTGCCTTCACGGACTGTCTATTTGCCTTTGGCTTGGGAAGATTCACAAACCCAACTCGCAACCGAACGTTACACGCAAATTGTTCGTCCCGATGCACCGTGGTGCCCTGATAATGTCGAGTTTATTCGCCGTATTAATGGCTTAGCTTCAAAGCAAGCGGTTAAAGATGTGGTCTACAGTGCGAACTATTTGGTAATGGGCTTAGGCGATGTGTATTTGGGCGCACCAGTTGCGACACCGCTCGACCCACGCCAACGTTTAGTCACCACAAAGTATAATCCAGCACGAACTTGGACACCTGAAAATGCCGTGGGTATCGGTGGTGCCTATATGTGTGTGTACGGCATGGAAGGCCCGGGTGGCTACCAGTTTGTTGGCCGTACTACTCAAATGTGGAGCCGCTACCGTAAAAATGCCGACTTCGAAGATGGCAAACCGTGGCTACTGCGCTTTTTTGACCAAGTTAAGTTTTATGAAGTCTCTGAAACAGAACTTCTGCAAATGCGTGAAGACTTTAAGGCAGGCCGTCTACAACTTCGCATTGAAGATGGCGTGCTCAATTTAAAAGAGTACAACGAGTTTTTAAAAACACATCAAGACAGCATTCAAGCCTTTAAAGACACGCAACAAGCCAATTTCGAGGCTGAACGCCGCCGTTGGCATGAAGCAGGTTTACAAGAATATATCTCTGAAAGTCTAGATGCAGTTGATGAAGGTGAAACCGTAGTTATTCCTGAAGGGGGCTGTGCAGTTGAGTCGCATATGCCGGGGTCAATCTGGAAAATTGAATGTGCATCGGGAGATATTGTTGAAGAAGGTGCAACTCTTGCGGTGATTGAGGCAATGAAAATTGAAATCCCGATTATTGCGCCTGAACGCATGAAGGTAGAAACCATTACCATTGAAAAAGGGCAAACCGTAAAAACGGGACAAGTACTCTTTACCTTGGCACCTGTCGCTTAAACCCAAAAGAGAGCATCGATATAGATGCTCTCTTTAAACCTTATGCTTCGGTCAAATGCTTTAATACTTTATGACCATGTTCAACAGCTTTTAATTTAATTTCAGACTCTGCATTGCCTGATAAAGGCGAAACGTCATAAAGCAAGAATGTGTTGCTTAACTGCATTTGCGTATATTGAATTGAATATTGAACCGCTTTTAAAAAGTTATCAATTAGGTTTTCTCGGTCGTTCACCATGTTGGCTTCTGTTTGGCCGACCGTCATACTAATGATGACTTTTTTATCTTTTAATTTGTCGCCCTGAGAGCCGTAAGCAAACTGGTAAGTAAAAACTTCATCAAACCATAATTTCAAAATTGCCGGCATATTAAACCAGAACATTGGATATTGCAGAATGATCGTGTCGTGGCGTAACAAGGCTTCTTGTTCAGCACTTACATCAATTTTATAGTCTGGATAAAGCTGGAAAATATCTCGTACTTCGAGGTCTGGATAGGTTTTAACAAGCTCCTCTACAATTGCTTTATTTGCAATTGATTGAGCGTAGTAGGGATGAGCTAAAATAAGTAAAGCCATGAGAGTGCCTTTAAACTATAAAAATAATAGCCACTATAATTTTTATAGTATTGGCGTACAATAACTATCAAAGTTGATAGGTAGCGTTTAAAAATGGAAAATACTGAAAATACATGTGAAGTTACGGTAAATGGAAAAACTTATCCATGTCATATCAGTATGGCTATGGACTTAGTTGGTGGAAAATGGAAATGCGTGATTTTGTATTATTTAAAAGATGGGTCGAAACGCTTTAATGAAATCAAACAACTCATTCCTACAATTACTGAAATGACATTAAGCCTTCAACTCAAGCAATTAGAGCAAAGTGGCTTAATCTCTCGAACTGTTTATGGTGAAAAAGCACCGATCAAAGTTGTCTATGAAATGACAGATTTTGGAAAAACTTTTAGACCAGTTCTAGATTCTTTATATGTATGGGCTCATAGTTTGATTAATCTATCTGAAGAGTCAAAATCAAAACTCAATTTATTGTGATTTAATTAATATATAAGATTGGTTTTATTGTTCACATAAATTAGCCCCATCCCTGTGCATGGGGCTTTTTTTTGCCCAAAAATCACTCATAAATACCCGCCCAATCCATCAAAATCACGCTTAAAAACTGGCACATTTTCTGCATCTCTTATCAGTAATACAAAAACTGAATTTGGTAATACCAAGCTAGAGGTGCGATATGAACGATGTAAAACCCGTGGCTCAACCAAAGCAAACTTTAAAAGCCTTTTTAGTCGAATTGCTTAGCGTACGCGCAGGCGTATATATCAAACAAAACAATTATCCGACTAAAACAAAAGGATAAGACTGTGGCAAAACAAAAGTTAGCTCGAATCAGTATTACCGTGCCTGAATCGACACTCAATGCACTCGACCAAAAAATTGTCGAGCAGAGCTATGAAAGTCGCTCGCAAGCCATTGTCGACATGATTAATAAACACCTGATTGCAGAGCAAGCACAGGCCAATGAAGTCATGGTAGGCACATTGACGCTACTGTATGACGTCAGTCAAATGACCCTGCGCAATCAATTGGTCGATTTACAACAACAGTTTTTAGCCCAAGTGATTAGTTCACTTCATATTCAGCTCGACCAACAAAAAATATTGCAAGTCATGTTAATGCAGGGCGCGAGTTCTGAACTCAGACAAATTAGCCAGCAATTTATTGTGCTGAAAGGGGTGATCAAAGGGCATTTAGAACTGATGGATGCCGTGATGCCGCCTATACAGCAAAATGACTAAATGAGGAGTAGTGTGTTGAAAAATTTATGGACAATTCAAGACTGGAAAACAGCATATCAAACTGGACAAATCCATATTGAAAGTCTGATTGCTTATGTTGCGGAAATTAAAAATGATGACCATGCATGGATTGAAATTGCATCGAACGAGCAGATTCAATCGCAAATTGATGTTTTAAAAGACCAAAACATTGCTGACCTACCTCTATACGGTGTGCCATTTGCAGTCAAAGACAATATTGATGTCGCTGGCTTTCACACCACTGCTGCCTGTAAAGAGGTTCAATATTTAGCTAAGCAAGATGCTGCCGTAGTTGCCAAGTTGAAAAAAGCAGGGGCGATTGCGGTCGGTAAAACTAACCTCGATCAGTTTGCAACTGGATTGGTTGGGGTTCGTTCTCCGTATGGTGCAGTAAAAAATAGTTTTAATCCCGAATATATCAGCGGTGGGTCAAGCTCTGGTTCTTCAGTAGTGGTTGCCAACGGTATTGTACCTTTTAGCTTGGGGACAGACACAGCAGGGTCAGGTCGTGTTCCTGCGGGCCATAACAATATTGTCGGCCTTAAACCGACAAAGGGCTGGTTTTCCACCACCGGTTTAATTCCTGCCTGTCGGACCATTGATGTTATTTCTATTTTTGCACTGCATATTGATGACGCTTGGACAGTCGCTAGTTTAATGCAGGGCTATGATGAAACAGATGAATATTCACGAGCACATCCAGCCAATGTACCAACTCAATTTTCTAAACGAAAAATTGCCATTCCTGTCCAGCTTGAATTTTATGGTGACCTTGAATCTGAAAAAGCCTTTTTAATTGCAATTGAGCGCGTTAAAAAACTGGGCTATGAAGTTGAGAGTATAGATTTCAGCGTGTTTAATGAGCTTGCTGCTGCACTTTATAATGATGCATGGGTAGCGGAAAGAACAGTCGCCGTTGAACGTATGACAACACGTGAAAAGGCCCATCCGGTTATTGCCCAAATTATTGCGCAGGCGGATAAATTCAAGGCAACAGATGCACTTCAAGCTGAATATAACCGTGCGGTACTGGCTCGAAAAATTAATTTGGCATTACAGCCTTTTGATGCCCTGATGGTTCCAACAGTACCAACCATTTATACCATTGCCGAAGTTGAAGCCGATCCCTTAACTAAAAATGCGCACATGGGGGCCTATACCAACTTTGTAAATTTTGCAGATCTTTCTGCTTTAGCCTTACCAAATGTACTGCGTGAAGACGGCCTACCAAGTGGGGTAACCTTTATTGCACCAGCTTGGCACGATCAGGCACTCGCCAATTTTGCCCAGCTTTGGCAAACCGAAACATCACTGAGTTTAGGTAAATCAGCTCAACATTATCAAAAAAGTATAAACATCCAGTCGAATCATTCAGTGCAGCTAGCTGTGGTGGGAGCACACTTAACAGGTATGCCACTTAATGTTCAGCTCACTAGCCGCAATGCCACTTTGCTCAAGAAAACCCATACCACAGACACATATAAGCTCTTTGCTTTAAAAAATACCACGCCACCAAAACCGGGGCTGCAATGCGACATGACAGGTGCTTCCATTGAGGTTGAAGTGTGGGATGTTCCTTTAGCAAATTTTGGAGCCATTGTGGCTGAAGTACCTGCACCTCTTGGCATTGGCAACCTGAAACTAAAAGATGGAATGTGGGTTAAAGGCTTTATTTGCGAAGCTTATGCCATTCAAGATGCAACCGATATTAGCCATTTTGGAGGCTGGCGAGCCTATATGCAGTCACTCAATCAAACCGCTCAAAGTGTTGTTAGTAAAAATGTTGGGGAAGTTTCTATATGATGAAAAAAGCGTTTTTATCCGTATCTATTTTATCGGCAGTTGTATTGGGTGGGTGTGACAATACAGCTAAAGTGCCCGAGGCTAAACAAGATGCTCAGGCAGCCACCAATACAAAACCAATTACCATCGGCTATAGTGATTGGCCGGGCTGGGTGGCTTGGCAAGTGGCTATTGAAAAAGGTTGGTTAAAAGAAGCAGGGTTAAATGTAGAATTTAAATGGTTTGATTATTCCGCTTCGCTTTCGGCCTTTTCCGCAAATCAGCTCGATGCCGTGTTAGTCACCAATGGCGATAACTTGGTAACCGCTTCGGGTGGCACTCAAGGCATGATGATTTTGGCAACAGATTATTCTGCGGGTAATGATGTCATTATTGCCAAAGAGGGTATTAATACCATTCAAGACTTAAAAGGAAAATCAATCGGCGTTGAAAAAGGCTTGGTTGACCATCTTTTACTGGCAACAGCTTTAACCGACCATAACATTAAAGCGAGTGAGGTGAAGCTAGTAAATTCAGCGACTAACCAATTACCTCAAGTGTTTAATAGCCCAGATATTTCAGCGATTGCGGTTTGGCAACCTGTTGCGGGTCAGGCATTAAAAGCCGTAGCGGGTTCTAAAATTATCTATACCTCTAAAGACAAGCCGGGTTTAATTTATGACACTCTGACTGTCAATATGAGTCACTTAACTGCTCATCAAGAAGAATGGAAAAAAATCATTCAGGTGTGGGACAAGACAGTTAAATATATTAATGACCCTGCCACCCATGCCGATGCGGTCCAAATCATGGCCAATCGTTCGGGGGTTGACCCGAAACAATATGAGTTGATGGTCAGCGGGACGCATTTATTAGATATCAATGCTAATAAAAAAGTATTTGTTAAATCTGAAGGCTTTGACTCAATTTATGGCTCTACTTATCACGTCAATAAATTCAACGTTGAAAATGGTATTTATAAAACCGAACAAAATGTAGATGGGCTGATTTACCCAACACTGGTAGAACAACTCAAATAAACCAAATCAATTAAAAAGCCCAAGTTCAACTTGGGCTTTTTAATGTCTTTCTTATTTTTCCGTACTGACCTGAGTCATACGCGGTATTTTTGGTAAATCTTGTAAAGCTGGGTCAAGTTCATCTTCGTCAGCGTGAACTAAATAATCAACCCGTGAACGGAGCTGTTTAAACTCAGGTGTACTCATTAAGTCCAGTGAGCGTGGACGAGGTAAATTAACTTCAATAATTTCCTTAATTTCACCGGGATTGGCTTTGAGTGCCACAATTCGGTCTGCCAGTAAAATGGCTTCATCCATGTCATGGGTCACAAAAATAATGGTGATATCAATGTTTTGCCATAAATCCATTAAATGCTTTTGCATTTTTTGACGTGTGTGCGGGTCGAGCGCACCAAAAGGTTCATCCATCAGTAAAATTTTAGGTTGATTGACCAAGGCTCTAGCAATCGCAACGCGTTGTTTCATGCCACCAGAAAGTTGATGTGGATACTGATTTTCATATTTTTCTAAACCAATAATATTGATCCATTCGCGTGCTTGAGCTTCAGCTGTCATTTGACTAGCGCCACGCATTTGCGGACCAAACATCACGTTTTCTTTTACGGTTTTCCATGGAAAAAGGGTATAGCCCTGAAACACCATGCCGCGTTCAGGACATGGACCCGTAATGCATTCGCCGTCTACTAAAACTTCTCCACTATGGTATGGGTCTAAACCTGCAATGACACGGCTCAGGGTCGATTTACCACAGCCAGAAGGACCAATCACACAGATAAATTCTCTTTTGTGAATTTTTAAATCGAGTTTATTTAAAACAGTGCGTTCGGTTTGACCATGTTTAAAGACTTGGCTGAGCTGTTTGGCTTCTAAAATAACAGGGCGTTCATAAATTTTTTGAAAGTATTCATGCGCGTTAAATGTTGAATCATTCATTATTTTGCTCCTACTTTCCAAGTGAACATCCGTTCACCTAACTTCATTAATACCCAATCACAGACCAGACCAATCACCCCAATAATCAAAATAGCCGCATAGACATTGTCAAAGTTTTGATAGCGTGCCTGTTGGGTGATAAACCACGTAATACCCGAAGTTGTACCAATCAACTCTGAAACAATTAAATAGGTCCATGCCCAACCCAATAGCACACGTAGGTCACGGTAAATATCAGGTAAGGCAGCAGGAATAATTACATGGAATAAACTTTTGAGCTTATTAGTGCCAAGGGTATAGCCAGCTTCAATTAAGCTTCGATCTACCATTCGGGTGGTATTGGCGATAATTAAAATTTGCTGAAAAAGGGTACCAATCACAATA
>Ga0207713_1003359_pt1 | contig 10976 bp, 9 predicted proteins | sample KBSS64metaG_FD_184404 | JGI IMG/M metagenome (GOLD analysis project Ga0207713, IMG submission 184404) | Switchgrass rhizosphere microbial communities from Kellogg Biological Station, Michigan, USA - KBS S6-4 metaG (SPAdes) (version 2) | ecosystem: Host-associated > Plants > Roots > Rhizosphere >...
CCGCTGGGCGCGCTGGACGCACTGACCCGAATTGAAATGCAGCAACTGATCGAGCGGCTCTGGCAGAAGCACGGTTTCACCGTGTTGCTGGTCACCCACGATGTCAGTGAAGCGGTGGCGATTGCCGATCGGGTGATCCTGATCGAAGAGGGCGAAGTCGGCCTCGACCTGCACGTTGAACTGTCGCGCCCTCGGGTTCGTGGCTCCCATCGGCTGGCGGCGCTGGAAACCGAAGTCCTCAATCGCGTACTGGCGTTGCCCGGCGAACCGCCGGCACCGGAACCTGTTTCACCATTGCCCACGCAATTGCGCTGGGCTCAATAACTCAAGCCTTATCCAACGACAGGAATCAACCTCATGACGATCAAAGCCATCAACGTTCGCAACCAGTTCAAAGGCTCCATCAAGGAAATCGTACTCGGCGACGTGCTGTCCGAAATCGACGTACAGACCGCTTCCGGCATCGTCACCTCGGTGATCACCACTCGCTCGGTGAAAGAGCTGGAGCTGGTGGTCGGCAGCGAAGTGATCGCGTTTGTAAAATCCACCGAGGTGTCGATCGCCAAGTTGTAAGCGCGTGCGCAAACAACAACCCCGAACGGTTTAAGCCCTTCGGGGTTTTTTATGCGTGTGAGTCAGTGATATCGGCGGTGCGGCCTTCGCGAGCAAGCCCGCTCCCACATTTGATCTCCAGTGTTCACGGGACCAGTGTGGGAGCGGGCTTGCTCGCGAAGAGGCCTGCACGGTCAATAAAGAATCAGGCTGAAAGAGTGCGCTTCGGTAGATACGGCGGCAAATATAGCCCTAGGTAGGCGTCGAACACCCGCATCCCTTCCTCAGCCATGCGCGGCGTGATCTGTCCGTGTTGTTGCACCGAGCGCGCATAGACGCGGTCGCCGAGCTCCATGGCCAACGCAAACACATCAACGTCGGTCGGCAGTCTCGGCAGCTCGAAGTGATGATCGAAGAGTTTGTGCATCAAGTCGCCGAGTTCGATGTCGTGCTGACGGTCAGCCTGGGTGACTTCGGTCAGCCCGTGCTGGGCAAGGATCAGTTGGCGGGCGGCGGCGTCTTCGTCATAGATGTCGAGCATGCGCTGTTCCACCAGTCGCGACAGATCGCGCCAGCCGTTGAGGGCTTCGTGGTCGATGGGCGCTTGCAGGCAGGCACGGAACGCAGCATGGACATCGGCCGTCAGGGCTTCGAGCAGCGCCGGGACGCTGGCGAAGAAGTGATAGACGGAGGAGGGCGGGATCTCCGCGCGTTCGGCGACGCTGTAGATCGACAGACTGGCCACGCCCTCGGCAGCCAGCAGCGTGCGGGCCGCATCGAGTATCGAGTCGATCCGGGCCTGGCTGCGAGCGCGGGGTTTGCGAAGGGTGGCGGTGCGCGTCATTGAAGTCTCCTGCGGGGCAGCGGGCATTGTACGCAGAGAGGGCAGATGTTCCATATCCCCTGTGGTGAGGGGATTTATCCCCGTTGGGTCGCGAAGCGGCCCCAAAGCCTGCAGCTGCGGTGTGTCAGGCGTATCGCGTACAGAGGTTTTGCGACTGCTTCGCAGCCGAACGGGGCGGTGCGACGTTCGCTAAATCCCCTCGCCACAAAGTCTGTGTTCAGCCATAAAAAAACGCCGCAGGCTGTGAAGCCGGCGGCGTTGTTTTTACTGCAACCACTTACACGGTATGCAGGTACCAGTTGTACTCGAGGTCGGAGATGGAGTGTTCGAACTCCTCCAGCTCGCTCTCTTTGCACGCGACGAAGATATCGATGTATTTCGGATCGATGTACTTGGCCATGACTTCGCTGTCGTCCAGCTCGCGCAATGCATCGCGCAGGTTGTTCGGCAGGCTTTGCTCGTTCTGCTCGTAGGAGTTGCCTTCCACGGGTGCGCCCGGCTCGATCTTGTTGGTCAGGCCGTGGTGCACGCCTGCCAGGACCGAAGCCATCAGCAGGTACGGGTTGGCATCGGCGCCGGCAACGCGGTGTTCCAGACGGACCGCGTCGGCGGAACCGGTCGGCACACGCACCGCAACAGTACGGTTGTCCAGACCCCAGCACGGTGCGTTCGGCACGTAGAACTGTGCGCCGAAACGACGGTAGGAGTTGACGTTCGGGCAGAGGAAAGCCATCTGCGCCGGTAGGGTCTCGAGCACACCGCCGATCGCGTGACGCAGTGCGGCGTTCTGCTCGGGATCCTCACTGGCAAAAATGTTTTTGCCGTCTTTATCAAGAATCGAGATGTGGACATGCAGACCGTTGCCCGCCTGGCCCGGGTAAGGCTTGGCCATGAACGTGGTGTCCATTTCATGGTCGTAGGCGATGTTTTTGATCAGGCGTTTTAGCAGGACCGCGTAGTCGCAGGCCTTGATCGGGTCGGCAACGTGGTGCAGGTTCACTTCGAACTGCGCCGGGGCACTTTCCTTGACGATCGCGTCGGCAGGGATGCCTTGCTCTTTCGCACCTTCCAGAATGTCCTGGAGGCAGTCGACGTATTCGTCGAGGTCGTCGATCAGGTAAACCTGGGTCGAATGCGGGCGCTTGCCGGAGATCGGCGAGCGAGGCGGTTGTGGGCGACCGTTCACGTTCTCCTGGTCGATCAGGTAGAACTCCAGTTCGAACGCGGCGCAGATGGTCAGACCCATCTCGTCGAACTTGGCAACAACTTGACGCAGAACTTCACGGGGATCCGCGAAGAAAGGTTCACCTTCAAGTTCGTGCATGGTCATTAACAGTTGCGCGGTAGGGCGCTTCTGCCAAGGCTCGTTGCACAGGGTGTCAGGGATTGGATAGCAGATTCGGTCAGCATCGCCGATGTCCAGGCCCAGGCCGGTGCTTTCCACCGTCGAGCCATTGATATCCAGAGCAAATAGAGAGGCCGGCAGGTTGATGCCTTTCTCGTAAACCTTGTGGAGGCTGGTGCGTTCAATGCGCTTGCCGCGCACCACACCATTCATATCCGCAATCAGAAGGTCAACGTACAGAACCTCAGGATGTTCCTTAAGGAACGCGTTCGCTTCGTTAAGCTGAACGGCACGCGGGGGTACCGACATGATGCAACACCTTTGTTGTTAAAAATATCAATCATTGATCTCTTCGGATTCCAGTCAACCCGAACGGCATGCCGAAGTCAAGCGAGGCCTTTTTTGCCCTAAAAAAGCACCCATTGGGCTTTTTTGAGGCACTTTGGGGCGTTTTTATGCCTTTGAGCGCTTTAGCGCCTGCGGGCTGGAGCGGGCCGTGTTGTATTTTTTACGGGGGTGTTGTGTAAAAAAATGAACAAGGCTAAGCTCGATTCAAACCCATAACACCAATAATACCGGGGTGCTTCATGGCTCGCCTGCCGTTAATCGGCGTCACCGCCTGCTCTAAGCAGATCGGTCTGCATGCTTATCACATCAGTGGCGACAAGTACGTCCGCGCTGTGGCCTCAGCGGCCAAGGGGCTGCCGGTGATTCTTCCGTCCCTGGCCGATTTGCTGGCACCGTCCGATATTCTGGACGGTCTGGATGGCATCCTCTTTACAGGCTCTCCTTCCAATATAGAACCGTTTCACTATAGCGGCCCAGCCAGCGCGCCGGGCACTGCTCATGATTCTGCACGTGATGCCACCACCCTCCCGTTGATCCGCGCCGCCGTCGAGGCCGGTATTCCCGTGCTCGGTATTTGCCGCGGCTTCCAGGAAATGAATGTGGCGTTCGGCGGCAGCCTGCATCAAAAAGTCCACGAAGCCGGTCCATTCATGGATCACCGTGAAGACGATAGCCTACCGCTTGAAGGGCAGTATGCGCCAAGTCACCCTGTGCACATTCAACCGGGTGGTGTGCTCGCAGGTCTGGGCCTGGCGAGCGAGATACAGGTCAATTCGATTCATGGTCAGGGCGTTGAACGTCTGGCGCCGGGCCTTTGCGTCGAAGCCTTGGCGCCTGACGGGTTGATTGAGGCAGTCTCGGTCCCGCAGGGCAAGGGTTTTGCTTTGGGAGTGCAATGGCATCCCGAATGGCAGGTAAGCTCAAATCCGGATTACCTTGCGATCTTCCAGGCATTTGGCGATGCCTGTCGTAAGCACGCATTACAACGCGACGCCGATGCGTCAAACAACGCCTGACTTATTAGAGTCAGGAAACTCAGCCTAAGAGGCATTTATGAGTAACAACCTCGACCAGCTCACCGATTGGTTGAAAGACCACAAGATCACAGAAGTCGAATGCATGATCGCCGACTTGACCGGGATCACCCGGGGCAAGATTTCGCCGACCAACAAGTTCATTGCCGAAAAAGGCATGCGCCTGCCCGAGAGCGTTCTGTTGCAGACCGTGACCGGCGACTATGTCGAAGACGACATCTATTACGAACTGCTCGACCCGGCCGACATCGACATGATCTGCCGCCCCGACCAGAACGCGGTATTCCTTGTGCCCTGGGCCATCGAGCCTACCGCTCAGGTGATCCACGACACCTACGACAAGCAAGGCAACCCCATCGAGCTGTCGCCGCGCAACGTGCTCAAAAAGGTGCTGAAACTCTATTCCGACAAGGGCTGGCAGCCGATCGTGGCGCCAGAAATGGAGTTTTACCTGACCAAGCGCTGCGAAGACCCGGACTTCCCGCTGCAACCGCCGGTTGGCCGTTCCGGTCGCCCGGAAACCGGTCGCCAGTCCTTCTCGATTGAAGCGGCGAACGAATTCGATCCGCTGTTCGAAGACGTCTACGACTGGTGCGAATTGCAGGAACTGGACCTGGACACGCTGATCCACGAGGACGGCACGGCGCAGATGGAAATCAACTTCCGTCACGGCGATGCCCTGTCCCTGGCCGACCAGATCCTGGTGTTCAAGCGCACCATGCGCGAAGCCGCGCTCAAGCACGACGTGGCAGCCACCTTCATGGCCAAGCCCATGACCGGCGAGCCGGGCAGCGCGATGCACTTGCACCAGAGCATCATCGACATCGAGACCGGCAAGAACGTCTTCTCCAATGAAGACGGGACCATGAGCCAGCTGTTCCTGAACCACATCGGTGGTTTGCAGAAACTGATCCCTGAGCTGTTGCCGCTGTTCGCGCCGAACGTCAACTCGTTCCGCCGCTTCCTGCCGGACACCTCGGCACCGGTGAACGTGGAGTGGGGCGAAGAGAACCGTACCGTGGGCTTGCGGGTTCCGGATGCCGGGCCGCAAAACCGTCGGGTGGAAAACCGCCTGCCGGGCGCCGACGCCAACCCGTACCTGGCGATTGCCGCGAGCCTGCTCTGCGGTTACATCGGCATGGTCGAAGGCTTGAACCCAAGTGCGCCGGTGGTGGGCCGTGGCTATGAACGCCGCAACCTGCGCCTGCCACTGACCATCGAAGACGCGCTGGAACGCATGGAACACAGCGCGACTATCGAGAAATACCTGGGCAAGAAATTCATCACTGGCTACGTCGCGGTCAAGCGGGCCGAGCATGAAAACTTCAAGCGCGTGATCAGTTCGTGGGAGCGGGAGTTCCTGCTCTTCGCCGTCTGATGCGCCGGGCGCGGCTGGAAATTGCCGCGCCTTTCACTGAAATCTTAGGAGAATTCGCATGACCAGCAACAACCCGCAAACCCGTGAATGGCAAACCCTGAGCAACGATCACCACCTGGCCCCGTTCAGCGATTTCAAGCAGCTGAAAGAGAAAGGCCCGCGGATCATCACCAACGCCAAGGGCGTTTACCTCTGGGACAGCGAAGGCAACAAGATCCTCGACGGCATGGCCGGTCTGTGGTGCGTAGCCATCGGCTACGGTCGCGATGAACTGGCCGATGCCGCCAGCAAACAAATGCGCGAACTGCCTTACTACAACCTGTTCTTCCAGACGGCTCACCCGCCGGTGCTGGAACTGGCCAAGGCCATCTCCGACATCGCGCCACAAGGCATGAACCACGTGTTCTTCACCGGTTCCGGTTCTGAAGGCAACGACACCATGCTGCGTATGGTTCGCCACTACTGGGCGATCAAGGGCCAGCCGAAGAAGAAAGTCATCATCAGCCGCAAAAACGGCTATCACGGCTCCACCGTGGCCGGCGCGAGCCTGGGTGGCATGACGTACATGCACGAACAAGGCGATTTGCCGATCCCGGGCATCGTCCACATCGCGCAGCCGTACTGGTTCGCTGAAGGCGGCGAGATGACACCGGAAGAGTTCGGTATCTGGGCGGCCAATCAGCTGGAAGAGAAGATTCTGGAAGTCGGCGTGGACAACGTCGGTGCCTTTATTGCCGAGCCGATCCAGGGTGCCGGCGGCGTGATCATTCCGCCTGCCACCTACTGGCCGCGCATCAAGGAAATCCTCGCCAAGTACGACATCCTGTTCGTGGCTGACGAAGTGATCTGTGGTTTCGGCCGTACCGGTGAGTGGTTCGGTAGCGATTTCTACGACCTCAAACCCGACATGATGACCATCGCCAAAGGCCTGACGTCCGGCTACATCCCTATGGGTGGCCTGATCGTGCGCGACGAAGTGGTGGCGGTGCTCAACGAAGGTGGTGATTTCAACCACGGTTTCACCTATTCCGGACACCCGGTGGCTGCTGCGGTGGCACTGGAAAACATCCGCATCCTGCGCGAAGAAAAAATTATCGAGCGCGTTCATGCAGAAACGGCACCCTATTTGCAAAAGCGTCTACGGGAACTGAGCGATCACCCGTTGGTGGGGGAAGTGCGTGGGGTAGGTCTGCTGGGGGCGATCGAGCTGGTGAAGGACAAAGCCACTCGCAAGCGTTACGAAGGCAAGGGCGCCGGCATGATTTGCCGCACGTTCTGCTTCGAAAACGGCCTGATCATGCGCGCCGTCGGCGACACCATGATCATCGCTCCGCCACTGGTGATTACACCGGCTGAAATCGATGAGTTGGTGACCAAGGCACGCAAGTGTCTGGACCTGACCCTGAGTGCGTTGCAGGGCTAAGTGCTAGGCTCTGAGCGGACATATGAAACTTTCGCTCAGAGCAGTCTTGAAGGGCGGGCTTTCCTTGAAAGACCGCCTCGGATCTTGCCAGACTAGTCGCGGTTCCAGTTGTCCGGGTTCGGCCGCTGAACAAAGTGGTTCAAAAAAGAAAAATTTGGAGCATTACGAATGAAGGCATTAGGAAAGAAGTTTGCTGGCAAGACTCTCCTTGCCATGTCCCTGATGGGCATGATGGCGGGCGCGGTGCAGGCGGACGACAAGGTCCTGCACGTCTATAACTGGTCCGACTATATTGCACCGGACACCATCGCGAACTTTGAAAAAGAGTCCGGGATCAAGGTGGTGTATGACGTTTTCGACAGCAACGAAACCCTCGAAGCCAAGTTGCTGGCAGGCAAGTCCGGTTACGACATCGTCGTACCGTCGAACAACTTCCTGGCCAAGCAGATCAAGGCCGGCGTTTACCAGAAGCTGGACAAGTCCAAACTGCCTAACTGGAAGAACCTGAACCCTGAACTGCTCAAAGCGGTATCGGTGAGCGACCCGGGCAACGAACACGCCTTCCCTTACATGTGGGGTTCGATCGGTATCGGCTTCAACGCCGAGAAGGTCAAGGCTGCATTGGGTGCCGATGCTCCAACCAACTCCTGGGACCTGATCTTCAAGCCTGAAAACGCCGCCAAGCTGAAGTCTTGCGGTATCAGCCTGCTGGATTCGCCAACCGAGATGATTCCGGCGGCGCTGCACTACCTGGGCCTGCCAACCGACAGCCAGAAGAAAGAAGACATCGACAAGGCTGAAGCGCTGCTGCTGAAAGTCCGTCCTTCGATCGCTTACTTCCACTCGTCCAAGTACATCTCCGACCTGGCCAACGGCAACATCTGCGTCGCAGTCGGTTATTCGGGTGACGTCTATCAGGCCAAGTCCCGTGCTGCTGAAGCCGGTGACAAGGTGAAAGTCAGCTACAACATTCCGAAAGAAGGTGCGGGCAGCTTCTACGACATGGTCGCCATCCCTAAAGATGCCGAAAACGTCGAAGGCGCCTACAAGTTCATGACCTACCTGCAGAAGCCGGAAGTCATGGCTGCAATCACCAACGCCGTGCGCTTCCCGAACGGTAACGCGGCCGCCACCGCACTGGTCGATAAAGACATCACCAGTGACCCGGGCATCTACCCGTCGCCGGAAGTGCAGGCCAAGCTGTACGCGATTGCCGACTTGCCGGCCGCGACCCAGCGACTGCTGACTCGCAGTTGGACCAAGATCAAATCCGGTAAGTAAGCCGGTTTGAGGCAATCACCTGCTGTCGTCGCCTGCGCGGTGACGGCAGCCGGTGTAATTAAATGACAGAAAGTTTTGCTGGAACGGTTTTTCGAGGGTAAGTTGCGCGCCGGTTTTGTTGCCAGGCAGCCATCGCTGTCATGTAACGCGGGGCAACTTGGGCCCAACTAATTTTAGAGGACCTCCACGTGCCTGTTTTTTCTTTGTTGCGCAATGCCGTGCTGGTCGGCGCCGGACTGACACTGGCTGTCAGCGTCCAGGCCGCGAGTACCGTGCATATTTATAACTGGTCCGACTACATCGGCTCGACCACCCTGGCCGACTTCCAGAAAGAGTCCGGCATCAAACCGGTTTATGACGTTTTCGACTCTAACGAAACCCTGGAAGGCAAGTTGCTGGCCGGGCGCACCGGTTACGACGTGGTCGTGCCGTCCAATCACTTCCTTGGCAAGCAGATCAAGGCCGGCGCCTTCCAGAAGCTCGACAAGTCGAAGCTGAGCAACTATGCCAATCTCGACCCGGTGCTGCTCAAGCGCCTGGAGCAAAACGATCCGGGTAACCAATACGCCGTACCGTACCTTTGGGGCACCAACGGCATTGGTTACAACGTCGACAAGATCAAGGCGGTATTGGGCGTCGACAAGATCGATTCCTGGAGCGCTGTGTTCGAACCGGAAAACATCAAGAAGCTGCAAAGCTGTGGCGTGGCGTTCCTCGACTCCGCCGATGAAATGATGCCCACGGTCCTCAACTACATGGGCCTGAACGCCAACAGCACCAACCCCGAAGATTACAAGAAAGCCGAAGCCAAGTTGCTGGCGGTGCGGCCTTACGTGACGTACTTCCACTCGTCCAAGTACATCGCGGACCTTGCCAACGGCGATATCTGCATCGCGATCGGCTTCTCCGGTGACATGTTTCAAGCCAAGGCCCGGGCGACTGAGGCCGGCAAAGGCATGAACATCGCTTACACCATTCCCAAAGAGGGCGGCGCGCTCTGGTTCGACATGCTGGCGATCCCCAAGGACGCGGCCAACGTCAAGGAAGCCCACACCTTCATCAATTACTTGTTGAAACCCGAGGTGATCGCACAGGTCAGCGATTCTGTTGGCTATGCGAACCCCAACCCCGGCTCGGACAAATTGATGGAACAGTCCATCCGTACTGACGAGTCGGTTTATCCACCGCAAGCAGTCCTCGACAAGACCTACGTGTCGGTCGAGTTACCACCAAACATTCAACGTTTGATGACCCGCAGCTGGACCAAGGTCAAGTCGGGTAAATAGCTGCAAGGCTCAAATTATCCAAGGTTGGCTCACCTTGAGCGAACTGCACTCTTTTTTTCTGGGAGTTTCGTAAATGGCAGTTGCCTCCGGCGCCTATAAGAAAGCCCTCGAGGGCGACCAATCACCTAAACAGGTGTTGGTCAAAATCGACCGGGTCACGAAGAAGTTCGACGAGACGATTGCCGTGGACGATGTGTCCCTGGAAATCAAGAAAGGCGAGATTTTCGCCCTGCTCGGCGGTTCGGGATCGGGCAAATCCACGTTGCTGCGCATGCTTGCAGGCTTCGAACGGCCCACGGAGGGGCGCATTTTCCTCGATGGCGTAGACATCACCGACATGCCGCCTTACGAGCGGCCGATCAACATGATGTTCCAGTCCTACGCCTTGTTCCCGCACATGACCGTGGCGCAGAACATCGCATTTGGCCTCAAACAGGACAAAATCCCCACAGCTGAAGTCGATGCCCGTGTCGCGGACATGCTCAAGCTGGTTCAGATGACGCAATACGCCAAGCGCAAGCCGCATCAGTTGTCCGGAGGTCAGCGTCAGCGTGTGGCCCTGGCGCGTTCCCTGGCCAAGCGGCCGAAGCTGTTGCTGCTCGACGAACCGATGGGTGCTCTGGACAAGAAGCTGCGTTCGCAAATGCAACTTGAGCTGGTCGAGATCATCGAGCGGGTCGGCGTAACCTGCGTCATGGTGACCCACGACCAGGAAGAGGCCATGACCATGGCCGAGCGCATCGCGATCATGCACCTGGGCTGGATCGCCCAGATCGGCAGCCCGATCGACATCTATGAAACCCCGACCAGCCGTCTGGTCTGCGAGTTCATCGGCAACGTCAACATCTTCGACGGTGAAGTGATCGACGATGCCGAAGGCCACGCAATCATCACCTGCAAGGACCTGGACCGGCAGATTTACGTGGGCCACGGCATCAGCACCTCGGTGCAGGACAAATCCGTGACCTACGCGATCCGTCCGGAAAAACTGCTGGTGACGCCGACCATGCCGACCTGCGAATACAACTGGTCCAGCGGCAAGGTGCACGACATCGCCTACCTCGGTGGCCACTCGGTGTTCTACGTCGAATTGCCGAGCGGCAAGATCGTCCAGTCTTTCGTCGCCAACGCCGAGCGCCGCGGTCAGCGTCCAACCTGGGGTGACCAGGTCTACGTGTATTGGGAAGACGACAGCGGCGTGGTACTTCGCTCATGAACATGCGCAAATTCAAACGCCGACTCAATCGAATAATTCCCGGTGGCCGTCAGATGGTCATCGGGGTTCCGTTCATTTGGCTGTTCATGTTCTTCATGTTGCCGTTCTTCATTGTCCTGAAGATCAGCTTCGCCGAAGCCGACGTGGCCATTCCGCCGTACACCGAGATCTACAGCTACCTCGACCAAAAGGTGCAGTTGCTGCTTAACCTGAGCAACTACGCGATGCTGGCCGGCGACGAGTTGTACATCGCCGCCTACCTCGGCTCG
>Ga0207713_1003361_pt1 | contig 10973 bp, 9 predicted proteins | sample KBSS64metaG_FD_184404 | JGI IMG/M metagenome (GOLD analysis project Ga0207713, IMG submission 184404) | Switchgrass rhizosphere microbial communities from Kellogg Biological Station, Michigan, USA - KBS S6-4 metaG (SPAdes) (version 2) | ecosystem: Host-associated > Plants > Roots > Rhizosphere >...
GGGCGATCAGCGGCAGCGACAGCCTGAAGAAACGACGAATGGGCCCTGCGCCGTCAATCGCCGCGGCTTCCACCAGCGAGCGCGGGATGGACTGCAGCGCGGCAAAGAAGAACAGGAAGTTGTAGCTGATCTGCTTCCACACCGAGGCGAATACCACCAGGAACATCGCCTGACCGCTGTTCTGGGCGTGGTTCCAGTCGTAGCCCAGTTCGGCCAGGAAGTGGGTAATCAACCCGCGCCCCGGGTTAAACAGGAAGATCCACAGCACGGCGGCGACGGCGGGAGCCACGGCGTAAGGCAGCAGCATCAGGGTTTGATAAATACGGCTGCCGCGCACCACGTAGTCCACCAGTGCGGCGAAAAACAGCGAGGCAACCAGACCGCTGACGGTTACGAGGGCGCTGAACTTCATCGTCGTCCAGAAGGAGTCCAGGTAGTAGCTGTCGTGGAACAGCGCGGTAAAGTTGTCCAGGCCAACAAACTGGCTGGAAAGCCCGAACGGATCGACGCTTTGTACCGAGTACCACAGCGCTTCGCCCGCAGGCCAGATAAAGAAAATAACGGTGATGACCAGCTGCGGCGCGACCAGCAGATACGGCAGCCAGCGGGAACGGAACACCGGACGGGATGATGACATAGGTTTGCTCAGGTTGGTTTCCCCTCACCCCGGCCCTCTCCCAAAGGGAGAGGGGGTATACGTTCCCTCTCCCTTTAGGAGAGGGTTAGGGTGAGGGTAAAAAGATTAAGACTTCGTCGACTGCTCAAAGCGGCGCAGCAGCTGATTTCCGCGCTCTACCGCAGAGTCCAGCGCCTGCTGTGGCGTTTTCTTACCGGTCCACACGCTTTCCAGCTCTTCATCCACGATGGTGCGGATCTGCGGCATGTTGCCCAGACGCAGGCCCTTGGTGAACGGCAACGGCGGCTTGTTCAGCATCTGACGCGTCGCAATGTCCGCCCCTGGGTTCTTGCTATAGAAGCCCTGCTCGCGGGTCAGGTCGTACGCGGCTTTGGTGATCGGCAGGTAGCCGGTCTTCTGGTGCCATTCGGCGGCGTTTTCAGGCTTGGCCAGGAAGTCGAGGAACTCGGCTAAGCCTTTGTAGGTGCCTTTGTCTTTACCCTGCATGACCCACAGGCTCGCCCCGCCAATGATGGCGTTCTGCGGCGCACCCTTCACGTCTGCGTCGTACGGCATCATGCCCACGCCGTAGTTGAATTTGGCGTAGTGACGGATATCCGCCAGCGAGCCGGACGAGGCGGTGGTAATGGCGCAGTCGCCGTTGTAGAACTTCTCGGTGGATTCGTCTTTACGCCCGAAGTAGCTGAAGTCGCCCTTCTTGTTCAGATCGGCAAGCAGCGCGATGTGCTTCACCTGCTCCGGCTTGTTGAACTCCAGTACCGCGTCGGTGCCGTCGAAACCGTTGTTTTTGGTCGCCACCGGCAGGCCGTGCCAGGCGCTGAAGTTTTCAATCTGGATCCAGCCCTGCCAGCCGCTGGCGTAGCCGCACTTCATCCCCGCCGCTTTCAGCTTCGCGGTGTACTCCGCCAGGTCCTGCCAGGTTTTTGGCGGCTGCTCCGGGTCTAAACCGGCTTTTTTGAAGGCGTCTTTGTTGTAGTACAGCACCGGCGTGGAGCTGTTAAACGGCTGGGACAGCAGGTGGCCGGTTTTGGAATCGGTGTAGTAACCCGCTACGGTCGGCACGAACTGCGACTCATTGAAGTTGATGCCCGCTTCTTTGAACACTTCATAGACCGGTTTGATGGCTTTAGAGGCCATCATGGTGGCGGTACCCACTTCATAAACCTGTAACAGGGCCGGCGCGTTGCCGGTACGGAAGGCGGCGATCCCCGCGCTCAGGCTCTGCTCGTAGTTGCCTTTGTACACCGGCACAATTTTGTAATCCGGGTGGGTGTCGTTGAAACGCTGCGCCAGGGAGTCAACTTCTTTACCCAACTCCCCTTCCATGGAATGCCAGAACGGAATGGTGGTGACAGCCATTGCGTTCGTCGCAAAAGCCAGACCCAGTGCCAGACCCAAAGCTGTGTGTCGTAACGATGTCATTGTCATCTCTCTTATTGTGCCGGATGCGCGATATCACGCGTTTTATGCTCGCGAGGTAACATGACATGCTCGAATTACAGAAAAATAACTGTTTGTTTACAGATAAGTGACAGCCAGGCGTCAGGGGGATGATGGTTGTGTGAAGGGGCTGGGGTGTTGGATTGGATGCGATCTGGTGCCCTCACCCCAGCCCTCTCCCACGGGGAGAGGGAGAAAAGCGTGTAGGCCCGGTAAGCGTAGCGCCACCGGGCGATACAGACGGCTCAGCCGCCCAGATACGCGCTCCGCACCGCTTCGTTCGCCAGCAGCGCGTCGCCGGTATCCTCCAGCACCACGCGGCCGTTCTCCAGCACGTAGCCACGGTCAGCGAGCTTCAGCGCCTGGTTGGCGTTCTGCTCGACGAGGAAGATGGTCATCCCCTCTTTACGCAGCTGTTCAATGGTGTCGAAGATCTGCTGGATGATGATCGGTGCCAGACCGAGCGACGGCTCGTCCAGCAGCAGCAGGCGCGGCTGGCTCATCAGCGCGCGGCCAATCGCCAGCATCTGCTGCTCACCGCCGGACATGGTGCCCGCACGCTGGATGCGGCGCTCCCACAGGCGCGGGAAGAGTTCGTACACCCGCTTGATGCGGGTCTGGTATTCATCGCGGTGAGCGAAGAACCCGCCCATCGCCAGATTCTCTTCCACCGTCATGCGGGAGAAGACGCGGCGCCCTTCCGGAACAATCGCCACCGCCTCGCGCATGATTCTGGCCGTCTGCCAGTCGGTAATGTCTTTACCATCGAACACAATCCGCCCGCTGGTGGCGCGCGGGTCGCCGCACAGGGTGCCGAGCAGCGTGGTTTTGCCCGCGCCGTTGGCCCCAATCAGGGTCACGATTTCCCCCTGATTGATATGCAGGCTGACGTCGTGCAGCGCCTGGATCTTGCCGTAGTGCGCGTTGACATTGTCGAACGTTAACATCGCTTTTTCCATCTTATGCCTCACCAAGGTATGCGCGGATCACGTCCGGGTTGTTGCGGATCTCTTCCGGCGTGCCGTTTGCCAGCGGCGTGCCCTGGTTGACCACGTAGATACGGTCAGAAATACCCATCACCAGCTTCATGTCGTGCTCAATCAGCAGGATGGTGGTGTCGTGACTGTCGCGCAGCTCGGCAATCAGCTCGTCCAGCTCTTTGGTCTCTTTCGGGTTGAGCCCTGCCGCCGGTTCGTCGAGCATCAGGATTTCCGGCTGCGTCACCATGCAGCGCACAATCTCCAGGCGACGCTGGTCGCCGTAGGCCAGGTTGCTCGCCTGACGGTTGGCGTGCTGCAGCAGGCCAATTCGGTCGAGCCAGGTGGCGGCGCGGTCAAGCGCTTCATCCTGCGCGCGGCGGAAGGCCGGGGTTTTCAGCAGGCCGGAGAACAGCCCGGTTTTCAACTGCTGATGCTGTGCCACCAGCAGGTTCTCAATTACCGTCATCTCACGGAACAGACGCACGTGCTGGAAGGTACGCACCACGCCCATGCGGGCGATCTGCTGGCCCGGCAGCCCTTCCAGATGCTGGTCGCGCAGCATGATGGTGCCGCCCGTCGGCTTGTAGAAGCCGGTCAGACAGTTGAAGACCGTGGTTTTCCCTGCGCCGTTCGGGCCAATCAGGGAGACAATCTCTTTCTTGTGCAGATCCAGATTCACGTTGTTGACCGCCAACAGGCCGCCAAAACGCATCATCAGACCGTTAACGGATAATAATGGCTGACTCATGCCTGCTCTCCTTTCGCTTGCCCGTTCTTCAGCTTCAGCTGTGGACGGGTCATCGGCAGCAGACCCTGCGGACGCCAGATCATCATCAGCACCATCAAACCACCCAGCATCAGCATGCTGTATTCGTTAAAGTCGCGCATCAGCTCGCGCGAGACCACCAGCAGGATGGCCGCGAGGATAACGGCAAACTGCGAGCCCATCCCGCCGAGCACCACAATTGCCAGCACGAAGGCGGATTCGGCAAAGGTGAACGATTCCGGGCTGACGAAGCCCTGACGAGCGGCAAACAGCGTTCCGGCGAAACCGGCAAACGCGGCGCTGATGGTGAACGCGGTCAGCTTGATGCGGGTCGGGTTCAGGCCCAGGGAGCGGCAGGCGATCTCATCTTCACGCAGCGCTTCCCACGCGCGGCCCAGCGGCATGCGCAGCAGACGGTTAATCACGAACAGGGTAATCACCACCAGCAGCAGCGCCACCAGATAGAGCCAGATCACGCGGTCGGACGGGTCATACTTCACGCCGAAGAAGTTGCTGAAGGTATCCCAGCCGCCTTCGCGGGCGGTACGGCTGAACTCCAGGCCGAAGAAGGTCGGTTTCGGGATCTGGCTGATGCCGTTCGGGCCGCCGGTCACTTCGGTATTGTTGAGCAGCAGGATACGGACAATTTCGCCGAAGCCTAAGGTCACAATCGCCAGGTAGTCACCGCGCAGGCGCAGCACCGGGAAACCAAGCAGGAAGCCTGCAGCGGCAGAGACCAGCCCTGCCAGCGGCAGGCAGGTCCAGAAGCCGAGACCGTAATAGTGGTTCAGCAGCGCGAAGGTATAGGCGCCGATGGCGTAGAAGCCGCCGTAGCCCAGCACCAGCAGGCCAGAGAGCCCCACCACCACGTTCAGACCGAGGCCGAGAATCACGTAGATCATGGTCAGAGTGGCGATATCCACGGTGCCGCGAGACACCACAAACGGCCACGCCACGGCGGCCACCAGCAGCGCCACGAGGAACAGCTTCTGCTTAACGGTAGAACCGTCGATTGCCGGCAGGACGAATTTCGGCCCGGAGACGTTTTTCAGCGTTTTCTGGAACAGCGGACGCAGCAGCTGGAACAGGAACACCACGGCCGTACCGATAAATACCCACTGCCAGCGGATGTCAGCTGCGGTATCGACAACCAGTTTGGTGCCATTCAGCTCAAGCTGGACGCCCATAAAGACGCCCGCCAGCACGAAGAACATGGCGGCAGAGAGCAGCGCCATTGCAAAATGCATCGGTTTCATACTTTCTCTACCTCCGGACGGCCCAGAATACCGGTAGGCATCACCAGCAGAACCAGAATCAGCAGGGCAAACGACACCACGTCTTTATATTCCGTGCTCAGGTACGCCGAGGAGAGCGCTTCCGCCACGCCCAGAATCAGGCCGCCAATCATCGCGCCCGGAATACTGCCGATACCGCCCAGAACCGCCGCGGTGAAGGCTTTCATCCCGGCCATAAAGCCGATGTACGGGTTGATCACGCCGTAGAACTGGCCGAGCAGGACGCCCGCCACCGCCGCCATCGCGGCGCCAATCACGAAGGTCAGGGCAATCACGCGGTCGGTGTTGATGCCGAGCAGGCTCGCCATCTTCAGGTCTTCCGCGCAGGCGCGGCAGGCGCGTCCCATACGCGAGTAGCGGATGAACAGCGTCAGAGCGAGCATCGCAATAAAGGTCACCACCCAGATAACCAGCTGCATGGTGGTGATAGAGGCCGCGAAGTTTTCGCTGGCCCCCACAATCCACTGGCCGTTAAACAGGCTTGGCAGCGCCACGTCGCGCGAGCCTTCGGTCAGGCTGACGTAGTTTTGCAGGAAGATCGACATCCCGATCGCGGAAATAAGCGCAATCAGGCGCTTGGAGCTGCGCACCGGCCGGTATGCCACGCGCTCAATGCTCCAGCCGTAGGCGCTGGCAATCACAATCGCGCCGACAAACCCGGCGGCGACCAGCAGCCAGCTGCTGTCGATGCCCATCATCATCAGGGCGGCGATAATCATAAAGGAGACGTAGCTACCGATCATGTACACCTCGCCGTGGGCGAAGTTGATCATGCCGATAATGCCGTAAACCATCGTATAGCCGATGGCGATCAGCGCGTAGGTGCTTCCCAGCGTAACGCCGTTAAACATCTGCTGCAGGAAATAGAGAAACTGCTCGGACATATGCAAACCTTTTTATACCCGCCCGTCATGCCGGGCGGTGGGATAATTATTTGGCGGCCGAGGACGAACCGTCGGCGTGCCACTTAAAGACACCAAACTCAAATCCCTTCAGATCGCCTTTCTCATCCCAGTTCAGCGGCCCAATCACGGTGTTCGCCCCGTGTGCTTTTAAATCTTTCACCAGATCCAGCGGTTCTTTGCTGCCGGAGCGATCCAGCGCGGTGGCCAGAGACTGTACGGCCGCGTAGGTGATCCAGACGTACGGACCACTCGGATCTTTCTTCTGCGCCTTGAGCGCATCCACGATAGCCTTGTTGGCCGGATCCTGGTCATAGCGTTTTGGCATCGTCACCAGCATGCCTTCGGCAGAATCCCCCGCGATGTTCGACAGGGAGGCGTTGCCCACGCCCTCTGGCCCCATAAACTGGGTTTTCAGGCCGGTGGCGCGCGCCTGGCGTAGCATCTGGCCCATTTCCGGGTAGTAGCCGCCGTAGTAAACGAAGTCGATGTTCTCTTTTTGCAGACGGGCGATCAGCGCGGAGAAGTCTTTCTCACCGGCGGTAATGCCGTCGAAGAAGACGATGTTCGCGCCGCCTTTTTTCAGGCCGTCCTGCACGGAGCGCGCCAGGCCTTCGCCGTACTGCTGTTTGTCATGAATAATGGCAATGCGCTGTGGCTTAACGGTCTCGAGGATGTATTTGGCGGCGGTGGGACCCTGCGAGGAGTCCAGACCGGCGGTACGCATGATGTGCTGATAGCCGCGCTGGGTCAGCTCAGGGTTCGTTGCGCCTGGGGTGATCATCAGGATGCCTTCGTCTTCGTAGATATCAGACGCAGGCTGGGTGGAGGATGAACACAGGTGGCCGATCACATACTGGATACCGTCGTTGACGATTTTGTTGGCGACCGCGACGGCCTGTTTTGGATCGCAGGCGTCGTCATATTCCACGCCCACCAGCTTGTCGCCCTTGATGCCGCCCTTGGCGTTGATGTCTTTAATGGCCTGGCGCGCGCCGTTGAACTCCATGTCACCCCACTGGGCAACAGGGCCGGACATCGCCCCCACTACCGCAACCTTAATGTCGTCTGCCATAGCGGCATGCGAGATCGACAGTGCGACCATCCCCGCGATTAACGTCTTCGCGTTCCTTTTCATCTCTGAATCCCCATTCGTGATGTCGTGTTTATATTTTGTTTTATTATGGTTAAAAAGCATTCTGTACTTTTAATGAACAACGCTATTTTTACCAGTGCCTTTAATGGTTTAGCGCAGGTTTTTGTCAAAAACCAGACTAAAATCTCTATTTTTCAGGCGATTAAGCAAAGATAATATTCTGAAATCAGGCAGAGATAAACAAATAAAAGTGCAGTTTGCAGCATAAAATAACGGTACAAAGCGCCGAATAAATCACTACCGTTCAGGTTAAAATTCTGCTTATTTTTCGATCCATGTGTTTTCAAACTGCCCAACGCGTTGCCAAAAAACTAATCACCTGGTTAATGAGAATAAAAAGAGGAAGCCGCTGAGTGAATAAATTGAGTACACTGCCCCTACTCAATCTGATTTGGACAAGTGGCTAATGAAACTGACTATCGTGCGTCTGGTGACCTTTAGCGACCAGGATCATATCGACCTGGGCAAGATCTGGCCGGAATATTCCCCTTCGTCGCTGCGCGTTGATGAGACCCACCGCATTTATGCCGCGCGTTTTAACGAACGCCTGCTGGCAGCGGTTCGCGTAACCCTGAGCGGTACGGAAGGGGCGCTGGACTCGCTGCGCGTACGTGACGTCACCCGTCGTCGCGGTGTGGGACAGTATTTAATTGAAGAAGTGATCCGTGAAAACCCGAGCGTGACCTCATGGTGGATGGCCGACGTGGGCGTGGAAGACCGCGGCGTGATGGCGGCGTTTATGCAGGCGTTAGGGTTTACGGCGCAGGAGAGCGGATGGGAGAAGCGTTAAAAGAAAGCCGGGTGGTGGCTGCGCCTTACCCGGCCTACGAGGTGCTCATTGTAGTCCCGGTAAGCGAAGCGCCACCGGGCAAAAGAGGGGCTGTGCGGCCTGATGCCCTCACCCCGGCCCTCTCCCACGGGGAGAGGGAGTACACCGAGCGGTCCCCTCTCCCTGTGGGAGAGGGTTAGGGTGAGGGCATCAACCCTCACCAGCATTATTTGGCATCAGTAGCCGTGCCGTTCGCATGCCAGTCAAACACGCCGAACTCGAAGCCCTTCAGGTCGCCCTTCGCGTCCCAGGAGAGCGGCCCCATGACGGTCTGGACCGTGTTCGCTTTCAGCCAGGTGGCAATCTCAGCCGGGTCGGCCGACTGGTTCAGGCCCGCCTGCAGAGACTGCAGCGCCGCGTAGGTGGTCCAGACGAACGCGCCGCTTGGATCCTGTTTCTTCGCCTTGATGGCATCCACGATAGGTTTGTTCGCAGGGACCTGGTCGTAGTTCTTCGGCTTGGTCACCAGCAGGCCTTCCGCTGATTCACCCGCAATGTTAGACAGGGACACGTTCGCCACGCCTTCCGGGCCCATAAACTGGGTTTTCAGGCCTGCAGCGCGCGCCTGGCGCAGGATCTGGCCCATTTCCGGGTGGTAGCCACCGTAGTAAACGAAATCAATATTCTCTTTCTTCAGACGCGCCACCAGGGTGGAGAAGTCTTTCTCACCGGCGGTGATCCCGTCGAAGAACACCACGTCGGCATTGGCTTTCTTGAGGTTGTCCTGCACAGAACGCGCCAGACCTTCACCGTACTGCTGCTTGTCATGAACGATGGCAATGCGCTTCGGCTTCACTTTTTCAACGATGTATTTCGCTGCGGTTGGGCCCTGGTCAGAGTCAAGACCGGTGGTGCGCAGGGTCAGCTTGTAGCCGCGCGCGGTCAGCTCTGGTGCGGTCGCTGCCGGGGTGATCATCAGAATACCTTCGTCTTCGTAGATGTCAGACGCCGGCTGAGTAGAGGAAGAGCACAGGTGACCGATAACGTATTTGATCCCGTCGTTCACCACTTTGTTCGCGACCGCGACCGCTTGTTTCGGGTCACAGGCATCATCATATTTTACGATCTGCAGTTTTTCGCCTTTGATACCGCCCTTAGCATTAATGTCTGCAACCGCCTGCTCAGCGCCGGTAAATTCCTGGTCGCCGTACTGTGCTACCGGACCGGACATTGCGCCAACAACAGCCACCTTGATGTCTGCCTGTGCCATGGTGCTGAATGCCAACGCGATACATCCTGCCAGTAACGCTTTACCCTTCATGTTCATCCTGAGATTCCCCATTATTATGGTTATTACGATTGTTGTGATGTTGTTGTGCAGCGCTTTATGTCAGTTATAGGTGTGCTGTCCGCGCTTTTTCAGCATACTCTGCTAAAACATACCCGATTTTTATGATTTTGGAATAGCTAATTTGAAATGAATATATGATAAGCCCGGCAGGGATTTTCGCCGGGCATGTGGCTTTAACGTGTCAGCGACGCGGAGATAATGTCCAGCGCTTTACGGAACTGCGCTTCAGGGATAGTCAGCGGATAGAGGAAGCGAATGACGTTACCGTAGACGCCGCAGCTCAGAAGAAGCAGCCCTTCCTGCAACGCGCGATCCTGGACCTGGCGGGTAAATTCCGGCGAAGGCTGACCCGTTCGCGGGTCGTTAAACTCCACCGCCACCATCGAGCCCTGCGCGCGAATGTCAGCGATATACGGGCAGTGTTCCTTCGCCTTGTTCAGCACTTCCACCAGGTGATGGCCAAGATGCGCCGAGCGCGTGCAGAGATCCTCTTCATCAATCACGTCGAGCACGGCATGCGCCGCCGCAATCGCCAGCGGGTTTCCGGCGTAGGTACCGCCCAGCCCGCCCGGCGCGGGTGCGTCCATCACCTCTGCACGGCCCGACACCGCAGAGAGCGGCATCCCGCCCGCCAGGCTTTTCGCCATGGTGATCAGATCGGGCTTCACGCAGTGGTGTTCCATCGAGAACAGCTTGCCGGTACGGGCAAAGCCGCTTTGCACCTCGTCGGCAATCAGCAAAATACCGTGGGTGTCGCACAGGGCGCGCAGAGCCTGCATAAAATCAGCTGGCGCAATGTTGAAACCGCCCTCTCCCTGAACCGGTTCGAGAATAATGGCCGCGACCTGGTCGGGTGCGATGTCCGCTTTAAAGATACGTTCCAGGCTTTTCAACGCTTCCGCCGTGCTGACGCCGTGCAGTTCATTCGGATACTGCGCGTGATACACCGAACCGGGGAACGGGCCAAAGCCGAGCTTGTACGGCGCAACTTTGCCGGTCAGCGCCATGGTCATAAAGGTGCGGCCGTGGAACGCGCCGCCGAAGGTGATAAGGCCGGGACGTTTGGTGTACGCTCGGGCAATTTTGACCGCGTTTTCGACCGCCTCTGCCCCCGTGGAGAAGAACGCGGTTTTGGCCGGACCGTCAACGGGCACGCGCTGGTTGATGCGCTCGGCAAGCGCCACATAGCCTTCGTACGGCACAATCTGGTACGCCGTATGGGTAAACGCGTGGAGCTGTTTTTCAATGGCGGAAATGACTTTTGGATGGCGATGGCCGGTGTTCAGCACCGCGATCCCGGCGGCGAAGTCGATGTACTCGTTGCCTTCCACGTCCCACACCGTGGCGTTTTCAGCTTTATCGGCATAGAAGTTACACATCACGCCGATACCGCGCGGCGTCGCCTGTAAACGCCGGTCGTTCAGTTCGTTATTTTTCACCCTGTCCCCCTGAGAAAATCGCCTGCTTAGCGCATCAGTAAGTGTTTGCCAGGGGGAGGGAATTCGCCAGAGCGGGCGCTAAAAAAACAAAACCCCCGAATTTGCATTCGAGGGTTCTCGGTGTACTTCGCGAAAATTACGCTTCGATAGCGGCGCGAAGTTTTTTCATGGCGTTCTTTTCAAGCTGACGGACACGTTCCGCAGAAACGCCGTAGCGGTCGGCCAGCTCCTGCAGCGT
>Ga0207713_1003367_pt1 | contig 10953 bp, 8 predicted proteins | sample KBSS64metaG_FD_184404 | JGI IMG/M metagenome (GOLD analysis project Ga0207713, IMG submission 184404) | Switchgrass rhizosphere microbial communities from Kellogg Biological Station, Michigan, USA - KBS S6-4 metaG (SPAdes) (version 2) | ecosystem: Host-associated > Plants > Roots > Rhizosphere >...
CCAACTCATCCAAAGCACCCTGCCCGTCGGGCGGCTGCGGATTAAATCAGTAGACACGGCTAAGCATGTAGTACCGACAGCGGAGTACTGGCGGACGGGGGTTCAAATCCCCCCGGCTCCACCAAATGATCAATCAAAGACGTCCAGGGACGTCTTTTTTTGTGCCTACAACTCACTAAAATCAATGACTTACAGCGCTTTTGAGGTCCATAGAGGTTTTTTGAGTTCCAGACGGTTTGGTATCCCAGGTGGTATCCCAGGCTATCCGGTGCTATTTTTAGGATACCAAAACGGTGCCGGAGGTAGCTCTCATGCCTACTCAAGCAACCCGCCTCTCCGATCGCCAACTCAAGGCGGTCAAGGTAACTGGTAAAGATTTCGTCCTCAGCGATGGCGACGGCCTACAGCTTCGCGTCAGAGCCAGCGGCTCGATGATGTGGAACTTCAATTACCGCGAACCGTTGACCAGAAGCCGTATCAACATGGCACTCGGTCCTTACCCCGACCTCTCACTAGCCAATGCTCGGAAAAAGGCTGTCGAGGCGCGCGAGCTGCTTGCCCTGGGTATTGATCCCAAGGTCCAACGCGATGAGGTAAGGCAAGCCAAGCTTGCTGAGACTGAGCACACCTTCGAAAAGGTGGCCACCGCCTGGTTCGAGCTGAAGAAAGACTCGGTAACCCCCGCCTACGCCGAGGACATTTGGCGGTCGCTCACACTGCACGTGTTACCCGATTTGAAGACCACGCCGCTTTCGGAAATCACCGCCCCGATGGTCATCAAAATCCTCCGTCCAATCGAGGCTAAAGGCAGCCTGGAGACTGTGAAGCGATTGAGCCAACGACTCAACGAGATCATGACCTATGGGGTCAACGCCGGCCTGATACACGCGAATCCGCTGAATGGGATTCGTGCTGTATTCAAGAAACCGAAGAAAGAAAACATGGCTGCGCTTCCACCAGAAGAGCTCCCCGAGCTCATGCTGGAGATCGCGAATGCAAGTATCAAACGCACCACCCGATGCCTGATCGAATGGCAGCTGCACACGATGACTCGCCCCGTCGAGGCGGCGACTACTCGTTGGGTAGACATCGATTTTGAAAGGCGAGTTTGGACTATCCCACCGGAGCGGATGAAGAAGCGCCGCCCGCACAGCATCCCGTTGAGTGATCAAGCAGTCGCGCTGCTGGAATCACTGAAGACTCACAGCGGCCATCGCGAATACGTCTTCCCGTCAGACAGAAATCCGCGTACCCACGCCAATAGCCAGACTGCCAACATGGCGTTGAAACGCATGGGGTTCCAGGATCGGTTGGTCAGCCACGGCATGCGCTCGATGGCGAGCACCATCTTGAATGAGCATGGGTGGGACCCGGAGCTCATCGAAGTCGCACTAGCTCACGTAGACAAGGATGAGGTGCGCAGCGCCTACAACCGAGCCGACTACATCGAGCGCCGGCGTCCGATGATGGCTTGGTGGAGTGAGTACATCCAGAAAGCCGCCACCGGCAGCCTACTCGCCTCAGCGTACGTTCAAGCCAGAGACAGGAATGTCGTGCCAATCCGCTGATTGCCGCTACAAGGGCAATGACAACAATGCTGACTCTGAATGCTTTGCTACTCGACGAGATCGGTCAACAGCGGTTCCTGATTATCTTTGTGTTGAGAAAGCTAGAGCCCCATGGATTGAATCATCTCACTCTCGCTAACCGCTTCAGGCGTCACGACCGCATCCTTTAGCATCAACTTGCCTCGAAGAAGGCGATCCAGATGGACATCGAACGAATCAAATTGTGGGTGTCGTACAGCAGGAAGATGAATGTGCACGTCTTTCTTTTGACCAATTCGATAGACTCGGTCAGATGCTTGAGCTTCCTTTGCAGGGTTCCAGTGACGCTCCAAGTGGACAACGTGGTTGGCACCAACCACAGTCAATCCAACCCCTGCAGCTACTGGTGACATGATCATCACGTTGAAACCAGGCTTAGATTCGAAGACACCGATCAATTTCTTGCGAGTCAGCTCGTCAGATTTCTTTGCAACTGCCGCCGTATCACCATTGATGACTGCTACATCCAGCCCATAGATCTGATCAAGCCAGAGCTTCAGGACTCTCTGGAGCCGCTTGGTGACCATGAACAAAATGACCTTTTCTTCGTTCTGCCGGATACGATCAAGCAACTCCAACAGCACTGCCAATTTGCCCGACTGCGCCATGTTCTCACGCGCCTCGCTGGCACTGTTTGCCATCAGTTTTGCTTCTTCGCGAAGGCGAGGATGCAGAGAGATCTCTCGCAACTGGGCCAACGCTGCCAGTGCAGTACCTCGCATGTCCTCGGTCGCACGTCGGGCACGAAAATCATTGAGTACTGCATCGTATGCCTGCAGTTGAGCACCCTTCATACAAACGGAAAGATGAGCCGCGTGTAGCAGTTGGCCGCCCTTCGGCTGCTCCACACCGCTATGGATGGTCTTGCTGGGAAGGCCCTTAAGCTGATCTTCCTTGATGCGACGGAGCATGAACCTGCCAACAGCTTCGCGTAGCCCCGCGCCAATCTTCCGCCTTACCTCATCCTTTTCATCATCTGCTGCGGAAAGGATGGGTTTGATCCAGCTATCGCGGAACTGGCTCCATCCTCCAAGGATGCCTGGCTGTGCGGTATCCATTAGGCACCAGAAATCCCCCAGACTGTTCTCGACTGGTGTGCCAGTGGCCAGAAGTTTGAAATCCGCTTTCAGTCCTTTTGCCGCTCGCGTCTGCGCAGCATTGGGATTTTTGATGTTCTGTGCTTCGTCAAAGATCACCAATCCCCAATCAATTCTGCACAATGAGAACTGATAGTCCCTTAGTGTCTGGTAGGTGGTCAGTACCAAACGGCGATCCATGTCCAGACGATGTATTCCAGACTCCGGGCCGATAGTAAGGGCGTAACGAATAGCATCATCGGCCATCGCTCCGTCTTCATCAATGAGAGAGGCCAACTGCACCGATTCCCGCTCGGCGCCCTTGACCCTGAAGCGGCTTAAATCTCTTCCCGCCTGCAACACCACTATGTCCCGGAATGGAATGCCCTTGAAGGTTTGACTGACCTCATCCTCCCAATTCTCAAGGAGGCTCAAGGGAGCCACGACCAGAACGGGCTTCTGCGCACGCCCCGCAACTTTCTGGCGGACAAGGTATTCACCTACCGTAACCAATGACATGTAGGTTTTGCCAAGCCCCATGTCGTCGGCCAACAGCCCACCCTGAAGTCGGTAGAGATCACCATGATCATCTCGAACGGCAGACTCCAACAGCCCCAGCATCCATTCAACACCCTCGCGCTGGTGCGGGAACGGTTGGCGCGCGTAGCTCCCCCAATCTGGTTCATGCTCTGGCTTGGCTTCACTTGCCTTACTCAGCAACGCACTGTTGATCTCGTCGGCATCGTGCAACAGCACGCTGACTCGCTCCTTCGGTCCTTCCGATGGATCCACGTCAGCAGGTACGTCGGATTTTGGGTCTCTGAGGTGGTTCTCGACTTTGTCGAGCTGCACATCGACACGAACAGGATCGGAGATATCAATGACCTCTCCGGCGAAACTCATGCTGTCTGCGCCCTGTTCCTTGGCAGCCTTGTAGGCTTCGTTGAAACGCGCCAAATCTTCCGCGGATTGCACCAAAGTTGGAATAATCTCTGCGGGCGCCGGCCGAGAATCAAGCGCGAACCAGTCACTCTTCCGATTGTCCAGGTCACCAAACTCCATATGTTGGAGCTTGCCGATGCCAGCGACACGAATTGAGAAGCCAAGATCGAGATTGACCAGGGCGGCATCCAGGAAAGCACTAGGAGTAGCGATGAACTCAGCTACTTTGTCAGCTGGAATACGCTTGCTGCCCAGCACTTCCTTGATTGCCGCCATTTTTTGCGGTTCAAGCAGCACCACGCGATTGTCAATTCGCAGAACGCCGCCATCTGCCCCTATATCCAATTGCGACCAGCGCTTCTCCAATTGGTCCGGCGTAGAGCCATCTCCCAAGCTAGGGCTGAGCATCAGGCTGCCATCGGGCAAACGGGTGGCAATCACACCGATGTTCTCTGGCACCACCACATCAAGCCTGTCGAAATGGCTGAGGTCGACGCGCATGCCGCTGCGGGCCGCGGTCTGCAGCTCAGCCATCATACGCAGATTGGCTGCCTCCCCACGCTGCTGGGGGGGGAGATTCTGGTGACGTTCCCAAGCCATCAAGCCCATCACCTCCGCCGGGGTTAGGCGATAGGACTCTGTTGAAGTGAGAAAAAGCAGCGGTCCCTTACGTTGGAACGGTACCTCGGCGGCATCGGATAAAACTGCCAGATCGACATGAAAACCGCTATTCCCCGTCCTACCACTGATTTTGCTGGTGAAGTTCATGTTGAAGCGTCGAGGCAGCCGGAGAATTTCCGCCTGCTCCTCGTCCATGCCTGCAACTTCTTCGGCAGCGACATGGAATCCATTGGCGAGTGGCTCAGCTAAACCCTGCTCCTGCAGCATGCGCAGCACAACCATCTGGACCTTCTGTAGGGAATTACCTTTCCCCTCCAGCAATGCGCCATACGCTGTCTTATCCAGATAGAAATTCACACCATCCGAGTCCGCCGCATGGGAGAAGCCCTGCTGAGTACTCAGCGTTGCTCGCCCTTCGCCGAGCAGGCTTTTGAAGATGTCAGCTAGCCCCATAGTTTTCTCACTTGTCCGTAGCCTGACGATCGAGTGCAGAAGAAATATCTTCCTTCAATGACCAACTAAAGCTGCTCCCTTGTTCGCAAAAGCTCTTCAACGGCCCTTGGAGCGCTCGGCTGATTTCATGTGCTTCAACCCCCAGCACATTCGCCGCGTATCGAATCTTGTCCCCTGGATTTTCCTTGAAATACCACAGCACCTGCAGCTCAAATACGCCAAGCTGCCCTATGGCAGTATCTGCATCAACGACTTCGGTCCCAAAGCGAGAAACAGCCAAACGTTGCGCTAACCGAGCAGCACGCGTTGCTGGCTCGGCGGCAGGAGCTGAATCAGAACGCACACTTTGATGCAACAGTGGCTCATCCCGCGCCGCCTTCGGCCCTACTACCGGCATACCGTACCTAGTCAAATATGACTTGTACTCAGCTCGACTCAGCAGCTTCTCGATATCCAGTGCAATACCGTTAGTCGCCAAGAAGTCGAATACCTTGCGTTGCCAGGAGCCGTTGTGGGTTACGGACTCGTAGGGAAGATTCGGGTAGGCGGCCCTGTACTGACCAGGCAACGAAATGGTCAAATCGGAGTGCGAAAACTGATTGCGTTCGTATGACTTGATCCAATCCCCAGGTTGGGCGAGATACACCCAGATCTTGAAGCTGTGAGAGCCCTCGACCAGATGAAAGTCGCCGCAGTCCAGATAGATCACAGCCTTGTCATTCATCACGGAGTCCATGCTGGCAAAGCTGGTTTTTACATCTCCTCCGAGAATGCGCTTAACCGAGGCTTTGGCACTACGACCGAGCATCAGCCTCGTATGTCGGATCAATCCGAGCCTGAACAAACCCTCCAAAAACAATTTACGCGCCGGGAACATTCGCTTGAGATCTTCTTTTCCCGACTCCACCCCATACTGTTCGACTGCCTGCAGGAATAAACGCAAGTCCTCCTTGGACAGCCAGCCACAGACCTTAGCGATACGCTCATCGCCTAGTGGCTTCCACCACTCCCGGAAGTTCGGTGCTGAACTGGCAATTCGCGGGTCGCCGGCCAGAGTGAGGAAGAAGTTCTGCCAAGCGTCACCAGGATCGTCCCCCGCTCGGTCGATCATTATCTCTAGCGCGGCATGACCGATTCGCTTCTCGCCCTCGTAAGGAGCCTTGCTCACCGAGGGCTTGAGTAGTTCGTCGAGCACATCATCCCATTCCCCCGGAGGCAACTGGCTTAACACATCAAGATAGTAGTGTGCGCGACAAATATCGCCATAACGCCCAACATCAAAGCCACTTAGACCAAGGGCTTCAAACGCTTCTCCCAGCTCGCCCCCCTTACTACGTACTGACTTCACCAGCGCCGTCGGGCCATCGAGCGTCAGCAGCCACTCACCTTCCCGATTCAGGTTGACGAGCGGATCTACGCCGAATACCTGGCGTGGCGCCGGCATTCGCTGAAGCTGGTCCAGCAGGTGAAGCTCCAATCGACCGCGCAAGCTGCTTTCCGCTTGTTTGTCCCGCTCGTCCAAACGATCGAAATAGCGGAAGTACAACTGCAGCAGTTGAATCAGAGTCAGTCGGCTAAGGCGAGGCTGCTGGTGCTCGATCAATGCATCGAGCATTCGCGCGTTGAACAGTCGGAAACCCACAACCTCGTCATGCAACCAGAGCCAAGTCAGCGCCCTCGCACCCAACCGACGCCCAAGCAATTCTTTAAGGCCGTCGAAGCGCCCGCTGCTAGCCATGTCGCGAAATCGAGCCAGCATTCGTTCAAAAGCGTCGCTTCCTCCCACTTTGGCCTTCATCCGATTGGCCTTTTCCACCAGCCGCACCCAACCCTCAATGACCGTAAGCGGCCATTCACCCGGGCGGTTGTCAATCGGCGGCAGATTCATTGGCTAGAGTTCCCAAGCAAGGTCTTGACCGCCTCATAATCAGCACTTTGCGGCCGGCGGATAGTGAATCGGATGTCAATGCGACGGTTCAGTCGATAGTCATCTTCTCCATCCTGCTGTTTGCTCACAGGTCGAGTCTCCGCATAGCCACTGACTGAGAACAGAGGTTCACCATCCTGGTTGCTCAGCCGGTTCAGGCGATCAGCCTCTGGTATCTCATTGCTCCAAAATTGCCAGAGCGAAATTGCGCGGAATGTCGAAAGCCCCCAGTTACCTTTACCCATGAAGCCAGGAAACGGACGATTGTCCGTATGACCTTCGATAAAAATGGTGTCAAGGTAGTTGATTCGGTCGTCCTTGCTGATCACTTGATTGATGACCTCACCGATTTCCAGTGCCGTCTGCTGATAACGCGGCTGGATCTCGTAAGCGCCGGTATCGAAACCAAGCAGTTCATTGGGAATGCGCAGCACCGTATGGTTTTCACTGACCTCTACCTTGATGCCCCGCTCCCTCAGTTTTTCGACTGCCTCATCGAGAATCTGCTGCCGTACCGTTTCGGCCTTCTTCAGTTGTTCGACCTGCTGATCGAAGTCAGCGCTCTTCTCCATCAACTGCAAAATAAGAACAACCGAGGCGAGGATAAAAAGTACCAGAAGCGCCGACATGATATCCACGAAGGACTTCCAGTACGGATCCTCATCCTCCATCGGCACGTCATGGGATTTACGCCAGCGCATCAACGGGCCTCCAGCTCATCGACTACGTTGCTGATCGCCTGTACCGCTGCATGCATCTGACTGGCGAAGCTCATGGTCTCTTTGTTCCATTGATCCATGCGCTCATGAACCTGGTCACGCACCTCACTGGAGTATGTTCGCAGCCATTGTTCGGCCTGCTGCTCGATGCCCTGCACCTGCTCACGCAGAACCTCACCTAAAGCAGTGAACTCGCCCCGCACGCCAGTAAGAAATTCCTGCTGGTGCCCCCTCAACTCGCCAAATCCATTGCGCGCCTCAGCGGCAGTCTGCTCAAAACGCTGCGCACTTTCCAACAGGGCACTCTGAAGTTGCGACAAAGCGGCGGCCTGGCCTTGCAGATGGCCAGCCAGCTGAGCGTTCTGCTCGCCTGCGGACTCGATACGCTGCGTCACGCTCTCCAAACGCTGGCCGAGCAAGTCAGCCGCCTGACGAACATTGGTCGAAAGCAGACCCAGTTGATTGGCACTGCTGTCCATATGCCGGCTGCTGGCAGCTGCGGCCTCACTGGCCTGCTGCAGGCGGCCCATCAGTTGCAGATGTTGTTCGCTCATCTGCCGGCTCTGTTGCTGAGTCGCCTGAACGGCCGTGGCTATACCCTCAAGCAGCGCCTGCTGTTGAGCCGCCATGCTTTGCATCTGCTCGTTGAAAAGCTTTTGGCGCGATTGCTCGCGGTTTTCCGCTTGCTGGTCATGACCCGCCATCTGCTCACTGAAGTTACCCAGCATTTTGCCGACGGTGACTTCCAGTGCCTGCTGCTGAGCAGAGGCAGCCTCAGCGATAGCGTTGATTTGCTGCTGACTGGTTTGCCCCAGGCTACCAATCAATTGCTGCTGTTGCGCCAGCGAGGCGGCCTGTTGCTGCTCGTGACGCTGAGCGCGCTCTTTCTCACGTGATTCTGCGGCGCCCATCTGCGAATCCAGCTGAGTATTCAACGCCATCATCAATCGGGAGAACACGGCTTCCAGGTTACTGTGTCGCTCATTGCCAGCCTCAGCCATGGCTTGCAGCTGTTCACGACTGGCGCCGGCGAACTTCTCAAGCAGCGCAGACTGGCTCTCACCTGCCTTGGCCAGCGTTCGCTCGAACAGTGATTGGCGCTCCACATCCCGTCTTTCAGCAGACGCAAGTTGTCCATCCAGTTGCCCCGTCAACCCACTCATAAGCTCGCTGAAGCGCGCCTCCAATTGATGCTGGCGCTGGTCTGCCGAAGTGGAAAGCTGTTGCAACTGGGCCTGGAACTCTCCACTTTGCTGGCGGGCGACTTCCAGTTGGCGCCCCTGCTGATCGCTCAAACTCTGGAAAAGCTGGTTCATCTGCTGCGACATGCCACTTACGGCGGTGTTCACATCCGCAGCAGCCTGCTGCATTAGATTACCCTGCTCACGCCCAGCCGATGTCAGCCCTTGCGTGAAGTTGCTTACCAGTTGCTCAAGGACCTGAGTAGATTGCTGACTGGTGGTGCTGACGAGCGTCTGAATAGCAGGGGCCATGATGTTGTTTAGCGCATCGGTGAGTGCCGCCTGCATCGCCTCATTCATACCTGCAAGGCTTTCCTGCAAGCGATCGCCGATACGCTCGTGCAACTCTTGGAGGGCTTCCTTACTCTCACGGCTGTAATCGGCGATATGGACCAGGGACTGCTCGGCAGGAATAAGTGGATATAGCGCGTCGATCTGGTGCTGCAGGTCATGTATTCGGCCCAATGCCCAGCGTTCGGAGACCTTCTCGATCAAGTTCAACACAAGGCTGAATCCAACACCCCATACCGATGCCATGAAGGCAACCGCCGCGCCTTGGATCATTACGGAGATGCCTACCCGCAGCTGATCCACTCCTCCGCTGCTGTCCAGCTTCAGTTTGGAGAGGCCAATTGTAAGGCCCACGAAAGTGGCCAGAACGCCCAACCCAACCAATAAACCGGGCAGCGAACCGAAAAACCGACTTCCGCTCAGGCCCGGAGCCAAGGTGCGCGCATTGAAGAAATGCTCAGCATCAAGGGTGTTGAACAACTGCTTGTGGTCACTCGAACTCACTAAGCTATCGTCAAACTCATGCCACAGCGCGCCGATGCGCTTGACCTTGAGCCCAAGCGCTTTCTGCAAGGTCTCTCGCCGATTCAAGGCCAGGTTTTCACGACTCTGCCCAACGATCAGACTGTTCAGCGCCTGCATGCGCGCCTTGAAGCTCAGCCCGCTGCGAAACAAGGAGTAGAGCGAGTAGGAGAAAAGTGCTGCCATGATCAACCAGAACACGACACCCAAGGCCTCGGTACTGCCGCTCTTCAGCAAAGAAAAGTTGGGCAGCAGGTGATTCAAGAATTCCATGATATCGGTCCGAAGGATCAGCGTTAGCAGTGAATAGGCAGCCTTCTCAACGAGCACATTGGCCAGTGGTTTATGTTGCTGGCAATGTCTGGCTGAGCAGGGCGTTGGGTTAGCCGCGGATTGACGTTAGTTGATCAGCCTTGGCGACAAGTAATGTGTTATTACGCGGGGGGAAAAGAGTGTTGAATGCTCAACGTCATCGCCCCCATGAGGCTTAGGCGCGAGTTGCCGCGCGCAACGATGCTGCCTTTTATCAGGCCGAATTTCTCACACACCTGCTTGCCCATGCCCCATCGCTGACAGGAGATGGCTGGTGAGATAAGTTTTCGGCAGATGTCTCGTAATGAGAGCGACTTCTTGTCCATGCTGAATTCCTAAGAGGCGCGGCAGCGCCAGCTCAAATAAGCGCTCAGAGAAGCGGCTTTTTGCCCCTCCGTACACAACTTCGTAGGTCGCTGTGTGTGACTGCGATCACAATAACCACCTGATTTTCGTGCGTAAAGGTCGGCGAGCGCTGAAATGGAACTATTCGGACAAAAGACTGTCCCCGCAAATTTTTAGACCATTCGCGGATTCACCACTCCTCAACCACCACCTTGATGGCGACACCGCGGCTTACGTAGCCGAAAAGCATTGCATCCCAATCAGTTTGGGCGGCGACAACGGCGACAAACCACGTAGCGCCTACATCCTTGTCATCTGAGCTGATGGCGACAGTCGCCAACTCGCCTCGATTTTGGTTTCTCCGGCTAAGCCCGTGAGCATGGGGAGGCTTCGCATCCCCATGCTCACGGGCTAACACTAGAAAAGCGACAAACGGCCACTTTGCCACTGACACCCACCGACTTCCAAAGCACGCCAGAGGTGGAATCTGGCGCATTTCCATGTGCCCTTCACCAATTGACCCATGCCGCGGTGACCGATAGAACGAAGATTCAAAGCGCTGCCTTAGGCAGCCCCCCAGATGACCAGAGCCTTCAAGGTCATGCCGCTAACCCGGTGGCTCATCCCAAAGTGCGATTCGCGCCCGGAGGCTCGCACGGTCATTCGCCAGAATGATGGACGCCCTCTAAACAATTCGCCCAGTGCGGCTGCCCGCCAACCCTTTAGCCCTGCAGCAACGAACCTGCTCGGCCAACGTTTTGCGCCAATCGTTCGCCCGTCTCTTTTTCCAGAAAAGAGACGGGCGCTCCTACCACTGCTGCAGCCCTCATCGCACATGGCTTTGCGGCAATTCACCGCGTGACAATCGGCGTGACAAACGCCGATGTCACCAGCAAC
>Ga0207713_1003379_pt1 | contig 10938 bp, 13 predicted proteins | sample KBSS64metaG_FD_184404 | JGI IMG/M metagenome (GOLD analysis project Ga0207713, IMG submission 184404) | Switchgrass rhizosphere microbial communities from Kellogg Biological Station, Michigan, USA - KBS S6-4 metaG (SPAdes) (version 2) | ecosystem: Host-associated > Plants > Roots > Rhizosphere >...
AGCCGCTGCGGTGCAGCTTGCTCATCAGCTCCGCCTCGGCCTGGGTCAGGCCACAGCTTTCGGTCAGCTCGGCCACGCTGGCGCCCATGCCGACCAGCTTGGCCGCCTGGGAGAAGGTGACGTTGTTGGGGTCGCGCTGCTCCAGCTGCTGGAGCCTGTCGGGCAGCGGGGCCATCGTCACGCTCAGTTCGTGCAGCGCCTCGCCCATGCGCACGGTACCGTTCTGGTAGTCGTCCAGGCGCTTGGCCAGGTCCTTGATGCGCTGGTCACGCAGCGCATCGCCCTCGGCCTGCTGCGCAGCCAGCTCGCGCTGGCGCTTGCTGTAGTTGAGGAAAAACCACAGGCTCAACGCCCAGACCAGCGCCAGGAAGATGACAGCAACCTGTAGGATCAACTCAGATATTCTCCAGCTCGGACCACTCTTCCTCGGTCATCATCTTGTCCAGCTCGACCAGGATCAGCAGTTCGCCATTCAACTCAGATATTCTCCAGCTCGGACCACTCTTCCTCGGTCATCATCTTGTCCAGCTCGACCAGGATCAGCAGTTCGCCATTCTTGTTGCACACGCCCTGGATGAACTTGGCCGACTCTTCGTTACCCACGTTCGGTGCGGTTTCGATTTCGGACTGGCGCAGGTAAACCACTTCGGCCACGCTGTCGACCAGAATGCCGACCACTTGCTTGTCGGCTTCGATGATGACGATACGGGTGTTGTCGGTGACTTCGGTCGGCATCAGGCCAAAACGCTGACGGGTGTCGATCACGGTCACCACATTGCCGCGCAGGTTGATGATGCCCAGCACGTAGCTTGGAGCGCCCGGTACCGGGGCGATCTCGGTGTAGCGCAGCACTTCCTGTACCTGCATCACGTTGATGCCGTAGGACTCGTTGTCCAGACGGAAGGTAACCCACTGCAGGATCGGATCTTCGGAACCTTGTGCAGACGACTTTTTCATTCCCCTACCCTCAAAATCCGCTGTTTGGCGGTTGTGTTCTGTGTCATTTCTGTTTGGCGTGCAGCTGCTTGACCGCGCCGCTGGCGATCAGCTCGGCCAGTGCGGCGACGTCGAGCAGTGCACACATGTGTTCAATCACCGTGCCGGCCAGCCACGGCCGCTGGCCGCGCTGGCTACGCCACTTGATCTCGGACGGGTCCAGGCGCAGCGAGCGGCTGACCTGATGCACAGCCAGCCCCCATTCGTAGCCCTGCACGGAAATCACGTAATTCAGGCCTTGACGAAAATCGTCGCGGTAGCGGTCGGGCATTACCCAACGCGCAGTGTCCAGCACCTTCAGGTTGCCGGCCTGGCAGGTCAAAATACCCAGGAACCAGTCAGGCTGGCCGAACAGCGGCGTCAGCTCCTGGCCGGCCAGGTTGTAGATCGAGCCCAGGCACACCAACGGCACCGCCAGGGTCAGGCCGGCGACGTCGAACAGCAGGCATTCGAACGGCTCAGCCGCCCACACCGGGCGGCCGTCGACGGTCGCCGGGGGCACCGGCAGATCGGGCGCCGGCAGGTGCACATCGACCAGCGGCACTGCGGGTTGCACGGTTTGTTCTTCGACCAGCACCGGGATGGCGGCCTCGGCGATCACCGCCTGCTCGACCACCGTCACCACCGGCGTTTCTACCGGCATGACGCTGGGCAACACCGCCAGCCTGGGTTCGGCGAACGGCCGTTGGGCAAGGCTGGCAGGGGCTTCGGATGGCACCGGTCTTGCCGACTGACGGGCATCGCGTGCCTGTTCCTCGCGCACCGCCTCGGCGAACGCGTCCGGCGCGGCTGGCGGTTCCAACAGGTCTTCGGCTTCGGTGGCCTCCTGCAGCAGGCCGTCGAGGTACGACTGCAGGGCCATCTGCGGCCGGGTGCTGGTTTGTCGGGTCTGGGTCATCAGGCCACCTGCCCGGCAGTCTTGTAGGTGAGCAGGTGCTTGAGCAGCGCCCGATAGGCAATCAGGCCGCGGCTCTTGCTGTCGAACTGCGAGGGCGTGACGCCCTTGCGGCTGGCATCGCGCAGGCGCGTATCCACCGGAATATAGCCCTGCCACACCTGTTGGCCGTAGGTATCACGCAGCAGCTTGAGTGTGCCCAGGGAGGCCTGGGTACGGCGGTCGAACAGCGTTGGCACAATCTGGTACGGCAGCGCCTGCTTGCGCGAGCGGTTGATCATGGCAAGGGTGCCGACCATGCGTTCCAGGCCCTTCACCGCCAAAAACTCGGTCTGCACCGGGATCACCAACTGCTGGCTGGCGGCCAGGGCATTGACCATCAGCACCCCCAGCAAGGGTGGGCTGTCGATCACGGCATAGTCGAAATCCTGCCACAGCTGCGCCAGACTCTTGGCGATCACCAGGCCCAGGCCGTTCTGCCCCGGCGACTGGCGCTCCAGCACGGCCAGTGCGGTGCTCGACGGCAACAGCGAAATGCGCTGGTCGCTGGTCGGCAGCAGCAACTGCCCGGGCAGGCCGTCTGGCACTGCGCCCTTGTGCAGGAACAGGTCGTAGCAGCTGTGCTCCAGCGCATCGGGGTTGTGCCCGAAATAGCTGGTCATCGAACCGTGCGGATCGAGGTCGACAACGACCACGCGCTTGCCTGCCTCAGCCAGCAGGCCAGCCAGGGCGATGGTTGTGGTGGTCTTGCCGACGCCACCTTTTTGATTGGCTACTGCCCAGACTCTCATCAAGCAAACTCTATCTATTGATTTGGCAGGGACACTGTAGAAACAACTGCCTTGCTCAACACTTGGAAGCGTGTGCAATCAGTGTGGGAGCGGGTTTACCCGCGAACACCGGCGTAGCCGGTGCCATACACCGTGTCGCCTTCTTCGCGGGTGAACCCGCTCCCACAGGGATCTTTGGCAATCTCATGAACTGGGTAACAGTGACAGAGAATTGACGAGTTACTGCCCCGCCACCGTTGCTGGCGTTGCAGGTGCACTTTGTGTGCCAGCCCGGCGCAACGCGGCATCCGGCGTGGCATGGGCACTGCCCGAGCCGGTCAGGCTGCGGCGCACTTCGAGGTTGCGCGAAATCACCAACACCACCCGGCGGTTACGCGCGCGGCCTTCGGCCGTGTCATTGCCGGCTACCGGCTGGTACTCGCCGTAACCCACCGAGGCCATGCGCGCCGGGTTGACCCCTTCCATGGCCAGCAGGCGTACGATGCTCGCCGCCCGTGCCGACGACAGCTCCCAGTTGGTCGGGTACTGATGGCCAGCAGGCGTACGATGCTCGCCGCCCGTGCCGACGACAGCTCCCAGTTGGTCGGGTACTGTGCAGTGCGGATCGGCAGGTTGTCGGTAAAGCCTTCGACATGCACCGGGTTGGCGAACGGCTTGAGGATGTTGGCCACCTTCTCGATGATGGCAAACGCCTTGTCGCTGGGCATGGCATCGCCGCTGCCGAACAGCAGTGATGAATTCAGCTCGATCTCGATCCACAACTCGTTGCCGCGCACGGTCATCTGGTTGCTGTTGATCAGGTCGCCAAAGGCATCGCGCACGTCTTCGCTGATGGTTTTCAGCGGATCGACATTGGTCGCTGCCAGGCCTGCTTCGGTCTGCTCACTGTCCTTCACCAACGGCTCTGCCGGGCGCACGCTCAACGGCTGCTCGTCGCCGATGGGGATCGGTTTCATACTACGCTCAGGGTCGTTGAACACCCCGAGCAAGGCCTGGGAAATGACCTTGTACTTGCCCTCGTTGATCGAGGAAATCGAGTACATCACCACGAAAAAGGCGAACAGCAAGGTGATGAAGTCAGCGTACGACACCAGCCAGCGTTCGTGGTTTTCGTGTTCCTCGGTATGACGACGGCGACGCATGGGTTACTCCATGAAGCCTTGCAGCTTCAACTCGATCGAGCGCGGGTTTTCACCCTCGGCAATCGACAACAGGCCTTCGAGCAGCATCTCGCGGTAGCGCGACTGGCGCATGACGTTGGCCTTGAGCTTGTTGGCAATCGGCAGCAGGATCAGGTTGGCGCTGGCAACGCCGTAAATGGTGGCGACAAAGGCCACGGCAATGCCATTGCCCAGCTGCGACGGGTCGGCCAGGTTGCCCATCACGTGGATCAGGCCCATCACCGCACCGATGATACCGATGGTCGGCGCGTAGCCGCCCATGCTCTCGAATACCTTGGCAGCCTGGATGTCACGGCTTTCCTGGGTCAGGAAGTCGACTTCAAGGATGCTGCGGATGGCTTCTGGCTCGGCGCCGTCCACCAGCAGCTGCAGGCCCTTGCGCGCATACGGGTCTGGCTCGGCATCGGCCACGCCTTCCAGGCCCAGCAGGCCTTCCTTGCGTGCGGTCAGGCTCCAGTTCACCACGCGGTCGATGCCACCCGCCAGGTCGACCCGTGGCGGGAACAGGATCCAGCGCAAGATCTGCAAGGCCCGCTTGAAGGAGGACAGCGGCGACTGCAACAAGGCTGCCGCCAGGGTGCCACCCAACACGATCAGCGCTGCGGGGCCGTTGACCAGGGCACCGGCATGCCCCCCTTCAAGGAAGTTGCCACCGACGATGGCGACAAAGGCGAGAATCAGGCCGATCAGGCTGAGGACGTCCATCAGACGCAGGCCTCCACCAGGTGCTTGCCGATTTCGTCCAGGCTGTACACCGCATCGGCCAGGTTGGCCTTGACGATGGCCATGGGCATGCCATAGATCACGCAGCTGGCTTCATCCTGCGCCCACACGGTACTGCCGCCCTGCTTGAGCAGGCGCGCACCTTCGCGGCCATCGGCGCCCATGCCGGTGAGCACCACCGACAGCACCTTGTCACCGTACGACTTGGCTGCCGAGCCGAAGGTGATGTCCACGCACGGCTTGTAGTTCAGGCGCTCGTCACCGGGCAGGATCTTCACCGTGCCACGGCCGTCGATCATCATCTGCTTGCCGCCGGGGGCCAGCAGGGCCAGGCCTGGGCGCAGCATGTCACCGTCCTCGGCTTCCTTCACGTTGATGCGGCACAGCTTGTCCAGGCGTTCGGCAAAGGCCTTGGTGAACGCCGCCGGCATGTGCTGGATCAGCACGATTGGCGCCGGGAAGTTGGCCGGCAGCTGGGTCAATACCCGCTGCAGGGCCACCGGGCCGCCTGTGGAGGTGCCGATGGCCACCAGCTTGTAAGGTTTGCGCTTTGGGGGTGGCGAGTGCGACGCCGCCGGGGCCGGGGCCGCTGCACGGGCAGGCGCCGCAGGGCGGGCCGGCGCCGGGCTGGTGAAACTGCTTGCGGGCGCAGGGCTGCTGGCCGGCGCAGGCGCGGCGGCCGGTGCCGTCCTGGCATAGCTGCCGAGGCGGCGGTTGCTACGCGAAATGGTATGCACCTTCTCGCACAGCATCTGCTTGACCTTGTCGGGGTTGCGCGAAATGTCCTCGAAGTTTTTCGGCAGGTAATCCACCGCGCCAGCATCCAGCGCGTCGAGGGTGACGCGAGCGCCTTCGTGGGTCAGGGAGGAGAACATCAACACCGGCGTCGGGCAGCGCTGCATGATGTGCCGCACCGCGGTGATGCCGTCCATCATGGGCATTTCGTAGTCCATGGTGATGACATCGGGCTTGAGCGCCAGCGCCTGGTCGATTGCTTCCTTGCCATTGGTCGCGGTACCCACTACCTGGATCGTCGGATCCGCCGAGAGGATTTCCGAGACGCGGCGGCGGAAGAAACCGGAATCATCCACCACCAGGACCTTGACTGCCATAAACACTCCATTAGGCGGCGCCACCCGCCAGGGTGCGCCACCGAAATCAAATACGCCGCGCGGCGTAACGCTTGAGCATGCTCGGGACGTCGAGAATCAACGCAATGCGACCGTCACCGGTGATGGTGGCCCCGGACATGCCCGGGGTGCCCTGCAGCATCTTGCCCAGCGGCTTGATTACCACTTCTTCCTGGCCAACCAGTTGATCGACGACAAAGCCGATGCGTTGCGTGCCGACCGACAGGATCACTACATGACCCTCGTGCTGCTCTTCGTGCACCTGCCCCTGCACCAGCCAGCGCTTGAGGTAGAACAGCGGCAGCGCCTTGTCGCGCACGATCACCACTTCCTGGCCGTCGACCACGTTGGTGCGCGACAGGTCGAGGTGGAAGATCTCGTTGACGTTGACCAGCGGGAAGGCGAACGCCTGGTTGCCCAGCATCACCATCAGGGTGGGCATGATCGCCAGGGTCAGCGGTACCTTGATGACGATCTTCGAGCCCTGGCCCTTGGCCGAGTAGATGTTGATCGAACCGTTGAGCTGGGAAATCTTGGTTTTCACCACGTCCATGCCCACGCCACGGCCAGACACATCGGAAATCTCGGTCTTGGTCGAGAAGCCCGGGGCGAAGATCAGGTTGTAGCAGTCCGACTCGCTCAGGCGCTCAGCGGCATCCTTGTCCATCAGGCCTTTTTCCACGGCCTTGGCGCGCAGGATGTTCGGGTCCATGCCCTTGCCGTCGTCAGAGATCGACAACAGGATGTGGTCACCTTCCTGTTCGGCCGACAGCACCACGCGGCCGGTGCGGGCCTTGCCAGAGGCTTCACGCTCATCGGGCATCTCGACACCATGGTCGACGGCGTTGCGCACCAGGTGCACCAACGGGTCGGCCAGGGCCTCGACCAGGTTCTTGTCCAGGTCGGTTTCTTCGCCGACCAGCTCCAGGTTGATCTCTTTTTTCAGCTGGCGGGCAAGGTCGCGTACCAACCGCGGGAAGCGGCCGAACACTTTCTTGATCGGCTGCATGCGGGTTTTCATCACCGCCGTCTGCAGGTCGGCAGTGACCACGTCGAGGTTGGACACGGCCTTGGACATGGCCTCGTCGCCGCTATTCAGGCCCAGGCGCACCAGGCGGTTACGCACCAGTACCAGTTCGCCGACCATGTTCATGATCTCGTCCAGCCGCGCGGTGTCGACGCGAACGGTGGTTTCCGCTTCGCTGACGGCATGCTTCTCGGCAGCCGGCGCCGGCGCACGGGGGGCCGGCGCAGGCTTGCTGGCGGCCGCAGGCCGGCGCAGGCTTGCTGGCGGCCGCAGGTGCAGGCGCAGCTGCGGCTGGCTTGGCCACCGGCTGGCTGTCGGCCAAAGCCTGGGCAGGCGCTTGCGCCTTGGCGACAACCGGGGCCTCGGCCGCAGCAACGTCACCACCAAACTTGCCCTTGCCGTGCAACTGGTCCAGCAGGGCCTCGAACTCGTGCTCGCTGATTTCGTCGCCAGCGGCACTGTTGTCAACCGCGGCCGGCGCCGGTGCTTTGACGGCAGGCAAGACATCGGCCTGGAACGTGCCCTTGCCATGCAACTGGTCGAGCAACGATTCGAATTCTTCGTCGGTAATTTCGTCGCTTACCGCTTCTGCGGGCGCGGCAACCGGCTGTACCGCAGCTTCGACACTGAACTGGCCTTTGCCGTGCAACTGGTCGAGCAGCGACTCGAACTCGGCGTCGGTGATTTCGTCACCTGCACCACTGATGGTCTCGCCCTGCATCTGCTCGTCGACCGCGGCTTGCGCCTTGACCGCATCGAGCGAATCGAGCAGCTGTTCAAACTCGCTGTCGGTGATGTCCTGGTCATCGGCAGGGGCCATGGCCGCACCCGGCGGCTCGGCTACCGGTGCCGCAGGCGCTTCAGCGGCCTCGGCACCACCGGGTTCGGCCAGGCGCGACAAGGCCGCCAGCAACTCGGGGGTGGCCGGGGTTACGTCGGCGCGCTCGCGCACCTGGCCAAACATGCTGTTGACCGTATCCAGTGCTTCAAGCACCACGTCCATCAGTTCCGCATCGACCCGGCGCTCACCTTTGCGCAGGATGTCGAACACGTTCTCGGCGATATGGCAGCACTCCACCAGCTCGTTCAGCTGGAGGAAGCCGGCGCCCCCTTTTACAGTGTGGAAACCGCGAAAGATCGCATTGAGCAGGTCGGCATCGTCAGGTCGGCTTTCCAGCTCGACCAGTTGCTCGGACAGTTGCTCAAGAATTTCGCCGGCTTCTACCAGGAAATCCTGGAGGATTTCTTCATCGGCGCCGAAGCTCATCAAACGTGCTCCTTAAAAACCCAGGCTGGACAGCAAATCATCGACATCGTCCTGACCGGACACAACGTCTTCACGCTTATCGGCATGAATCTGCGGACCTTCACCCCGAGTCGGATGTTTTTCTGCATCTTTTTCTGCGCGCAGTTGATCGTGGTCATGCTGGATACCGGCAAAGCGGTCGACCTGGCTGGCCATCAGCACCAGTTTGAGCAGGTTGCTTTCCACCTCGGTCACCAGGCTGGTGACGCGCTTGATCACCTGGCCGGTCAGGTCCTGATAGTCCTGAGCCAGCAGAATGTCGTTGAGATGCCCGGCAACCTTGCGGTTACCTTCAGCGCTGTGCGTCAGGAAACTGTCGACGCGCTTGACCAGGTCACGGAACTCCGGCGCAGCCACTTCGCGGCGCATGAAGCGCTGCCAGTCGGTGCTCAGGGCCTTGGCTTCGCTGGCCAGGTCGTTGAGCACCGGGGTGCTTGCCTCGACCAGGTCCATGGTGCGGTTGGCGGCGCCCTCGGTCAGCTTGACCACGTACGACAGGCGCTCGGTAGCGTCGGTAATCTGCGACACCTCCTCGGCCTGCGGGATGGTCGGGTCGATCTGGAAGCTGACGATAGCGCTGTGCAATTCTCGGGTCAGCTTGCCGACTTCCTGATACAAGCCACGGTCGCGGGTCTGGTTCAGCTCGTGAATCAGCTGTACCGCCTCGCCAAAACGGCCCCGTTCCAGGCTTTCGACCAACTCCTGGGCATGTTTCTTCAGGGTCGATTCGAACTCCCCCAAAGACGTTTGTGATGAATCCATGGCGCGCCCCCTGACGTGACTCAGCCGTTGACGCGTTCGAAGATCTTCTCGATCTTTTCTTTGAGCACCTGGGCGGTGAACGGCTTGACCACATAGCCATTTACGCCGGCCTGGGCCGCTTCGATGATCTGGTCGCGCTTGGCCTCGGCAGTCACCATCAGTACCGGCATGCTTTTCAGCTTTTCACTGGCACGCACTTTACGCAGCAGGTCGATGCCGGACATGCCGGGCATGTTCCAGTCGGTCACCAGGAAGTCGTAGTGGCCGTTTTCCAGCATCGGCAGCGCCGTGGTGCCATCGTCGGCTTCTTCGGTGTTGGTGAAGCCCAGGTCACGCAACAGGTTCTTGATGATCCGCCGCATCGTCGAAAAGTCGTCAACGATGAGGATTTTCATGTTCTTGTCCAATTAGACCTCCAAGCAGTCTCAAACGCGCCCGGTCTACCGGGCACGCACTCATTCAATTCGGTACAACGTGGATAACGCACGTGGAAAACGACTGCAACGACACCGGGCTCAACGTGCCCGCCATTCCCCCAGGCGGCTACGCAGGCGCGCGGCACACTGGCTGTGCAACTGGCTGACCCGCGACTCGCTGACCCCAAGCACCTCGCCGATTTCCTTGAGGTTCAGCTCTTCGTCGTAGTACAGCGCCAGTACCAGGCGCTCACGCTCCGGCAGGTTGGCAATGGCCTCGGTCAGGGCAGCCTGGAAGCGTTCATCCTCCAGGCCACGCGCAGGTTCGACATGGCCACTGGCACCATCCTCATGCAGCCCTTCGTGCTCGCCGTCCTGCAACAGGTCGTCAAAGCTGAACAGGCGGCTGCCCAAGGTATCGTTCAAGATCCCGTAGTAATCATCGAGACTCAATTGGAGTTCGGCAGCAACTTCATGATCTTTAGCGTCCCGGCCTGTTCTGGCTTCAACGGCACGCATCGCGTCACTGACCATGCGGGTGTTGCGGTGCACCGAACGCGGTGCCCAGTCGCCCTTGCGCACCTCGTCCAGCATGGCCCCGCGGATGCGGATGCCGGCATAGGTTTCAAAGCTGGCGCCTTTGCTGGCGTCATATTTGTTGGCCACTTCAAGCAGGCCGATCATGCCGGCCTGGATCAGGTCCTCGACCTGCACGTTGGCCGGTAACCGCGCCAACAGGTGGTAGGCAATGCGCTTCACCAGCGGGGCGTAGCGTTCGATCAGCTCGTACTGGCCGTCTTTCGCTGCCCGGCTGTACATCTTGAAGCCGCTGGCGTTCATAGCACGGGGCCCGCGCTGGTGGGCTGCACCAGGCGCTCGACAAAGAACTCCAAGTGGCCGCGCGGATTGGCCGGCAGCGGCCAGCTGTCAACCTTCTGGGCAATCGCCTTGAAGGCCAGCGCGCACTTGGAGCGTGGGAAGGCTTCGTAGACGGCGCGCTGCTTCTGCACCGCCTTGCGCACACACTCGTCGTACGGCACGGCGCCCACGTACTGCAGGGCAACGTCGAGGAAGCGATCGGTGACCTTGGTCAGCTTGGCGAACAGGTTGCGCCCTTCCTGCGGGCTCTGCGCCATGTTGGCCAGCACACGGAAACGATTCATCCCGTAGTCGCGGTTGAGCAGTTTGATCAGGGCGTAGGCATCGGTGATCGAGGTGGGCTCGTCACACACCACCAGCAGCACTTCCTGGGCGGCGCGAACGAAGCTGACCACCGACTCGCCAATACCCGCCGCAGTGTCGATCACCAGCACGTCGAGGTTGTCGCCGATTTCGCTGAACGCCTGGATCAGCCCGGCATGCTGGGCCGGGGCCAAGTGCACCATGCTCTGGGTGCCCGAGGCCGCGGGTACGATGCGCACACCGCCAGGGCCCTGCAGCATCACGTCACGCAGCTCGCAGCGCCCCTCGATGACATCGGCCAGGGTACGTTTGGGGGTAAGGCCCAGCAACACGTCGACGTTGGCCAGGCCCAGGTCGGCGTCCAGCAGCATGACCCTGCGGCCAAGCTCGGCCAGCGCCAGGGACAAGTTCACTGAAACGTTAGTCTTGCCGACGCCACCTTTGCCACCGGTCACGGCGATCACCTGTACGGGATGCATGCTACCCATGTCTGTTCTTTACCTTGTCTCGCTGGGACTCAGGCCACACG
>Ga0207713_1003385_pt1 | contig 10912 bp, 10 predicted proteins | sample KBSS64metaG_FD_184404 | JGI IMG/M metagenome (GOLD analysis project Ga0207713, IMG submission 184404) | Switchgrass rhizosphere microbial communities from Kellogg Biological Station, Michigan, USA - KBS S6-4 metaG (SPAdes) (version 2) | ecosystem: Host-associated > Plants > Roots > Rhizosphere >...
AACCCTTGCCTTGACTGCGGCGCCTGCTGCGGGTATTTCCGTGTGTCCTTCTTCTGGGGCGAATGCCAGTCTGCCGGCGGCCTTGTGCCGGATGACCTGGTGGTTCAGATCAACCCCACCCGTGTTGCCATGATTGGCACCGACGCCAAACCCTGCCGCTGCGTGAGCCTGCAGGGCGAGATCGGTACCGAGGTGGCGTGCACCATCTACGCCAACCGTTCCAGCCCGTGCCGCGAGTTCGAGGCGTCGTGGGAGGGTGGGGTGCATAACCCCAGCTGTGACGATGCGCGGGCAGCCTATGGGCTGCCGCCACTGACCCCGCCGGGCGCCAACGAGCCGCTGTGGCCGGATGATGGAGCTGAGGTGGCCTGACTCCACCACCCAAGCGCGGTTGTTGTAGGAGCGGCCTTGTGTCGCGAAAGGGCCGCACAGCGGCTCCGGCAAGTCACAACACTGCACAAGATTCCGGGGCTGCTGTGCAGCCCTTTCGCGACACAAGGCCGCTCCTGCAGAGCCCCGGGATGCTCGAACCGGTCACATGACGTTAAACTGTCATCTCCCCAGCAATGGACAGGAGATCCGGCGTGACCCCACCCCGAAGTTTCCCCACTGACCTCTGCCTCGACAGCCCGCGTCTGCAGCTGCGCCCGATGCGCCATGCCGACGCTGAGCAGTGGCTGACGATCATGGCTGACCCCGAGGTCATGCGTTACTGGCACCATGCCCCCTGGCAAGACCTGGCCGAGGCCGAAAGCGCCCTGGCAGCCGACCGCGAAGCCTACACCAACGGCGACCAGCTCAAACTGGGCATGTACCGCCGCGACAATGGCGAACTGATCGGCATGGTCCAGCTGTTCAACATCGACGATGTCTCGCGCCGTGGCGAGATCGGCTACTGCCTGGCCAGTGCCGTGCAGGGCAGGGGCTACATGGACGAAGCGCTGACCTGCTTCATCGACTACATCGCCCATACCCTGCACATGCGCCGCCTGGAAGGCGAGATCGACCCGCGCAACCAGGGCTCGGCACGTACCCTCGAACGCCAGGGCTTCGTCCTCGAAGGCACGTTGCGGGCGCGCTGGTGCGTGGCGGGCGAGCTGACCGACTCGGGCATCTACGGCCTGCTGCTCGAACCACCAGTAGCATGAATGCATCCCGCTTGCCGGCGTACTACCTGACACTGAGCCTAGCGCTGTACTTGCTCAGCCTGGCCTTCGACGGTGCCCTGATGAGCGCCGGCAGGCACATGCCGACGCTGCAGATGTTCCTGTACGGCCCCTGGGGCATCCCTTTCGGGATGTTCCAGTGGTTCGCCAACCCGCTGCTGGCGTTAGCCATCCTTTGCCATCGACGCCTGCGTCGGCTGGCCTTGCTGCTTGGGCTGGGTGCGTTGTACCTGGCTGCCAGCAGCTTTGGCATCGAACGCCTGCCGGATAACATCAGCTATGAATTCACCCAGCGCACCGGCTTCGGCGCAGGCTTCTACCTGTGGCTGGCAGCGATCTCCCTGTTTTGTTTGGGCCAGGCCTGGCAGTGTTGGACCGCGCGCAGCAGTGACACCGTGCCGGGCTGGAACTGGCTGGATGTCGCGCTGATCGCGGCGCTGGCCGTGACCGCCTACGCGGCAACCCAGATGCCAGCGCTGCAATTCGAGCCGGGCAAGGTGCTGATGCCGCCCCAGCCGGTACAAACGCTATGAAGGGACTTGCGATGAACAAGCGATACCTGATGCTCCTGGCCTTTTTTACGCCAGTGGTGCTGGCCGATGACAACTCGCCGGCTTACAGCCAGTGCATGGACAAGGCCTCCAGCACGGTGGCCATGAGCAGTTGCATCCAGGCTGAAACCCAACTTCAGGACCAGCGCCTGAATCGGGTCTACAAGCAACTGACGAGCAAGCTCGAGAGCGGGCCGCAGAAGAGCCTGCGCGACGTGCAGCGGCAGTGGATCGCCTATCGCGATGCAAACTGCAAGTTCCATGTACAGGCCAGTGGCGGGACCCTGGCGCAGCTGGAAGGCGGCATGTGTGTGCTGGACATGACCCGCGAGCGGGCGGCGGAGCTGGAGCGGATACTCAGCCCCGGGCAGTGATGGTGTTGACGCGGGTACTGTAGGAGCGGCCTTGTGTCGCGAAAGGGCTGCAGAGCAGCCCCAGGCATTCAGCACAGTGCTCATACCGCCGGGGCTGCTTCGCAGCCCTTTCGCGACACAAGGCCGCTCCTACAACTGGGCGTGTTGCCTGCATGGTGGGCGTTGCGGTTGCAGAGTGAGTCGGCGAATGGCTACTATTCGTTAACAATTCTCACTTACGTCGCGGTGCCCCATGCCTACAGCCGACACGCCGAGCCCGTATCCGCTTGAACAGCTGTACAGCGAGCACCATGGCTGGCTGTTCGGCTGGTTGCGGCGCAAGCTGCGCTGCCCGCACAGTGCCGCCGACCTGGCTCAAGACACGTTCGTGCGCATCCTCGCCTCGCGCGATGCGCTGCTGAGCATGCGTGAGCCCCGTGCCTTCCTCAGCACCACGGCGCGGCGGCTGCTGATCGACCGGGTCCGCCGCCAGCAGATCGAACAAGCCTACCTCGATGAGCTGGCACTGGCCGCCGAGGCCCTCGAAGGGCACCAGTCGCCCGAGCAGATCCACATCACCTTGCAAGCCCTCGAACAAATCGCATTCCTGCTGGAAGGCTTGCACCTGAAAGCGCGCGAGGCGTTTGTCTGTTACTACCTGGACGAACTGAGCCAGCCACAGATCGCCGAGCGCCTGCAGATTTCCACGCGCATGGTTCGCAAGTACCTGGCGCAGGCCCTGGTGCATTGCCACCGCTCGCTGGATTACGCCGAGCCGTGAACACCGGGTCCATCGAAGAGCAGGCTGCCGAGTGGGTGTTGCGCCTGGGCGAGGGTGACCTGGACACCGAGGAACAGGCCGAGCTGCAGGCCTGGCTGAACGCCGACCCTCGTCACCAGGCAACCTTGCAGCGCATGCAGGGGGTAATCAGCCAGCTGCAGGGCCTGCGCCAGCAGCGTCGGCCCGTGGCGGCTGCGCTCAAGGTCGCGTCGCAGGGCCGCTCGATCAGCCGTCGTACGGCACTCGGCCTGGCCCTGACTGCTGCGCTGCTGGGGGCGTTGCCGTTTGCCGGTGTCACCCCGCAAGCCTGGTTCGCCGACTTGCACACCGCGCCCGCCCAGTGGCACAGCGAAACGCTCGCCGATGGGTCGCAGATCACCCTGGCCGGCAACTCCGTGGTGGACGTGCAATTCTCCGCCAGCGAGCGGCGCATCCTGCTGCGCAAGGGGCAGATACTCATCGATGTGGCTCACGAGGGTGATCGGCCTTTGCGGGTGCTGACCGAGGAGGGCAGTTTCCGGGCCATGGGCACGCGCTTCGTGGTCAGCCATGCCGATCAGCGTAGCGAGCTGACCATGCTCGAATCCCGCGTCGAGGCGCGTAGCGCGGTGTCGGGTGATCAGCTGGTGGCCGGGCGCGGCGAGCGCGCCTGGGTGGCCCGCGATGGCCTGGGGCCGTTGCCGGCCATTGACCCGCAACGCGTTGAGCAGGCCTGGCGACAGCATCAGTTGGTGGCCGACGGCGTGCCGCTGGACCAGGTGCTCGATGCACTTGCCGCGCAACGCCAAGGTGCCTTGCGTTTCGACCGGCAGGCCATGCAGGGCTTGAGGGTTTCCGCCGTGCTGCCCCTGGATGACAGCGAACGCGCTTTGCGCCTGTTGGCCGAAGCGCTGCCGATCCGTATCGGTGGCTTTGGCCGCTGGTGGACCACGGTCGAACGCGTGCCGCAGGCAAATTGATCATTGCGGTTCCGCTTTTTCGGCATGGCCCGTCAAACAAGAGGCCAACCGATAAAGATCAGCAAAGGAGCCGTTCGATCATGCGCCGAATCCCTGGCCAACCCTCTCTCAGCCCGCTGGCCTTGTGCCTGCGCCTGGCCTGCGCCGGCCTGGTGCTACCCGCCCTGGCCCTGCCGGCAGTGGCCGAGGAAGCCGCCCGCCGCAACTTCGATGTGCCTGCGGGCAACCTTGCCGAAGTGCTCGGGCAGTTTGCCCAGCAGGCCGGCGTGCCGCTGGCGTTCCCCTCCGAAGCACTGGCCGGCCAGCGCAGTGCCGGCTTGCAGGGGATGTACTCGATCGACAGCGGTTTTGCCGTGCTGCTGGCCGGTAGCGGTTACCGCAGCGAGCGCAGCGGCAATGGTTACCGCCTGGTGGCCGAGCCGCAGGCGGCGGGCAGCGAGGTAATGGAGCTGAGCGCCACCACCGTTGCCGGGCAGGGCATGGGCGAGAGCACAGAGAACACCGGCTCCTATGCTCCGGGCCTGGTCAGCGTGGGCTCCAAGAGCCCCACCAGCCTGCGCCAGACGCCGCAATCGGTGTCGACGGTGACCCGCCAGCTGATCGAGGACCAGCAGATCACCGATATCAACCAGGCGATGAAAGTCACGCCCGGCATCGTCACCCAGAGCACCACCTTCCGTACCCAGGACTTTATCTCGCGCGGTTTCAGCATCCAGAACGTGCAGATCGATGGCGCCGCGCCGCAGTCGCTGGGCACTGCGATGGGCTCGTTCTACTCCTCGAACATCTTCGACATGGCCGAGTTCGACCATGTCGAGGTGTTGCGTGGCACGGCGGCCTTATACGGAGGTTCCGGCGACCCGGGCGGCATCATCAACCTGGTGCGCAAGCGGCCCACCGCCTTCAACCAGCTCAAGCTGACGCTCTCGGCTGGCAGCTGGGACAACTACCGCCAGGAGATCGACCTGTCCGGCCCGCTGGGCTGGGATGGGCGCCTGCGCGGGCGCCTGGTGCTGGCCAATACCGATCGCCAGTATTTCGTGGACAACCGCGCCACCGAAAAGCCCCTGGCCTATGGCGTGCTTGAAGCGGATGTCACCGATGACACCCTGCTCACCTTTGGCGCGCGCTACAACAAGTCTCACGAAAACGGCACCAACAACTCGCTGCCCCGTTACAGCAACGGTGCCGACCTGAACCTGCCGCGGCATACCGGCCTGACCAAGAACTGGGCGTACCTCGATGCCACGGCGCGTGAGTATTTCGCCAAGATCGACCACCGCATCAACGACGACTGGAAGCTCAATCTGAGCTACACCAACACCTGGGACCTTGGGCTGTTCAAAAGCGCCACGACCCTGAACGCGGTCAATGCCACCACCGGTACCGGGGCTACCTGGTACGGCACGTGGGTACGCCAGGAGAACGAACAGCACCTGTACGATGGCAACCTCTCCGGCCACTTCCAGGCCTTTGGCCTGGACCATGAGGTGGTGTTCGGTGCCGACTACCAGCGAATCGACAGCCGCTGGCAGGGTACTGCGCCATACGCTGCTGCGGGGTCACCGGCCAATCTGTTCGACCCCGACAGTTCGGTCTTCGATGACCCAGGCAGCGCGCTGGAGTACAAGCGCGATTACAGCCCCAACTCGCAGCGCCAGTACGGCCTGTACGGCAGCCTGCGCCTGCAGCTGGCCGAGCCGCTGCACCTGATCGTCGGCGCCCGTGCGCAGCGCTTCCACTTCTGGCAGACCTACACCAACGCGCTGACCACGCCGGTGAGCGTTTCCAGCCCCGAGCAGCGCATCGGTACCAAGGTCACGCCGTTTGCCGGGCTGATCTACGACCTCGATGAGCAATGGTCGGCGTATGCCAGCTACGCGGAAATCTACAAGCCGCAGTCGAGCAGGCTGGCAGGCCCGGAGAACGTTGGTGGCCCGCTTCAGCCGATGACCGGCAAGACCTACGAAACCGGGCTCAAGGGCGAGCTGTTCGACGGTGCGTTGAACACCAGTGTCGCGCTGTACTACACCACCCGCGAAAACGAGGCGGTACAGGATCCGAGCTACGCCTTCAGCAACGCCGGCTTCTCGGGCAGTTGCTGCTACGTGTCTACCGGCAAGGTGGTGAGCAAGGGCGTGGACATGGAAGTGTCCGGCGAGCTGTTGCCAGACTGGATGCTGGTCGGGGGTTACACCTTCAACCTCAACCGCAACCGCAGTGCCGACACACCGCTGAGCACGGTGATGCCCAAGCACCTGTTCAAGCTGTACACCACCTACCGCCTGCCGGGCGTGTTCAGCGACTTCAAGGTGGGCGGCGGCGTGCAGGTGCAAAGCGCGACGTACACCAGCGGCACGGCTGTCACCGGTGGGCAGACGGTGGCGTTCGACTACCAGCAGAGCGGGTATGCGATCTGGAACGCGTTGCTCGATTACCGCGTCGACGACCACTGGAACGTGACGCTCAACGGCAACAACCTGTTCGACAAGAAGTACTACGAGACGGTCGGGACCTCGACCTATGGCAACTACTATGGCGAGCCGCGCAACTTCATGGTGACCTTGCGCGGCACTTACTGACGCCCAGCTGGCGCATTCCTCTGCAGGAGCGGCCTTGTGTCGCGAAAGGGCTGCAGAGCAGCCCCAGCAACTTGTGCATCTGTGCTGAAATCCAGGGGCTGCTCTGCAGCCCTTTCGCGACACAAGGCCGCTCCTACAGTGCGCGGGCCTTGAGGTACTCGCGCACTTCCACGCCATCCCCGGCAAACTCGATCCGCTCGGCCTTGGCTTCACGCTGATAGGCATACATCGGGTCGTAGTATTCCTTGAGCAGCCCTTCGATCCAGCCCCGGTGCAGGTCCACTGCACCCGTGCGCAGCTGCTCATCCAGCGCGTCGCCCAGGATTGTCGACAAGCGCTGGAAGCGCTCGCCACCCAGGCGCTTGTGGATATTGGCCATGCTCTGCAGCATGCGCTCGGCGAACAACTGGCGCCCCTGTTCTTCGCCATGCACAGCGACGAACTCGGCGCTCAGGTTGATCACGTAATCGCGCAGGATACGCTCCACGCGATGCTCGAAACTGTCCTCCAGCCACACCATCGGGTACTGCTGCATGCCCTGGTACAGCGCCAGCGGCACCGTGCAGCTGCCCACGATGCGGCCTTCATCCTCCAGTACGAACTGCTCGATGCCGCGGGCGCGCTTTTTCAGCACATCGACGGCCAGCTTGTTCTCGAAGTCGATCTGCGCCGGCTGGCCGGTGGCGCGCTTGCCGAAACTGGAGCCACGGTGGTTGGCGTGGCCTTCGAGGTCGAGCACGTTGTTCAGCTGGTGCAGCACGTCAGTCTTGCCGGTGCCGGTGAGGCCGCCGAGCAGGACGAAATCGCATTGCCCGACGGCCTTCTGGGTGGTTTCCAGCAGGAAGGTGCGCATGGCCTTGTAGCCACCCTTGATGCGTGGGTAGGCGATGCCGGCCTCGTCGCGCAGCCATTGCTGCACGATCAGCGAACGCAGGCCTCCGCGGGCGCAGTACAGGTAACCATCAGGGTGGGCTTTGGCAAAGCTGGCCCAGGCATGCAGGCGCTCGCGCTTGGTCGCGCCGCTGACCAGCTGGTGGCCGAGGGTGATGGCGGCGGCCTGGCCCTGCTGCTTGTAGCAGGTGCCGACCTTCTGCCGCTCCTGGTCAGTCATCAGCGGCAGGTTGACGGTGCCGGGGAAGGCACCTTTGACGAATTCGATCGGCGCGCGCATGTCCATCATCGGCGCGTCGTCGAGGAACAGCTGGCGGAAGTCGGTGCAGTCGGGGCGCATCAGTTCACCTCGACTGCGTGGCTCTGTCGCTCGACCAGCAGGCCGATCGGCGACAGGTTCAGGCCAAGTTCCGCGGCCAGTGCGAGGAACTCGGCCTCACCTTCGGGGGCGACCGCAACCAGCAGGCCACCGCTGGTCTGGGGGTCGCACAGCAGGTGCTTCTGCTCGTCGGTCAGCGTTCCGAGCTTGTGCCCGTAGCTGTCAAAGTTGCGCAGGGTGCCACCCGGGATGCAGCCCTCGGCCAGGTAATGGTCGACACTCGGCAGACGCGGCACGGCGGCGTAGTCCAGTTGTGCGGTCAGGCCACTGCCTTCTGCCAGCTCGACCAGGTGGCCGAGCAGGCCGAAACCGGTCACGTCGGTCATCGCCTTGACCCCGTCGAGCTTGCCAAAGCGGCTGCCTGGGGTATTCAACGTGCACATCCAGTCGCGCGCCAGGCCTTGGTCCTGCTCGCGCAGCTTGGCCTTCTTCTCGGCGGTGGTGAGGATACCGATGCCCAGTGGCTTGGTCAGGTACAGGCGGCAACCGACGGTGGCGGTGTCGTTGCGCTTGAGGTGGCGCTTGCTGACCACGCCGGTGACGGCCAGGCCGAAGATCGGCTCGGGGGCGTCGATGGAGTGGCCGCCGGCCAGCGGGATGCCGGCTTCGGCGCACACGGCGCGGCCGCCGCGGATCACTTCGCGGGCGACTTCCGGTGGCAGTACGTTGACTGGCCAGCCGAGGATGGCGATGGCCATCAGCGGGTCGCCGCCCATGGCATAGATGTCGCTGATGGCGTTGGTCGCGGCGATGCGGCCGAAATCGTACGGGTCATCAACAATCGGCATGAAAAAGTCGGTGGTCGATACCACCCCGCGCTCGTCGTCCAGGGCATACACGGCGGCGTCGTCACGGGAGGCATTGCCGACCCACAGCTTCGGGTCCAGGGCCTGGGCACCGCTTTCGGCGAGGATCACATCCAGCACCTTGGGGGAGATCTTGCAGCCACAGCCAGCACCGTGGCTGTACTGGGTCAGGCGAATCGGCTCGCTCATGTGCACCTCGCAATGGGGTCAATATGTTGCGCCGATTGTAGCAAAGCTGGCCTTTGCGCCTGCGCCTCTTATACTTCCCACGGTCGGCGTGCATGCCGGCCTTTGTCTGCAATTGACCCGGAGAATTCCCATGCTCAAACGCCCTTTGGCGCTCGCCGCCGGCCTCGTGCTGTCCTGCTGTGCCGTAGTCGCCCAGGCCGCCGATACCTTGCGGGTCAGTGCCATTCCCGACGAAGCGCCGACCGAACTGCTGCGCAAGTTCGAGCCGCTGGGCAAGTACCTGTCCACGCAACTGGGCATGGAGGTGAAGTTCGTACCGGTGGCCGACTACCCGGCGGTGGTCGAGTCGCTGGCCAGCAACCGCCTGGACATGGCCTGGCTGGGGGGCTTCACCTTTGTCCAGGTACACCTGAAAGACCCGACCGCCACGCCGCTGGTGCAGCGTGAGCAGGACGCCCAGTTCACCTCCAAGTTCATCACCGCCAACCCGGCCGTGAAGAGCCTGGCCGACCTCAAGGGCAAGTCGTTCGCCTTCGGTTCGATCTCGTCCACTTCGGGCAGCCTGATGCCGCGCTACTTCATGCTCAAGGAAGACAACATCAAGCCCGAGAGCTACTTCAGCCGCGTGGCCTACTCCGGTGCCCACGACGCCACGGTGGCCTGGGTGCAGGCCGGCAAGGTCGATGGCGGCGTACTCAATGCCAGCGTCTGGCAGAAGCTGGTCGATGCCGGCAAGGTCGATACCAGCAAGGTCAAGGTGTTCGCCACCACTCCGGCCTACTACGACTACAACTGGACCGTGCGCGGCAACATGGACCCGGCGCTGAAAGAGAAGATCAAGAAGGCCTTCCTCGACCTCGACCCGGCCAACCCGGAGCACAAGGCGATCCTCGACCTGCAGGCAGCCAGCCGCTTCATCGAGACCAAGCCCGAGAACTATGTTGGCACCGAGCAAGCCGCACGTGAGGCCGGCCTGCTCAAGTGATTATTCATGTACACGGCGCCGGCCTGCGCCACGGCCAGGTCCGCGCGCTCGATTCGATCAGCCTGAGCATCGCCAAGGGTGAGCGGGTCGCGATCATCGGCCCCTCGGGGGCCGGCAAGTCCAGCCTGCTGCACCTGATGGCCACCGCCGCGCAGCCCAGCAGCGGGCACCTCGAATTGTTCGGTGTGCAGCCTTGGACGCTGTCTGCCGGGGCGCGCCAACGCCTGCGCGCGCGCATTGGCCTGGTGCACCAGGCACCGCCATTGCCTGCGCGTCAGCGCGTGGTGACGGCGGTATTGGCGGGGCGCCTGGGGCAGTGGGGCATGTTGCGTGGCCTGCTCAACCTGGTGTATCCGACCGATGTGCCGGGGGCGCGTCAGGTATTGGCCGAGCTGGGCCTGGCTGACAAGCTGTTCGTTCAGTGCGGGCAGTTGTCCGGTGGCCAGTTGCAGCGGGTCGGCATCGCCCGGGCGTTGTATCAGCGCCCGGAAGTGCTGTTGACCGACGAGCCGGTGTCGGCCATGGACCCGGTGCTGGCCGATCACAGCCTGGCACTGCTCAATCGTCATGCCCAGGCCAATGGCGTGACCCTGGTGGCCAGCCTGCATGCGGTGGATCTGGCGCTGGCGCACTTTGCGCGGGTGATCGGGATTCGTGAAGGGCAGGTGGCGTTCGACTGCCCGGCCGAGGCGGTGACCGAGCAATTGCTGGATGCGCTGTACGCCAACGAGCAACTGGGCTCGCCAGCGCAAACCCAAGGGCCGACCCTGACTGTGCAGATTCCGCGATGCTGAAGGCCGATGCTCGCGACCCGGCCGCGTTGCCGCGGTTGCTGTTGACCTTGCTGGCGTTGGCCGTGCTGTGGCCAGGGCTGCAATTGAGTGAACTGAACCCAGGCGTTCTGCTGCAGGCAGAAAACCGTCAGCAGATCGCCAGCTTCACCCGCGCCTTCTGGCCGCCTGCGCACAGTGCAGAATTCCTCGAGTTGCTGTACGAGGCCACCTTGCAGACCCTGGCCGTGGCGACTGCCGGCATGGCCCTGGCACTGTTGCTGGCGGCCCCGGCCAGCCTGCTGGCAAGCCGTGCGCTGTCACTGCGCGCCGCTTCCCGTGGCGGCCGGGCAGGGCCGTGGTCGCGCTTGTTGCGCCTGCCCATTCGTGGCGTGCTGATTTTTCTGCGCAGCGTGCCGGAGATCGTCTGGGCGCTGCTGTTCGTGCGGGCCGTGGGCCTGGGGCCAACGGCCGGGGTGCTGGCCATCGCCATTACCTAC
>Ga0207713_1003394_pt1 | contig 10889 bp, 7 predicted proteins | sample KBSS64metaG_FD_184404 | JGI IMG/M metagenome (GOLD analysis project Ga0207713, IMG submission 184404) | Switchgrass rhizosphere microbial communities from Kellogg Biological Station, Michigan, USA - KBS S6-4 metaG (SPAdes) (version 2) | ecosystem: Host-associated > Plants > Roots > Rhizosphere >...
CCGAGCTGGCTTCCAAGGCCGCCGCCGGCAGCAAGGTCATCCGGCTGCGGGCAGACGCGCTGTTTTCGCAGCTGGACCTGGACCAGCTGGTGGAGCACGAAGCCTTCATCCACGCCGGCACGCTGCTCAACGGCAAGCACCAACCCTGGCTGCGCTGCCTGGGCACCGGCGCGCCCCGCACCACCCGCACCCAGGAGGGGCTGGCCACGTTCTCCGAGATCATTACCGGCTCCATGGACATCAACCGCCTGCGCCGCCTGGCGCTGCGCGTGGTGCGCCTGCAGGAGGCGCTGGAGGGCGCGGACTTCATCGACGTGTTCAAGGCGTTCCTTGCCGCCGGGCAGTCCGAGGTGGACAGCTACCGCAGCGCGGCGCGCATCTTCCGTGGCGGCGATGTGCGCGGCCGGGTGTGCTTCACCAAGGATGGCGCCTACTTGGAAGGGCTGCTGCTGGTCACCGCCTTCATCAAGCGCGCCCTGCATGAGAATCGCGGCGATACCTTGCGGCTGCTGTTCTGCGGGCGGGTGGACCTGGGCGATCTGGTCACGCTCGCCCCCTACCGCGCCTCCGGGCTGATCGCACCGCCCCGTTACGTTCCGCCGTGGGCGCAGCATCCCGAGCGCGTGCTGGCGACACTGGCATTCTCGACGGCGGCGCAGGCGATGCGGCTGGATACGTTCGACCTGGAGCGGTTCTCTGCGGTGGAGGATGAGTTGATGGAAGCTTCAATGGACGCCGATGCCTGAGGCGTGGCGCGACGATCCACCTTGTCCGTATTGGCACCCCTCGCCGCCAAAAATACATTGCGCCCCCTCGCTGGCCTTGCTCTACCCATCTGGTATTGATAAAGATGGATGTCTACAGGCACGTCCAGGGAGTCAGCTGTCGATGGAATTCGACTCGATCCGTCCCGTGATCAGCGGAGTAGTCGGCGGTCTGATCGCGACGTGGCTGGCATCCCGTTTGGCCCGGAATCTACCTGCCACTTACAACGGCAGGTCCCGCCAGCAATTACTTCAAAAGCACCGGCCGGCAATCTGGACGGCGAACGCGCTGTTCTTCGTCGGCCTATGCTCCGGTCTATCCCTCTACATGACGGGAAGGTTCGCCAACACGGATTGGCGCCCGTGTCTCTTGGGGTTCGGCTTGGCGTCCGTGTTACCTCTACTCGCAATCGGCGCGGTCTCCTTCGCGTCCGGTCGCCGGCTGAAGGAAGCCTACGTTGCTTACGCGCTGGGCCAGGGCAGCCCCCTCTGGGCAACCTATGGGATCCTCGGCGCGGGCGTGGTCGCGTTCGTGATCGCGGTAGCAAGCCTGAGCGGCTGACCATTTACTCTTCGCAGTACGTCACCTTGACATTATGGGTTCACTGTACTGATTGCTTGCCATAGACACCTCTCTCGTCACCATTGATTTTTCCCTCACCTAGATCACACCGAGCGCGGGAAACAGGGGATCAGGCGTGCCCCCTTCAAGCCAGATGCAACAATCTCGGCCGCGACATCTGAACGAACGACCATCCGGTTGAACGCCTGGGCGCCGGCGCCAAAGTGCTGGGAACTACGGAAGATCGGGCAAGCAGGAGGATCAACCGGATGAGGCGCATAGCCGCGATCATGAACCAAGAAATTCTTGCGGCCGCATGTACCGCAGACCTCGCCTTCAGCATCCAACTGTAGGAGCGAATGCTGCTCCACTTTGAGCTGTATCACGCCTTCCATCGGCTGACCTTTAACGTCATTGACCGGCAATGCACCCACACCCAACGGAGCGAGGCGCTTTTCCCAAGTGCCGTGGGGCATGAATATCTGATCATGCACCCAATAGAGGTAAAGAAATGCGTTCCTGCCAAAACGTACAGACTTTCGCATTCTGAATGGAGCGACCTGCTCCAGTCCTACTCCGCAGTCAGGGCAGTAACACGCGGAACCATACGTAATCTTCCGGTATCCGTCGTCAGATTCGGGCTGCGGGTAGCCGCTGTAATGCGCTCCTCGAATGATGCAGTAGTCGGCTGCAACAATTTCCTCTTTTGTGAACTCAGTGGAGACGTCAATTCCTCCTCTCCAGAGCTTGACCAACGAGCATGCTTCTGCCCAGCCGGCGGCCCCCTCATCGGCATGACTCACCCCAATCCCAGAGAATTCTTCCGGAACTTGTGGCTCTTCAACAGTGAGACCCAATGCTCTTAACTGTTCTCCTTTTGATGCTTCCCAACTGAACGTGAAGCGATACTTGATCTTCATTTCTTGGACCTGGCACAGGCCAACTTCGTGAAGAATCGCCAGGTAGTTAGCATCTATGCCCTCTGCTCTCGTCACAACGCCTTCATGAGAATCGCGGCGATACATCTTGGCTGCTGTTCTGCGCCGGTGACGTCACAGTCCTCTACGCATGAAGCGTTTCTCCATGGGGCTGGCTTTGCTGTAGCGCTTGGGTACTGATACAGGTGAATGCCCACAGGCAAACTCAGTGATTTTGCTGTTAATGGATTCCGCTGACCGCTACGCCGCCGAACCGACTGATGCCGGGGCGCAGGGCCATAGCCTTACTCCTTTCAAACCCTTGGCGACGATGAACTCCGCCATGGAAGCATCGACGAGTATGCAATTGAAGCCGCTATGGCCGACACCGAAGTATTGCTGACTACGGAACATGGGTACTTCAGGCGGATTGAGGGGCGCCGGAAAGAAGCCCCTACTGTGCGGCAGGTAACGCTGGCGACCGCACGCTGGGCACACCTCGCCCTCTATATCGCCCAGGTCCAATGCTACGCGCTCATTGATATCTAGCTGGACCACACTGTCGAGGGCTTTTCCTCTGACATCCGCGACCTCTCTCGCAGCTACACCCTGTGGAGCGAGAAGATCTTTCCATCTTTCAGCCTTCATGAAGAACTCATCCGGAACAAGGAACAATCTCAGGAAGTCGTTCCTCCCCCATTTCAGCTGGTTTCGCACCCGAAATGGCGCGCGCTGCGTCGAGCCTATGCCGCAGTTGGAGCAATAGTCACTAGTATCGTAGGTGACGTCCCTGAACTCATCCTCGGGCTGCGGATAGCTGCTGTTGTGCTCTCCCACAAGATGACAGTACTCAGCACCCAGTATTTCCTCGGACGAAAATTCAGTGTCAATGTACGTAAATGCTTTCCAGCTCTTCATCAATTGGCTTGTCTCAGCCCAGCTTGGATGTCCCTCCTCCACGACGCAAATGGCCAACCCGCCGCCCTCCGCCTCCGGAACACGCTGCTCAACAGTCAAACCCAGCCGCTCCAATTGAACAACGCGCGATCTGTTCCAGGCTATCGAAAATCGGTATACAACTTTCACTTCAATGTTTTCCACCGGCGACAAATTGCCACGTTTACGCCACGGCGATCCTGGAGGATACGGCGTGAGTTGAACAGAAGAGTGACGTTTTCTAGCGCGCCCTAAATGAGCCGCTTCTGGAAGGGCAACTCCGTCACGCGCAGGGAAAAAACTCGACGCCACGCAGGCCGGCGCCCTTGATCGCGGCAACGACCTCTTGACGAACCACTATTTCATTGAACGCCTTGCCGCCGGATCCGAAAAACTGGCTGCTGCGGAACACCGGAAAGTCAGGTTGCCCTCTTGGTCGAGGCCGGAATCCCCGTACATGTGATGAGTAGCGGGTCCGGCAGCAAACGGCACACACTTTCCCGGGCGCATCACCCATATCCAACTCTACGCGATCGCTCACCTTCAACTGTACAACTCCCGAAAGCGGCTGGCCGTTGGATGCTTCAACCATCATTCCACGCACCCCTAAAGGAGCAAGGAATGACTCAAATGCATCATCTTTCATAAAATACTCGTCGACCACCCAGAATAGCTGAAGAAAATCGTTTCTTCCCCACTTCAAGGATTTTCTTATTCTGAACGGAGCCTTTTGACCTTCTGAAGTTCCGCACTCTGGGCATTTGCCGACGTATGTATTATCGGCATAACTATCTTCGGGCTGCGGATAGCCGTTAAAGTGCGCCCCCCTCATCACACAGTATTTTGCGGTGAGAATCTCTTCGAGACTAAATTCGGTTGACACGGATGGTGACCCGCCCCACGCTCTCATCAGTTGGCTCGCATTACTCCAGCCCGCATGCCCTTCCTCTAGGGAGCACACGCCCACGGGAATTGCAGGAGGTGGCCCAGGCGGCTCAACTTGCAAACCCAGTGTTCGGAGTTCTGCACCGCGAGCTTCAGTCCAAGGGAACACATAACGATACTTTACTCTCACTGATAAGCTCCTCTTAGAGGCCAAGAGCCGATAGGATAGCGGGATAGTTCGCATAGATTACGCGAGCTCGATCCATCACCTGCTGCGGCTCTACGTCTGCATATGATGTCTTTCCTTGTCTGAACGCATGGTTCCACGCATTTGTGAACTTTTGGTGCTCCGCAGGAGTTACAACCACCGACAGCATCTTATGTCGGTTAACGTTTAGAGTGTCGGCAAAACGTTGTTCGATGATGTGATGAAAGTGCAATCCGCTTCCTGTGCCGACTTTTTTCCGTAGTGCAGTGTAAGTATCGATTCCGAACTCGCTTGCCCTCGTTAGGTCACCGTACCCGCTTGCAGACTTGCCTGCGCGCCCGAGAAACATTAACGATGCCAGCTTCGCCCCTGCACCAATGCCTCGCCCGGGCGGCGACTCCATGAACGGTATGCCGATACTTTCGACCATCGAGTTCAGGTCAGTGATGCTGCCTTGGCCCGTGAAGAAGTTCCGCTCACCGAAGTAGGCCATTACCGCATCCAGGCCGGTTGGATCGGCCTTGGGCGCAGCGGCGGGTGCGTTCGGATCGTGGACCGGGATCTGGCCCGACGGGGCTGCGTACTGCGTCGCAGTGAGCCTGTCACCCGCAAACGCTGTGCCGCACACATGGGAGCCTGTGACCTGTTCACAGGCTCCGGTGGGATCCGAGTACCGGAACGGGTTGTTCGCTGCGTAGCGGTAACGGTTGAAGTTGCTGGCCGAGGATGTGCTTGACGCGAACGGGTCCGGCGAGATGAAGCGGCCGACCAGCGGGTCGTAGTACCGCTGCCCCACGTAGATGAGACCGGAACTCCCGTCGCCCAGATGGCCGGAGTAGCCTGGAATTTCGGCGCTGGGCGGGACGTCTACCTCGCCGTAGGGCGACCATACGTGCTGCGAGAGTAATTGCCCCTGTGCATTGGAGCTGGCTGCCAGGTTGCCTTGCGCATCGTGGTGGAGGTAGGTGAGCTTTTCGCCTGCCGGGGACGTTGTCCGGATGGCAATGAGGCGGCTGCCAAGGTAGATGTAGTTGGACGACTCATCGCCTTTGCTTGACGTGATCAGCTCTCCGCCGGCGAGGTACTGCCACGTGGATTTGGATTCTCCACTTGCTGCAACGCGGTGACCGGTGCCGTTGTAGAGGAACTCACTTATGGATCCAGCGGCGCGTAGCCGCCCGGCGATGTCGAATACATGGGGCTCACCGTTGCGGAGCGTCATGTTGCCGGCGGCGTCATAGCCGAAGGCCATCACCGAACTGCTGCTTTCGTCGCGCAGTAGTTCGAGGCGATTCAATCCATCGTAGAGGTAGGTCTGCTCGCGCTTTCCAGGAAGGCGCAACGACACCAGATTGTCCAGCGTGTCGTATGAAAAGCTGTACTGGCCACTTGCACCATAGGCCGCAGAAGTAGCGGAGGTCAGTCGGTACAGCGGGTCATAGCCCAGCGCGATCCGTCCCGCCGAACCTCTCACGCCGTCGGTGATGACGGTCGGGTTTCCCGAGACGTCGTACTCGTACCCCAGCGCGACCAGCGCGCCATCCTGAAGATGGCTTATGCGCTGCCTGGCGTTGTAGCCAACGTTGCGTACGATCCCGTTCCCGAAGGTGAGCGAGCTGATCGCGCCCGTAGGCGCGTAGGTGACGCCGCTTGCCAGCAGACCCGACTGCGGACTGCTCAGTCCAATGGGTTCACCCATTCCATTGAGGATCTGCCGGACGACGTAGCCGTCCGGGTAGACGGTCTGAACGTGGTTCCCCATCCGGTCGTAGTCGAAGCGCACAGTACGGGTGGCGCCCGCGCCGATGCTCATCGACTCGGAGGTGATGGACCCGAGCGAGTTGTAGGTGCGTGCGATGGAGACCGCCGCCCGCCCCTGGTCGTGGACGGTGGCGGATGCCAGCTGGCCTTCAGCCGTGTACTGCAGGGTCTGGTCGCCCTGCCCATCCGGGTGGCTGACCGTCCGCAGGCGGTTCATGCCGTCGAACGTTCTGACAATGCGGCGCCCGGCTATCTCCGGCGCCGAGCGATCGCACGATGCCCGATCCGGGAGAGGCACGCCATGTGCGGTCCAGACAAGGTTTCCCGCAGCGTCATAATCAAATACCGTGCTGCCGGTCTCGGGCTCGACGACCTTGCACAGCCGCATGTACTGGTCATACACGTAGCTTCGCTGCACCGTCGGCGCCGGATGTGTCGGCACGCCAATGGTGGGTGGCCCCCGGGCGGAGACCGTCGCACGCGCCAGCGTGTCGGCCCCCACGGCCAGCTGATACTCGAAGCTGCCTGCGGCCAAAGTCAATCGAGCCGATCCGGTGCGCCCGGTACCTATTGCCATGCCTCCCGGCGCTCTTACCTCCGCCTGCTCACTGGTTGCCGACCATCGGAGCTCCACACTGCACGACCCCTCGCCGAGCCCAATCTGGCAGTAAGCGGGATTCGCCCAGAGTTGCCCCGTTGGGACCGGAGGAAGCAGGAACGCGCCGGAGTTGGCGATGACCGAATTAGGTTGCCCAACAGGCGATATTCCGTGGATATGGACGGATTGACCGGCCCGCTCCCTCCGCTGCTCATCGGTCAGCTGGATGGAGAAGCGGTGGCCGCCTCCTGCCTGGCAGGCCTCGGTGATGCTGGGCTCGTTGGCATTGGCTGCGACACCCGTGGTAAGTAGCGTTCCACCACCGCCGTGTGGTCCGCCGGTGTAAACGTGCACGTCTATCGGTGCTGCAATACCGGTCGAGCACGCCCAACCGTCGATGCGTCCAGCCTGCGACACGCTATCGATATGCCCGACGATCCGAGAGGGCGGTCCGGTCACCGTAACCAGCACCTCGGGGCTCTCGCCACCGAACCACTCCACGTGCTCTTCCAGCATCCTCCACTGGAACCTGTGAATGCCCGGAACAGCCGGCGCCGTTACGTTGAACGAGAATATGCCGGGCAGCTGAGGAAGCACGTCCTGATGGGGTGGAACCCGCGCTACGCCCCAAAGATGGTTGTCCGAAAGCTGCCAGGACCCCAGTGCATAGCCCTTTGACGCAGACCAGGTCGTATTGCCTGTATTGACGAACTTCAGCGTCACCGGATACGAGCGCCCCGCCTCCATCGTTGTCGGTACAGACTGCTCGTAGAGAACGCCACGGTTGAGCTTGCCGGTGACGGTGAAAAGGTTGACGCTGCCGGTGGCCCCGAAGTGACCACCGTTGCGATTCATCTGCCACTGCAGCGCGTATTCCCCATTCTCGTTGGGGGCCACGCCTGCTACGTGGAATGTTGCAGACGCGCCCGGCGGCACATCATGCGGGACCGGAATGTCGCCAATTCCGAACCGGGCAGAGCTGAAGTTCGCTGCCTGGCCCAGGCGGTGGCCATCTGCAGCACGCCACACCGTGGTGCCGGTGTTGTGAAACGTGATGGGTCCACTGAACGCAGTGCCGCGGTCCGCGCGCAGAGGCAGGTGGTTGGGGCCGGGCGTTGCGCCGTCGACTGGCGCCGGCGGTGCTGCCACGGTGACCGTGACGGTGGGCGATGTGATGTTTCGCCTGAACTCATCGCCGTTCACATGTCGAACGGCAACCGCCCGCATTACGTAGTGATAGGTTCCGGGCGAAATTCCGTACTCGGTGAATGTTCCGACCGGTAGCATCGAGACAACGACCTCGTTTCGGAACAGCTGCACGCTCTCCAGATACTCTGCTTTCGGTCCGGTACCAATCACACCGCTGTCCAGATGGAACTGGTAGCTGGCGGGCGCCTCGTAGTGCGTTTGGGCCGGCCCGGCGAGTCGTATCCATGCCTCTGCGCTGGCGCTCCAGCTGAGCATGCTGAGGAGCATGCCAACGATCAGCGCGGCCGATAACTTGTATGCTGCTTTCACAGGTCTCCTTCCCGTCCGATTCAGTTGGCGGACTGTGCGACTTCGGTGGTCAATCCAAGCGCGTTGCGCGCGATCCTGATCCTGCTGCCGTCCGGACGGATGATGTGCGAGGGCTTCTCATAGTCCGGCGCGTCGATGGCGTGGAACTGCGTGATGGTGTTGTGCCCTGCCGGGTCCGTACGCATGACCGTTGCGCGCGGAAGGTAGGTGTAGGTCGTCACCAGAACGCCGTGCTCGCTGTCTTCCCCGGTGCTCGTCGTCCTGCCCAGGGCGTCATGCTGGCTCCAGATTCCGCTGGATGCTTCGCTGGTGCGCGAGGGATAGGATTGGAAGACCTCGCGTCCTTCGCTGTCGAACATCGTTCGAGCGAAGCGCTCCGTTGCGGTGATGTCGTTGGCATCGTAGGAACGCGTCACTACCGGCCGCCAGAGTGCGTCCAGGTAGGTTTCGTCCCGCCGGGATCCTTGGGCGGTGTCTACCCGCCAGTGTCCCGGCCCCAGCCCGAACTCGGGCAGCTGCATCTGCCGGAAGGACTGGGTGGTTGCCAGCCAGTCGTTTTCGTCTGCGGGCGGCCGGATCTCGGTGACTCGCCCCAGCGCGTCGTAGCCATACGAGGTCGTCCGACCGCTCTCGTCGGTGACTGCGGAGATCCATCCGTTATCGTCCACCTGCATCTGCGTGGACGTGCCGTCTGCGTTCACTACGCGCTGCGGAACGCCGCGATGCCATCCACTGACGAGCGTCGGATTGCCATTCGCGTCCCGCACCACGCTGACGTTGCCGTCGCCGGCGTACTCCAATGTCTGCTGCAGCAGCCCTGCCCGGTAGGACGCTACAGGTTTGGCCCGCGCGTCGTAGCTGTACTCGGCGGTTACGGTGCCGGTACTCGCCTCCCTGACACGCAATACTTGATCCAGAACCCAAGGGCTGGGACTGTCGTGATACTCCCTTGTCTCGGTGCGTGCGCCGGAAGGACCCGAGTAGGTGAAGGCGTGCGCCCGGCTGTATCGATCAAATCCGTCCAGCGAGATCACGTAGGTATCGCCGTCCTGCATTACCTGGCTGTTTCTGGTCGCACTCAGCGTTCCCGCCAGGAACTGGCCGGACATCAGCCCCAATGACCGCCCTACCCGGAACGGGAACGGGCCATCCGCCGCCCCGTGCAGGTAGGTATGCTGTTCATCGCGAACGACCTGCCCGGCCGCATCAAGTACCTGTCGCTGAAGCAGCTTCCGCTCATCGGTCGCTGGATCCGTGCCGTAGCGTTCGAGGATCAGCGTGCCATCCGCCCGGCTCTGCGACACCCACTTTCCACGATCGCTTCCTGGCAACTGCAGCTTGTAGTTGCGATGGGTCGCGATGTTCGGCAGTCCTGGGGCCGAGATCGTCCGGGTATTCAGCGCCCATGTGTCGTAATACGCCGGCTGAAGGCCATTGCAGGGGTCCGAGCGTATGAACAGCTCCATCGCGAAATCAAAAACGCCCTGCGCGCCGGAAGGCGACACGACCGTCATCGAGTATGGCGGTGGTGCAGATCCGGCGCGGATGGCGCACTGGTCATCGTCATCGGCGTGCCGGTAGGGGCCGCGCGAGCGGAGATGGCCGGAATGGATGTACCGCCAGAAGGAGCCATCCGGAAGGTCCACGCGCGCCAGTCCGCCGTTGCTCTTACCGTCTCCCGCCGCGTAGCCGTAACGCCACACGCGCCCATTGGCGGTGGCTGTGGTGACACGTCCCTGACCATCGTAGGTAAGCGAGATGCGACGCCCGTCACTGGCGTCGATGCTCACAAGCCGATATCCGTCGTATCCGTAACTGACCCAGTTGCCGTAGCGGTCCTCCACCCGCGACGCGAGGAGGTACACCCGCTTCCTTCCTACGATGCGGTTGGCGGCGCCGTCGCTGTACTTGAGGATGGCGTAGGGCTTCTCTACCCCCCAGTCGAAAGTAGTACTTCTTGCCGTCCGGGGTATGACCTACGAATCCTTCGCCCGGATAGCCGTTCCTTGTAGCCGAAAGACAGGTGAACCTGGCGCGGGAGGACGTCATCCATTTCGGGGACGGCAGACCGGGGGCAGACGCGTAGCCCGGATCATCCGGAATCAGCAGTTCCTCCGCTGCGCCACCATGCCACCGCACATCTATCCCGAAGGCCAGGTCGGCGTATGCGTGGCCGTCGATCACGTTCGGCGCCACGTTTGTGGAGCAACGTTGAGTGGTGAGCGAGGCGCCATTCCCCGTGACCCAGCCGGATGCGGTGGTCCACACGCCGGAGAGGTAGGGTACCTGCGCCTCCCAGTCGTCGAAGATGTTCAGCCCTGTGGCTTCGCTGCCGTCTACGGCGCGATTTGTGGACTCTACGCTGTGCTGACGCGTCAGGCTCACCGGTAAGTCGAAGTTTCCCGGAATGGACACATCCTCAACGACGAACTGGGTGGAGCCGTCGAAGCTCGAGGTGCGATCTCCGAACACCGCATCGGCCGAAATGGCTGAAAGCGACTGGGCCCCTTTGACGCGTTTCTCGAACTCCTGGTAGTCGAAGAGTCCGTCCTGGGCCACTACGGCCAACGGCGCCGAGGCAAGTGTGGCACCCAGAACGCAGGCAATCGCGGTAGATCGAACGCGCACACTGCTGCGCTGCCGTGCTCGGCAGAAATCGAGTCGATACATGTTGTTTCCCGCTTGAGAACGAAGCGGCGCTCAGGCCGAAGATTTCAATCGGGCCCTATTAGCTGCATGC
>Ga0207713_1003398_pt1 | contig 10879 bp, 10 predicted proteins | sample KBSS64metaG_FD_184404 | JGI IMG/M metagenome (GOLD analysis project Ga0207713, IMG submission 184404) | Switchgrass rhizosphere microbial communities from Kellogg Biological Station, Michigan, USA - KBS S6-4 metaG (SPAdes) (version 2) | ecosystem: Host-associated > Plants > Roots > Rhizosphere >...
AAGTGCCTTGCGGCAATCGGTCGCCTTCCAAGACAGGGGCCTGGCCCTTTAACTGCATGGCACAAGCGTCACACGGGTGACGCATCATCCTTAAAGTCGTATCGGGGAATGGAACATCGTGAACATCAAATGGGCAGAAAAACTGCGCAAGGGCCTGCACGGCTCGGCCGACTCGCTGGGCAACCTGTGCGTCGAGGCGTTCCATTACCTGGCGTTGTTCGGCATTGGCGCGATCACTGCCTACGCGGCGGTGGCGACGTTCCTGGAAATGCTGGGCAAGGGCGGGATCAGCGTCGATGACATCCTGCTGCTGTTCATCTACCTGGAGCTGGGGGCGATGGTCGGCATCTACTTCAAGACCAACCACATGCCGATCCGCTTCCTGCTGTACGTGGCCATCACCGCGCTGACCCGCCTGCTGATCGGCGATGTCTCGCACCACAAGGCACCGGACGAAGGGTTGCTGTACCTGTGCGGGGGCATCCTGTTGCTGGCGTTCTCGATCCTGGTGGTGCGCTACGCCTCGTACCGCTACCCCTCGACCAAGGTGCTGGATGCCAATGGCAAGGCAGTGGAGGAGGGCAAGTAGCCCTCAGTTGGCAACGAAATGGCGCGGCTCGTGACGGGCGTCACGGGTGAGCGCGGCCAGCACCTGCATGGGGTTCTGGCTGAGTTCGATGGCAAGGCCCAGGCGGATGCTGTCGATCACCCGTTGCAGGCGCACCGGGTCGTTGCGCTGGGCTTGGGTGATGAGGCGCTTGGCGACCACGCCGGCGTCGTCCGAGAGGGTCAGCATGATGCTGCCGTCGAGGTTGGCGATGCTCAGGTTGACCCGGTATTCGGGGGCGAATGCAGCACTGATTCGGTCGAAAGGGTTATTCATGCCTGGGGGCCTGCTAAGAATGTCTGCAGAAGTTGACCGGGCACTGCCAGGTTGGTTCCAAGCAGGCAATTAGCCACTAGCGCAACTACACTCCTTGAATCGCAGCCGCGACGCATGGCCAGTGGCCGGCAAAGGAGTGCCCGTGGTTCCCTCATCTGCAGCCCGTCAACGTGGCGCAATTGGCCTCATGGCGGTGATTACCCTGGGCCTTGCCCTGTTGTTCATGCTGGTGGTGATCGACAGCGGCCGCCTTTTTCTTGAGCAGCGCAAGCTGCAGCGCATTGCCGACATGTCGGCGCTGGAGGCGGCTGGCCAGTTTGCCGTGTGCACCGGCAGCGGGCCCCAGGCCAACGCGATTGCCCGCACCGCCGCCACCCGCAACGGCCACGCGGCCAGCAACCCGCTGACCGCCAGTTGCGGGTACCTGCAGACCGGCGCCAACAGCTTGCGCACCTTCACCAGTGACAACAATCGCAATGAAGCCATCCGGGTGGATGTGAGCAACACGGTGCCCACCAGTGTTGCGGCGGGGGTGTATAGCCTGGCGCAGGGCAGTGGTGTGCCGTTGACCACGACGTTGCAGGCACATGCGGTGGCATCGTCGCCGCTGCCGCCGCAGGCGATGTTGAGTATTCGGACCACGCTGGCGACCGTCGATTCGCGGCAGTCGGTTTTGCTCAATGCACTGCTCGGCGCCTTGGGCGGTTCCGTTCAGCTTGATGTAGCCGGCTGGCAAGGCATCGCCAGCACCCAACTCAATTTGCTCCGCTATCTCGACCAGCTGGCCATCGACCTCAAGCTCAAGGCAGGCGACTACCAGCAATTGCTCACTGCCAACGCCACCGCTACGCAATTGCTGCAAGCGGCTGTGAAGGTGCTGCAGCAGAGCGGTGCAGCGGCAAATGTGGTGACCAACCTTGGCAAGCTGGCCCTTGGTGCCAGCAACAGTACGTTGCTGCAGCTGGGCGACTTGCTCGATATTCAGAACGGTACGGCGCAGGCCGGGCTGGACGCCAATATTCAGTTGCTGCAATTGGTGCAGGGGGTCATTCAGCTGGCGGTCAGCGAAAGTGCGGCAACGGTGGATTTACCCATAACCGTGTTAGGGCTGGTCAATGGCCGGGTGCGTCTGAAGGTGATCGAGCCTCAGCAGATTTCGGCGGTGGGCGACCCGCGCACGAATGAGTTGCGGGTGCATACCGCACAGGTGCGGGCGATGATTTCGCTAGAGTTGCCGTTGCTGGATTCAGTGTTCGGGCTCGCTAACGCAGTGCTCGACCTGGTGTCGCCGCTGACCAACGTGATCAATAACCTGCTCAGCCTGAACCTGGCCAGCACGTTGCAATCGGTGCTCTGCCTGGTGGGCATACCCTGCACGGTCAGTGACATCATTCTGGTGCCGGATAAACTGTCGCTGGATATAGGGCTGGAGGTCGCCGAGGCCACCACGCGTCTCAACCCCCAATCACCCGATACGTTCAGTTGCTCACCCAAGCGTCTGACAACGCAAACCCAGAGCTCAGCGGCCAAGGTTGCAGTCGGGCGTTTTGAGTCCGCCAATGCGTTCTTCACCAATGGCACCACGGCCGTCAAGGCTTTGCCGTTGGTAGACATTGGTACCAAGCGATGCACTCGGCTTTTGATACTGCCTGCAACCTGTGAGGCCCGTATTCCCTTCGTCGGCGGCGGCCTCGGCCTGCGGGTCAACAGCAAGCTGCTGGGCAGCGGTGCCGTCGAGCGCCCGCTGATCTTCCAGGCGCCCAACAGCACGCCACCAAACATTGGCTTGCCCCCCGCTTACCAAAGCATGCAAACCGCCAACAGCAACGTGGTCGGCAGCCTCTCCGACACGTTGCTAGGCATACAACTGGAGGCTTACAAACCCACCGTCAATAGCGGCCTCGGCGACGTGCTGGTGATCGTTGGCAGCGTACTTGGCGGCGTCAAGGCCATTGTCGAGCCCTTGATCAAAAACCTGCTCAGCCCGTTACTTGATCCAATAATCAACGTACTGCTGAAGGTATTGGGCATCGACCTGGTCAACGCCGAAGTCGGCGCCAACCTCAGTTGCTCCGGTGGCCGCGCTCAGCTGGCGCTGTAAAGCGGCAACCACACCCGCAAGCATGCCCCCTCGTTGACGTTGTGCGCTTCCAGCCGGCCGCCCATTGCTTCGACGATGCTGTGGCTGACCGACAAACCGAGGCCGGTGCCCATGCCGGCGGGCTTGGTGGTGAAGAATGGTTCGAAGATGCGCTCGAGCAGGAGCGGGTCGATGCCGCCGCCGTTATCCTCCACCAGCAGGCACAGTTGCCCTTCCTCGACGCGCTGGCTCACGCTGATCCGCGGCTTGGCAACCCGCCGTTCGAGCAGCACATCACGGGCATTGACCAGCAGGTTGATCAGCACCTGTTCGAGTTGGTCCTCATGGCCCAGTACTTCCGGGCACAGGTCGGGCTCTTCGATGTGCAATGCCACGCCTTTGCCGCTCAACCCTTCCCCCAGCAACCCCAGCGCACCGTGCACTGCTACCCACGCCGCGAACACATGCTGTTCGACCTCGGAGCGGCGCCCATAGGTGCGCAGATGCTCCACCAGGTGCGCCACGCGCTCGACCTGGGCGTCGATGCGCTGCAGCTTGCCCGTTACGTACTCGGCATCTACCTCACCGCTTTCCAGGCGCTTGAGGGTATTGACCAGCGCCAGGCGCATGGTGCTCAGCGGCTGGTTGATTTCATGCACCAGGCCCGTTGCCAATTCGCCCAAGGTGGCCATCTTGGCCCCTTGCCGCAGTTGCTGCTGGCTGTGGCGTACTTCGGTATTGTCGCGCCCCACCGCCTGCACTTCCTGCAACTGGCCGTGCTCATCGAACAGGCCACGCTCAGCCCACACCCACCAGGCTGTCCTGCGCCCAGGCAGTTGCAGGCAGATTTCGGCACTGGCCAAGGGCTGCGCCGGCGTCAACCGCGCCAGGCGCTGGAGAAAGGCCGCACGTTGGCTGTCGGATAGCCACTGACCAAGGTTCATGCCCGTCAATTGTTGTGGTGCGCACTCCAGCTGTTCGGCTAGCGGGTGGTTGCCAAACAGCAGTTCGAGGTCTGGGCGGTAACGGCAGATCATGGCCGGCGAGTCTTCTACCAGCACGCGGTAGCGCTCCTCGCTCTGGCGCACCTGCTCGGCCGCCTCGGTCGCTTCGCTGACGTCCAGCCACAGGCCGACCGCCTCGACAGGCTGGCCCAGGTCGTCACGCAGCAGGCGGGCTTCGTCCAGTATCCAGTGGTAGCGGCCAAGGTGGTCGCGCAGGCGGTAGCGGCTGCGGGCCTGGCCGTCGCGCAACAGCGTGCGGGTGCGTTCCAGCCACAACCAGCGGTCGTCGGGGTGCAGCGTCTGGCCTGGCTGGCGGGCTTGTTCGCTGTCCGGCTCCCAGCCCAGCAGTGGCGTCAGGCTGGCGCTGAAGAATTCGCTGTGCAGTGCGCCTTCGGCATAGCGTTGGACGTAAATCACTGCGGGCGAGCTGGCGATCAGGTTTTCCAGCCGCGCGCGTGCGGCCCCGGCCTGCAGCTCCTGGGCCTTCAACGCGCTGATGTCGAGCAAAAAACCCTGAGCCTGACGGCCTTGCAACTGGCCTGCCCACTGTAGCCAGCGCGGGCTTGCCAGGCTGTTGGCGGGCAGAAGGCGCAGGCTCAGGTTCAAGGCAATGCCTTCGCGCAGTTGCTCCAGCGCCATGCGTGCGGCTTCGCGGTCGGCCGGGTGCAAGCGCCCCAACCATTGCTCGGCGGTGGCTTGCGGCGGTACGCCCAGGCGCAAGGCCAGGGCCGGGTCAAACTGCAGCGGCCCCTGCAGGGGCCATGACCACCAGCCAGCGCCCAGTTGCTGTTGCAGTTCATCCAGGTGGCGTGAGCGTTGCCGCAACTGCTGCTGACGCAGGCGAGTGAGCAGGGGCTCGATCAGCGCCTGCAGCAAGGCAGCGACCGTTTCGCTGGTCGGCGGCCGTGGCGCGCCCGCGCACAGCAACCAGGCCTGCACGGTATGGCCGTGCAGGTAGGGCACGGCCAACAATGGCAAACCGGCGCACGATGGCTGCAACAGCGGGTTTCCGGCAGCTATTTCGCGGCCCCGTGGCGGTAGTGTCTGCAGCCAGGGGCGCAAGCGCTCGTCCTCGGCCCAGGGCCAGTCGTTGTCGCTGCAGGTGTAGGTGTACCAGCCACTATCGCCCGGCAGCATCAGGCGCACAGAGCCGGTATGCCAGTGCTCGGCCAGCTGCTGCAGTTGTTCGGTGGCTGTCAGCAGCAGGCGTTCTTCGTCGCAGTCACGCAGGCTGCGGCCAAGCTCCGTTGCCAGCTTCTGCTGGGTGAGGCGATGGCCGTGCTGCTCGCGTTCGCCCAGCAGGTCACCGATATCGAACACCTGCAGCAGCCAGCCATCGGCCTGCCGCTGAAGCCAGCCACGGGTGTGCAGGGCAGGGCCGTGAACGGTCGCAAAATCAAGGTCCAGTGGTTGCCCCTGCCAGTCGGCGGGGGTGCCTTCAAGCACCAGCCAGCTTTGCCGTTGCAGGTAGTCATGCACACGCGGGGCATTATGTGAATTTGCAGGCAGCACCGTGCGCAGGGGCCCGGCCAGGCGCAGCACGTGCCCCTGGTCATCCAGCCAGAGTTGCAGCCCCACCGCTTGCGGGGCCGGCTCGGCCTGCGCGGTGGCCGGGCCGCCCAGCCAGCGATCGAAAAGGCCGCTCATAGCTGCAAGCTCGCTTCGGCCCGCAGGCGATCGGGCAGGCGCGGCACCTCACCGATCAGCGGCAGGACCAGCATCGGCAGCACGTTGGTCAGTTTCGTTTTGGGGTAATTGATGGTCACGGTCAGCAATTTGTTGGCGCCCAGGGTTACCTGCGCGTCACTGGCGGGCTGAAAGTTGAACGCGGCGGGCATCCACTGCAACTGTTGGCCGATGACCTGGTGGGCCAGGTTCTGCACATCGGTGGTGTAGCTGGCGCTGTTCGGGTCCAGGGCCACGCAGCGCCGCACGGCCTCGGCGCTGGCCTGGTTGAATGACTGCAGCATCAGCATGGGCAAGGTGTAGCTGACCAGGCCGTAGAACACCGCGAAAAAAATCATGAATACGGCCGCGAACTCAATGGCCGCTGCGCCGTTTTGCCGTTTTGCCGGGCCTGCTTTCATGATTGCGTCTACCCTGACCATGAATCCTGAGTAACAGCATAGAACCGATCGACGAACAGGGATGGCCAATTGCCTATACACAGCCTTGCAGTGCTTGTCTGGCTTGCGTTGTGCGCCGGTCAGGATGCCCGGGAGCGGCAGATTTCCAATGTCCTTACGCTCGGTGTTGCCGCCTGTGCGCTGGCCTGGTTGCTGGCCACCGGGCATAGCTGGCTAGGTGCCCAGGGCAGCGATGCGGCACTGGCTTTTGTCATCGTTGTGCTACTGACGCTGCCCGGCTACATGCTTGGGCAGTTCGGGGCGGGGGACGTCAAGCTGCTTGGCGCGCTGGCGCTGGCTACCAGCGTGGACCACGTGCTCGGTACCTTCATTGGTGCCGGAGTGGCACTGGTGGCATGGCAGATGGTGCGGCGCAGGGCACGTCAGCCGGGGGAGAAAAGGCCGTTTGCGCCTTTTTTGCTGGCCGGTTTTGCCGTTTCGCTTGCCTGGCTTGAGTGTCGCGGCGGCTGTTAGATCGAGCGCCGCCCGCGCGGCGCATCGCGACGCAAGGCCGCTCCCACATTTGTTTCGGGCCAATCCCGCTTGTGCCATTGGCGCGCGACCCCTTGTGTGTTCCATTCGATATCGAAGGTTGCGTCGCCGCTTCTCTGCAATCTCCAGCCGGGCACCCAGGGAGCGCGCGCCGATGGCGCAGGAATAACTGGCCCGAAACAGATGTGGGAGCGGCCTTGCGTCGCGATGCGCCGCGCGGGCGGCGCTCGATCTCCCAGGCAACGCAAAAATACCCGCGAACTAATTATTACGCTCTGCCATCTTGGTCCAGCGGTAGAAGTCGGGGATTTCGTACTTGTAAGTATCCAGCCAGCGCTGCATGGACTGGTCACGCTCCCGCGCGGTTTGCACCTGCAGGCGCGTGGATGCCTGCTCGCCGCTGGACTGCACGCGCAACAGCCGTTCGGTGGCCGTTTCGTCCGCAGCGGCATGGCGCGGGTATTCCTCGGCCATCAACGTCGCGCTGCCTACGCAGCAGGCCAGTAGCATCACGTACCTGATCATGATCACCTCCGCGTATCAATTGACCATCATGTCCGGGGCCCTGGCTGATGCAATCGGGCCTCGGCCGCCGGCCTTGATCTTGCCGGCCCGCGCCTGGGCTTCGGCAAATTGCCCGGCTTTGAGCTGCAGGCGGCCGACCAGGTCGGTGGCCTGCTGCCAGTTGTCCTGCACCAGCGCCAAGGTCACCAGGTTGACCGCAGACAGCGTGTTGTCGTCCTTCAGTTCGATTGCCGTCAGCAACTCGAAGCGCGCCTGGTCATAGCGGCCCAGGTTCATCAACACCACGCCAAGGTCGTTGCGCACCCGCTCGTCGGTAGGCGCAAGCCGTACGGCGCGTTGCAGGTTCTGCAGGGCCTGTACGTCGTCACCGCGGGCCGAGGCCAGTTGGCCCAGGCCGTGTTCGCCTTCGGCCGCCAGGCAACCGCCGAGCAGGCTGCGGTACAAGGGCTCGGCCTCGCTGAGGCCCAGCAGCCGTGACACCTTGGCCTTGCGCAGGCGCACCTGGTCGAAGGTGTCCGGCAGTTGCTGCAGGTGGGCAAGGCTGGCGTGCGGGCGCCCGTCGTTGAGCATTTCGTCTGCCAGGTTCAGTGCCAGTTGCTGGTCGGCGTCCGGCTTGCTGCAACTGGCGGTGGCGAACAACTGGCGCAGGCCTTCGGGCTGTTGCCCGGCGCATCCGGTCAGCAACACCAGGCTTGCGCACAACAGGATTGTCTTCATCAATCAGTCCTCATGGGCTCAACGCCCGCGCCAATGCAGAAAAGCCTGGCCCGGCAAGGACAATGAGCAAGGCCGGAAACAGGAACACCATCATCACTGCCGACATCTTTGCCGACATCATCGATACCCGTTCTTGCAGGCGGGTCAGGCGACGGTCGTCGAGCAGCGCCTTCAGTGCCTGCAACGACTTCATCGCGCCGCTGCCCTGTGTCAGCAACTGGCGCAGGATCACGCAGGTATCGGTGAACTCATCCACAGCCAGCAACTGGGCGACCTTTTCCAGTTCCGGGCCGAGCGCCATGCCCGAATCCACCCGCTGCAGCACCTGGCGCAGCTCTGCGCTGATGTGCGGGATCAGCGTCCGGCCTTCGTGGCTCAGCACGCGCAGGGCCTGTTCAACGGCCAGGCCGGTCTCGAAGAGAATCCGCAGCAAGGGGATCATCAGGCTGACCTCTTCTGCGATGCGCCGCTGGCGACGGGCCGCAGCCACGGCCAGCAGGCGTTTGGGCAACAGGTAACCGACGCCCAGCGCGCACAATGGCCAGACCATCCAGCCGGCGGCGGCGCTGCCCTTGAACCCCTGTTGCAACAGCAGCGTCAGCGCCACGGCCAGCAGCGGCAAGCCCAGCTGAAGTGCGGCAAACAGGGCCCGTTGGCGGCTGCGGCGCCAGCCGATACGCTCAAGCAGGGCCTGGCTTTCACTGTCGAATTTCTGTAGCCGCTGCCCCCATTGGCTGCTGCCCAGCCAGTGCAGCCAGTCGCCCAGGCGCTCGTCGCGGGTCAGCCGCCCTTGCAGCCGTCGCGTCACCAGTACCCGGGCGCGCCATTGGCGAACAGCCTGCAGGCCAAACAGGCTGGCGGCGATGAACAGGCACAGGGCGCAGATCAGCAAGGCCATGGTCACAGGCTCCTCATCATTCGCCACAGCACCAGGCAACCGAGCACCTGCAGGGCAAAGGCCAGCAACAGCATCATCTGGCCGCTGCTGTCGCGCCACATGGCCAACAGGTAATGCGGGTTGGCCATCATGAAGTAGCCGACCATGGCCAGTGGCAACGAGCCGAGAATGATTGCGGTAATGCGGGTTTCGCCGGTCATCGCCTTGAGCTGACGCGCCCCTTGTTCCCGCTCGCGGATCAGCTTGATCAGGTTTTCCATCAGCTCGCTGGCATTGCCACCGTAGCGCTGGTTGATGCGCAAGCCGAGGGCGAACAGCCGCAGTTCGTCCTGCTGGTGCAGTTCGGCCAGCTCGCTCACGGCATCCTCCAGCGCCACGCCCAACTGTACGTTGCGCCGCACCCGCGCCATGGCGGAGCGCAGGGGGTCGCGACTGCTGTCTATACCACCCAGCACCGCGTCATTGAGGGTGCGGCCGGCCTTGAGGCTGCGAACGCTGTAGTCCAGCAGGCTGGGCAACTGGTCGACGATTTGCCGCATCCGCCGGCGGCTTTGCCAGCTCAGGATCAGGTACGCCAGGGTCGGCAGGCCGATCAGCAGCATCAAGGCGGCCACCCAGCCGGCAACGATCAGGGCCAGCAGCACCACGACCAGCCACGCCAGCAACCAGCGTTGTGGGTCAAAGTCGATAGCCCCCAAACCGGCGCGTTGCAGCAGGGCGTCGAGCCATTCGCGCCGGGCGGTGCCATTGCGCACAATGCTGAACGCCCGCCCCAGGCGTTGCAGGATGCGTTCTTCGTGCCGCTTGTACAGGCCACGGCGCAGCAGCAGCAAGGCCACGCCCAGCAACAGCGGGGACAGTGCCAGCAGCACGGGGCCGGTCACAGCAGCCCCTCTGCGTGCAGCTTGCTGCCTGCCGGGTTGGGGGCTTCGCGCAGAAAGGTATCGCCGCCACGACGATCGAGGCGGAACAGGGTGTTGGTCACGTACACCTCATCGCGCACGCCGACCACTTCCAGCACCTCGCTGACGCAGCGTCGGCCATCGGGCAGGCGGGTCAGCTGGATCACCACATCCAGCGCCGCGCAAACCATTTGCCGCATGGTCTTTTCGGCAATCTGCCGGCCGCTCAGGCCGACCAGGGTTTCCAGGCGCAGCAGCGCATCCTGCGCGGTGTTGGCGTGCACCGTGCTCATCGAGCCATCGTGGCCGGTGTTCATCGCGGTGAGCACGTCGAGCACTTCGCTGCCGCGTATCTCACCCAGGATGATGCGGTCGGGCCGCATGCGCAGGGCGTTGCGGATCAGTTCGCTGGCTTTGACTTCGCCATGCCCTTCGGCATTCGGCGGGCGGGTTTCCAGGCGCACCACGTGGGGATGGTGCAAATTCAGTTCGGCGACGTCTTCGATGGTCACCAGGCGTTCGCGGGGCGCGATCATCTGGCTGAGGATGTTCAGCAGGGTGGTCTTGCCGGTGCCGGTACCGCCGCTGACCAGAATGTTGCAACGTTTGCCCACGGCGCGCTCGAAGAAGTCGAAAATGTGCTGGTCGATGGCGCGGGTGGCCAGCAGGTCGGCACTCTTGAGCATGTCCTGGCGGAACTTGCGGATCGACAGGCACGGGCCGTCCAGTGCCACAGGCGGAATGATCGCATTCACCCGGCTGCCATCGGGCATGCGCGCGTCGACCATTGGCGAGGATTCATCCAGGCGCCGGCCAAGCGGGGCGAGGATGCGCTGCATCACCCGCTCCACATGGTGAGCGTCGATAAAGCGCAGGTCGGTCTGCTGCAACAGGCCCGCCCGTTCGACGAACACCCGGTGTGGCCCGTTGACCAGGATTTCCGTGACGGTGGGGTCACGCAGCAACACTTCCAGCGGGCCGAAACCGGTCAGCTCATCTACCAGCTCTTCGGCCAGGCGCTCCATTTCGTAGCGCGACATGGCCAGGCGTAGCCGCGCGACGTAATCGCCCACCTGCTCCAGCACGAACTGGGTCAGCGCCGGCCGGGCGCCTTCGAGCAGGTTGCGGCCGCTGTCCTCGATGGCGTCGATGGCAAAGCGGTGCAGTGCACGCTTTAGCGCGTAGGGGTCGCCGGAGGCGTGTTGCTGGCCCCCAAAGGGTTGGTCATTGCTCATTTGCTCCCCCAAAGCCG
>Ga0207713_1003401_pt1 | contig 10876 bp, 4 predicted proteins | sample KBSS64metaG_FD_184404 | JGI IMG/M metagenome (GOLD analysis project Ga0207713, IMG submission 184404) | Switchgrass rhizosphere microbial communities from Kellogg Biological Station, Michigan, USA - KBS S6-4 metaG (SPAdes) (version 2) | ecosystem: Host-associated > Plants > Roots > Rhizosphere >...
TGTAGCCATGTGGTTCCGAGCACAGCATTCCATAACGGACGATCGCAACGCTATGCACCCGCCGGCCGCGACAGTTTCACGCTCTGCAGCAGCGCCTGCAAGTCGCCGATATTGAACGGCTTGGAAAGAATCGTCACGCCGACATGTTTCGCGCGTTCGAGTTTGTCGGCATAGCCCGTCATCGATCCCGCTATTCCAGACTTCGCTGGCGTGACCGACGCCGTCGAGCAGTACCGTGAACTCATCACCGCCTGGGCGGCTCACGGTGTCGTTAGTAGCCACCGCATTCAGCAGGCGTCGCGACACAACGCCGTGGGCGGAGACGCGGTGTTCGAGTGAACGGCAAGCTCATTCCGCCACTGCCGAGCCACCGCGTCCGGCGAACAGGCCTTCTTTCAGTGCTTCCGAGGATACGTCGGTAAGGCGCCCGTTCGCAACCTGAACGAGACGATCGGCGCATTCGAAATAGGCATCGTCGTGAGAGATGACGATGACTGTCTTCCCCTTGCGCTTGAGCTCGGGAATCAACTGCGTGTAGAACACGCGCCTGAATACGGGATCCTGATCGGCGGCCCATTCGTCGAACAGATAGATTGGGCGATCTTCCAGATACGACGCTATGAGCGCCATGCGCTTGCGTTGTCCGGAAGAGAGATTGACCGTGCTGAACCGGTTGCCCTTCATGCTGACCTTGTGATCGAGTTCGAGCTTGTGAAGATACTGCGCCGCCTGCTTCGCAATCTGCGACTGGTCTTCACACAGCACCTCATCGAACAGATGAAAGTCGGCGAACACGGCCGAGAAGCGCTCGCGATAATGCGCAAGGTTCTCCCGCTCGACTCTTACGCCGTTCAATTCCACATGCCCTTGCTCGGGTTCGTACAGTCCGAGCAGCAGCATCGCGAGCGTAGTCTTGCCGCTGCCGTTGCCGCCGATCAAGTAGACCACTTCGCCCTGACGAATCGATAGATCAATCGGCCCCAATGTGAACGGATGATCTTCCGTCAGCCCCGGATATCGATGCGATACGGCGGAGAACCGGATCAGCGGCACGCCTTCGGCTGCGTCCCCGAAGGGATCGTCTGGCGTGACATGAGCATCATCATCCGGTTGCTGCGTGAGCTCGGCATCGAGAATGCGGATGCGCCCCAGCGCAATCGACGCCTGACGAAGAATCGGCAAAGTCGTCATGACTTCGCTGACCGGCTGGATCAGGAAGAGAAGCAAGAGGGTGAGCGTCACGAGCACGCCGTGCGATTGTGGAAACCAATGCGGCACGACGAGCAGAATCAGGCCGATCGCCACATAGAAGAGCATGCCACCCGCGTTGGCGACGAGCGAATAGACTAGCATCGCGCGGGTGAACGATCGGCGGAATGCGTGTGCGGTCGAATGAACGACGTGTTCGGTGAAGTATCGGGCTCGCGCGTCGTTGAGTTGCAATTCCCGCGTGCCTTCCAGCAAGGAACGAAAGTGCCTGAAGATGACATCGAGCTGATCTCGCACCGCTTGCATTTCGCGCAAGGGCCAGCGCTCGATAACATGATAAATCGCCCCTCCGACGACGAGAAAGACGAAAAAGCACGCGAACGCCTGCCACGAAAGCCACGCCATATACACGAGGCATACGGCGATGAGCACCACGTTGCCGAACGCGAGCGGCAGCATTTGCGAAGCTTGCGCGAACGTGTTTATGTCTGTGGTAAGAATGGCGAGCAGGCGCGGCTTGCCAAGCGTTTGCAGCTTCTTGTAGGGCGTGCGCAGAATCTTGCGGCATAGCTCGATTCGAAGACTGCATATCACCTGCTGACCGAAATCCAGCACGATGATCTGCGAACTCGTTCTGAACAGCAGTTGCGCCGCGCACACCGCGAAGAAAACGATCACCAGTCCGCGCGTTTCGATCTGACCGGCGGCGACTTTGCTGATTAGACGCGCGATCTCCGCGCTGCACAGCGCCCCGGCGAACCCGGCGATGACTGCGATGACCAGTCGCGGCATGGACTGTCGGCGAAGCTGCGCGGGAATGATGGAGAACATCACTGACCTCCGCTTGCGGCATGCGGCAGGGAAGCAAGGAATGCCTCGATCGTGCGATTGAATTCATCGGGGTTATCGGTCATCACCGCATGGCCGGCGCGGGATATCGTGGCGAGCTGTCCTTCGCGCAGCGCGTGATGCGCCATGCGCTGTGCATCCTGCGGTTTGAGCACCGCTGACCCGACGCCTCTCACGACGAGCGTCGGGCAGCGCACGGACGCCATCATCTGCCACAGCTGTTCCGCGCGCGGCTCCATGTTTTGCGGCGACTCATCAGCGACGCGCCGGTCTAGCTTCGGCTCGAACATGCCGGCCGGCGTTCGGCGCAACGCATGCAGGGCGAGATTGCGAAGTGCACGGCCGTTCGCCAGCGGACGCCGGTCGAGCAACCACGATACGTATCCGTCGATCGTGTCGAACGTAGCCGGCGTCTCGCGTATGTCGGCACGAACGCGTTGTGAACCCGATGCGTCGGATTCCGGTCCAAAGTCCACCATGACCAGTCCGGAAACATGGTGCCCGAGCAGGGCATCCAATTGCAACGCGACACTGCCGCCGAGCGAATGACCGATAAGAACGGGCTTTCTTATGTTCATTGCAAGCAGAACCTGTAACACGTCGCCAGCAAGGGTTGGTGAATCGTAAGCGCGCTCCGGGTCCCAGCTCGAATCGCCGTGGCCCCTTAAATCGATCGACACGAAGCGATGTTCGGCCGACGCTACGTCGGTCAACGTTCGCCATACGCCGCTGCACTCGCCGCGGCCGTGCAGCAAGACGCAGGGCGTGCCGATACTTCCGGACTCTTCAACGGAGATATCAAAACGGCCGTCGCGAACCTTGATACTGCGCCGCTGCATGAATAAGGGACGTTTCATCTTGAGCACCTATCTGGAACCAGGCTTAGTGTGTCTTTCGAAAGTTAGCGGGCGATGAGGGCGCGGGTCGTTTCGAATCGTGGTCATGGGCTAAGGGCGAACTAACTTTCGACGCATAACCTGACGCACATCGCAACCTACCGGTGGAGTCCTCATGAAAAGCGCCGAACATGCCTATGAAGAGCAGGATTCTCAGCTCGTCGAGTTTGCAGACACCGAGAGGGTCGACGTCTCGCCGGAAGCCCTCGCAGCGATGGTCGCCGAGGCAATGCACGTGAAGCGATGCGTCGTTTCGATACCCGTCGATGATCGCGTCGCCGAGTTGTGCTCCGCGCACACCGAGGCATTCGGCGAAGTCCATATTGGCGAGAAGACGGCCATCGTCGAATACTCGGACGCGCACGACAAGATGTTCGCCGTCCTCGCGCTGAATGGAAAGACGATAGGCGTCGTGCAAGTATCGGGACCGCGGCTCGGACGGCAATTCGATGAACATGATCTGAAGCTGCTCCAGATTCTCGGTACGTTCGTCACGCGATCCGTCGAGGCGGACCGGCTGGAGAAGCTCGTCGCCTCGCCGTTCGCCCAGGCAACGATCAGGCGATCGTCGGATCAGACGATCGGCGACATCGTCGCGCAATCCGTCCAGAACCCGAGCCAGCTCTCCAAGATGCTTGCACGATCGTTCTATCGAGAGATGACGCGCGCGGGATTCGACTTCAATCAGATCATCGGCGCGGCCACCGAAATCATTTCTGAACTCGCCAGCAACGTGCGCAAGCATAGCGATCGCAAGCAGCGGCGCGAAGGTTGAGCGATCGTCATATTGGCGGGCTCGGCGCACTCGTTTGACTCCTTCCATGCCTTCGTTCGATAGCATCGCCACGGCCTCTTGAGCGGTGGCGATGCTGGTTCTCTACTTCGCCGACGCGCCGATCACATTCATCGATGCAAGGTTCTGTCCGATCATCGCGAGCGACGATGGCAGGCACATCTCGGTATGCATGCAATCGATGTCGTAATTCGCTATCGAACCATTCACGCAGTCTCGCCATTGCGCGATACGTCGGGGTTGTCCGGGCGCTTCGGAGCGCGTCGCCGTGAAATAGACGATATCGCCATGGAACGACTTGGGCGTGAACATCGATTGCAACTGCATGTTCCGCTGCGTTGTACCTATCAGCGTCGTAATGTGGTCGTCCGTGATATACGCGGGTATCAGCCGATGCTCACGCAGCGCGACCACGCGCTCGTTGGTCGATCGCATCGCCTGAAGCGTGAGCATCAGATCGGGCGACATGCTCGGGAACGTGGCTGCGAACAGCGCGCATTCATCGACTTCGGGTGCAGCGAGTCCGTCAGGCAGACGCGAATCCAGCAATACGAGTTCGCCGACCTTCTCGCCGAGGCTTTGCAGTTGCGTCGCCATTTCGTACGCAAGCAGTCCGCCAAATGACCAGCCGAGGAGGTGATACGGACCGTGAGGCTGGATCGTGCGGATGCGCGCGATGTAGTCGGCCGCCATCTCGGCGATGCTAGCGGGACCGTAACCGGGGTGCTTTAACGCCGGCGTCTGGACCGCATAGATCGGCCGGTCGCCATCGATGATCTTCGCGAGACCCGCATAACTCCACGCCAATCCGCCGACCGGATGAATGCAGAAGAGCGGTGCGCCATCGCCCGGTGTGCGGATCGGCAGAATCGGATCGAATTCGTTGTTTGAAGGTGCGGCGTTCAGTTGATTTGCCAGTTCCGCCACCGATGGCGCATTGAAGAGAACGCGAATCGAAATGTCCTGGCCGAGCTTCGCGTGAATCGATGCCATCAACTGAACGGCCAGCAATGAATGCCCCCCAAGCGCGAAGAAGTTGTCGAAGACACTCACGCGCTCGAGGCCGAGGACGCTGGCGAAGCACTGCGCGAGCGTGTGTTCGAGCGAGGTGCGCGGCGCGACATAAGCGCCAAGATCCTGCCACTGCGGATCGGGCAATGCGCGGCGATCGAGCTTGCCGTTGGGCGTGAGCGGCAGCGCATCGAGCGTCACGAACGCAGATGGCACCATGTAATCGGGCAAGCGCGCACTCACATGCTCGCGAAGCGCGTTCGTATCGACATCGGCAAGTCCCGTGACATAGGCGATGAGTTGCTGGTCTTGTGTCGCTTCACGCCGTGCCCGTGCGATTACGACGGCTTCGCGCACGGCCGGATGACTGGCGAGCTGCGCTTCGATCTCGCCGAGTTCGATGCGGAAGCCGCGAATCTTGACCTGATGATCGTTGCGTCCGAGGAACTCGAGATTGCCATCGGCGCGATAACGCGCGAGATCGCCCGTGCGATAGATGCGGGCATCGGCAATGAATGGATCGTCGAGGAAGCGTTCGGCGGTGAGATCGGGACGATTGAGATAACCGCGCGCCACACCCGCGCCACCGATATACAACTCGCCCACGGCACCGGGCGGCACGAGCCGGTAGTGCGCATCGAGCACGTACAGACGCGTGTTGGCGATCGGCCGACCGACCGATACCGTCGATGACCTATGCGCTTCGGGGCCCGTGCGATAGCACGACGACCAGACCGTTGTTTCAGTCGGACCGTAGAGATTCCACAGCGCCTTGACCTTCTCGTTCAGACGCGCCGCGAGGTTCGCGGACAACGCTTCGCCGCCGCACAGCGCGGTAAGCTTCGCGCTGCCGCTCCACTGCGTATCGAGCAGCATGCGCCAGGTGGCCGGCGTCGCCTGCATGAAGCTGATGGCGTGCGCATCGATGAGCGCTTGCAACGCGAGCGGATCGGCCGCGTCGCTGCGGGACGCGAGCACGATGCACGCGCCGGTGCTCAAGGGCAAATACAACTCCAGCCCCGCGATATCGAAGGATATCGTCGTGACGGCGAGCAGTTTGTCGGCGGCGCTCATCGAGGTGATATCGCGCATCGAGCACAGGAAGTTCAGCATCTCGCGATGCTCGACCATCACGCCTTTGGGCTTGCCTGTGGAGCCCGAAGTGAAGAGCACGTAAGCGAGATGATGCGGCGCGAGCCTTGTTTGCGGATTGCCTGCCGATTCATCGAGCGATGCGTTCGGATCGAGCACGCTCAACGTACCCGTATCACCGAGCGCTTCGCGGCCGGTGGCATCGGCGATTAACAGCCGAGGTGTCGAGTCGGTGAGGATGTGAGTCAGGCGCTCGCCGGGATAGGCCGGATCGAGCGGCACATAGGCGCCGCCCGCTTTGAGTATCGCGAGCAATGACACCACCATGCCGATGCCACGCTCCACGCACAGCGCCACGCGATCTTCCGGCTCGACCCCGAGCGCGAGCAGACGACGCGCGAGCCGATTGGCACGCGCATTGAGTTGCGCATACGTGAGCGTTTGATCGTCGAAGACGAGCGCGATCGCATCGGGTGTGCGCTCGACCTGCTGCTCGAACAACTGATGAATGCACAGCTCGACAGGGTAAGGCGCAGCGGTATCGTTCCACGTCTGGACCAGTAACTGACGCGTGTCGGGCGGCAGCACATCGAGTTGATCGACGGGCGTCTGCGGTGCCTGCTCGAGCGCCTGCACGAGACTCGATAACGCTTGCTCCATGTACCCGCACAACTGATCGGGCGACAGCGGCGCGAGCGTTTGCGCGGTCAAACCAAGGCTCTCGCCGTTGTCTTCGACAGCGAGCATGAGCGGATAGTTGGTGCGCTCTTCGGCGCCGAGCAGTTCGATGCCCTCGAAGGCGTACTGTTCATCGGCGACGGCCTGATTGTGCCGATAGTTCAGCAGCGCGCTAAAGAGCGGCGCGGGCGCGGCCACGCCACTGCATCGCTGAGCGAGCGCGAGCGGGGCATGCTGATGCTGCAGCAAGGCCGCCAGACGTCGGTGCGTGTCACGCACGCTATCGACAACAGAGGCATCGTTCACATCGAGACGAATCGGCAAGGTGTTGATGAGCAGCCCGAGCGCCTGATCGACACCTGCCTGCATGCGTCCGAGCAGCACGGTGCCGAAGACGATGCGGCCATCGCTGGCGCTTGCCGCGTCGAGCACACGCGCCCATGCGAGATGACAGAGACTGGCGAGACTGACGCCGAGTTCTCGCGCCTGCGTGCGCAGACGCGTGTTCAACGCCGCGGGCAACGTCACGCGAGCTTCGGCAACAGCGGAGCCGTCGTGATGTACATCGGTGAAGCCAAAGGGCAGCGTGGGCTCGCTGACATCGGCGAGCATGTCGCGGAAGAACGCTTCATGCTCCTGCTGAGTGGCGCCGAGCCGAGCCTGCGCAACCAGATCGCGAAACGGTTGCGCCACATTGAGAGCATCCGCACGACCCTCGAGCAGTGCGCTGATCTCCTTCTGAATCACTTCGAGCGTAACGTGGTCGCCGATCAGGTGATGCCACACGAGCAGCGCGAGCCAGCGCGGCGAATCGTGCTCCTTCGCGATGGTGAGCCGAAGCAGGGGCGCCCGATGCAAAGGCAGGCGTTGAGAGCGCGCATCGAACAGACGCGCGAGTTGATCGGCTGCCGGACCGTGCGCGGGATCGAGCTCGATCTCGTCGATGGTGACAGGCGCTTCGCGACAGACGACTTGCGCGGGCGTGCTGATGCCATCGTGAATGAAGGCGGTGCGCAGGATGTCGTGCCGTGCGATGATCCGTTGCAGCGCATCGAGCCAGGCATCGAGACGCGCGCGGCTATCGAAGGCGATACGCGCGGTTTGCAGATACGGGTCGCCCTCGGTGGTCAGCATGTGATGGAACAGAATGCCTTCCTGAAGCGGTGCAAGCGCGTAAATGTCTTGCACGTTGGCGAGACCACCAGGCACTTGCCCGACGATGTGATCGATATCCGCTTGCGTCAAGGCGATGAGCGGCAGCATGGCAGGCGTGAGCGCAGTCGTGTCGCGCGTGATGAGATTGGGCGGCACGACGATATCGTCCGAAATCGCACCGCGCTCGATCGATGCCGCGAGCGTACTGAGGACGGGCGTCGCGAAGAGATCGCGCACGTTGGCGTGCAGGCCGATGCGGCGCATGCGTTCGATGAGCGTCACGGCCAGCAGCGAATGGCCGCCGAGCGCGAAGAAGTTATCCTGCCGGCCCACGCGATCGAGGCCCAGCAACTCGGCCCACAGATCGGCGAGCGATGATTCGGTCTCACCCAAAGGCGCTTCGAAGGGACGCAGCGCAAAGGCATCGGCGTGCGGATCGGGCAGCGCGTGACGGTCGAGCTTGCCGTTAGGCGTGAGCGGCAGTGCATCGAGCATGACGATCGCCGATGGCACCATGTAATCGGGCAGGCGCTCCGCGAGATGCTCGCGCAAGACACTGGCATCGACATCGGCAAGCAGCGTGACATAAGCGATGAGTTGCTGATCCTGCGAGGCTTCGCTTCGGGCCCGCGCGATGACCACCGCTTCACGCACGGCGGCATGATCCACGAGTTGCGCTTCGATCTCGCCGAGTTCGATACGGAAGCCGCGCACCTTCACCTGGTGATCGTTGCGGCCGAGGAACTCGATGTTGCCATCGGCACGATAACGCGCGAGATCGCCCGTGCGGTACATGCGCTCGCCGGGCATGAACGGATCGTCGAGGAAGCGTTCGGCGGTGAGTTCAGGCCGGTTGAGATAACCACGCGCCACGCCCGCGCCGCCGATATACACTTCGCCCACCGTGCCGAGCGGCACCGGCTTGCATCGAGCATCGAGCAGATAGACGCGCGTGTTGCCGATCGGCTTGCCGATGGTCTCCGTCACGCGATCGCCCTTATGCATCTCGATCCACGTCGAGTAAGTGGTCGTCTCGGACGGCCCATACAGATTGCACAATCGTTCGATATCGGTCTCGGCGAAGATGCGTTTCATCAGTGCGAGCTTGAGCGGCTCGCCGGCAAGGTTGATCGTCTTGACAGACGCCAGCGATGCGCCCGCATCGAGTAGCGAAGTGATCGCCGATGGCACCGTGTTGACGAGGCTCACATCGTGCGGCTTTCTAGAAAGTGCCAGGACGTTGTCGACGAGATGCACTGTGGCCCCGCAGGTCAACGGTGCGAAGCATTCATAGATCGAAAGATCGAAGTTGACCGATGTGGCAAACAGCGTGTGTGAAAGCTCTTTCGATGTGAAGGCGTTCAGGGCCCAGCTCAGGAAGTTGACGGCATTTCGATGTTCGATGGCGACGCCCTTCGGCTTGCCCGTCGATCCCGACGTATAGATCACATACGCGAGGTTATGCGGCGCGACAGGTGCCTGCGGATCGGCCGGCGAGAGCGCTTCCTCGTCGGATGCATGAAGATCGAGTACCGTTAGCGGGCCTGTGTCGCCCAACGCATCACGGCCGACTGCATCGGCGATCAGCAGTCGCGGCTCGGCATCGGCAAGAATGTGATTCAGCCGTTCACCGGGATAGGCAGGATCGAGCGGCACGTATGCGCCGCCCGCCTTGAGCGTTGCTATCAACGAGACGATCATGCCGATGCGCCGCTCCATGCATAACGCGACTCGATCTTCCGGCTGCACGCGCAGCGCGATCAGTCGATGCGCAAGCCGATTCGCACGCGCATTCAGCTCCGCATACGTAAGGGATTCGTCTTCGAAGACGAGCGCCGTCGCATCGGGCGTGCGTCGAACCTGTTGCTCGAAGAGCTGATGCATGCAGAGGTGGTCGGGGTAGGCGCACGCCGTATCGTTCCATTGATTGAACAGCGCATGCTCTTCAGGCAACACGAGCTCGAGCGCATGCAGCGGTGCATCCGGCCGCGCGAGCGCCTGATCGAGCAATCGCGTGAAGCGTTCACCGAAACGAACGATAGTGTGCTTATCGAAAAGATCGGTCGCGTAGCTGATGCTGCCTGTGAAGCGGTCGTGCGTATGAGTCAGGTTCAGCGTGAGGTCGAACTTGGCGCCGGCTTCGGCCGGAGGCAGGAGTTCCAGCGTGAGGCCCGGCAAAGCAAGTGCCTCGAGCGGCGCGTTCTGCAAGACGAGCATCACTTGAAACAGCGGCGTGCGGCTCATGTCACGCACCGGCGCGAGCGCTTCGACGAGTTTTTCGAAGGGCAGGTCCTGATGCGCGTAAGCGGCGAGCGTCGTATCGCGCACTTGCGCGAGCAATTCACGCAAGCAGGGCTCGCCCGAGAGATCCGCACGCAATACGAGCGTATTAACGAACAGACCGATGAGCGGTTCGATCTGCGCATGCGTGCGATTGGCGATCGGCGAGCCGACTGCCACTTGCGATTGCCCGGACAGGCGAGCAAGAAGCGTCTGGAACGCGGCGAGCACCACCATGAACGGCGTTACGCCTTCGCGATGCGCGAGCGTGTTCACGCGCTCCGACAAGTCAGGACTCAGCGAAAAGGGCAACGTCGCGCCACGTCCGCTGATTCGTGCAGGGCGAGGACGATCGGTCGGCAGATCGAGCGGTGCGAGTTCGGCGAGCTGAGTGCACCAGTATTGCGTCTGTCGATCGAGTTCCGCACCGGCGAGCCAATCCCGCTGCCACAATGTGAAGTCGGCATACTGCACGACCAGGCGCGGCAAAGCGAGCGGTTCGTCATGCAACATGGCCTTATAGCAGGCGCCGAGTTCCCGCACGAGCACGCCGATGGACCAGCCATCGGAGATGATGTGATGCATCGTGAAGAGCAGCATATGCTCGTCTTGCGCGAGGCGAAGCAGTTGCGCGCGAAGAAGCGGCCCGTGCTGAAGATCGAACGCTCGCGTGGCTTCGGCTTGCGTGATCCGGCGGACTTCGGCGGCTTGCGCATCGGTGGCGAGCGTGTCGAGTTCGACGAGGGGCAGTGCGATTTGCAATTGCGCCGCGATGCATTGAACGGCCTGACCATCTTGTTGCACGAAAGAAGTACGCAGGCTTTCGTGACGCTCCAGGAGGGCATTCAAAGCAGTTTCGAGCGACCGAACATCGAGCGACCCGCTCAGGCGCACGGCTACCGGAATATTATAG
>Ga0207713_1003404_pt1 | contig 10873 bp, 9 predicted proteins | sample KBSS64metaG_FD_184404 | JGI IMG/M metagenome (GOLD analysis project Ga0207713, IMG submission 184404) | Switchgrass rhizosphere microbial communities from Kellogg Biological Station, Michigan, USA - KBS S6-4 metaG (SPAdes) (version 2) | ecosystem: Host-associated > Plants > Roots > Rhizosphere >...
CGGACCTGCACTGCATCATCCACACCCACACGGCAGCGGGCATGGCGGTGGCAGCACAACGTGACGGCCTGCTGCCGCTGACCCAGCACGCGCTGAAGTTTTACGGCAACCTGGCGTATCACACCTACGAAGGCATAGCGCTGTCACTGGAAGAACGCGAACGGCTGGTCGCCGACCTTGGTGCGCACAAGGCGATGATCCTGCGCAACCATGGGCTGCTGGCCGCAGGTAGCACCGTGGCGGCAGCGTTCCACGAGATCTACTTCCTGGAGCGCGCTTGCCAGGCGCAGATTCAGGCGATGTCTGCCGGCGTAGCGCTGAACATCCCCAGCGAGGAAGTGTGCCGGCACACCGCCGCACAGTTCGGGCGCGATGGCATCGACGGTATCATCGACATGGCCTGGCAGGCCGCGCTCAGCCTGATCGACGCGCAGCGCAGCGAGTGGTGCAGCTGACATGGCCAGCCTTGTATTGCTTTGCCAGAACCCGGCGCTGACTGACTGGCTGGCCGCGCTGTTCGCCGAGCACGCCCCGCAGCTGAACGTATTGCGCCCGGAAGATGCCGGCGCAAGGCATGCCGAAGTGGCCGTGTGCTGGTTCCCGCCCGAAGGTAGCCTGGGCCGCTTGCCGAACCTGCGCCTGGTGCACTCGATCGGCTCGGGCATCGATCATCTGGCCCAGGACAGCTCACGCGATGCGTCGCTGCCCGTGTGCCGGGTGGTCGACCCTGACCACACCCAAGGCATGAGCGAATACGTGCACTGGGGCGTGCTGCACTTTCACCGGAACTTCGATCAGGTAATTGCCGGCAATCGCAGTCAGCATTGGCAGCGCCCTGTGCAGCGTAAGGCCGGGGACTTCCGCGTCGGCGTGATGGGCCTGGGCGCAATCGGTGCACCTGTGGCGCAGCGGCTGGCGGCGGCGGGTTATGACGTGCGCGGCTGGGCACGCACCCCACGCCAGATTGACGACGTAACGACCTTCGACGGCGCGGGTTCACTGCAGGCCTTTCTCGACGGGCTGGACGTGCTGGTCAACCTGTTACCCCTCACCGCCAGCACACATGGCGTACTGAACCATGCCGTATTCCGGCACATGGCCAAAGGCAGCGCCCTGATCAACTGTGGTCGCGGCCAGCATCTCAACCCGGACGACCTGCGCCAGGCGCTGGCCAGCGGGCAGTTGCGCGGCGCCTTGCTCGATGTGTTCGAACAGGAGCCGTTGCCTGCCGATTCGCCGCTGTGGCACACGCCCGGCGTGTGGGTGACACCGCACATGGCGTCGGCCGCGTCCGACCTGTGCATCGCCCGGCAAGTGGCCGACAACGTGTCGCGCCTGAGCGCCGGGCTGGCACTGAACAATCTGGTCGATCCCGAACTGGGTTATTGACCGCACGCGTTACCAAGAGGTGATTCATGAAAACGTTTTTCCATCCTGCTCAACGCCTGCACCACCCCCGCTCCTACCTGTCGCGTGGGCAGATGCGCCAACCGCAGGAAGTGCCGGCACGCATCGACCCGCTACTGGCAGTAGTCGAAAAACTCGGCTACCCACTTTTCGAACCCGCCGACCACGGCCTGGCCCCGCTGGCGGCCGTGCATGGCCAGGCGTACCTGGACTACCTGGGCAGCGCCTACCAGCAGTGGCATGAAGTGCCGGAAGACTGGGGCGATGAGGTGATGTCGAACATCTACATCCGTGAAGGCAACCCCTTGCGCGGTATCCTCGGCAAGACCGCCCGCTACCTGGCCGATGGCAGCTGCCCGATCGGCGAGCACACCTGGCAGGCCGCCTACTGGTCTGCGCAAAGCGCGGTGGCCGCGGCACATGCGGTAATCGAAGGCGACCAGGCCGCTTATGCCCTGTGCCGGCCACCAGGGCACCATGCCCGCGCTGAAGCGGCAGGTGGGTTCTGCTTCCTGAACAACGCCGCAATCGCCGCCCAGGTACTGCGTGGCAAGTTCGGCAAAGTCGCAGTGCTCGACACCGACATGCACCACGGCCAAGGCATCCAGGAAATCTTCTACGAGCGAGACGATGTGTTGTACGTGTCGATTCATGGCGACCCGACCAACTTCTACCCGGTGGTCGCCGGCTTCGATGATGAGACCGGCGCTGGCGCAGGGGCTGGCTTCAACCTGAACCTGCCCATGGCCCATGGCGCCAGCGAAGCGGATTTCTTTGCCTGCATGGACCAGGCGGCAACCGCGCTGCGCGCCTTCGCTCCGGACGTACTGGTGCTGTCGCTGGGCTTTGACATCTACGAAAACGACCCGCAGTCCAAAGTACACGTCAGCCATGAAGGGTTCCGCCTTCTCGGGCAGCGGATCAAGGCGCTGGGCCTGCCTTGCGTGGTGGTCCAGGAGGGTGGCTACGACATTGCGACCCTGGATGAAAATGCCTCGCGCTTCTTTGCCGGCATGACTGCCTGAGGCAAAACCCGATGTGCTCCGGGTTGCCTTGGGCAACCCGGCCTACCGAGCAATACAACAATAACGAGCGCAACTTGCCGCACCCGCAAGTTAGCGATCAGGCCCCCGGCTGCCCGCCGCAGACGCAGGGGCAATAACAATAAATCTTCACGCTGCCGTTCTTGAATCTGGCAATAAGGAAGTCTTCATGTCGCTCAAAACTTTCACCTTGGGGATGGCAGGCGCGAGTGCCTGTCTGTTTGGCTCGATTGCCTGCGCGGCTGAATCGGACCATGGTTTCATTGAAGACAGTACCACCACGGTCGGCTTGCGAAACTTCTACTGGAACGCCGACAACCGCAACGGCAGCTACTTCAACCCGGCCGGCGAGCGGCAAAGTTATCGCCAGGAATGGGCGCAAGGTGTACTGGCCAAGTTCAATTCCGGCTATACCCAAGGGCGGGTAGGGTTCGGACTCGACTTACATTACATGGGCGCAATAAAGCTCGACGGTGGCAAGGGCCGGGTTGGCGACGGTGTCGGCAATGGCGGCATCGTCGCGCGCGACAACCAGGGCGACCCCAAGCATGAGTACTCCAAGGCCGGTGGCGTGGTAAAGATGCGGGTTGGCAGCACTGAAGTGGCCTACGGCGACCTGTTCCCTGATTCACCCGTACTCAAATATGGTGATATCCGCCTGCTGCCGCAAACGCTGCGAGGCTGGAACGTCACCGATCATACCTTCGCCGGGCTGGCCCTCAATGCAGGGCGCTTCACCTCCAGCAGCGACCGGGCAGCCACCAATCACGGCGGCAAGCTGGGTACCGCGTACGGTGGCCGCCAGGCCGACAGTGACTTTGTCAGTTATTACGGCGGTATCTACACCGGCCTCGACAACGTGAAGGTCAAGCTGTTCGGGTCCGAACTGGACAATATCTGGAACCAGCAATTTGCATCCATCGAATACCGGGTGCCGTTGAAGGTGGGTGGCGTATTCAATACCGGCGCCAATTACTACCGTACACGTGACACCGGCACCTCGCTGCTTGGCGATATTCGCAACGATGCCTGGAGTGCCCGGGTGGGCTACGCACGGGGCGGGCACAAGTTCGAAGTTGCCTATACCCGCATCGATGGTGACCAACCTTTCGACTATGTCTGGAACAGTTTCGACATCGAACTGGATGCGGCTTCCCAGGGCAGCGACTTCAACAGCCCCAACGAAAGAGCCTGGAGTGCACGTTACGACCTGGACGCCGTCATCTTTGGCATCCCCGGGCTGAGCTTCACGGCGCGCTACATACGCGGTAGCGATATCGATGGCCGCGATGCTGGCGGGGCCTATTCACGGTTCCAGGCGGTGCGCGACGGGTCGCAATGGGAACGGGACTTGTGGGTGAAATACGTGGTGCAGTCAGGGCCTGCGAAAAACCTGTCCGTGCGGCTGCTGCATGCGTCGATGCGCACGGGCGGCGATTACGGGGCAATCGCCAATGACCTGGACCAGACCCGAATCATTCTGGACTACCCACTGGACCTGAGCTTTCTGAAATAGCTCGGCAAAACCGGGATGGGCCTGTGGGAACCACTGCCTTGTACTGCTTGATGACGCTGGCAAGCCAGCGCCTATAGGTGAGGTGGCATGGCCCGCCCGTGCTCACTCGCCGTAACGGCGGCTCTAAGTAGTCATGCGTTTCGGTGGAATTCAGGAATTCACGGACATTGAAGTCGAATTGAGCTATGAGCTTTTTTTGAAAGCGGGCCAATCGACTTCGATGCATCTTAGGTTCTGTGTGAAATGTCTTGAAACGAAGGTCAGGCAAGGCGAAAACGGCCGGGGAACGGCCAAGGTCACGCCCGAATTAACGGGTCGTGAATCAACATTCCGAGGCTGTTTTCAACGCAGCATCACCGAATTTCAAGCCTTTCCGCACAGAACCTAGCTTCCCCTATTTCGGACAGACCTGATCATGCCTATATCAAATATTACTACTCAGCCGCTGGCACGGACTTTTACCAACGATAATTCTCCCACCCGCTCCGTTAACGAAGCCGAACCAAAAGCCATACAAAACGAGAAAACCTATCAAAATATCCGCACAATGATCAGTGATCGATATCAAGCATTCCGCCCGGATACGGAGCTCGGCTTTCAACAACGGCCTGGTGTGACCGCAGATATCGAACCCATTTCCAAAATAGATCTTGTTTCCATACTGGAACACATCAAGGCCGACGATAAGTTACTGGATAGCTGCAAAAACAAATCAGCTAAAGCTGCTTTTTTCAACAAATTCTACTTGATGTCCAACGCGGATCAGGGCTGGAATCTCCGCCTCCACTCTTTTAATGTCCGCGGCAGCGGTCTCGGAGAAGAAGATAGCCCTCACTATCACCGTTGGACATTGGCCTCAAAAGTGCTGTCTGGAGGCTATCTCAACGTCAACTACCAGGAAGGCCCGAAAACAGATTCAACCTTACAAAAAGATACTTTTTCTAAATATGAGCTTAGCTCTTCAAAGTCGCAAACGAGCGCTGGCGCCCGTGAGGCCAGGTACATTTCAGAAGCAGAAATGAAAGTTACAGACAAAACCTTGTATGCGCAAGGCGGTCTTAATCACTTCCCCATAGCTCAACCTCACAGCGTGGAAGCCCATGCAGCCGTAATGGGAACTACACTGACCCTTGCCCATACAAGCAAGCCGGTCCACGAGACTTCGATTTCATTCAAAAAAACCAATAACATGGAAACGATTCCAGAAATAAAAATTGAAAGCAATGACGCGTTCAAGACCATGCTCCAAGATCAAATAACCCACCTACAGGTACTTATATTAAGCGACAACCTCAACACTTTACTGTCAGAAAAATTTGAACAAGGATCTCGACTTACGGCTGGAGAGGATAAACATCTGGCCGACCATAAAGAACCAAACTATGTCGAAACCTCACTCCTACCAGCGCTTGCCATTTATCAAATGGAAACACTTAACAATATTGGACACAGTGAGTTTTCTGACGACACCGTAGCGCTCATTGATACTGCACTGACTGAAATAGATCCCGAATCCCTGGACACATTGATCGCAAACAACCAGCACGACCTCTACGACCAGCAACTTACCATCGAAATCAATGACCCTGAATTGGCTAGACAATTGAGTCAACGCGCCAATCAGGCGATTGCGTTGCACTGATCCATCCCACTAAAAAATCCCCCTTAAAGGGATAATGCCAGTCAGTTAAGCAATTTGGGGCTGGAAATATTCGACGTGCATTTCTATCGTCCGTGCGATCGACCGCCTGCTGGCGATGCGCCGCTCGAGCGGCGCTCGCTCACAAGGGGCTACAAATGCCTCGACAGTTTTTATCACCCCAACTTGTTTAACGGGCTGGCATTACCTTTCAAGGGTGGTCTTTCCAAGCATCTATAGCCGCAACATAAATAACTCACCAATCAAGCGACTTTCTCCCTACGCCCCTGGACGCTTCATCCAGCCGATCGTCTCAAACCTCAATTCTATTTCCTACGAAAACTGATTGCAGGGGGAAATATGCTCCCCCTGTGCACAAGCATAGTGCTAACGAACGAAGTCCGCACGGCGCCCATATACCCCACAAAAAAACAAAGCGTTCAGCCTTCATAAAATGAGCGCTTTTTGAAAGACATGGCCATTGGCGAAATCTAGGCTGCAAGAAATTCCAAAAATCGTGTATTAAAAGAACGGAAATCATGCAAACCACGTTAAATGATCTCTTGCAGCACCAACCATAAACGCATGCGCCGGACCCGTCCGCAGGAAATTAACGGAGATGTACAGGGTAACCCTCATGGGCAATCATCGTCATCGCTAAGCGAAACCAGGGATAGATGTCCGGGCGGACCTCTGTTGACGGGGGGTAATGAAGGGCACTCTACGTTCAGCGTGAAATAAACGCTCACTACTTCAGTGGCTAAACCTGTGCCTAGGGCCTGTTGAATGACGGACTAACAGACTTCGTCAACCGCATGCAATGCTATGAGCTAGTTACGTGCCTTGCAATCTGAACACTGCTTTTTTAGATGTCAGCGACGGCACCTCTCAAGGCTGCAGATAAATTAGCACCCCAGAAACACTTGACCTTTAGTCCCAAGAGATTACAGAAAATGAACCGCAATATTTCGAAAACGTTATACACGACGTTGATAGATCTCGGAGTTCCTCCGGAAAAAATCGGCGCATTCGATCACCACTCATCCATAGAACTAAACTTCAAAATCATCAACCCAATAATCATCACAACAAACAACAACATGGTATGGATATGGACCGAACTCAAAGACTTGAATAGCGTCAACGTCAACTTTCATGCAGCAAACCTACTCGACGCACTACAGTACGCTTTGCCAGGCGTTTTGACGGGGCAAGCGGTACTGGGGAAGGCAAATGATTGCTACGAAATAAAAGCATTGCTCGCCGACGAATGCGTCGAATCACCCGATAAGCTACACCGAGCGCTGGATGAGTTTTACAGCCTGATAATGTCGATCCACAACATACTCAACCACTGAGCCACCGCCCCCAAAGTGTCAACTACCCTGTACAGGTGACAGAACATGCCGATTAACAATGACATAAAATGCATTTCGCCAGCCACCGCACAATATCACGCCGAGCGCAACGAGACCATGAATGCCGACTTTGTCAGAAACTTCGATCTCGCAAGGAACTGCTCCATTGAAATTTCATCAAATGAAACTTCCATTGCGACTATAAAGAATGGAGACGGGGAGCAACCCCTTCGCTTACGCCTCGATGAAAACAGCAGCCCACAAGTCCGGAGGGGGGTTATCAATAACGTCATCATTGACAGCGACATTACTGTCAAGCATACGAGTGGCCTTATCCCCATGGGTGAGCCGCCCGTCAAGGATGGGGCGTTTGGCATAGACAGGGTCGGGAGTTCGCCCCTTGGAAACACGGACGCACACAAAGTTCTCGCCAAGGATCCTAGTCACCATAAAAAAACCCACACCAACCCGGCAGGTCCGCACACGCTGAGACAGACAAAGGATCTAGCCATGCGACAAACCGTGGACGGAAGAAGAGTTCTTTACAGCCCGGGCTCAATTCTCATAAAAGAATTGAGCACTGCAGCCAGCGTATTGCATCAAATCGTTTCAAACCTGAGTACCGACAGCCAGATAACCATCGGTGCTCGTATACTAGGAGAAGAAGGTCTGCTCGATGGAGAAACAATCCCAGATTTGGTCGCTGCTCTACAGCGAGTCAGCACAAAAAACAATTCATCCAGTGCAGTGGCTGCCAGTGCTACAGACAGAGCCGCAGTGATTGCTTTGATGGGAGATATCGGCGTATTTTATTCCCGCCCTGCAGACGCGAAGGTGGAGCTGATGACCGAATTAAACAGTCAGCTGACAGCGGCTGGTCTGCATGTGCCAGAGGAATCGGAAATGGAGATCATGCGCAGGACAGGCGGTTCTCGCACGGTAGGACCAGATAAAAAGGCTGAGCGAAGTGTTGTTGCTTTTGACTCTCGTGCAGACATCCCCCTGCGAGCGGGCATTCATAATATGGGGCTGGCGGCAGATGAGGTACTAGGCATTGCCCAACAAAATCGTATCCCAGTAAACCGTTGGCCGGTCTTCGACATCAGTCGGCACCGCATCAATGAAACTACAGAGCCGTTAACCGGGCATATGTCGGGTTCACCGGCCGAGATCTTACAGACTTGGGACATGTTATGCGGGCTAACAGGGGAGGAGCAGTATGTGGGAGCGCTGACCCGAAGCTCGGCTCGCCAAGAGCGCGAGAAGTTCTTTCACCCCATGTCTGACTTTACATCGGTCGAGCAAGCGCAGCGCTATGCTCGCGCGGCAGGTGCCAGTGCCTTTTTAGTCGGGCTGGGTTACCACAGTACCGTCGAAGTACTTGAAGGCATTCTGGTCTACACCGGGCAAAACATCAGGACAGAAGGAACGCTGTCTCAATCACAACGAGATGCCGCTCATCTATTTGGCCATGGCGCAGCGACGGATCTTATAACAGAATTATTCATAACCAATACAGCCCGCCAGGCGCTGTAGGAAATGTATTGTCGTTAACACCGCCACCAGGCGGTGTTCCTCAGCCTCCCAATAGCCGCTCGATGCCATCAACCCTATCGACCATTACCAACTGATATTTTCGCGACTGTCTTCGTCCTCAGACGGCTTGAACACCTCCTGCATAAACTCCTTGACAAACATATTGGCCGACGAAACCGACACCAGCGCAACTCTTATCTCCTTGTAAGTATCACTTTCTTCCAAGCCCTGCTCTTTCATCCGCACCATCACCTGCGTCAACGCATCCATTTGCTTCTGCGTCGTTTTATAGGGCAGCTCGCCACCGGCATTCGCGTATTGTTTCAAGTAACCCTGAATGCTGCCCGGCGAGGGTGTCGTGGACGCTATCCACTTCATGAACTCATCGTAGAACTGAGTAAACTCAGGATCCGGATCAGAACGGGTTTCCCCGCCCTGAAGCCCCATGCGCTGGTCCAGGGGTACAATCGCCTCTGTGCCTCGGGGCAAGGCGTGGCCGGGACCCGCGAGCGAATAGCTGTCAATGTTCATCACTGTTCTCCGATTCAGAAACAGGTTTAGGGGCATCGCCCCCTTTGTTCAGGTCGGCAGCCCAGCTGACGAGAACGCGCCTCGACGCTTCATCCAGCTCGCGCACGCTCTCCGGTAACTGCTTGAGTTGGGCGATCAGACGCGGCGACAGGCGCTCCTGAGTGGCGCCGATATCGAGCTCGACCACTTGATCCGCCAGGCGAAACAGGTAACGTTCCTGGGCATGGAAACGGATATCCACACGCTCGATTCCCAAGCCCGTCAACTTGCTTTTCAACGCCGGCTGTTGGGCCTTGCACCGCAGCGGCAGGATAATCTGCAGCGGCTCTCGGCCTTGACCTACCCAGCCATCCTGCCAGCGCTGCAGCAGCGCCTCGAGCAGTCGTTCATCCATCAGCAAATCCCCCAGCAAAGACCGGGCGGCCTGTACCAGTTCAGCTTGCAGCGCGCTCGCCATCAGCCGCGACCGCAGCAGAAGCCCGCTCACGTCAGCAGCAGCTTGTAGCACCCCCTGGGAATAACCATCCTGAAAGGCGTTCGCGCGGACACTGTCTGCCTGTTGTTGCGCTTCTTCCATACAGGACTTGGCACGCTCGCGGGCTTGCTGCATCAACAACCGGCGATTGCGCGCAGCCGTGCGCTCTTCATGCCTCAGCAGTAGGGCATCCGTCGACGGAATATCCTCAAGCGTTCTGATGGATTCGAGCATGTTGTACCGCCAGGATAAGAAGTGATGGATTCGGCGCCAGTAGCGGCAACTTTTGCTGGAGCTCGACAACGGGTGGCGAGAACTGCAAGAACAGACGCTGCATGAGCGCCTCCGGGATGTGTTGTTGCCAAGCTGCCAAGGCAGCTAGCCCAAGGGCACTGAGCGACTGCTCAAGGCCATCCGCTTCGCTGACCGCGACCATTGGCCGATTGCCCAGATCGATACGGGCGAAGGCTCTTGTCGGCGCACTGAGCTCACGTATCCGCGCCCCGCGAGCCAGCCGCGGCCACATCAGGTGCGCCCCCATTAGACGGGAGACTACGGGCAACTGCTGCCAATTCGCGATCCAGCAATCAGTCCATGGATTGCGCTTGAGTTGCTGCGGATCGGGACAACTGAGTTCCAACCTCCTTAGTAACGATTGGTTGAGCAACGCCCGGGTTGCCGGCTCGCCAAACAGCGCTGGCACAACACCCCGGTGCGGATGCAGATAGTCCAGCGGCTGCTGCAGGATGGCGCGCAGCGCTTCAGTTCGGCGCGGCATGTTCGATCTCTTTCGGCTTCCGATACAGCACGACCCAGTACGCTACCGCAGCCAGAATGCCTAACACGAAAACGCCATAGAGCCAGGGAAACCCGGAGGCGCGAGGCTCCACAAAAGGGGCAGCATGCTGAACTGAAGCCCGCTTGGACAAGACCACCGAAATGTGCTCGTAGTCCATGCCCGAGAAACTGTTCTTGAGAAAACGCTTGATATCGTTGACCAGTCGCTGTGGCTCGCTGTCACGCTCATATATCACCAACGCCGAGAGATGTATCGGCGCAACCTTGCGACCGCTTTCTCCGGCCTCCAGCTCGTAACTCACATGTACCCGCGCCGAAACCACACCCTCCAGGGTGGCCAACGACTGCTCCAGGCGCTGCTCCAGCGCGCTGTACAGACGTGCCTTCTCGGCTCGCGGCGAAGCGACCAGGGAGTCGGCAGGAAACATCTGAGCGATTTCGACACGCGGCTTGGAGGGCAGTGAATACAGGGCCAGCAGGTCGACCGCCGCCGCGAAATCCGCTTGCGCAATATGCACCGAGTATCCGACCTTGCCGTTATTGACCTTGGTCGCAGTAATGTTGTTGCGC